>Ga0315280_10010766_pt1 | contig 11387 bp, 4 predicted proteins | sample YL17G06_40_MG_FD_203697 | JGI IMG/M metagenome (GOLD analysis project Ga0315280, IMG submission 203697) | Sediment microbial communities from Yellowstone Lake, YNP, Wyoming, USA - YL17G06_40 | ecosystem: Environmental > Aquatic > Freshwater > Lake > Sediment | place: USA: Wyoming | collected... | reverse complement strand
CCAGCCCGTGAACTTCCCGTCATAGTCGGTGGTGTACATGTTGAAGGCTAGGCCCATCTGCTTGAGGTTGCTAGAGCACGAAGCCGTGCGCGCCTTCTCGCGCGCCTTGGCGAAGACGGGGAACAGAATGGCCGCCAGGATCGCGATGATCGCGATGACAACCAACAGCTCGATCAGCGTGAAGCCGCGTCGCATCAGTGACTCGCCCCTTCCTGTGATGGTAACGGCCACGTCTGCCGGGAGCAATTCGCCGTTCGCTGCGGCACACCTTCCCGCACCGGTCTGCACGGAGGAGTAACACCTCGACCAGCCGAAGGACCAGCCGTCAACTGCAGGAGGAGATGACGGATGACTGCCGCGCCCTCGACCGTCGCGGCGCTTGGCGCCGCCCTGCTGGCCCTGTCCGCGTGTTGCGCCTCTCCCAGCACCCTCCACGTCGCCCCTGACGGCAACGACGCCTGGTCGGGCCGGCTGGCCCAGCCCAACGCCGCGAAGGCCGATGGCCCGCTCGCGTCTCTGCGCGGCGCGCGTAACGCCATCCGGCGCCTGAAGGCCGCCGGCCCGCTGAAGGACCCGGTGACCGTCCTCGTTGCCCCGGGCCACTTCACGCTGACCGAGCCGTTCGTCCTCACGCCCGAGGACAGCGGCGCCGCGAGCTGCCCGATCACCTACCAAGCCGCCCCGGCCCGAGCCGAAACGCGAAACGCGCAGCCCGAAACCGCCGTCTTCAGCGGAGGCCGGCGCATCGTCGGCTTCGCGCCCGGCGCCAACGGCGTGTGGACAGCCCAGGTGCCCGACGTCAGGGCCGGCAAGTGGTACTTCGAGCAGCTTTGGGTGAACGGCCGGCGCGCCACCCGCGCCCGCTCGCCAAACCGCTTCTACTACTACATGGCCCGGAGAGTGCCCCATGGCATCGACCCCTTGACCGGACAGCCGGCTGATCTCTCGCACCGCGCCTTCATCGCCCGCCCGGGGGACGTGAAGCCCTGGCCGAACCTGGACGACGTCGTGCTCGTCGCCTACCACTCGTGGGAGGTGTCCCGGCACTACCTGGCGACCATCGACCCCCCGACGAACATGGTGGTGACCAAGGGACCAGCCCCCTGGCCCTTCATGATGTGGGGGCCGAACCAACGCTATCACGTGGAGAACTCCCGCGAGGCCCTTGACGCCCCCGGCGAGTGGTTCCTCGATCGGGACGGGACGCTGTCGTACATCCCCCTCCCGGGCGAGGACATGACGAAGGCGGAGGTGGTCGCCCCCGTCGTTGACCAGTTCGTGCAGTTCGTGGGATCGCCCGAGCTGGGGCTGACCGTCGAGCATATCACCCTCAAGGGCCTTGCCTTCCGGTATGGGCAGTACGCGCTGCCCCAGCCCGGCCACGGCGACCCGCAGGCCGCCGTGAGCTTCCCAGCGGCCATCATGGCCGACGGCGCGCAGCAGATCACCATCGAAGACTGCGAGATCGCCCATGCGGGAGTGTACGGTGTCTGGTTCCGTCGCGGGTGCCGGGACTGCCGCCTGGAGCGCAGCCACCTCCACGACCTCGGCGCCGGCGGCGTGCGGATCGGTGAGCCGATCATCCGCCCCGAAGGCCCCGAGCGCACCAGCCACATCGTGGTCGACAACAACCTCATCCACGGCGGCGGCCGCATCGACCTGGGCGCCGTCGGCGTCTGGATCGGCCAGAGCGGGGACAACCAGATCACCCACAACGACATCTCGGACATCTATTACACGGGCATCTCGGTCGGCTGGACGTGGGGGTACGGCGAGAGCCTCGCCGTGCGCAACAAGATCGAGTTCAACCACCTCCACCACCTCGGCTGGGGCGTCATGAGCGACATGGGCGCCGTGTACACTTTGGGGGTCTCGCCCGGCACCACCGTCAGCAACAACGTCATCCACGATAGTTACTCGTATGACAGGTACGGCTGGGCCGGCCTGGGACTCTACAACGACGAGGGCAGCTCGCAGATCGTCATGGAGAACAACCTCGTCTACCACACGAAGACCGCCGGCTACCACCAGCACTACGGGCGCGAGAACACCGTGCGCAACAACATCATCGCCCTCAACGCGGATGGCCAGCTCTGCCGCGCGCGGATTGAGGAGCACCTCTCGTTCACCTTCGAGCGCAACCTCGTGTATTTCCGCACCGGGAAGCTGAGCCTGATGAACTGGAACGGCAAGAACATGAAGACCGAGCGCAACCTCTACTGGGATGCATCGGGCCGCCCGGTCGACTTCGGCGGCATGTCCTTCGAGGACTGGCAGAAGGCAGGCAACGACGCGGGGTCGGTGATCGCGGACCCGCTCTTCGTGGACCCCGACCATGGCGACTTCCATCTGCGCCCGGCCTCGCCCGCCGAGCAGATCGGCTTCCGGCCTTTCGACTACACGCAAGCCGGCGTCTATGGCGATCCGGAGTGGGTGAAGCTCGCGCAGAGCCTGACATACCCTCCGCTGGAGCCCGCTCCCGAGCCGCCGCCCCCGCCGCCCGTCACGATCGACGATGACCTCGAGCTGACCCCTGTCGGCGGGCAGCCCGCTGAGGCCGTCGTGCAGGTGGAGGCGAAGGGCGGCTCCATCGCGGTGACCGACGAAACGGCCGCCGCCGGCAAACACAGCCTCAAGGTCGTGGACGCGCCGGGGCAGCAGTACTCTTTCAACCCGCACTTCTTCTACGTGCCGAGCCACACCGAGGGCGTCACCACCTGCAGCTACGACATCCGAGTCGGCGAGGGCGTCGAGTTCTGGCACCAGTGGCGCGACGGCGCGGATCCCTACCGGGTCGGCCCCACGGTGAAGATCATCGGTGGGAAGCTCTACGCCAACGACCAGCCGGTCCTCGACGTGCCCACCGGCCAGTGGGTGCATGTCGAGATCGCCGCCAACCTCGGCGGCAAGTCCACCGGCGCCTGGGACCTCACCGTGGCCCTCCCCGACGGCGACACGCAGAGGTTCACCGGTCTGAAGAACGGAACTCCGGACTGGAAGACGCTGGACTGGATTGGCTTCGTGAGCAACGCGCAGACCGAGACCATCCTCTATCTTGACAACATCAGGATCACCAATGAAGGGTAACGTTCTCCTCCTCCTGGGTGCCGCACTGGTCCTCGCTCTGGCCGCGACCGGCTGTCGATCCGGCGCTGTCGTGCCCGCTGGCCCGGCTGGCGGACCGCCCTCCGGCCCGAGCAGCCCGCCCGATCTCACCGCCTCCCTCGGCGCATCGTGGACGGCCGCCATGAAGCCCGTGGGGGAGCAGTCGAGCGGCGGCCATGCCGACTTCGCCCTGAAGGTGACGGCCGAGCTTCGCAACACCTCCTCGGCCAGAGTGCAGGCCGGTCGCGTCGGCTACGTCGTTCTCGAAGCACCGAACCTCAGCATTGCTCCGGTCGGGCTCGACGACCTTGGCGGCTTCGCGCTCGAGGCTGGCGGCACGAAGACCCTCAAGCATGACGACACGTTCAAGACGCGGGTGCAGGGGAGGAAGCTCTTCCTGTCTGATCTCGCCGTCAGGGCGGCGTGTACCGCCCCGATCACCGTAGCGGGGAGTCGCACGGGGCAAGTAGTCGTTGTCGGCAAGTTCCCTCGCTCGCGGGGAGAGGGCGAGGGGACGACAGAGATCTGGCCCTACAGCGAGGCGTTCCTGCAGCTCAAGGCCGAGGGCCGCGACGAATGGCTCGCCAAGCTCGCGGGGAAGCTCCTCGAAGACCGCGGCGCCGAGCGGGGTTAGCCCCTATCCATGCCGTTGCCGTTCGCGTAGGTCGGTCGCTCCGCGACCGACACGAGTGCGAGTCGCGGAGCGACTCGTCTGCGCGGCGTCTCGCAGGAGCGGTTCCAACCGCGACCGCCGCTGCTAGAACTCCACCGCTGCTGAGGCGCGGACCAGATCACCCTCGTCCTCCTCCGCCTTCCACCTTTCCCGGTACTTCATCTCGGGCCCTGCCTTCCCCATGGCCTCCCTCAGCGCTTGCTCGTCCGTCCCGAGGTCGTCGAACCCCCAGTAGCCGACCAACCCCTTCTCGGTCGCCAGGTCGGGCTTGCTCGGCTTCGCGAACTGGGCCCTGATCTCGTCCTCCGAGAGGACGCGGTCGTAGACCCGCACCTCGTCGATGATCGCACCGAAGTAGTTGTACGCATCCTGCCGTCGGCCGATGGCGATGGGTGTGCTGCCCGGCGCCCTCTCCTTGCCGATGCTCGTCGAGGCCACCGGCTTCCCGTCGCAGTAGACCGTCAGTTCCGACCCGTCGTACGTCATCGCCAGGGCGTGCCACGCATTCAGCGTCACGGGCTTCGGGGTGCTCCACGCCATGAAGCTGTTCGCCTGTGTCCCGCCGATGTTGAGGTACGCGCCCACGTTGCCTGTGTCGACCACGAGCCCCCAATGGCTCTCGATCCACTCGTCATCGTTCTTGTTGACGATCCAGCGTCGCGTGTCCGGGCCTGAAGGGTACTCGCTCAGCTTCACCCATGCCTCGACGGTGAGCTGCTTGGGGTCGATCCCCGCCGAGTCCGGCGGCTCGTAGAACGTGCTCGCCCCGTCGCAGTAGAGGCCGCTCCCGATCCTCCCCGGCGCGGGCACTGCAATGCCGAACCGGTTGTCTTTCCAGGTGTGCCAGTCGGGTTGGTTCTGGTTGTGCCGGACGGGCGCTCCCGAGGTGGCGTAGATGACGTTGCCCTCGATCAGGAAGCCCTTACTGCCCTCATCGACAAACATGCCGTTGTTCGGCGCGCCGACCGAGAAGATCGAGCTGCGGCGGATGTCGTGGATCACGTTGCCGCGGATCACCGTGCCGGGTTGAAAGCCGAGGGTGTAGATGCCGCCGCCGTCCGACAGCGTCTTCATGCAGTCGTGGATGTGGTTGTACTCGATGAGGTTGCCCTTGCAGTTGGTGGGCTCGGGGTTCCACTGCCACCCGACCGAGACGCCGGTGTAGGGCAGGTCGTGGACGAGATTGTGCGCGATGACCGTGCCCTCGGTCATGCCGTCCCAGATGCCCACCGACCCCTGGTAGTCCATGCCGCACGCGTGAACGTCGTTGTTCGCGATGCGGTTGCCCCTCGGCGCCGGGGTCTGGTTGTCGGGGGCGCTCACCTCGACGCCGTTCCCGCCGATGTCGAAGATGCGATTCCCCTCGATCGTGTTGCTATGGCAGCCGTTGTCGAGGAAGATGCCGCACCCGCCGAGGTGGGCGATGTCGCCGTCCGTCACGCTGCACGACTCCGCGAACTCGTAGTGCAGCGCGGCGTCGATCACCCCCCACGCGAACCCGTCCGCTGTCGCGTGGGTGAAGTGGCACGCTTGCGTCCCCTGGTAGCCTCCCGCGGGAAGCGGCCAGTCCACGTGCTCGAAGCGCAGGCCCCTGAAGTGCAGGTTCCGTACCGGCCGCTCGGCCGTGCCTTTCACCTCGACCAGCCCTGTGAGCGCCGGCGCGATCGCCTCCACCTTCGTCATGTCCTGCCCCTCGAGCGGCCAATAGGTGAGGACACCGGTCTGCCCGTCGAGGTACCACTCGCCCGGCTGGTCGAGGAACTCGAGCGCGTTCTCCAGGGCGCACGCCTTGCCGGGCGCGGGTCGGTTCCACGGGTGATTGGTCATCGGCACGTGCGGCCCGATCAGCGTGACCACCCCCTCGGCCTCGTCGACACTCTCCACCCGCTTCCGCATGGTCTCCCACTCGCCGCAGAAGTTCACCTCGACATCGGACAGGTTCCGCCATACCCTCACCTGCCCCGGTGCGAACACGAGCCGGTACACCTTCGAGTCGCCGCTCAGCTCGGCGCCCACCAACCGAAGGCCTGGTGGATCGGCGTCGGCGTTCGGGGTCCGGGCCCGAATCGCCCGACGGCCGTCCACGAAGAGCTGCCGCGGGTACCACTGACCCTCCTTCACCTCGGGCACTTGCGCCGTCCACCGGCTGTCCTCGCCCTTCCTCCAGCCGGTGACCCTCCGTCCGCCACTGATGACGACGACCGGCAGGGGGCCGGCGAAGTCTCGGCCGCCCCAGACGAACCTCGTGTCCTGCGCGTCCCCCGCGACGTACGTGACCGAGTGCTCCGCCGTCCCCGAGTCCTCGGGGCCGAACACGAGCGGCTCGCGTAGCTCGTACCTCCCCGTGCGGATGACCACCACGATGTCCTGGTTCAGCCCCGCCGCGACGCTCTGCCGCACCGCCTCCTTGGCCCGGCCAACCGTCGCGAACGGCTTCTTCTCGGTGCCCGGGTTCTGGTCGTTCCCGTTCACTGCCACGCAGAACGCCGGCCTTACCGCAGGCTCCGCCGCCGGGGTGTAGGAGCTCAGCCACAGTATCAGCGCAATCACCGTCGTCACCTCCCGAGCCTTGGCCGGCCCGTCTCTCGGTCGCTCCGCGACCGAGACTGCCGCTGCTGCTACGCGAGCGCTCACGACTGGCCGCTGGTCTGCCACAGGTCAAGGTCGTCGATCCACAGCGTCCCCTGGCCGCCCTTCACGTCGATGAAGAAGGCGCCTTTGGTCGCCTCGGGTGGAATCTGCTCGGGTGCGACCATCGCCTCCACCAGCGCCCAGTCGGCCGTTCCGGTAGGCATGCGCCCCAGCCGATCCACCGTCCGCCAACCACCCTCGATCTCCCCCGGCAGCCCGCTCGTCGCCAGACACCACGTCGTCAGCCACTTGTCCGGCCCGAAGAGCGCGATGTTGAGCGTGGCGCGGCAATCGGTCACCCCCTGGGCCCTCACCCAGCCCCTCAGGTGCATCGGCTGCCCGGGCTTGGGCGCGATGTCCCAGTGGACCAGACGCCGGTCGAACGGGCCGTCCAGCCGCAGGCTCCCGGCCGCATCGTGCCCCACGGCCCCATCCCACGCATACGGGCTTGTCCGCTCGGGCGCCCACTCCAGCACGTTGCCAAGGAAGAACGCACCGTCGCGGATCAGGTTGGGCTCCCCGACCGTCACGGACACCGCGCGGACGACCTCCCTCGGCCTCCGCACCCCGAAGCTCGGCGGCTCGAACCGGGCCCGTAGCCGCACCAGCCCCGATGTGCGGCGGACCGCGGCGGCCACGGTGACCGTGAGCGTTCTCGCCCCGTCCGCACCCGCACCCGACACCGCCGCCGCAACCGGCACGCCGGGCTGCACCTCGGCCGTAACCCTCGCCTCCGCGGGCGCCACTATGGGAACCACCGCCGGCCTCCCCGGCTCGACTGACATCTCGGTCTGCCTGACCTCCACCGCCTGCTCCGCTTGCGCGATGCCCGCCAGCTCCCGGCTGCCCTCAACGTAGAATGGCCCCTGGGCAAGGCTGAGCTTGACCTCGCCCGCCCGACGGGCGACCAACGCGTTGGCGAACATGTCCCGCACGGTCACCTGCTCATCGGGGAGACACCCAAGCTCCGTCGCCGGCGTCTCGATGCCGGCGGTGGGGCTGTCGTGCCACACGACCGCCACCGGCCCCTCGAAGGAGATCTGGTGCAGGTTGCGGGTGATGTCCTCCCGGCCCAGGCACTTCCGCCCGTCCAGCTCGCGTGCGACGCCCGCCAGCGTCGCATACGACAGTTTCGGCAGGAAGCCCAGGTACAGCACCCCGATGCCCGCGTCGTACGTCCACTGCGACTCATGCGCAGCATCCCGCGGGTCGTAGGTGCAGAACCAGAAGGCCTTCATCTGCGGATCGAACGAGAGCGCCTGCGCGTAGAGGGCGACCACCCTCCCGGCTTGCTGCCGTTCCGAACAGCCCATCTTCGCCGAGTAGGCGGGGTTGAAGTCATACGCCGTCGACCCCAGCTCGTTGATCCACAGCGGCTTCCCGCCCATGCCATGGCGTTCCAGGATCGCGCGGCGCCTCTCGACCTGCGGCACGAAATCGTGGGGCGCTGCGTAGGAGTGAATCGTCACCGCATCCAGGTAGTCCTTCGCCCCGAGCCGGCCTACCCTCTCCAGCCACTCCTCATACCCCGCGTGTGACAGCCCCAGAATCACGCACCGCGGGTCAGCCCGCTTCGCCGCCTCCCAGGTGGCCTTGAGCATCGCGACGTAGTGCTCGCCCGAGTGGCGCGTCTCCTCGGGCCACATGAGGTCTGGCTCGTTCCACACCTCGTAGTACCGGATCCGCCCCCGGTACTGCCGCACGAGCCGGTCGATGTAGTCCGACCACAGCCCCATCTTGTCGACCGGCGGCACGCTCCACCCCGACGCCCCGGTCGCCCGCGAGGGGGCGTTGAACAGGATGATCTGATACCGCTGCCCGTACTGGTCCATCCGGCGCAGGGCCGCGTCGAGCGCCCGCGTGTCCCACTTGCCCTGCTCCGGCTCCTGCACCGCCCATGTGTTCTCCCAGGCGAGCCACGGACGAATCCAGTGCACGCCCGCCTTCGCCATCAGCGGCGTCTGGTACCCGTACCACCAGATCTGCTGCTGGAACAGGTTGATGCCGATGCCGGACTTGTCGGGGTCGATGCGCCGTGGCCGGGGCACCCGGCACACGCGCAGTTCCGCCAGAGGCAGGCCCGGGCTCGCGGCCGAGACCTCGAACACGCCAAACCGCGAGAGCGGCACGCGGAAGGCCTGGGTCGCCGGCCCGGCGTCCGACCGGGCCAACCGCACTGACCCTCGCCATACGATCTCCCCGCTTGCGTAGTCCTTCGCCTCGAGCGCGAACCCGCGCTCCGGCTGACCTCCGTGCCACCATGCCGCCAGCGTAACCTTGACCGGCTCGTCCTCGCTGAACACGTGCCCCACGCGGTCGGTCAGCAGCCTTGGGTGCAGCTCGCCCGCGGCATCGTCCGGCGCCAGCCAAACGGGACACGCCTTCCCGCCGACCAACACGTAAAGCCCTGCCACGTAGCGGTCGCCCGTGGTCGCCGGCCCGAGGCTGGTATTGCGCAGCCGGCAGCCGAGCACGCCCGCCGCGACCGGCGACACCTCCACGCTGGCCGAGAAGAACGGCTCCTCGATCCGGAACCAGGTCGGCCGTCCGCTTCCCTCCGAGGGGCCCATCACCTTGAGCACGGCGTGGGCCAGGTCGTCGGGGAACTCCGGGTCGCAGCACAGGTATGCCACGCGCGGGCCGTCTGGCGGCGCGCCGGTGAAGGCGTACCCGGCGACGGGGCCGTCGAGCGCGAGGTGCTGGCCGAGCGCATCGGTGAACTCCCACTCGCCTCGCTTCAGGTCCAGGAGGTCCACGGTGAACGGTTGGAGCGGCAGCGGCGCACTGGGCTTCGCGACCGTCTCCACCGGGCTCGGCCCGACGAACGCCGACGACTCAACGGCCATTACCGGGCCGATGCCGACCGTGCGGGGGCCGTCCGGCTCTCCTGGGCGGGGCCAGAAGCAGAAGCGGATCTGTGAGACCTTCGTCACATCGAGCCGGCCCGTGGTGGTGCTGAAGTACGGGCGTGTGTTCGTGGGACCGAGGGTCACCTCGCGCCACTCGGTCTCGACTGACAGGTCGGCGCCGAAGTTGCCGGTCTCGCCTTCGAAGACGATCTCCAGGCGAGTTGTCGTGCGGCTCCCCCTCACCCACATCCGCACCCCGTTGAAACGTCCGACGAGCGGCGGCAGAGGGAGGTAGAAGGAGCAAGCGCGCTCGTCCCGGTTCATGTCCGGCACGGTGACGCTCACCGCGCGATGACCCTCGGGCCCGTCGACCAGGGCGACCTGGGCCGGGATCTTCGTCTCCAGCCGAATGGGCAGCGGTGTGGCCGCCGCGAAGGAGACCCAGGGCCTCTCCACGCTGAGCGGTTGGCAGACAGTCGGGGGGCTGATGGCGAGCAGATAGGCCAGTGTGAGCATGGGCCAGCTATTCGTCCCGGCCTCGGGCGAGACCTTACCGGCGGCGCGGGTGATCTGGTCGCAGGCCGCGGTTCGTCGCGGGAGTCGAGGCCGGTGGAGGCGGGGTAGAGGGCGGGTTCAGCCTGTACCCCTCCACCTCCATTGCCGTCAGGCTGGGCATCGCGCCTTCGGCGCTGCGGCGCTCCATGTGGCCAGTGACGGTCACCATCGGCTGGGTGAAGATGGCCCTGCCGCAACGTTGGTAGACCGACTCGAAGACGGTCACATCGAGTATCCCCGTCTCATCCTCGAGGGTGAAGAAGACGACAGTGCGGCCGCTCTTGGTGGGCGGGCGGTGTGGCCGCACGACCACGCCACCCACCGCGACGCGTGCCCCCTGCCGCGTCGACAGCGACTCCGCGACGGTGAGGGCGCCCTTCCGCCGCAGGTCTTCTCGCACGAACTCCATCGGGTGCTTGTCGATTGCGACACCCAGGACGTCCAGCTCCCGCCACCACTTCTCGTTGGGCGCGAAGTCGGGAAAAGCGGGACAGCCATCACTCTCAGTGTCCGGAATGGTGTCCGTCGCACTTCTCCCCAGTAAAAGGCACGAGTCAGAGCTGAGGGCCTCGTTCCAGATCACCCCCACCTCCCACAGCATCTGCCGCCGGTTGGGGTGGAGTGAGTCGAAAGCGCCGGCGAGGATCATGTCCCGCACAAGGTCGCGGTTGAAACCGCTCCTACAACGGCGGCAGAAATCCTCGAGCGACCGAAACGGCCCGCCCTCCTCCCGCTCGCGGACGATCGCCTCCGCGGTGCCCTCACCCATGCCGCGAATCTGCGAGAGCGACACGCGAATGGCGCCCTCCTCCACGGTGAACTTCACGCTGCTCGTGTTCATATCGGGCCCCACTACTCGAATGCCTCGCCGCTTCGCCTCCCAAATGAGCGTATTCGGGGGGTAGTAGCCCATCGGCTGGTGGGAGAGCAGCGCGGCGAAGAACTCCGCCGGGTAGTGCGCCTTCAGGTAAGCGGTCCGGTAGGCGGTGTCAGCGAAGGCGGCCGCATGAGCCTCGCAGAACCCGTAGCCGGCGTAGGCCTGGATGTAGGAGAAGATCTCTTGCGCCACCTTCTCCTCGACCCCGCGCTCCCTCGCGCGCTGGATGAACTGGTGGCCGATCTTCTCCATCTCCTCCCACGAGCGATGGTGCGTCATCGCGCGGCGGAGTTGATCCGCCTCGCCCGGCGTGAACCCGGCCACCTCCGTTGCGATCTCGATCACCTGCTCCTGAAAGAGCACGACCCCGTAGGTCTTCCCCAGGATGCGCTCCAGCGATGGGTGCAGGTAGGTGATCGCCTCCTTCCCCTGCCGACGGGCGATGTAGGGTGTCACCATGTTCGCGAGGATCGGCCCCGGTCGGATGATCGCCACACTCGCCACCAGGTCCTCGAAGCAGCTCGGCTGCAACCGCGCGTGCAGCGCCCGCTGCGCGGGGCTCTCGAGTTGAAACACGCCCACCGTATCCGACCGCGCCACCAGATCATAAGAAGCCGGATCCCCATCTGGAATCGCCTCGTAGGCAAATGCCTTGCCGTTTGGAGGGGCCGAATGGGGGACGTATGGGGACCCCCTA
>Ga0315280_10010765_pt1 | contig 11387 bp, 11 predicted proteins | sample YL17G06_40_MG_FD_203697 | JGI IMG/M metagenome (GOLD analysis project Ga0315280, IMG submission 203697) | Sediment microbial communities from Yellowstone Lake, YNP, Wyoming, USA - YL17G06_40 | ecosystem: Environmental > Aquatic > Freshwater > Lake > Sediment | place: USA: Wyoming | collected... | reverse complement strand
CATGAAGAACCCCTGTCCTTCTAGTGCCACGTCCGTCGGATTTTGAGTGGATGTAAATGACCCCGCGCTGAAGATCGTCGATATCGCGTTGAGCTTCGAGCCACGACCTACCTCGATCCCAGCCCCCAACTGCTTGGCTAAGATGTCTGCGAACTCTGCCCTTCCAAGCTTAAAGCCTGGGGTGTTCATGTTGGCAATGTTATTGCCGATAACCTCCATGTTTTGGCCGTCGCTACTGAGTCCTGTTACGGCTGTGTACAACGCTCCCCAAATACTCATCTCATCCTCCCTTTAATTTTTTTCATTCCATCTCAACTTCATAAATCTGGCTAAGACTGACCTTCTGCCCATTTACGATAAGGTGCAATCCATCGGAATCGAAGCTCAGCCCTTGGACTATACCTTCCATAAGCGTCTGCGCATCTACAGCGTTGCCGCTCCCGTCTTTGGCTGTCACCTCAAATCGATACGTCCCGTTCGGAACCATATTGCCCTGATTATCGAGCCCGTCCCATTTGAAGTTCACAAGGCCCGAGTTTTGAGGACCAAGCGACATCGTCCTGACAATCTTCCCATTGCTGTCATAGATTTTGACATCGGCTGACGCCGCACTCTGTTTAAGGTAGAACGACAGGTCTACGGGTGTTCCAGAGGCATTGTACGTGAATTCGTCGCCTGCGGCGCGCACGTGCTTGCCAATGAGCGATACAGCCTGAGCGTTGTTGATAGACGACTGATACTGCAACAGAAGATCGAGCGACTCGTTGGTCTTTCTCGTCTGCTCGACCTGAGAAAGCGTAGCAAGCTGCGCGATGAAATCCTTTCCTTCAAGCGGGTTCATGGGGTCCTGATTTTGCAGCTCGGCCAGAAGAAGTTTCAGAAATACATCCTGATTCAGATCTCCCACGCTCTGCGTTGTGCTCGAGCTGCTGCTTTGAGATACGTTTTCTACGTTCATGGTTCCCTCCTTAAGCTATGATGTCAACGACTCCGTCGGATAGCCTGTTAACTCTTTGAATCGGAATCGACTGCTTCTTTGCGGTATACGCCTCATCGGGGTTCTCATTCGAGAACTGCACGCCCTCGTGCAAAAATCCTTTTTTATCGCCATCCCACCCAAGGGATACGAACAGGTCTGAAAGCTCAAGCCCTGCATCCCGCAGTCCCCTTGCGAGCTCGCTCGATTGAGATTCGATCAGCGATTTCACCGTTTCGCTTTGAACAAATATCTGCGCCCGACACGTCTTATCCAGAAGTTCTAGACGCACTTCCAATCGGCCGAGCTCCGAAGAATGCAACTTCAAAACTGCCTGCTCCTGGTTGTTCCGCGCCATGAAAACAATCTTTTCTTTGATGTTCTCAATGAGCTCAATCGCTTTCAAAATATCCTGCGACCCTTTGGCCAAATTCGTCTGCGCTACCAATTGTTCATTTTTCAGCAGTCCCGACGCGAGCAAATCAATCGTCTTATCAAATCCCACGATTTGAGAGTCGGAACCTTTCTGATTTTTAGATGTCCCCTCTGTGCTGAACAATTCAGAGTTTCCCAGATTGGAAGGCGCCTCATTTATAAATCTTGGCACCCCCTTGCCCTCAGTGTTTTCCGATGAGCGCGAATCTTGGGCATTCAAAGAAAAACTTCTTGCGCTTGATGACTCGGGGCGCTCCACATTTTCAGTCGACGATTTTAAAAGCATCGACTGTCCATCATCCTCAGCACCTTTATTAAAACGGTCAGTCTGCCGGCGTTCTAAGGAACTATCAGTGCTCAGCACCTCCAGATTTTCGAGGTTCGTAAGTGCCGGTCTTGTTCCTTTCGCGTCGCTATCTCCAAAAGCATGGTTCTGCTTCAGCAGCTCGGCTCCTAGCATCTTGAATCTCATTTCATCATTTGCAGATTTTTCGCCAAGCGGCAGGTCTGCCTGCAAGTTCGGGTCTTCGTATAACTTCAAAAGCGAATTAAATTTTAGGAGTAATGTGTCGCTGATTGAAACCTGCTTCGGAGCTACGGGATTAATACTTTCTGAGTTCTCGGCAGCTGATTTTTCGCTGAACTGCTGGCTTGCTTGCGAGCTTGTGTCTTTATCTGTCTTCGGAAGCGAATCAGATCTTTGTGGTGAACTATCGCCTACGGAATCGTCCTTTGATGCTGCAGGATCGCTGCTCTCTGATTTTACACCTCCCGCATTAGCTTGCTGACGCGTGGAATCGACAGAGTCCTTATGAGCCTCGCCTTCGCTAAGCTCATTAACATCCGCGCGGCGTAAACCATTGCTTTCTGCCCTAAGCGCCGCGTCAGGCTGGCTGTGCTCGACACGATTATCATAGGAAGGCAACTGGTTTGCTTTTGGATAATCCATCTTTAAAGTCGTTGCGCATGTCGCTTCAGATTCCTCCGAATTAGAATGATTTTCTCGATATTGAGGCTGCGACAAGTCTTGCTGAGGCGGAGAATAGATATTCAACAGCTCGGACAAAAAGCTTGTAGAATCAGAGTCTCGCGGCTGCTGACGAGGGCGGTCAGCACAGCTCGATTTAGAGACCTCAGGCACAAAAGCCATACTGATCAATTCTGCCCTCCAACTTTCAATAGCGATTCAGAAACCTTTGCTGCCTCTTCTGGATCGAGAAGGGCGATGATTTGCGCAACGGTCTTGGGCTGAAGTTTCTCCAAGACTTGAAGTCTGGTTTCTGGATCGAGCTTCCAAAGTATCCGCTGCAATTCAGGTGGCCTCATATTTTTATAAACCTTGATTAGCTGATCCAGTCTGGTTTGCTTGTATGTCTCCGCCTTTTGAATCAGCTCTGAGATCTGTTTTTCAGCGCTTGCGAGTTCGTCCATGCGAACCTTGATCATCCGATCGAGTTCGTTTAGAACCATCTGCTTCTGCTGCACGGCGGCCATCTCTTGGTTCAAATATCGCGCTCGCTCTTGCAGGAGCAAATCTGCGCGATCGGGACCGAGGATTTTCTCAAGGGTTAGCGTTTCATTGCTCTTCGAACTCGTTGGAGCAGCGCTCTGCCCCGTCTGCGCGTGCCCAAAACTCATAAAAAGTCCCATCAAAATTAGAATGATTGCTAACCACCTAATTCTCATTGTTAAGCCCTCTTCTCTGATATTGTCATTGAACTTCTATCTACAAACTCCCCCACTTCCAACGCATCCTGCTTCTCAAGCTTTTTTCTAAACTTAGTCACTTCTATATTGCACAGTGTCTCCGCTATGCTCCGCCTCTGCGAAGCTTCGACAACTTCAACTCTCTTCTTTTCAGCCTCGCGCTCAAACTTTTCAAGGCTTAAAGTCAATCGCTTCTGTTCATCCCAGAGAAAGTTTAAGTAAAGACCCCTCAGCCATTCGCGCTTGGCAACTAACTTATCTGGTTTGTCGGTCGACTGCCGGGACAACACTCTGGTGCGTTCCTTCTCAATCTTAATCAACTGCTCATTTGTCCGCCCGATGTCCCTGACGATCGCCCCCAGTTCCTGCATCTTCAGGCGCTCTTCGGCCTTGCGCAACTTTAAGAGCTTTTCCCACTTCTCCTTTCTCATGCGTCACCCGCAGCTTTGTTGGCTACCCTGAAAAGCGCTGCGACGCTCTCTGCAAACGCCGCCTTCTCATCCAGCCCCTGCCTGATTAGCGACTCAACATCACCCCTTAGCGCAATGGCCAAATCGAGCTCGGGGTCGCTCCCCTTCTGATAAGCGCCAACCCTGATGAGGTCCTCAGAATCTCGATATATCGACACAAGCCGCCGAATTGTGCTAGCAGCCTCCAGATGCCTTCTGTCGACCAGATCCGGCATGCACCTGCTTATAGATGCAAGGATGTCGACCGCAGGGTATAACCCCTTCTCGGCTATCGAGCGATTTAAAACGATATGCCCATCCAGCATGGAACGGGCAGCGTCGGCGACTGGCTCCGTCAAATCGTCGCCCTCGACCAAAACTGTAAATATCCCGGTTAAAGTACCATCCAATTCAGAATTGCCAACTCTATCGAGAAGATTGCTGAGCAATGTAAATGCGCTCGAAGGATAGCCCCTGCTCTGCGGCGGCTCTCCGAACGAGATTGCAATCTCTCGCTGCGCCATACACAATCTCGTGAGCGAGTCAAAGAGCACCAATATGTTAAGCCCTTGGTCTCTAAAGTATTCTGCGTAGCAAGCAGCTAAAAGGGCAGCTCGAACTTTAAGCGGTGCAGGGTCGCTCTGCGGCGCAGCGATAATAACCGCCTTCTTAAGGCGTTCGCCGATGATCCTGTCCAAGAACTCGCGGACCTCTCTAGAGCGTTCGCCGATGAGCGCACATATAACGATGTCCGCCTCCGTGTGGCGAGCCATCATTCCTAACAACACGCTTTTGCCAACGCCAGAGCCTGAAAATATCCCGACCTTCTGACCGCGCCCGATGCTCAAAAAGGCGTTTATCGAGCGCGTCCCAACATCGAGTGCTTGCGCGACGTGCTTTTTCTTCGCAGTGTTGATCTTTCTCCCCGCAAATGGCCATCGTTCGTTGAGCACGGGCGAGATGCGCCCATCCAGCGGGCTGCCAGTTCCATCCAAAACGCGCCCAATGGCGTCGAATCCAACATTAACCTCGGCATCAAGCCTCTCTGCTATTACTGAACCTTCATTTTCAACCGTTCCTTTTTCAAGTGGGATGAGAACTAATCCGTCTTTGCCAAAAGCGACCACTTGAGCGTTGACCTCAGATTGATCGGTTTCGATTCGGCAAACCGCTCCCACGGGCAGACTCGGCCCCGATGAAAATATCGCTAGCCCGCGCACCGCATTAACGGTCCCCCGACGCACAACGGTAGGAACCTCACTTAAGGCACGCTCGTAGAGCGACAAATCGCCCTTTGCACTATCAATGAATCTTTGCATGCGCTACCGCTCTCCAGAGCTGGTTAACTCTCGTCTTAAGCCTTGCATCTACCGTTTCACCCTCAAGCTCGACCTCGCAGCCTCCTGCCTCAATCAATGGGCTCGGGACGAATTCGCACGACGCAGGAATCGACATGTTCGCCGCGCGAATTATCTCAAAATCCTCCGGATTAACGATAATTCGCAAATGGTCACGCTCTGCCAACTCCTTTGCTAATCTTTTGACAAGGTCGATTATTATCTCCTGCCGCGTGGTCACCTCATGCTCGATCACCTTCTCGGCAGCCATAATAGCGATCTTGGAAAGCTCGGATGCGAGCTCCGTCGCTAAGATTTCTCGCGCCTTGGCAGTCGTCTCAGCGAGATGGAATATCGTAGCGACCTGCTTCAGCCCCTCCCTCTTCCCTTCATCAAATCCATGTTTGAAGCCATCTTCATAGCCCTTGCGCTTCAGCTTGCTGGCATCTTTTTCCGCATCGGACAAGAGCTTATTCGCCCGCGCTTTGAAATCGATCAATCCCCGTTCGCTGGAACTGCGCGGAACGTTTATATGCATCTTATTCTCGCTTCGAAGTATCCGGCTCTCCATCGTTTTCCCTGCGCTCTATACGAACAACTCCTCAGCACCACGACCCTTGATAACGATCTTCCCCTCGTCTTCAAGCGTGCGTGCTACCTTCACTATGTTCTGCTGCGCGTGCTCCACGTCCCTGACCCTTGCAGGCCCGCGCACTTCCAGGTCTTCCTTTACCATCTCAGCTGCGCGCTGAGACATGTTGCGGAATATCTTTTCTTTGAGCTCATCAGAGGACATCTTCAACGCGAGCACCAAATCTTCGTTGGTGACCTCTCGCAATATCAACTGTATGCCGCGGTCATCGATGTGCAGCAGGTCTTCAAACGTGAACATGTGCTGGCCGATCACTTCAGCAAGCTCCGGGTCCTCGTCTTCGATACGGCGCAAAATCTCGTTCGCTTCCGCCCTCTTTAAGAGGTTCAATATCTCTGCAACGGACTTCGGGCCGCCCAACTCGCCACCTTTCAATATTCTTCTGCTCTCAGTCTGAGAGGCCAGCGTATCTACGACCTCATCCAGAGTCCCGGGCATCAATCTCTCCAGCTTGGCGATTCGCCATACGATCTCCTTCTGGACGTTTTCGGGCAGGCGTGAAAGGATGTCTGCGGTCTGCGCGGGCGTTAGATGCGCCAACACAAATGCAATCGTCTGCGGATGTTCCGTCTTAAGAAGATCGAAGATGATTCGTGAATCCAGCCTTTTCAATGTCTGAAGTCGCTCGGAGCTATAAACGCGTTTGAGGATGGTCTCCGCCTGCTCATCCTTGAGCGCCTTTTTTACAACTCGCTCCGCAAAGTCTTTGCCCACCTCCGTGAGATATCCCTCTTTAACAACCCTCTCGGCGAACTCGTGGACAACCGAATCGAGAGTCGTCGGGTCGACATCTCCGAGCTTCGGTATCTCAGAGATGACCATTTCGATCTCCGGCTCTTCCAGCTCGCGCAAAACCTCAGCTGAAGGCTCTTCGCCAAGAAACATCAAAAGGATCGCAGCCTTTTGAGTGCCCCGCATGCCTTTGCTCTCTTGCATCATGTCACATCCTCTTTAAGCCATCGCTTTATCATTAAAGCTATCGCCTTCTTGTCGCGCTTCGCGTTCTCAATCATCCTAGCCCTCTGCTCGCCGAGCTCTTTCATGCGAGCATCCCAGGGCGCGCCTTCGGGCTTGGTCTCTCTGGCCTCAGCCAGCTTCTTCTCTGCCTGCTCAACAGTCATGCCCGTTACTGCCTTGCTCAGATCCGCTTCGCTGATTTCCTGTTCGGAGACGAGCCACGACACAAGTGGCCTGACAACAAATAGGAACATCATAATGGCCGCCAGCGCTAAAAGCCCATATCTAATCGCAAGCTTCACAAGCGGACTCTTCATCCCCAAAGGTAGAATTTTTTCAGGTGTCTCAACGAGGAACGGTATATTGGCAACATCAACTTTGTCGCCGCGCTTCTCGTCGTAGCCGACTGCCGTCTTGACCATCTCTGAAAATCTCTTTATTTCATCGTCGGTGCGCGGGATATACGTCGCCTCCTTGGCACCCTTAGCCGTCTCATATTTGCCGTCGACCAAGACCGCAGCGGTTATCTTCTTAACCTGCCCTGAGGGCGTCACCGTCTTCTTCGTCGTTCGATTTATTTCATAGTTGTACACTTCAGTGCGATTTTGGGTCTGGCTATTTTTTTGACCCGTTAGACCCTGCGTCTGGCCCTGCGGCAGATTTGTCGAAGTTCCAGGGGCAGGCTCCGCCTCCTGACTGTTCTCGCTTCCAGTCTCCTCGGTTACCTTCTCGCTCCTCACGACCTGCTTGTCCGGGTCATACAGATCCTCGTCCATTTCGACCTTGGCCCAGTCGATATCTGCGTTAACCTTCGCAACAACGTGCCCATCGCCCACCGCCGGCTCGAGCAGCTTTTTAATGTCCTCCTCCAGCTTGCTTTCAATCGCGGCCTTGTATTTGAGATTCGTCGTCATCTGTTGGTCTTGCTCGCTCCTGTGATTGGAAAGGGCCCGGCCTTCGGTATCGATCACCGTTACTCGATCCGGCGAAAGGCCTTCAACGCTGTGCGAGACCAAAAAGCTTATGGCCTCAACTTCATCAGGAGACAGCCTCTGTCCGCTTTTCAGCTTTACGACGACAGACGCGCTCGCCTCTTTGTGTTCATCAGAAAAAACGTTCTCCTTCGGCATAACCAGATGGACCCTGCACCCTTCTACCTGCTTCAGCTGGGATATGGTGCGTTCGAGTTCGCCCTGAAGAGCGCGCTGATAGTTCACCTGCTCCTGAAACTCCGTAAGCCCGAAGCTCTTCTGGTCGAATATCTCAAAGCCCTGACTGCGCGCAGGCAGATTTTTTGATGCCAATGCCAGCCTAGTCTCATAGACCTTGTCTTCGGGCACGCTCACCGTGCTGCCGCCAGCCGTTAAGCGATAGGAAACCTTCTGGGTCTTCAAGTAATCCACAATCTGAGCCATGTCCTCTGCGCCAATCCCCGAGTACAACGGCATATAGGTGGGGCGATAAGCCCAGAAGAGAATTGAAATGACGAATGCGATGGAGAAAAGTGCAGCGATGCCAAGCGTTAACTTGCGTCCAAATGAGAGTTGATCAAAACGCCCTTTGAGTTGAGCTAGAGATTTTTTTACGTCCGCCATGTCACACCTGCATTCTTAAAAGTTCGTGTAGCGCCGAAACCAATTTGTCCCTAACCTCGACTAGCATCTTAAAACTCAGCTCAGCCTTGTTGAGCGAGCTGATGAGATCAACCGAGTCGGCCTTCCCGACTAAAAACTGTTCAAACTTTTTGTCTGCGAGCGCCTGAGTCTCGTCCACCTTCTGAAGCGATTCCATGAGCTTGTCCATAAAGCCCCGATCCTTCACGGTCTCGGGACGGACAACTCCTATTTGGTTTTCCAGCCCTTCAATTTTCATTTGTTCCCCATCTCCAGAGTTTTGAGTATTAAATCGCGCGAAACCGTCCACGCATTTAAGTTCAGCTCGTAGGCTCGCGATGAGGTCAAAAAGTCGACGAGCTCCTCCATCATGTTGATGTTGGGATATCTCACGTAGCCATCTGGTCCAGCGTCCGGGTGCGATGGATCGTAAACTAAAAGAGGCGGCCTCTGATCCTCGACTATCTGCGAGACCTCTGGCTTCTTTAAATTTTTCTCAAGCTGCTCGTCGAAGCTGACAGGTTCAGTCCTTACGATGGGAATCTTGCGGCGATAAACCTTGCCGTTTTTCTCCGATGCTCTAATGTTTGCAAGGTTTGAGGCCGCGACCTCGATTCTCAGCCTATTGGTCTTTAAGCCGCCAGCAATGATCTCGAATAGTTTTAAGTCACTCATGCTTTATATCCTTAATTACTTGGAAGCAACCTTCGTTCCAAAATTGAAAGTCAATGAACGACGTGAGAACGATATGCGGCAGGCACTTCATTCTTGAAGCGCTCCCCAAAGGTGCCGGTGCCGTAGGAAAAAATTTCCCTATATCTGGAAAGCTTGTTCCTAAGCGTCCTTACGGTTATCCCCAAAAGTTTGGCAGCATTTGTGCGATTTCCAGACGAGTGCTCAAGTGCTCGCTTGATGGCAATTCGCTCCAACTCCTCAAGGTTGAGCGAGGTATCCAGCCCGTTTTTGGGTTCAGCGCAAGCGTTCGCTCGTTCCAAAGTTATATGCTCCGGTTCAACCCTGTCCGGCTCGCACATGAGCACGACGCGCTCTATGGTGTTCTGAAGCTCACGCACATTTCCGAGCCAGGTGTGCGACTCCAGGATGCGCATGGCATCGCGAGTTATTGAGATTTTTTGTCGTTTGTAACGCTCGCAGAAAAATTTTAAGAAGTGCTCGGTCAAAGCCGGGATGTCCTCCTTGCGCTCCCGAAGCGGAGGGATATCGATAGTGATGACTTCGAGCCTGTAGAACAGATCCTCCCTGAACCTGCCGTCGGACGTGCTCTTTGCAAGATCGGAATTCGTTATGGCAATGACGCGAGTGTCCACCGTGATCGGCCATGAACTCCCGACTCGCCATATCGATTTGTCATCTAAAACCCTCAAAAGCTTTGCCTGAAGCCTGGCATCCAGCTCTCCCACCTCGTCGAGCAACAGCGTGCCCGCGTGCGCCAGCTCAAACTTCCCTTTGTGCCGCGAGATTGCGCCTGTGAACGCGCCCTTTTCGTGTCCAAAGAGCTCGCTCTCCGCCAATTCCATCGGAAGAGCGGCACAGTTTACGGCGACAAATGGGCTCTTAGCTCGCGCGCTTTTACCGTGTATATATGCGGCTAATAGCTCTTTACCTGTCCCCGACTCGCCAGTAATCAGAACAGTAGCGTCCGTCTCCGCAGCCCTGCGACCTATCTCGAGCATGCGGATCAAACTGGCCGAGCATGTGATAAAAGATTTTTGCGCGCCCGAAGCAGTTATAACCTGCTCGCAGACAGTTCCCCTCTCGTCCGTGGTGAAACGCAATCTCTCAAGCGCGCGCTTGAACTGATCCGCGGATACCGGATGAATCATGATTTCGCTCGCGCCGCGCCTCGACGCCTCCACGGCGCACCTAGCATCGTCCGAGCGAACCACCGCAACGATCGGAATTGAGGGAAACTCACTTTTTAAATTCTCAATATATCTGAAGCAGGAATCCTTCGATTTCAAAAGGAACACGGCCGCTATATCGGGGCGCTCGCGAGAAGATCGATTGGTCGGAATCAGAGCGAACGATGATTTTAAGTCTCGCAAGACAGCCTTGTCGCTAGGCAGCCCAACAGCAATAAGTTTAGGCTTCACATTCGAGCTGACGCCAGAGGCAGCGCTATCCACGTCATTCTCTCCAGGAAGATACTTCCAGCCCCGTCTTGTTGTAGAGGTCTGAAAATGTTAACCACGGCTCTTGCAAGTTTTGGGAGCGACCTAACTTTATGTTTACAAGACTCTTTGGATAAACACCCGACGGCTCTAAGGTCTTCCAGATATCGAACGCTCGATTGCCCTCTTTTGAGCGCTCAAGCGCAATCGCAATCACGAACTTGTCCTGGGCTGTTAAGTTCTGAGCGTCAGCAAACTGGACTATCTCTTGAAGCCTTCCAAGATCAAATAGCGCGGTCAGGAGTCTGTATCTCGCGGCTTGTGCGTGCTCGTCATTATATGAGCTTGCAATCCTCCACAGCTCGATAGCCCGTTCCCTGTCCTTCCGCGCCCAAGCCAAAATCCCCAGCGTATGAGCAGCAAACGACTTATATGGTTCCGAATTCATAAGCTCCTGTAAAATCGCCTCACCCTTTGGGGGGTTTTTTGCCAGCGCAAGCGCTAAGCCCTCCATCGATTTGGCAAGCTCAGGATAACGATCGCGCAAGGGGAGCCACTGCGATAGCTTGAAGAGTGTATCGAACAGATGAGCGCGCGCAAGCGCATCTCGGACTTGTATCCAAACTGATTCGTCAATCAGCGAAGGGCTCAAATTTTTTTGACACCTGACGAACAGTGCAGACGCTAGGAGCGAGTCGCTTTTAGTCAAACTGGCAAACAGCTCCTTAAAATTGCTCGCGTAAAGTTCGAGGCCAGTCGCGGCAAACGGGTTCTCCTCAAGGTTCCACAGGAGCTCATCAAGAGTCATAAGCGCATCAAACTTTTTGCCATCCTTCTGTAATGCCCGTGCCAGCGCTAAAGTGGCCTCAAATCTCACCTTCGGCGAGTAAGCGCCCGACTTTATCTCGGTCAAGATTTTCTCGGCCTCGACTCTTACGCTATTGCTATCAGACCCCGATAAGGATATAGCCAACGGCAAAACGGCTGTTGCTCGCTCGTAATGTCCATCAAGCGCGGACCACTGACTCTTTAAACTATCGAGCAGCGAGTTTTCGCTTTTACTTGTCCATGTTATCTCCAGCATCCGCGCTTCGATCTGCCACGGCTCTTCATCAACCATCTTTAAAGT
>Ga0315280_10010764_pt1 | contig 11388 bp, 14 predicted proteins | sample YL17G06_40_MG_FD_203697 | JGI IMG/M metagenome (GOLD analysis project Ga0315280, IMG submission 203697) | Sediment microbial communities from Yellowstone Lake, YNP, Wyoming, USA - YL17G06_40 | ecosystem: Environmental > Aquatic > Freshwater > Lake > Sediment | place: USA: Wyoming | collected... | reverse complement strand
GTCTTTCGGCTGGCAGATATTTAAGCAAGATTTGCATTTTTATGTTAAAATTCAAGTGTTAGAGGTCTTTCAGGGGCTGATTTTTGCGGGGTGTATTCGGCGGGCAGAAACGTTTTTGCGGGGGTCAGAGTGATGACGAGGTAGCTGCCTTTTATGCTTATGTCCATGTTTAGGTCTTGTTTTAGGAAAGGCTTAACTGTTTTGTGGAATTTTCGGGGAATATCCAGGGATAAGCGCTTATACTCGTATATGTATTTGCTTCCGAGATACCGTTTCCTAGAAAGCCTCAGCTGAATTCTAACCAATTCTGGACAGCCTCCGTGCAAAAAATGTCCTTTGTCTTCAACTTTATAAAAGCTAGTTGCTGGAACGACACTCTCGCCTAGTGGAGAGAGATGAGTTAAAGTAAAGAGAACTTCTTAGAACATTTGAGCTTGTTCTGTTATTTTGCTTATGTTTAGGTTGCGTTTTCGTGCTTCAGCTATGAGAATAGGCGATAGTGTGATTCCAACCGTTTTTTTGGCTTCTTTATTTTTCACTTTTACTCGAGTGATTTTGGCCGGAGAACACTTCACTCATGGTTTATCACCTTCAATAGTTCATCGAGGGATTGTTTCTCCATTAACTCGTCTCGTTTTTGGGCAGAGATGTTTATGTCTTGTTCCCCATTTTTCAATATGGGGCCTTTGTTATTCATTATGTCCTTTTTGTCTAGGTAAATAATCTCTTTATACTCTTCATTTTTTCGTAGAGGGACTACAAGATAATAGTTTATGGGTTTCTCTTTTTCGACATACTCTATAATCTTTCGGGCTCCTCTAATGCTGACATTCTTGTATCTTGCACCTTTTATTTGGAGTTCATAATATTCGATAGGTTTACAAGGTTTTTGCACTCTTATTACACAATCGACGCCTATATCCAGAATGGGAGTATACACATCAAGACGTGAAGCAACAAGTTTTGAAATCACATGCAACTCCGCGACTTTACCTTTTTGTCGAGAACCAAGAGAATAATTACGCCGTTCCCTCATGGCTTGTTTCTCCCTTTCCCTTTTGTTTCTGCTCTTCTTTTGGACAATACTTACCTCTAAATTCATTACCACGCAATTCATAAACAGGCAAAGGACATTTCTCGTTTGGATATTTTTCTTTCCAATCGTGTTCATTGCAAACAATTAAATCACATTTTGCAGGATCATGCCCATCTTTTCTAAAGTTGCTGCTGACTTCTTCAAACTCGACATTAATAGCCTCGTTATTTTCTATATTAACGAGAATTGCGTCGGGATATTCGTGGCGGAAGCGGACTACTATTGGACAATCGCTTTTACCTATTATTTCGCCTAATGTGAATATTGAGTAGTTTTCATAATGCCTTTTAGAAGTATGCAAGTGCCATGCCTCATCTATAAGCTTCTCGTCTTTTTTCCAAGGGAACTTTGCAAGCACATCAGCATATTTCTCTTCTTCTATCACATCCCTCATTAAAGCGACAATTGCCGGACTGATTCCGCCAGGATATGAAGGCTTAACCACTTTCTCCATGAACTCTTTAACCAAGCTGCCTGGAACGCCATAAATCGTTATATTAACAAAATCCCTTTCACTCATGTCTTCACATCCCCCTTCCAAATGTGTAATAAATATCCCCGGAGACACCTTGATTAATTTCCCTAAGTTTACTGATATCTTCAACCTTTCCTTGTATTGTCTCGAGAAATCTTCGCCGGCCCTCTATATTTTCCTCTGCTAACAACTCATCAAGATACCTTTTTGAAGCTTCCTTGAAGTTTTGGAAATATGTTGGGACATAAAAATATGTTATGCCTTTTTCATCTATTTTGATACCTGTTTCGAGGGCCGAAATTACATCCATAGAAATTGTAGATGGGCCTACTATGAAATACTCATGAACCAAACCGCATCTGACTTTTTTGTATAAGTTATATATCTTGTCAAGCTCTACGTATTTTTCACCCATGTATCTGAGAAAGCTACAAAAACTTTCTTTACCATATCCTTCTTCTCCAAGTTTGCCTATGACAAGCCTTCCCATAATTTCCGTGTAAGCCACAAGCCCCAAAGCACATAAGAAATTACATCCTTGTTGCATTGCTCTTTCGATGTCTCCACACATGAAACCAAAAACATATTCTTTAAAGAAATTCTCGATTTGTTCTTTTTCACTCATGGCTCATTCCCTCTCCTAGTTATTCCTTTTTTTATTTCACTTCTAATTTTCTGAATGCATTCCTTTGCTTGGTTTAAAAGCTTGATAGCGTTATCTTTCTTTTTCCTATCTCGATATGTTATCCCTTTCCGGCCTGGATGCACAAGTTTGTTTCTTTCTTCGATTATTTTCTTCATATTTGAATATGTGTCATTATCTATTATGTTGAGAATACGAAGTAAGAGAGAAATGTTTGCCGCGTTAAGTTGTTTTAACGAATCCTTCGCCTTATTTGTTAATTCTACCTCTTCCCGAAGGCAATAAGCCCTTATAGCCCAGTATCCATAATGCTCGAAATAGGTAACAGAATTTGTAAAAGCTGCAAACCAGTCTTCCCTTTTTTTGGCGTCGTCAATCACTGTATCAGGGTTCAAGACGTAGAAATGAGATTTTCTAGAAGCAACCTTTTTTTCACTCATGGCCCAACACCTTCCTCAAGCACTTTTCTAAAGCTTGTGTGAATGAAGGCCTCTCTTTTTTACCTATTTCCTTAATTAGCATTCTATAATCTTCTATGAAGCGTTTTTCAGACTCAGTTAAGATTTGGTTTACGTTCTCTCCTTTTTCAGCTATGACTTCAGGCTTCTTGATTAAGTATGTCCTTACAGCATACTCACCCATATCCTCTTGAAACCAATGAAGTTCTTCCCGCAACATTTTTTCAGGGATCACTACAAGTATTCTCTTCACCTGAGCTGACATAATCAAGCAATGGAGTTTTGAAAATAAAAACATTCTCAACATCAACAAAAAACCTCACCGCATCCTCGCATACACCCGCCTACGCCCACTCTCACTCTCAACCTCCAAAAGCTCACCAGAAGGACAAGTATGAAAGGACACAACAACCATAGGAACACCTCCAGTAGCCACCGCATGAGGAACACCCTCCCCAATAACATACCAAACGGGTTTAAAGGATGTCTTATCAAAAAGACGAACGTCCCTCTCCTCCTCCCCTACCCTAATCCGTCCACTCCCCTCAATCACCGCCGTGAACTGAACACTGTTCGGATGAAAATGCGGTGGAGCTTCACAGGTCGGCTTTAAAACAAAAACCCACCCAGACTTCACCCCAACAGAGAAAACCTCTTTAACAAGCCCTTCCGGCAAAACCTCCCAAACAAAAGGCTCATCAGACTCCAAAATCTCCGCTTTCAAGCGCTCGATCATCTGCAAAATCCGCGGCAAACCCAACACCTTCCTTGTAGTGAGCGTAAGACACTTCAAAACTAATTCATGCATTCACTTCCCGCCTTAAAGGTACTGAACATACCATCATGTTTTTATCTCTATCCACCTTCAAGGCAACAATGCTTTCATAAAAAGGTTATACTCACCCGCGAAGGCCCGCCAGTTAACAACCCTTTGTCAAACTACATGTGTCCCTTAGAGTTAACAGAACATCAAATCGATTCTCCAGCCGTTATATGCAAGGTTTATTAAAATTTGTGAGCCTATTATAAGTCAGTTCGGAAGACGCTACTTGAGAAAGGCTGGATAGAGGAATGAAGACGCTTAGAATATCGGACGACATCCACGGAAAACTGACAGCAACTTAGTTCCAGCCTTTGTAAAGATGTCTTAAATTTGTTCTGTCGGAATTTTTCTTGCAAAAGCGTTTCGAACGGACAATTATTCTTCCTGTATGAGCTTTGCCACCTTTTTACCTTTTTCTGTCAACTTATAGACACGACCTTTTACTTCAAATGGATTGACACAGCACACTAACTCTTGCAATACTAATTCTTTAAGCGTCCTGCTAACATGAGATAATCCCATCTTTGTTTCAATAGAGATTTGTTTTGGCGTCCTTGGATGAGATGATAAAGCCTTAACTACTTTAGTTCTGTAAGTGCTAGCAACGACGTATCCGTATTTCTGCCATATCATGTTCTCTTCAAGAGGTTATTGGTAAGCTTTAGGTATATTGATTGTTGCCAACTGATTACCAAATTGCCTGTATCTGGCAACTACAGATTAGTGCATTTCATAACCACATATGTTGCTGAAGAAAGTTAACGCTGAAGGAATGCATGCATGCGGGAATCTAGAGACAAAATCATTGAGATATGGTCCGACAGTTTTAAAGAAGGTGAGTGGTTTCTTCAAAATCTTGCATCAACATATTACGAGGATCGTTTCTCAGTGAATTTCAGATATAATTTCCAACCAATTTTCAAATTTCGTAATGAAGATGGACGGAGTTTTGTAGCAGAAGTCTATGGTCATTATTCAACTTGGACACCTGTTCCCGATGTAATAAAGAATGTCTTGAAATATGGGAAGCCCGACATTATTGTCTACAACCCACTGAATAAGAAAATTATATTATCCATCGAAGAGACGGCAGCAGTTCCGACTGGAAATCAATCCCTACAAAGGCTGGAAAGAGTCTGGTTTGCAGCAAAAAGCAAGATACCATTTGTATATCTCATCAGTGAATATGGGCTTCATGTAGATGGAGGCGTTCGCAAAAGTAGTATTTGGCCAGCTTATTTGGCCCTGAAATTATCAAGCCAATACCAAATTCCGTCCTTGACTCTTTTCTATGGATCGTTGACTTCGCCTGAGAACTATTCAGTGGGTTCAGGAGTCTCCGTCCTGACAGAATTGTCTTTCATCTATATTATGGAGTGGCTTGGTTACAACGTCAAAGAGGAAAAAGAAAAGCTACTTCGAAGTCTTTTTAGAAGTATGTGTACTTTTGTGCTTGGTCAAGCGGAGGATATAGCTATCCTATTGCCCGGGTTGACCATGATGAACGACACATTGATAGATTTCTTGATGGAGCGAGTGAAATGATAACAGCGGAGGGCATCCGATCAGAATTCGTTTGGCCCCTAGCGAAGGACCTTGCAAAACCTCAACGAGGGCAGCAACTATACAAGGACGACCCATTTCTACGCTGTGTCGAAAGCCTTGTTGACAACAGGCGAGCCTGGTTACCTATAGTTGGAAAAACAAAAAGGACCGAACCTGAACCTAAGCTAGCAGCATGGCTCGTAAAACAGAGAGACAAAATGCAATCAGTTGAAAAACTGAACCATTGGAGCAAAAATGTTACTATCAATGTTAAGGAATTCCCACTAGCCCCTAATAGCAAAAGAATAATAGCAACCGCAAAAAGCATTTTGTACCTGATCGATTCTACAAATGACCTTGTAGAGTGCATTGGAGCGGCGTTTGGTCAAAACGCAAAAACAGAATCAGCTGGAATTCTTGACGTTTCAATTCCCGCTGTGGTGTTTATAAGCAATTCAGTTGAAAGCGGAGGCAGGGCTTTTAGCGGCGATCCTTTCACTGGACAGGTCTCAGCCTTCTCTAGGATATTCTGTTCAGATATTATGGGAGAAAAAGAGCGGAATTTCGTGCCTTACTATCCACACCAACTATACACGCAATTCTTCAACAAAAATGGTAAAAAGGTAGCCAACAAAGGAGCCAACATTCTCCAATCACTGGCCGACTTGATAATTACTGCAAAAGGTGTTTTGATAGAACCTAGTGAGTGGCGAGTTTTATGAGTTCGAGGAAATACAAATTGTCAGAGGAAATATGTGTCCAATGTTTGGAAGTCATATTCAAAGAAAATGGTGGATGGGAAGAATGGTTCGTGAATCCAACGGCCGGACCATGGAAAATGATCAGAATAGAAGGCGTTAAGGATGATAAACTATGCAGGTTTCGCAAGGAAGAAGATAGGCCTGATCTCATTATAGCGCATAGATCGAAACAGTTAATCATGATTTTGGAGGCTAAGGACAACATAAACGGCCTTATTGGGAACTCGGGTGACCAGATCGGCAAATCCACAAAAGTCTTCAAGACAATGTTCGGAAGGATACGCGTAATTCTAGGGCGACACGGAAAAATAATCTATGCGAAATCAAAATGTCATACTCAATTACTCTGTGGCTACATCTTTCCGATAACTTCGGACCTCAAGACCCTAGAACAGGAGATGCAGATATTAAGCAGATATCATGCAAAGGAATGCACAAAAATAGGCGAAACAGAACTAACTCCACATATAATATTTGCAGTGGCATCTGACGCTAATAAGGATCTCAGTATTTTTTACACATTGATATCAGCGCAACCACAACTATCTGCGAGAATTTCAGAGCTTTTACCGAAAACAATAGTGGATATTGCAGAACACAAGTCTGCAGATGGCAAGAATTACCAGTCACATTTTCCTTAGCAAAACCAAATGATCTGGAAGCTTGACTCCAACTTTGCTCTTTGACCTTCTCTGAGATGCTGCGTATGATGCTTCAGTGTACTTAGGCACTCGTACAATTATCTTTTCTACTCGAAAATCACCATGTTTTAAGGAATTCAAAAGAATTGATGTTGTACAAACTCGCTCATCTTTGATAATCGCATCGCCTATCATCAGAACACAGTAACATCTTGATGCCAACACCCTGTGCAGTTCTGAAAGAACATCTAACATGTCTTTCACATAGAACTCTACTTTCTCAGCCTTCCCCATTTTGAATCCTTCTTTCACTTCATATTTTCGGATTTCCTTAGGATCATACCCTAGCCATAGAAGCTCATATCGATAGATACTAGAGTAACGATATAGGTTGAAGTACGGCGGATGACAAATGACTAAACCCGCAGAGTTGCTTCTCAATCCCGTGTTCTTGGCACTCCCTTGGTCAGGCACTATTGGTTTGGGGGAAAGGTTCTTTAGTTGCGATATTCTCGCGGTCATTTCGTTTATCTTTCTTTCAAATAGACTGAATGGGTCTGGGGGAGTGATCGCAGGGTCAAAGAACATGCGGCCCATGCCTCTACTAGCTCGCGAAGCTTGTCTTATGAGAGATGCATACGCAGCTTTGAGAAGAGTGATAATGCTTTCATCAACTTTCTCCTCTTGAGACTGAATCTCTATGTAGTATCTCAGCTTAGCAAGTTGGTGCTGAGTTTCGCAAAAAAACCAGTGATCTAGATTACGATCCTTGGGAACAAAGTCTTTCCATAAACTTTCATCTGATGAGCGAAACATCCGGAGTCTGTCCAGTACTTTGAGCACATCCGGTCTTTCTATGAAAGTGGTCTTTGCTTTTGCAACTATTCTGAAAATTGGATTAATATCTATGCCGATCGAAGCCCGTCCCAGTCTGAGTGCCTCAATGAGTGTAGTTCCACTCCCCATCATTGGGTCAAGAACTGGTCCAAGAGCAGGATCGTGCAACTCTTTTATGAACCTCTCTGCAACAGGTGGCGGGAATTTCCCGAAGAATCGGAAGAAATTGTGAGTTAAGTAAGAAAGCTGATGCGAAGATTCCTTTATGAGCCAGAGCTCAGAGGCAGATCCGAAATGATCGAGATTGGCTTGCGCTAAATAAGACCTCAACGAAAGCTTTCCTGCACCTAATAGAGAAAACGAGTCATCTAAGGTGGTCTGCATTTTCCTGGCCTTCTTGTTCATTATCCTTAGATGCACTGGCATTTAAAAATCTCTGGCTAGAGTTTCTTAGTCTTTGACTTATGATCTCACGAAGATCGCCGCGAATACTCTCCATTTCTTGTTCAGAAAAACCAAGTATGTCGCAAAAAATTATCTTGTCGAGTTTTCGAATTTCATCGCTAGTTCTTGAATAGGACGTTGGACCCGGATCAGTGTTCAAAATGTTGTCGAAAACCTTCTCAAGCGCAGAGTCGTAAGAGTGAATTCTTTTAGGATCGATAATAGGCAACTTGCTTAGTTCGTACATCATTATTTGATTTGAACGAGTTCCATCGCGATTTTCTATATACCTTCCGCTGAATTCCGTAAAGAGCGCCGACAATGTTGAATTTAACAAAGCGCAAAGCACTTTGGGGTCGACTCCCTCTTTTGGAAAAATCTCGTAGAAGGAATTCACCGGTTTGAGGCCGATGTCATTATAGAATCCGACATATCCTCCCCAGAAGATATTTGGGAAAATTATCGGTGCAGGATTTCTGTCAGTTAAGGAGAACCATATCTTCCTAGAATTGGTAGTCGGAAGGTGGTTAAAACCAATAACATGTTGACCTGCGTCTTTTAAGCCCCGTCTTAACCTAACTTTCGCTGACTCCCCGTATTCAATGTAGTCGAGGACTTTTTTCTTACCAGCTCTCAAATCCTCCTTTGTGGCATTTGCTATCAGAATGAAACCGTCCGAAGTCCTAAGACGTATTGATACATGTCTTCTTCTTGATCTGAGAACAGGTTGAACATATTCAGATTCAATCTGGAATTTCCTTTTTCTCTCTTTTTTTTCGGTTAGGATTAAATACCCCTGTCCCTCTTCCATTTCAAAGTAACGATTTGGAAAAAGGAAGAAGTCATTAGCTCCTGTAGTAATACCGCGGCAAACAGCAGCAGCATTTGACAAAGGTGTCAACAGACCAGCTGCGTGCTCAAGAATTTTGAAGAATGTCGTCGGGGCAACCAGATACTTTCCCCATTTTGAATCTTCTGATAGTGACTTCTGCTCAATTGCAAGCATCCTATGTAGAGAAGAATCATGAACAAGAATCTTCTTTTCAAGGAAATCCACTTCAGAAAAATCGATACTGTTTTCAGCATTTTCCATAAAAGAGGCAAAGCTGCCGATACTTTCCCAATTGTGAGAGTTGCTATTCGTTTTCACGGACCAATAACTAGAGAGGTTTCGTTTCAAGCGAATAATCTTCACTAGGTTGGAGTCTCGATTCTGCTTGCTTTCGCAGGTCTCCGCAACAATTATACATGGAAGCATCTGTGCCTCAGTGAACCACTTTTCAGCGTCCGACTCGATAATCAGGACAATTTTGAAATGTCTTGTAAGGAAATTGCGTAGAACGGCACCGTACCTAGTATCCATCCAGGAGCGAAGAGTCACAAATCCCAATCGGCCCTTGTTGGGTGGCAGAAAACTTGCTGCATGGATAAGAAAATAAACGTAAATACCTGCCATTCTGGAAACTGCCAGATCTGGGTACTCTCGTGAGACAACTCTGTGCAGCTTGTCCTTATAGTCGCTGCCGAATGGGGAGAAGGTAAGCTCTTCCTGTCTTGTATAGGGAGGGTTACCCACAACAGCATCCATTAATGGCAAAGTGTCATCCTCGCGCCAAGATTCCAGAGTTGTCTTTGCTGTTCTCGATGAATGAATATCAAAGAAATCACGGTTTAGAACATGAATACTATCACCATTATTGGCCCTGAGCATTTTCGCAAGATCGTTACGAGCCATTTCTGCAGCTTTTGGGTCAAGCTCAATTCCCCATATTTGTTCTGAAAGGTCTACGTTCAGCCCCATTTTGCTCAGAAATGAAAACCTCGAAAGAGCTTCTTTCAGGAAGCCGCCTGGACCGCATGCTGGGTCCAAAATCCTATCCGACGATTTCTTCACACATAAGGCGAGAATGAGATCAATCACATCCGGCGGCGTATAGTACTTTCCTAGTTTATACTTGTTGTCTGCCATAAAGTAGTTTGATCTAGGTGTTATTCTCACAGCAGTCTTCCCTCGAGATTTAGCATCGTACATTCGAAGTAAGATATCTTCGCCTAATCTTAATATCGTTTTGCTTGAAGCAAGAAAAAGAGCAAATTATATAAGAAACTTTCAACGGTTAGACGATTGGTATCTGCAATGGCCAAATGCTCTTCTTGCGGAAAGGAAGTCAAGGTCTTCAAAGAATGGGATTACGGCCCGAAAAACAAAAAGAGGGCACACATGACAGTCAAGCTCTATCATTGTCAATGCGGCGCAGTATTTAGAGAATACATATCTAAAAAGACTGGAAAGATCACATTAGCTAAGAAACTCTGCAAAAAGAAAATCGAGTCTACGTTAAGGGAAAAATCTCTATAATCCCTTCAATCTGAACAGAATAGAAATTATCGGATTAAAATGTATAAGTTTACAGTATCCCAAAAAGTTATAATTTAAACATCGTTAAATATGTATTCATTGAACTCATCTTTGTTTAGGAAAATCCGCGATCCGAATACTTCCCAAACCTTTGATGGCTCCATATATTCCTTTTTTTCGATTAAAGCTTCTCCAACAATTGCATGAACTGAGGAGTCGTAGAATTGTATCTTCTGACTTTTCGAGAGACTGATAAAGCGGCCAAACTTCACGAAGACGTCACGTTCACCCAGGAGTATTCTTTCTATAAATTCATGTGGAACCGGGAAAACAGCACCACGAACTTCATTCATAACTAGCCCTCTCTTTTTCTTTGGATCCCAGAATATAAAACTATTCGCTTGTTGCTTTTCCAGAGTGCTTGGCGCACGCTAAGCTTGGTACTATGGTGTACAATCTGCAATAACTGCGTACTCGTCTTCGTCTGTCCTAATTATTGGAAGTGCCTTTGTCAATTCTTGGTAAGAAACAAGGACAGCCCATCCCTTTGTAGTGATCGCATAAAATGACCGATGTTCCCTCGTTGTCATTCGTTCAATAAGATCTTTTTCAAGCAAACACTTCAAGTATTGCTTTATTATGCTGCATCTTATATTTACGCTGTACATCAGATGTGTCAAATTCAGAGAACCATCGCTAGCCAAAGCTCTAAGAATATCTAAGTAGAGCTCCAGCTTAGATCGACGGGACAACTTTCCTCTCACTTCTCAGGTCAAATAACTCGCTCTTGACCTCTATTTGCGTTATGAATTTAGAATGCAAATTCTATATTAGAGATTTATATTGGTCATCCCAAGACCATTAACATCACAAGGATTCGCACAGCATGGACGAGAAGACAGAAGTAAACAAGTGCGCGCGAACAAAACGTTCAGATTTTGTTTCTTATAGTGTACGCTAGCCTGTGGCGTTACTCGTCTTCATAGTCAAGTTCGTCTATTTCGATTTCGTAGCATTCTTCACACATTCCGCTATAGGTTTCATATTCTTCTTTTGTGATTTTTCTGTCACATCTCATACACTCGTAAACTTTTCTTTCCTCGTCCATTTTACATTACGTCTCCAAACATGTCATCTGATTCCTCAGTCAGCTGATCATCCCAGCATTCCCAACACATCCCATCATAATCATTGTACTCGTCTTCAGAAATCTCTCGCCCACAAACAGAACAAAAGAATTTCTTTTCTTCACTTTCTTTCTCATGCTCCTTCATACATGCTGCACCGCGATGCTTCCACGACTCAA
>Ga0315280_10010762_pt1 | contig 11389 bp, 13 predicted proteins | sample YL17G06_40_MG_FD_203697 | JGI IMG/M metagenome (GOLD analysis project Ga0315280, IMG submission 203697) | Sediment microbial communities from Yellowstone Lake, YNP, Wyoming, USA - YL17G06_40 | ecosystem: Environmental > Aquatic > Freshwater > Lake > Sediment | place: USA: Wyoming | collected... | reverse complement strand
GGCGTATACGGAATCCTCGAAGCAGGTGTAACCGCATGTTATGAACAATTCGTGATAAGCCATGATATCTGTAGCGCCATCAAGCGAATAGCCAGTGGAATCAAGGTAGACGCGGACACACTTGCCGTCGACATCATCAAAGCCGTAGGGCATCAAAAGAACTTTCTAACAGAGTTGAGTGCAGTCAAACATACGAGACGTCACCTGCAGGAAGAGCATTGGCAACCATTGGTTGTTGACAGAACGCCAAGAGCAGGCTGGGAGCAGAAAGGCTGCAAAGACATCGTCAAACGAGCTAGAGAGAAGGCAAGGGAGATTATTGCAACTCACAAGGTTCAACCGTTGGACAAGGACGTAGAAGCTGAAATGAATAGGATAGTAAAGGAAGCTGCGAAACGCGTCACCTGACTTCTAGATGGTTGCCGAAACTGATAGTTCAAAGAACGAGTGGAAGAAACAACTTCAGACATTGCAGTTTCCAAGGAAAAATGGAGATAATGAAGCGGGCACCATTAGACGCAAGCTTTCCCTTTCTAGTAGCCGGTCGTCAAGACTATCAAGATTCCCGTGAATTATGCGTCGACGAAGCAGAAGCCCTCAATCTCTAACAAGCTGGGAATCAACCGACAGGAGAAATGGTAGTCGGTGAGCCCAGAAGCTCATGCGCTTTCATGGGGGGAGCTAGTCATCGGGTCCTCTTGATCAAAAGATATCTGAAACCGAGGCCGGCGACTAGGCCTCCTGCGTGCGCTAGAAACCCTCCTCCAGCGAAGAGGTTCATACCGGCGTAGAACATCATTCCTACTAGACCTCTGAGTCCTCCAGCTGCCCCCAAGAGGCCCCATATAGCTCCTGAAGCTCCTAGCCCTACGGCGTCTCCGCCTAAGAGTAGGAAGAACAGATTTCCGACCAGGCCGCTTATGAAGTAAACTGTCAACCAGCGTCCGCGTGACGTCTGTTCTTCGAGAGATGTGCCGAAGATCAGGAGGAAGATGAGGTTTCCACCTAGATGAACTATGTCAGCATGCAGAAACATCGCTGTAAAGAGCATCCAAATAGCGCCACGCCAAACCGCTGAATTGTCTTGGACGAGCAGGAACGCAACTCGCTGATTCAAGCTCAGGAAGCTTCCTCCTAGAATGGATAATGTTAGGTATACGACGATCAGTGAGAGCGCGATCCAAACAGTTGGAGACGCAGATAAACTGGAGTTATTCTTCAAGATCTCAACTACGCTCAATCGGTCGTCAAAGCCCTTCTCAACTTCAAAGATGATGAGAGCGCGATCAAACAGATTACGTCCATCGGGACGATGAAGATTGCAGCCAGTTGAGCGACTCTCACACCCAACTCGGGGGGAAGCGCATATAGGAAGAAGAGCATCTCGTAGACGGTGTATCCGACAGCAACGACTGATGAGATAACGCCCATTGTAGGCCCCCAAAGTCTCTTCCTTATGATGCCGAACCCCCCCATTACCAAGAGCACTGATACAGCTATGTTGAGAAGGATGTCAGCTCTAGCAAGCATGTTAAATGCAGCCGCGATCGCCAACATTATCCCAATTCGAAGCGTGAGAGTTCGATCAAGGCTCTCAGCGATCACGCTGCTCTTTGAGTCTTGAGGTTTCATCTCTATTTCATCTTCCGTGAATCAACACTTCTCTGTCAAATAGATAAAGGAGTGTTGCTCTTAAGTTCTCGACAGGCTTATGAAGGTGCTCCCGCGAACTGATTAGAACGATTATCGTTGACCGACAAGAACATTAGGCAAGTCAGAGAATTTCTTGAGGCACAAGGTATTAAAGCTAAGATTCTAGCTTTCGAGGAGACGACTAGAACCTCTGAACTTGCTGCCAAAGCGATTGGATGTAAGGTCGCTCAAATAGCAAAGTCTCTAGTTTTCATCACAAACGAGAAGGCTGCTGTACTGGTCATCGCAAGCGGTAAGAGTAGAGTGGATACGAGGAAGCTAGCTGAGAAACTTGGGACATCAGAGGCCAAGATTGCAGACGCGAAGACTGTGAAGGAAGCCACAGGGTTTTCTATCGGCGGTGTTCCTCCAGTAGCTCACAACAAGCCATTGACAACGTTTATAGACGCTCGCCTAATGAGTTTTCCAGTTGTCTACGCCGCAGCGGGAACACCGAACGCGGTCTTCGGGATCGCCCCTGAAGACTTGAAGAATGTAACGAGCGCTGAAGTAGCTGACGTCTTCGAGTAACAGGATTCGCAGTCGAGTAGCTCAGTCTCAAGCTTCTTGAATTTAAGCAAAGTTTGCAATCTAAACTCGTTGACATAAATTTGTTAACGTTCTGATCTCTTCTTTTGCTTCGTCCTCCTAACGACCAGAGGATGTTAACGAACTTATGGCGTCTGGTTTAGTTGTGCAATCTCTTACGTCACTGTCCTGAGCGCATAGTTGTTCCCCAGCATTGTTCCCAAGGCAAAGTTTCCGCTGAGTACTGCTTGCCAGAGCTGGGGTAGACTCTAAAATACTTCTATCTTATACTTCTCGAACTTCAATAGCAAGCGTCGCCAGATTACTCGGTCCACTAGGATGACTAGAGCGGATACTATCGTGAGTAGGAAGACAAGTAAGATCGTGTTGCCATAAACATATGCAGCCTTATCTAGAAAGTACCCCAGACCTGGAAGCCAGAACACTTCTTTCGCGTAAGGCATGTACTCGGAGAATATTATAGTGTTCCATCCTGTCGCCCAAGAGAGCATACTTCCAGTTACGATCGCTGGAGTGATTGCTGGGAGAACTATATGTCTAATCCTCTTCAACCCTTTGAAGCCGAAGATACGGCCGACCTCACGAATCTCATCGGGAATAGTCTTCACAGCTCCGACGATATTCAAGAATAGGTACCAAATCATATCTGCAACCAGCATCGTGATAGAGGTTATCTCCAGCCCAGCTCTTCCTCCGAAGATTCCGCTCAAAGAGAGGAATAGAATTGGGAAGAGCGCAAGTATCGGAATAGACTGACCAATATCATATATCGGATAGAATATCGCTGCGAACTTCTTGTTCTCAGCGGCGAGTACGCCCATCACGATCGCTATCGCGAGCGAGATGAAGTATGCTACGATCATTCTACTGAGCGTGGATGCAGTATACAAAGGTAGGAAGGACATTTCAGGCACATTCAGCGATTCGATGACGTACTCGAAGCTTGGAATCGTTCCTGTCAAGGCTAGGATGATGAAGACTATTATGAAGACGCTGGATATGCCCGCGACGATCCTTTCCTTATGCGTATATCTCTTGGGCTTAGAGGCGGGAAGTATCACATGTCTAAACCTGAATGACAACTGTAGCCTCGGGACGTGAAGCCACTTCACCCTGAGCTTCCTCAAATGTAGGGAATGTTGAAGGCTTGAGAGATCAAGCTTCAGCAGAGGCTTGTATGTTCCCGCCCCAGCTCTCTCCGTCAACCGGTGCCAAGTCAGAAAATTCAAGTAGAGAACAATAGAGGTCATCAAGATGAGAATAGCCACTGAGAGCCTCAAGTCTCCATACTCATAGGCTGCCTTGGCCAAGAAGGCTCCGATACCGGGGAGCGCGTAAGGTTGACCGCCATAAGTGATGTATTCAGCGGCGATTATGAAGAACCAACCGTCCCCCCAAGCCAAGGTGCTTGCTGAAATCAAAGCTGGAACGATGGCCGGCAGGGTTACATGCCTGACATACGTCAGCCCTTTCAACCCGAATACTTCTGCAACCTCAACTATGTTCGCTGGAATGTTCTTCACAGCCCCGATGATCCCGAAGAATATAGCCCATTCCATCGAGGTGAAAAGCAGTAACATAGCAGCTAATTCTTTCCCCATCTCACCGCCTGGAAATCCAGCGACGAAGAAGATCACTGCGGCCGGGAAGTATCCCAAGATAGGGATCGACTGCAACACATCGAAAAGTGGCACGAGGATCGTTGAAGCTGTCTTATTGCATGCAGCCAGAATTCCAAAGAAAAGCCCAAAAACTAAAGCGATGATATACGTTACGGCTATTCTTAGAAGTGTTCTAAACGTATAGTACGGCAAATTCGCGACTTCAGGATTCGGTACCGTGAAGATAATTGCAGCATATACGGCGCAGATGAGAAGTAGACCTACACCGAAACCTAGTAGGTACCTCTTCATCAAAATTTACCAGCTCTCTTTATTTCTGTCTGTCATTTTGAGGCTGCATTGAGACCTTGAAGAGATGTACAACTGATATAGGCTTTTTCTCTTAAAAAGATGGAACGCAGCTAAAGGTGAATTTCTTCTTATCCAATCAATCGAGAATGCTTTATTTTTTAGAGACACATACTTTGAGATGGGGAGCCGATGGGCCGATCGAAAAGTAACGAAAGGCTACCGCCAAGCCAGTATAGAGTAGATGAGCTTCCGGTGCTACATGTCGGCTCTGTGCCAGTTTTCAATCAAGTCGGTTGGATATTCGAAGCATACGGCCTAGTCGAGAAGCCTTTGAAGTTGAGTTGGAGAGACTTCCTTTCTCTACCGAGCCGCTGGAACGTCTCCGATTTCCACTGTGTTGAAGGTTGGAGTAGACTTGACAACAAGTGGGAAGGCGTTTCCCTCCGAACTGTCTTGGAGATGGTTAAACCTAAGCCTGAAGCTAGATTCTGCACCATCGAATGTGAAGGAGGCTATACGACATCGCTTCCAATACAGGACTTGATGGATGAAGATGTGCTATTTGCGTACAAGTTGGATGGCAAGGAACTCAGCCCTGAACACGGTGGACCTTTGAGGCTTGTGATTCCGAAGAAGTATGCGTATAAAAGCGCGAAGTGGGTGAGGATAATCAAATTCACAAAGGAGCAGGAGCTGGGATACTGGGAGAAGAGAGGATACAGCAATACAGCAGATCCATGGAAGGAAGAGAGATACAGCTAGCAGGACTAGCTACGCGTCAACACTCCTTCAAGTCGCTTGACGAAATCTTTGGCAGGCTTATCTAGAGGGGCTATCTCGATCTCTCCGAAAGATTTGGCTCCAACACCGAGTTCAACAGCCCTAGCAATCTGCTCTTGATGGAAGATATCGCCTCTAGAAACCTCTGGAGTTGTTCCGAAGAGTCGAAGGATACCTACAGCGACAGCATCCAATGCGACCCTGTCTTCTCCAGCCAGAATCACGCCCGGTTTCACCAGTTTGCCCCTATCTGGGCCCTCGGTCACAAATGCCTCGATGGCATCCAAGACTATCAGATCTGTCTTGTATTCTCGATTTATCTCAGCGATCATAAGCCGCTGATACGGCGAACTGTGAAGCTCATTCATATAGTTGTATCTATCTTTAGGATCGAACTTGGCCACCATACCGACCGAGTTCTTCAATGATAAGGTGAAGTGCCCTCCAAACCTGTGAGTCTTTAAGCAGCAGGTTTGAACGATACTATCAGCGTCACGGAAGACCTTAGCAAAGAGGAACCCTCCTTCCCAATGGTCATCAGGCCTCTTAACTCGGATCCAGCCCTCTTCAGGAACCCGGTCGAGAATAGTCACATCGAAGCCCAGTGAACTAGATAGATTCATAATTCCAAGATCCCTCACAACCTCTTCAGTTACACCCATCCCACTTCTTTCAGCCAAGGTAATCTTCTTGGCCCCCGCGTTCTTCAAGCTCCTCACTAAAATCGCCACCGTATCGGGATGGGTTGAAGCAGGGAATCTGTCAGCGCTATTGAAGTTCGCTTTCAAGGCTACAGTTTTTCCCTTGAAATCCCTCATGCCGAAATGGTCGAGTAGCGTTTGAATCCCTCTCGATCTCTCTTCAGTCTTAACTATGAAAATCTTCGACTTCGTTCCACCAGACATTCAGGCCGTTCTCCTCACATCAAGATTTGACGGAAATCACAGTATATTACTCTTGCCCGTTTGAACGAATGCCATGTCGCTTCAGTGGAAACATCGCAAGAACATTCCCCAAAGAGGGGATGTCTAAAATAACATTGCACTGATTATAGAGAAGATGAGCGAGGTTAAAGCTACATGAAGCATGTACCCAAGGATAAGATGATCTGCAGCTTCAGCTCGAAGCATAAGCCGGCTGAGTATGTGAAGGCCGGAGAGCTTCTGTTGCTGGAGACGGAGGATGCGTTAGGCGGCCAGATCAAGAGTGAAGATGATACAGTGGAGAAACTGGATTGGTCAAAGGTGGATGGAGCAACAGGCCCCGTATACATAGAAGGGGCTGAGCGAGGCGACACCCTCGTGGTAGAGATACTGGATATAAAGACTGCAGGAAGTGGGCCGATCCTGACGATACCTCAATACGGAGCCCTCAAAGATATGCAGTTCAAAGCGAAAGTCAATATAGTCTCGATCAAGAATGGCTTCATCGAGTATGAAGATGTTCGGCTCAAGGCCTCCCCTTTGATAGGAACTATCGGCGTAGCGCCTGAGAGCGGAGAAGTACTCTCAGGGTCTTCTGGCCCTCATTGAGGAAACATGGACGTTAAGGATGTGATGTCTGGATCGAGATTGTACTTTCCCGTCTTTACGGATGGCGCCTTCTTTGCTGCTGGAGATCTTCATGCTCTTCAAGGTGACGGTGAACTCTGCGTGTCAGCTGTTGAGGTTGAAGGTCAAATTCTTCTCAGGTTTAACGTCATAAAGAGTCGGCGTCCTCCGTGGCCTATACTTGAGACGAAGGATTACTGCGCTTACATTGCGTGCGGTGATACTCTTGATGAGGCTGCTGTTCGTGGGACTGAAGCTACTGTGAAAGCTTTGATGAAGGCCTACGGCTGATCCTTCGAGAGAGCTTACATGTTCGCAAGCCTGTGCGGAGACATTAAGGTGAACCAGGTTGTCGACCCAAAGAAAGGGGTTCGAGTCGCGATTCCGAAGGAGTTGATATCAATCGAGGATATGCTTACTGAAACCGTCTAGAAACGTCTTAGAAATCAAAAGAGGGCTTCTTTCAGATCGGGTATACATGCACTTAATTCCGGGGAATCCGGCAGCTGCTCGTTCTACCTGCCACGCTTAATCCAGCTGCGTACTCTCTGGGCGATGCTCGGGTATTTCTTATAGGAGATTCTGTAGCCGAGATCCTCGATCTTCTTCTCGATAGCAGGAACATCCATCTTGCTCGGGTCGTAGGTTACGGCGATTTTTTCCATTATGTAGTTGCCTTGAGCTTCTTTGATGCCCTTGAGCTTCCTCAATTCTTTTTCTATGTTCACGATGCATGATGGGCAATCCATTCCTGTAATCGGGATCATTTTGCGATCTTGCGCTTCTCTCATTCCAACGGTCACTTCAATAGAGTTTCTTTCCGGTCGAAGCCGACGAACTCGAAGTCGGTTGTCATCTCGATCGCGTCTACTGGGCAGATCTCTTCACATTGGGCGCAGAAGGTGCATCGGTCGAGATAGAAGATCGGTCTCTCGCCCTTCTCATCTGTTGTCATCTCAATAGTCTCTGAGGGGCAGACTCTGAAGCAGAGGCTGCAGCCGATGCATCTTTCTCTGTAGAAAGCGAGTTTTCCTCTAAAGTCGGTTGGGAGGTGGATCTTCTCTCTTTCCTTGAATGGGTAGAGTACTGTCGCTCTCTTCTTGAAGAGGTGTCTATAGACCTCACGTATCATCGCCAAACTTCAGTTACTCCTCGTAGCGTGCTTTTCGAGTTGGTTCCAGCTCCAAACCCACTCTTTCTCCTTAGAAGGATTGATGAATCTGATCGATCTGTCCATACAGCACATGCAGGGATCGATCCCGGCAATAATAACGGGTACGTCGGCTATGCGGACGATGTAGTCGCCCTTCGAGGTCAACATCTCTAGGACGGCTGGTAGATTCCCAAGCGTCGGCGCGCGAACCTTGTATCGAGCAGGCTTCTCTGTGCCGTTGGATTTCACATAGTGGATGTCCTCGCCTCTTGGGGCTTCAACTCGGCTGACGGATTCTCCGACTGGAGGCGTGTTCGTCAACCTCATTCTTATCGGGCCTGAGGGCATGTTGTCTAGGCAGTATTGAACCATCCCGATCGATTCAAGTGTCTCGTCGATCCTGACGATGATTCGACCGAAGACATCGCAACTGTCGTAAGTGATAACGTTGAACGGGACTTCGTCATGTGCTGCGTAAGGGTCGTCCATTCTGACGTCCGCTTTTATTCCTGAAGCCCTTGATGTAGGTCCAACCGCTGAAAGCTTGATCGCCTCGATTGGCGTCAATACGCCGACTCCTTTGGCTCTTGCTAGGACAGTTGGTTCATTCAGAGCGATCTTCCTATAGTACTTCGTGCGTTCCTCAAGTATGCCCATACCTTTTCTTAGAGGAGTCATCTTGTCCGGGGTTATGTTTCTCCTCACCCCTCCGACAGTATTCATCGCTGTAGAGACTCGGTTTCCAGTCAGCAGCTCAATGAGGTCCATAACAACCTCTCGATCTCTCCAGACGTACATGAATAAAGTGTCGAAGCCCACTTCATGGCCGACTATGCCCAGCCACAAGAGGTGGCTGTGAATCCTATTCAACTCCTCAATAACAACGCGGATATACTCAGCTCTCCGCGGAATACTCTTCTCGTACAAGTACTCAACGTTCTGCGTATAGCAGACCGTATGAGCAACGTTGCAGATTCCACAGATCCTCTCAACGAGCGGTATGTTCTGAATGTATGTTCGAGATTCCATCGCTTTCTCTATGCCTTTATGAGCATACCCGATCCGAACCTTTGCGCCTACGACATCTTCCCCATCAACAGTAAGAGTGAACGACTCAGGCTCTTTGAGAGCTGGATGCTGAGGCCCTATGGGAATACTGAACGTCGACAAATCAACCACCCTTAATCTTCGAGAGTAACGCTGCTACGCCTTTGACTATGGCTTCAGGCTTAGGAGGACAACCATAGACATAAGCGTTAACAGGGATGACAGAATCAAGTCCAGGATACACGTTGTAGCAACCGCGATAAACTCCACTGCTGGCACAGCAGTTTCCAACACACACAGCAAACCTAGGCTCAGGCATCTGCTCGTAAACCCTTATCAACCTATCCTTAATCTGGCGAGTGACAGGGCCTGTCACGACGAGTACGTCTCCGTGGCGGGGGCTACCTTTCAGGAGAGCGCCGAACCTCTCTAAATCATATCTCGGCGTTAAAGCTGCGACGACTTCTATATCACAAGCATTGCATCCCCCTGTGTTGAAGTGTACAAGCCAAGGGCTTTTCCTCCTAGCCCAATTAACGAGGCCCAATGCTCCGTCTCCTCAGAAATCTCAAGTTTGAAGACAGTACGATCAAGTCTTGCAACTATTCAGGCACAAGAAACAAGCAACGTTTCAATTAAACCTTTGTTTTGTTTTCCAAGGAAGACAACTCGATTGCTCATTACTATTGTAGAATAAGCTTTGCAAACAGAAGGAGATGTACCGGCGGTCTAGCGGCCAGTGTTTGGCATCAGAATCTTTGATACAAGGACGGGCTTGAACGAAAATTCCCTTCAGGTTTTCCGTTCTAGAACCAATATCTGATGAGGTGTGATATCCTACATCTTCACTGCAAAGGAGAAACCCCTTATCTTAAGAGCTCTCGGCAACTAAGTCAGCTCTGAGAACGAGTCTCTCCACGTAATCATCTTTAGAAGAGGGCACTTCAAGGCGTTGCGTGGCGACGTTGAGCTTTACATTCGCTTGTGTAGGCTCACTCTATGCTTAAATCGCCGTGTATTGAACTTCTAACGAACGTTAACAGGAGGTTGAAGATTATATGAGTAGATTGGAGCTAGGAGAGGGTAGCCTATATGATCTCATTATTGTAGGCGGGGCTTCTGCAGGGCTCACTGCAGCACTCTACTCAAGTAAACAAGGATTGAAGACTCTGCTTGTAACCAAAGATCTTGGTGGACAGGCACTACTTACCAATGAAATTCAGAACTATCCTGGACATGAAAACATAGGAGGCTTTGAATTGATGAGCAAGTTTGAGGATCAGGCAAAATCCCATGGGGCAGAGATTGTCTATGACGAAGTTGTTGAAATAATCAGGAGAGACGACTTCTGTTTCAGAGTGAAGACACCTACGAAGAGCTTTCAGTCATGTGCAATCGTTCTAGCATTTGGTAAGACACCTAGAGATCTTGGTGTTCCAGGAGAGCAAGATATGAAGGGAAGAGGAGTATCATACTGCGCCATCTGCGATGGCTCCCTCTTCAAAGATCGGAAAGTAGCTGTTGTAGGATTAGCGGACCCTGCTCTTGATGCAGCTCTCCTCCTAAGCAATATTGCGAGCAGAGTCTATGTCATCCATAGCTTGGATAGACTCGTAGGCTCTTATGAGACACTTGAAGCCTTGAAGACAAAGGATAATGTAGAATTCATTCCAAACTCAACGGTCCTGAGGATTAACGGATCAATGAAAGTTGAATCACTCACCATACTAAATTCTAAAACAAGAGAGGAGAAAGAAATGCGTGTTGAAGGTATCTTCATAGAATTGGGGTATATAGCGAAGACAGATTTCGTAAAAGATCTTGTTCAACTCAACAGTAGAAAAGAGATAATCGCCAATAAGGATGGATCTACGTCGCAACCAGGAGTATTTGCAGCTGGAGATGTTACAGATGCACCTTACAAACAGGTGGTAATCTCAGCTGGACAGGGAGCGATAGCAGCCCTATCAGCATACAACTATCTGCAGAGGCTGAAGGGTAGGCCTGCTATAAGAGGAGACTGGAAGACTGCGGTCAAGAAGAGCTAGGGCAACATGTGTGCCAATGTTTGACAGACTAGGCACCAAGAGCGAGGCTGCAAAGCGCTTATTAGTGAGCCTCTTATATCCGATATGGCTGCGTGTTTGAAGATGGTGTTCTGTTCAAAGTGCGGTAGGGAGGTTGCGGAAGGTGCATCCTTCTGTGCGAACTGTGGAAACCCGATGCCCAGTGTTCCTTCAATACAGCCGTTGGAGTTCGAGATAAAGTATAGACCTTCTTACTCTATGCTCGTTGTCCACCTCAAACTGAATCAGTCGATTACAGCCGAGTCAGGAGCTATGACCTATATGAGCCCGGACATCCAGGTTCAAACTCGGATGAGGGAGAAGAGTATCTTGGGAACGATAGGGCTGAAGGTTCTGGGTCGTCAATCTCTCTTCGTGAACGACTACACCGCCACCAGTGGCCTAGGAGAGGTAGCCTTTGTGTCAGCGCCCGTCGGCGACATAGATGTGCTTGAGGTGATGCCTGCAAAGGGGTATATAATCCAGAAGGCTGCGTACATAGCTTCCACGAGCGGCGTCGACTTAGATGTTCAATGGCAAGGCTTCACCAAAGGCTTGTTCGGTCAAGGCCTCTTCATGATAAAGGTGACGGGTCAAGGACAGTTGTTCATCAACACCTTCGGCGCCTTAGACCGCCAT
>Ga0315280_10010760_pt1 | contig 11391 bp, 7 predicted proteins | sample YL17G06_40_MG_FD_203697 | JGI IMG/M metagenome (GOLD analysis project Ga0315280, IMG submission 203697) | Sediment microbial communities from Yellowstone Lake, YNP, Wyoming, USA - YL17G06_40 | ecosystem: Environmental > Aquatic > Freshwater > Lake > Sediment | place: USA: Wyoming | collected... | reverse complement strand
ATTACATGGATGAGACCAAGGAGGAATGCCAAATCTGTTCCCGGTTTAATAGGGAGCCACTCATCGGCTAAGATGGCAGTCTCGCTGTGCCTCGGGTCAATGACCACCACTTTAGCCCCCTTCTCTCTGGCCTCCACAATCCTTTTCACCTCCGCAAGGTCGATTCCGCCTGCTGGATTCCGGCCGATGATCAGGATATATCGACAGTTCGACAGGTCATTAGAGGGAAGTTCTCCCACGGTCACTCTCCATCCCGCATTTCTTGCTGTATAACAGGTTGATCCGTGGGTGAAATAGTGAGGGCTTCCCAGAACATGCATCAATCTCAGGGCATAGGCATAGTTTGCTTGAGGATAATTGACCCAGAAGACGCGCTGACGCCCATACTTCAGGATGATCAGATTGAGCTTCTGGCTGATTTCCTGAAAAGCCTGTTCCCAGGAAATGGGTTCAAACCGGTTTTCCATTCTTTTCAGGGGTCCTTTGAGGCGCTGAGGGCTGTATAACTCATGCAAATAGCCGTGGCCCCTGGGACAGATCAATCCCAGATTTCCATTCGCCTCGGGATTGCCCTCAATCTTCCATATCCTTCCGTTCTTCACATGGGCAAAGATCCCGCACCGGTTTCCACAACCATTGCATTGCGTCGGGATCATTTCCACAGGGGCCGTCTGGCTCTTTTTTTCCCATGCCATGAAGTCCAGAAGCGTATTCCCCAGCGCGGCAGCAGTCACCCCGGTCCCTGCCATCTTTAAAAAGTTTCTTCGCGTTATTTTAAATTTTTTCAGAGGTTTGAATTCAACCATGACCTTAAACTCACCCACCCGCTACTATTTATCTTTCCATCGGATATCCTGCCTTGATCCAATCCTCCAATGTAGCATCCATTAATACCGCATTTTTATAGCCAAGATCGTTCAGGGTCTTGGTGGCTAAGGGTGAGAGTCTTATTTCCAGACAGTATACGTAGATCTTCGTATTCTTGTCTGGTATCAACCCAGAAATCTTCGACTTCAATATCCGATTGGGGAGATTGATCGCTCCTGGAAGATGGCCTGATTCGTACGCTTCCGCGGTCCTGACGTCAAGGTAGATGGCCTTCTCTTTCTTGTCAATCGCCGCCTTCACATCTGCTGCCGAAACCGATTTGACCGCGGCCTTTGCCTGTGCAAGCAACGACGATTTGAATGGTGGCTGAGAACCGGCGGATTTCAGGGTCATGTTAAGCAACAGGAGGGGGACAACGAACAACAATAACATCCAATCAAGCATCTTCTTTCTCATCTCTTTTTGGCTCCTTTCATGGTTATTGGTAATGAAGGTTTAGCCTTTCTTCTTTCACACTCCTCAAACTCCCCAACACAGAATGGACAGAAAGCTTCACCTTCCTTCTCGGATGAAGAGGAGGTTCCCGAGGAAGGAAAAAGAAGTTTAAACCAGACGAACCCGATGACAAATGTGAGCGCCAGGCCCAAAAAGGAAGTCCATGGAAATGTTCTTGGACCGAAAGGGTGACCCCTCCAACGTGTAATGTGTCCTATCAGGATGCCGTTAGAGTCTTATTACGACACCTCCTTTTTCTGCCTGGAGGCCAAGACATAAAGGCACGGCAAGAAAAAGAGGGTGACGAAAATGGTGAGCAGGAGGCCGCCGATGGCGCCTGCCGCCATGGGCTGGAGCATTTCGCCTCCCGCCTCAAGATTGAGTGCAAGCGGAAAAAAGCCGACCAGCACGCCCAGCGAGGTCATCATGCGAGGGCAATGAATTGGCCCGGTCTCTGTGAATGAGGAAGAAAGAACCAAATAAAACCGCAAGAAAAACAAAACTCAAAAGCAATCCCTTCGTCATTTTGTTGTGCATGGGTTCCTCCTGTTTGTGGATAAATTGAACGTATTAAGGAAGCCATGATCCCAGGACTAATTAATCTCCAACGCAAAAAGGGCTTCCTATCTCTATCCCTCCTTCGTAGAATTCATTTCTTAACTAATGGATAGCCCGTTTCCTGCTTTTCCCTTCGTAAAGATCGCATAGAGGCAAGGCATTAAATAGAGTGCCACAATGATCTCCAGAGTCATGCCGCCGATTGCTGCAACAGCCATGGGCTGAAGCATGTCACCCCCCTCTTCAAGTTTCAATGCTAAAGGGATCATCCCCGCAATAATGGGCAGTGAGGTCATCACGCGGGGCCGAAGACGTATTTTGCCTGCATTGAGAATTGCATGGACAGGTGAAGACTTCCCATCTGCTTGAAGCTCTTCGGCAAAGGTTAAGAGCAACACACCATCGTTGACGGTGGCGCCGACGGTTAATAGGACTCCAATGATCACCGTTGCACCCAGTGGCAGTCCGGTAACCCCCAGAAGAAAGACTACTCCTGCAAGGCATGCGGGTACACTGCCAATAATAAGAGCCGGAAGCTTGAAACTATTGAATTGAATCCCGAGTATAACGAAGGCGAAAAAGATCGCAAAAGCCAGTACGGCAAGAAGCTCTTTCCTCATATCGGACATCATTTGAGCTTGTCCGCCAAAGGATATTTCATATCCTCCAGAAATGTCTATCTTCCCAAGAGCAGCCTTCAATTCTTGAAGGGCCTGCCCAAGACTCACTCCTGAAACATCGCCGCTCACGATGACCTTTTTGACTTGATCCCTCCGGAGAATTTCCACCGGTCCTGTGGCCGGAATGACTTTAGCCACGTCGCGAACTCTCAAGAATCCTCCCTGACCATAGCTAACAGAAAGATTCTCTACGCTTTGCTGGGTCTTAAGGTCTTTTTCAGGGACCATAACACGGATATTGTAATATTCACCCCCGTCCTTAAATTGGGTTGCCACTGCTCCACTGATAAGGGAGCGCAGGGTTGTAGCTATATCGGAGACCGATACGCCCAGCTCTGCTGCTCTGGTCCGGTCGATCTTTACCTGATATTCCGGTTTGTCTAAGTCCATCGCCACATAAACATTAGTAAAATGGGCCAATTCGTTCATCACGGCCGAAGTCCGACGTGCCAATTCAAAGAGTTGAGTGATCTCCGGTCCTTTAATTTCGATTTCTATATCACCCCTGCCAATCTGATGGAGACCTTTCGTCTTCATTTGAGAGACCATGACCTTCCCGCCGGGAACCTGGACCTGGGAAACGAGCGGACGAATCCGCTTGATGTATTCATCCGTGCTGAGCTTTCGGGCATGCCGCGGAACAAGCTGAAGGTTAAGTTCCCCTTCATTGGCGACTTCATAGGTATTGGTTCCCTGAACCTTTCCACCTACGAGGGTAAACATGCTTTCGACGAGGGGATCACCGGAGAGCTTGGATTCAAGCTGACGTAAGGCCTGATCGGTCTGTTCGACGGAGGCTCCGGTAGGCAGCTTCACTTTAACCATAACACGGCCGTCGTCCATGCGTGGCAGAAACTCGCTACCGATGTAATTGAGAAGCAGACCTGCGGCGATCACAATAATTACGAATGTACTCAACACCGTCCATTTGCGGCGAAGGGTCCAGCCCAGTGATCTCCCATAGAGGTTGGTCACCCGCTCAAAGAATCTCTCGAAACGAGTTTTTTGACGCTCCTTTGGAATCTTACCAAGAAGAAAGGAGGTCAACATGGGAGTCATGGTAATGGCCACCAGGAGACTGAGGAGTACAACTCCAACCACGACGAGGATCAGCTCTTTAAAAAGCAAGCTCGTTAACCCGGGCACGAGAAGAAACGGGACAAAGAGGGCAAGGAATGAGAGTGTGGCAGCGATTACGGCCGGGCCCACCTGATGAGTTCCATCTACAGCCAGGGTCTCAATGGGCTCATCTTGATGCTCGTGCCTTAAACGGGTGATGTTTTCGAGAACTACAATCGAATTATCCAGGATCACGCTGATCGCCACCACCAACCCTCCCAGTGAAAAAATGTTTAGTGAAAAACCAGCGAGTTTCATTAAAGCGAAATTGAGGATGAGTGTAATTGGCAGGGCCAATACCATTACTAACACCTGCCTCCAGCTTCCCAGAAAGAGGTAAATCACGAAGATGACCAGTACCGCTGCTTCTAAGCCTGCATTTCTGACACCGGCCACTGCTGACTCAATATAGTCAGCCTGGTTTTCTACCATCTCCACCCGAATGCCTCCCGGAAGAGCAGGAAGGAGGGCTTGAATCTTTTGCCGAACGGCTTTGGCCACCTCCACGGTGTTTTTATCCGCCTGTTTGAGAACACTGAGCTTAACGCTCGGCTTTCCACCGAGACGGGTGATGACACGGACTTCTTCATGGTCGTCTTCTACCCGGGCGATGTCACGGAGATAAACCTTAGCCTGACCATTTCGGGCAAGCATGACGGATTTGATCTCGTCAAGGGTCCGGTATTCACCCATCGTCCGGGCGATAATCTCACGGGGCCCTGATGTGATACGACCGGCAAACTGTTCAATATTCTCCTGATTCAGTCGATTGACCACTGTCGATAGGGACAGCCCATGTTTTTCCAGAGCCTCAGGATCGAGATGGATGTGAATCTCACGTTTGAGACCTCCAACGATTTCCGTTCCACCTACACCTGGAACGGTGAGAATCTGATCTTTGAGCCAGTTATCTGTCCAGGTACGGAGCTTCACCATATCCCAGAGATCAGAGCTGATCACTAATTGCGCCATCGGTAATTGAGAGGGATCCGCCTTAACAACTAACGGGGCATCAATATCCTTGGGAAGCTGACGTGCAGCACGCGACATGGCTGCCAGGACGTCCTGGTAAGCCACATCGATGTCCGTACCGTATTGAAAATTTGCCTCCAGCAAATACATGCCCTCGATGGAGGAAGATTCCATATAGTCCAAACCGTCCACAGTGGCTACTTGACGCTCGATCGGGTCGGCGAGGCTGGTGATGATCTCTTCGGGTGTGGCCCCGCGCCAGTAGACAACCACCCTGACCAGAGGATGGGTGATATCAGGCAAAAAGTCCACCGGTAGCCGCAACAATCCATACAGGCCAAGCACCACAAGAGAAATAATGATAAGGCTTGTGGCCATGCGCTTCTTGACGGTGATAGCCGTGATCTTCATTATTTCCTTCCCTCCTTCTGGGCAGGGCTCTTTTCGCCGGATTTCGTCTCGCCCTTCTGTCTCTCTTCCCCAGAGCCGGGCTTTCCTTCGGTGGCAATTTTTAAAGGAGCTCCATCCTTCAGACCTTCCTGTCCAAGGACTACTACCCGGTCACCGGCCTGGATACCACTCACAATTTGAGTCCGATCGCCCTGAACAATTCCCGTTGATACTTTGACGCGTGCGGCTTTACCATCCCTGACCGTCATGACTATTTTCTCGCCGCTTGGAGTCGTAAGAATCGATCCTGACGGAACAACGAGGGCGTCGGATATAGTCTCAAGCATGACCTTGATTCTTGCAAACATTCCAGTCACCAGGTTCACCTGGTCGAGGACTCTCGCTTCTACAAGACGATTTCTTGTCCGGCGATCAATCTCAGGATAAACCCGTACAGCCTTTGCCCGGAAGCTCCTGTTCGGATAGGCGTCAAAGGTGACCTGGATGGCCAACGAGGAAAAATTTTCTCTACTTTCTGCCTCAGGTACGGCAAACCGTATTACCAGGGAAGACGGATCTGAAAGCTCTAAAAGCGGAGACTTGAGGCTGGCCAGATCCCCTCGCCGCACGTGAACCTTTGTCACCACACCAGAGAAAGGGGCTACAATGGTCCCTTCGGCAAGCTTCACCTGGGCCCACTTGAGTCTTGCCTCCGCTTCCTTTACCAAAGCCTCCTGAACGGCGATGGCTGTCTTCGTAGGCCCTGATCTGAGCATTTCACGGCGCTGCTGGGCGGAAGCGAGCTGACTCTGTAAATCCACAAGAGTGACCCTTGCCTTGTCCTGGGCTTCACCGGGAAGGCCTCCCCGTTCAACCAGTTTCGCAATCCGCTCCATGTCCGTTGTTGCGAACGCCGCCGCCTCCTGGAGCTTTTTTACCGTTTCTTCGGCCTGGGCTATCTCTTCGGGTCTGGAACCGGCCTTGAGATCGTCGAGCTTCGACTGGGCTACAGCCACGGCCGCCGCCGCCCCGGTTACTTCCTCACGGTACAGGGGGCGGTCGATTTCAATGAGTTTTTGGCCGGCTCGAACCCAGTCACCCTCGCGCCACGGACAGAAGGCGATAGGGCCCTCGATCGTTGCAGCAAGGACAACGGTGTTGGTGGCTACCACCTCGCCGGTTGTTTCAAGAACTCGCGAGATCGGCTGGGGCCTCACCTGTTCCACCTTTACCGTTACAGGCTGACCTTTACCCGAAGAAGGTTGGGCAGTCGTAACCGGACTCTTGTTGCAACTCAACGTTAGGGATATCAATGGGATAAGTAAGAACATAACAATGAGGGTCCTCCGGTCCATAAGTTGTCTCCGTTTCATAGTTTTTCTCCTGTCGCCAAACGTAATTGGGCTTTTGCAGTCTCATGATCGGCCAGGGCCCGGTAATAGATGCTCTGTGCCTCGAGTAAGGCTCCTTGGATGTCCAGTACATCGGTGATCGTGCTCTTGCCGAACTCGTACTTATCTTTTTCGATATCGAAACTCTCTTTTGCCTGTTCGATAGATTTTTCGGTGGTGATAATCCTCTGCCGGATGGAGTTAAGGTTGGCGGCGGCCGTCTCGACCTCAAGTCGTATTTGCAGGGCGAGTTTTCTCAAACGCTCCCGTTGAGTTTCGAGCTTCGCTTGCTCCTCCCGGATCCGGGCATCAATCTGGCCTCCTTCAAAGAGGGGGATATCAACGAATAAGCCAACCGATCCAACCGCATGAGGATTATCTATTCCCCTCACATCACTGGCTATGGAAGTTGAATTGGGCGATGGGGCGTACCGCCATCCATATGAACCGTTCAAGGAAAGGATTGGCCAGCGCCCTCCCCGGGCTACCTCCACCCTTCGCTCCTGGGACTCAGTTTCCGATTTCGTGGCCAAATAATCTTCCCGCTTGCCAAGAGTGCCCGGGAGAAGCGCTTCTGCGTTAGCATCAAGAGGGACAAATGTCAGCTGACCTTCAATGAGGATCGGCTTTTCCCTTTCCCTGACTCCCATCAAGTTATCAAGGACCCTCTGCTGGATCAGCAGGGTATTTTTCTCCTGTAACAGACGTTGCTCCACGTTGGCCAGCCGAACCTCCGTCCTGAGCAAATCCACTTTGGTCCCCTTCTGGACGCTGATGAGGTCTTTGATCCTGCCAATTTGCTGTTTGAGAACATCTATCGAAAATTGGAGAGAATCGATCACCTTCTCCTGGCCGAGGATGGCATTGAAGACACTGGTGACATTGAAAACCAACTCCTCCCTTGTCCGCGCCAAACGGTGTCCAGAAGCAGCAAAAAGTAGCTCCGATGCCTTGATCCTATTGGTAATTTGTCCTCCTGTGAAAAGGGGCATGGATAATAACAGATCAGCGGAAGTGATGTTGTGGCTGAAAACCCCTGGTTCTCCGTTTTCCCTTGCAGGGATAAGACGCTGGGCGTCAAAATAATAATAATTGTAGCCTCCTGTGGCTCGGATACTGGGCCAGCGAGCGCCCAGAGAGCCATCCTTTTGGGCTTCGGCTTGGGTCACCTCCCATCTTCGTGCAGCGATGTCGGGATTATTGGCCAGAGCAATCTCAATACACTTTTGCAAAGTTAGTGATTCTTCACCCGCTTTCAGATCATATGGCCGAATGCACTGGAAAGCAAACAATAGAGAAACAAGCAATAAGACGATGCCTATTGGGTTTCCTGGCATCCCATTTTTGAGTTTCTGGAGAAGACTCTTACAGACAACCATTTTCTTTTCCTCCCTTCATAGGATTTTTATTTACCACCGTGGTCCCCTTCGAGGGCCTCTACCAATTCCCATCCCTGTTCCATACCCTATTCCCATTCCCAGTAAGCAGTCCTGAGGGAGTTGTTCCAATTGCTCTTTCGTCAATATGGATCGGGCCTTTATCTGGTATGAAAAAGACAGGCTTTCGAGTTCTGTTTGAAGGGCGAGCAATCTCTTTTGCCGCTCCATGATATCCTGAGGCTTAATGTTTCTGTCCGAAACATAACCCTTCTCCGACAATTTGGATGCCGAGAACCCTCATCCCCTCATCACTCTTCATCGAAATCGTTGCCGGAGGAGTGACGATAAGAGAATGGGGCTTCACCTGATTAGTCTTGTCATTAACGATGATTATATCCCTTCCCTCGAGGACGCAGAAGATTACGTTCATCGCCATTGCGCAAGGTGGGATCTCTCCTCCGGCTTCCAACTGGATCAACCTGACCTTAAAGGTTTCACACTGAGAAAGGACATTCTTATCTCTTTCTTCAAACGGATAAACATTTGAATCATTCAGATCGAAGATTTCAATCGGTCATATCTCCTAATTTGAGTCATGCGGTTTTTGTGGATCGAGAAAGATATAAGGCTTCAGCCCAATCTTTTTTTCAAAACCTTGACACTCATCCAATAGAGGGCCAATGAAAATGCGGCTAAGATGCAAATAGAAACCCAGTACGGAATGGCATCATAGGAGATGAGCAAGGATTTGTGCAAAGATTCTACCCTATATGTCAATGGAAGAAGTTATACGCTGTATTACTCGGCACATTTCCTTATTTTCCCCTCCATTATCTTATAGCCGTTGCTTTATCTTTCATTTATACATTCTCTCTATTTCCTGTTTTACAGCCATTCCCAGGTCTTCGGCTTTCCACTGTAGACCCATTGGATGAGAAAATATAACTGTTTTAATCTCACCTGCTTTATTCCTCAATTTAAATGTCTGCTTACCGTTAACCAGAATTGTCATACAGTGAAGATTCGCTTTCAAAGTTTGTTCCAAACCTTTCTTGGTACCAAAATCTATATATTCAATTTTCACTTTCCCAGGATACTTCTTTTTGAAGCCTTCAAGAAGGTCTATTACTTCACCCTGGCACCCTGATTGAATATTTAGGTATGCCTTGATCACTACTCTAGGTGACTCAGCATTCCCTTTGCCCGAACATCCCCCCCACGATGAAAAGACTATATATAAGGCTAGAATTGCTGCTAATTTCCAATGGCTAATAATATTGTCTCTCATATAAGCCTCCTTAACAATTTGCCATCTTCGAGAACTATTCTTCTCTCTGTTAGGTCGGCAATTTTGGGGTCATGAGTTGCGATTATTGCAGTGCAATTTTTCTCGTAATTAAGTTTTCTCAGGAGCAAAATAATATTTCCTCCTGTTTTTGTATCCAGATTGCCAGTTGGCTCATCGGCAAGTATAATTGATGGGTTGTTTACCAATGCCCTCGCAATGGCAACTCTCTGCTGTTCCCCGCCGCTTAATTCTCCTGGCAGGTGTTTAATTCTTCCTTCCAGGTTAACTTCTTTAATTGATATAATTGCTCTTTCTTCCTTCTTCTTTGCACTCATTTTTATCGGAACAAGAGGTAACATTACATTTTCCAGTATATTCAGAGTCGAAACCAGGCTAAATGATTGGAAAATAAAACCTACTTTTCTTCGCCGATACTCGGCAAGTTCATAAGGATTAAAGTCTGATAGGTTAAGTCCATTCACAATAATTTTTCCACTCGTTGGTAAGTCAAGACCTCCAACTAAGGATAGAAGGGTAGATTTGCCCGACCCTGACACACCATTTATAGATAAAAATTCTCCATCGTTTATCACAAAAGAAATGTTCTTCAACGCCTCTATCTTAGTCAACCCTTTATGATAGATCTTGCTAACTTCTTTAAATTCAATTCCCATATTTTTCTCCTCAAACATGCCGTAATGCCTCCCCGGGTTGAAGACTTACTGCTCTTCTTGCAGAAATATATCCTGCTAGACTACTTATACCAATGGCAGCAATTAAACCAATGATGAAAAGCAAGAATGAGAAATGAATAGAAACGGCTAAATCAATCGGTGCAGGTGTTGAAGAACAAGCTGGGTAAGAAGCCAGTGCTTTGGGAATGGATAAATGAGAAGTGGTTGCATAGAACCAGGATATGAAATATCCAACTCCACAACCAATAATGCCACCAATTACTCCCTGAATCGCACTTTCTGTTGCTATTAGTTTTGCTACCTCTTTGTCCTTCCACCCTACTGCCTTCATTATACCAATCTCCCTGACACGTTCATCCACAGCACTTATTGAAGATTTGATGATAAAAAGCAACGCAAAAACTATCACCAAAATTGAAATGCCCAGGGTCATTTCTTTAGTCAGAAAGGATAAGCCCGCTGCCATAGCTAGGAAATCACTACTTGTAGTAATACTTACATCCTTCCCCAGAATTGTTTTTATCTTTTCTTCTAGTTTCTTTGGGTCAGCGTCACTTCTAAGTTTTATAAAAATAATATCAACTATTTTTCCTTCTCCAGCCATTTCTTGGGCGGTAGATAATGGGATAAAAACCTGAGCACCAGCAATTCTCGCCATCTTCCCGGTATTGATAATGCCAATCACCTTAGATTCCCTATTCGCTAATGGTAGTTTTGAACCCACTTGGAGATTGGCGATTTGAGCAAAATCTTTATCCACAACTGCTACATTTTTACCATTATCATCTTTGGATAAATATCGCCCGGCGACAATTTCACAGCAAGCCCCTTTCTCAGTGGTTGGTTTAATAGGCCCTATGGTTTTAATTTCCGGTTCTAGTCCATCTACTACGGTAGGACGCCCATTATGAAATACCCATAATTCCAAAACTCCGGCAATCTTATCTACTCCCTCATACTCTTTTATTTGTGAAATTGCCTTTTCTGGCATAGGATTTATGTCTGTTGGCAGTTTTACAATACTGAATGCACAAGGTTCACCATGCTTCTGGATAACCATGTCGGCTCCGGCAGCTACCAGTGGTTTAGAAGTAGACTGCCGGACCCCATCAGAAATTGTTGTTACTCCCACTAACAGCGCAATACTAAAGGCTATTCCCAAGATTGAAAGTAATGACCTTGTTTTCCTTCGTGAAATTTCTTTCCAAGCATAAGATAATATGCTTCCTTTCATGTTTTTGCCCCTTCTGTCTTTATTTCCCCTAATCCCGGCTTAATTCCAGCGATCTTTTCTTCTAGCTCTTTCTTATACCTTTTGAGCATCAATAGCTCTTCCGCTAATGCCGCTAACGCATCTTATCTCACTTGCCGAGTAATATTGCGTATAAAACTTTTCATTGATCAAACTGTCCTCGACGAAATAGTCTCTATTTTGGAATACCCCTGCAGGGGGCTGGAGCACCTCATCTAAAACGTAATTCCCAGATAGATCAGATAAACTCCAACGCCTATAATAATTGATCCTCCAACCCTTTTGCTCCAGGTGGTGAGATTTGAGATCCCTTTGGACTTAATAAAACTCTCAACAAATCCAGT
>Ga0315280_10010759_pt1 | contig 11392 bp, 13 predicted proteins | sample YL17G06_40_MG_FD_203697 | JGI IMG/M metagenome (GOLD analysis project Ga0315280, IMG submission 203697) | Sediment microbial communities from Yellowstone Lake, YNP, Wyoming, USA - YL17G06_40 | ecosystem: Environmental > Aquatic > Freshwater > Lake > Sediment | place: USA: Wyoming | collected... | reverse complement strand
TTTCAAAATGGTGGACGAGGCCGGGGGCTTCCGCTTTTACCAGGTAAACCGGAAGCACACTTTTTTCCTTGAGGGAAGCGGGGAAGTGCAGTCCGACTATAACCGGCTGGTCCTTAGAAATGTTACCTCTGGGCCAAGGGGCGTGGTGATATCCTACCACTGGCATCCGCGGCTTCGGGTCAAGCCACCCGCGAAAATAGAGCGAGTGATGATCGGCAGAGACCCGGTGGGATTTATCGGAATAATCGATCCCCAGCCGGAAATGGTGGTGGAAACTAAATACTGGGGCCGCCCCTAAGCCCAACCTGTCCAGCTCGGCCGCTTAAAATGCTTGGCGTACCTTTCCAGCAATATATTTTTATACACTGGCAGCATCTTAATCATCTTTATATACGAGCCTCCCTGGGACATTTTAAAAACTCTGAAGAAAGTTGCCGGCTCGAAAAACAGAACACAAAGCGCGAGTGCCGCGGACAAAAAAATCTTAAAAAGCTCGTTTCCCGGATTTTGCTCGTACATCCGGACCAGCTTATACATCAGCTTTCTGGGCAGGTAAGGAGCGATTCTTATGAGATGATTCTGCGCGGTCTGCTGGTATTCAAGATAATTCTTTATTTTAGGATCTCTGAACTTTTCGGGGCACTCCTTCAAAGTCCGGTCATATAACTCGGTTCCATTGTAAGTGGTAAGAGAAAACATCTGCAAATAATAAGGCCTGACTGTCTCGATTAAAGTCTTGATCGTTTCCAGGTTGTCCCCAGCCGTCTCAAACGGATTGTCCACGATCACATCACAGTAACAGGCTATTTTGAATTCATTGAAAATCTCCATCGCATTCAGAAAATGTCGGCTTGACGATTTTCGCTTGTAGACCTCCCTGAGCGTCCGGTCGCTCCCGCTCTCCAGCCCCATTCGAATCCATACCAGCCCCGCTTCTTTGAGCGACGCGATTTTTTCACGAGTGACAAAGATCGGTGTGCACGCGAACATAAAAGACCGGTTGACTCTTTTCCGATATTCATCTCTGAAACTTTTGAAAAAATCAAGGCTATGCGACAAAAAATTTTCGTCCTGGAAGTTAATCAGTTCGATATAAGGGTACTTGTGTACCGCGCTCTCAAGCTCCTGGATAATGTTTTCAAGGCCGCGTCTTCGAACCCGGTGAGAGTGGTACAAATTGGATAAAAAAGGACTGCAACAGAAAGTGCAGTTCATCTGACAGCCCAATGTGGTGGCGATATCATAAAATCTCTCCTGGTATCGTCCATGCTTTTTGAGAACTCTTCGGTCAATCGGACTGATATCGCCGCTGTTCTCCTGGGCAAAACCATTTTTAGGTATATGCTCGCATATAGGCAGCTGGTCCAGGTTCTCAATCAAGGGATGAAGAGGATTTCTCTTGATTTGACCATCCTCTTGATAGCAAAGATTGGGAGTTTGCCTGGGATCTCGTCCGCCGCTGACTGCATTGGCAAAATCCACTATGGTTCTTATGCCTTCACCGATGCACACATAATCCGCGTGAGGAAAACAACTTTCCGGGTCAATGGTGGGGTGTATGCCTCCCCAGATAATGGGAGTTGGCGCGAAATTTTTCCTCAAAAATACGCTTATGTCCCGGGCACGCTCATACTCCAGGCTCATCAGGCTTATGCCGATAAAAATGGGGGCTACCCAGGAGACGAATTGTCGCAGTTTTTCCGACACACGCGGGTTCCCGGTATCGAAGTCCGGCATATGGAGGAAATAAGAATTGTATCCCTCTCTCAGCAGACAATAATGCAGGTACTTGATGCCGATTACACTCAAATCAGCCTGAACAGTGATGAGCACAATATTTTTTTCTTTGCCACCGCGGGCGGCACTAGCTCCTGAACCGATGTCGTTCATATCTCTTGAGGGGCTCCCAGTGCCCAGAATTTGCATTCGGCGCGGCGCGGCAAAAAATACGCCCTGCTGCATACTTTGGCTTTGTATGGATCCTCTGCAGCCCCGCGTACAAGGGGGAACGGCATATTTATTTTTTTTTGCTTTAAAGCCGCGCCCCGCGTGTTTGCAACCAAAACCAGAGGATAAAGCGTCATTCTCGGGAACTTCCCTTATAAAAAATAATACAACTTTTGCGGCAAGATGCAAAAAGCCGGAAAAATTTCTTGCTATCGGCCGGCTGAAAAGCTCCTGGCCAAATTGAGCAGACCGCCGGCCAGAAGAATCCGCCGCTCCCGGTCGGTCAGCTTGAGCTGGCCGGGAAAAGTCTTGCCGGATTTTTGATTTTGGATGCTCAGGGTTTCGGAGCTTTTTATCTCCGCGGAAAGATTAGGGAAAAGCAATTTGTCGCCTGGTTCGATTTCAGAAAGGACTTGCTGGGTTATGACCACAGGCGCGATTCCAAAATTGATCAGGTTGGCTCGATGAATCCTGGCAAAACTCAAGGCCAGCGCGGCCTGAATGCCCAAATATCTTGGCGCAAGCGCGGCGTGCTCCCGGCTTGAACCCTGGCCGTAGTTTTCTCCCGCGACAATCGCTCCGGGGCCAGATTCTTTCCCGCGCTTTGCAAACCCAGGGTCTATTCTTGAGAAAACATAGTCGCTGATCCTGGGCAGGTTGCTGCGATAGGGAAGGATGGCGCTTCCGCCCGGAAGAATGTCATCAGTGCTGATGTTGTTCCCCAGCTTGATCAAGACTAGAACTTCGGCCTTGGCCGGCAGAGCCGCGAATTCAGGAAGGGGTTTTATGTTCGGGCCGCGGCCGAGCTCTACATTTAAACCTTTGGGATCCGGCGGAATAATCATTGAGTCATCGATCCAGAATTTTTTCGGCTCCTCGATTTTCGGGTACTCGCCCAGATGGCGCGGGTCAACCAGCCTGCCGCTGAGCGCGGCCGCGGCCGCGGTTTCCGGGCTGACCAGAAAGACCTGGTCTCCGACGGTTCCGCTCCGGCCCGGGAAATTGCGGTTGTAAGTCCGAACCGAGATGATCCCGGTTGCGGGCGCGGAGCCCATTCCAATGCAGCCGTCACAGCAAGGCTCATAAACTCTCGCGCCGGCCTCGATCAGGTCGGAAAGCGCGCCTGAGTCTGCCAGCATTTTCAACACTTGCCGCGAGCCGGGGTTGATGGAGAGGCTGACCCGCTCGGAAACCTTTTTGGCTTTCAAAATTGCGGCCACGGCTGCAAGATCGAGATAGCTGGAGTTGGCGCAGGAGCCGATGTTAACCTGGGCCACATCGAGCTCGCCGGAATATTTCACCGCCGCCACCTGATCCGGGCTTCCGGGCAAGGCCGCCATAGGCTCAAGCCGGGAAAGATCAATTGCGATCACCTCCGCATACTTTGCTTGGGGCGAAGCCGCGAGTTTGACAAAGTCTTTCACCCTGCCCTGCTTTTTGAAAAATTTCCTGGTCCCCGAGTCCGCGGGAAACACGCTTGTTGTCGCGCCGGTCTCAGTGCCCATATTGGCGATGGTCGCGCGCTCGGGAAGCGAAAGACCATCAACGCCTTCACCGAAATATTCAAGCGCCTTGCCCACTCCGCCCTTTACCGTGAGACGCCTGAGCAGCTCCAAAACCAAATCCTTAGCCGAAACCCAGTCATTTAAGCTGCCGCTCAGTTTTACGCCGATCACCTCCGGGCAGATAAGGTAAAACGGATACCCGGCCATCGCAGCCGCAACATCCAGTCCGCCCGCGCCGATCCCAAGCATTCCCGCGGCGCCGGCGGTGGGCGTGTGGCTGTCCGAGCCGAGCAAAGTTTTTCCAACTGCGGAAAATCTCTCCAGATGCACCTGGTGGCAGATGCCGTTTCCGGGCCGGGAAAAATAAAGTCCCCATTTCTTCGCGCAAGTCTGCAGGAAAAGGTGGTCGTCCATATTTTCAAACCCGGTCTGGAGCGTGTTGTGATCGATGTAAATCACGGAGAGCTCGGTTTTGACTTTTTCAATCCCGATCGCCTCAAACTCCAGGCAGGCCATAGTGCCGGTCGCATCCTGCATCAGGGTCTGGTCGATCCTGATCCCGATTTCCTCGCCCGGGTTCAAATCCCCCTCAATCAGGTGCGATTTCAGAATCTTCTCTACAATCGTGCCCCTCACTTTTTACCTCCCAGGCCAAGATAAGATTGATAAAAAGCAAGCGCGCTTTCCTCGTCAGAAACGCCCTCGATGACGGCTCTCCCGTCCGCAAAAACAATGATATTCCGGCCTTTCAAATCCGCCTCCACAATCCAGCCGTTGGATTCGGCTTTCCCGAATTTCGCCAGCTTGTTTCGAACCGCTCTCAGGTCCAGGTTCAAGTCCCCGGGCGGCACAACCTTGTATGCGTCTTTTCCACACGCCCTGCCCGTCCACCCGCTTGTTTTCTTTTCCAGGAATTCGAACTTTTTTTGGCCGCAGGCCGGGCACGACCTGTTCCTCCTGAGAGGAGTGAGGGAGAAAGTTTGTGTCCAGAGGTCAAAGTGAATAAGTCCGAACCTGGGCTTGCCTTTGCCCGATAAATATTTGATCGCCTCGATTGACTCGAGCGCGGCGATCAGCATCGGCGCGGGGTTCAGGACGCCGGCGGTGGTGCAGGAAGGAATGCTCCCGGCCGGATGCGGCTCTGGAAACAGGCAGCGCAGGCACGCGCTTTTTCCCGGAATGATCACCATCATCATCCCGCTGGCGCCGATCACCCCGCCGTAGATCCAGGGGATGTTGTGCTTGATCGAGAAGTCGTTGATTATGTATCTGGCCTGCATATTGTCGGTGCCGTCCAGGATCAAGTCCGCGCGCCTGGCCAGCTTTTCAATATTGTTGGCGGAAAGCTCGGTCACCACCGGGATTATTTTCACCTGCGAGTTCGCGGCTCTGAGCTTTTGCGCGGCGACCACCGCCTTGGGAATTTTGGCTTTGACATTGTCCTCATCGTACAGAAACTGGCGGTGGAGATTGACCGGCTCGGGAAAATCCTGGTCAACAATCGTTATCTCGCGCACGCCGCTCCGAACCAGGCTCAGTGCGATTGCGCTCCCGAGCGCGCCGCAGCCCGCGAGCAGAACCCTCTTCTTGAGAAGAACTTTCTGGCCCTGAACGCCCAGCTCGGCAAAAGTCGTCTGCCGAAGGTATCGGTCAAGCTCTTTCATTTTATCCTTAAAGATTCAATAACGCTCCGCTCCAAAGGCCGAGCGGAGAACTTCTCCCTCTTTCCATTATCGCCAATCCGTTCCAAAATCAAAGGCACATCATCGCCGGGAGATTTGTGCACATAGTAAGCGACAATCCCGGCCGCTTTGCTCAGCTCGTCCTCGCTCGCTTGGCCCCGCACCAACGCGGCCGGGCCCGGAACATTATCGGTATAGACAAGAATGTCTCCGGAACGCGCCAGCGCGATTATCTTTTTGTTCTCCGGATCATTCTTGCCCACCACCGCTTTGGCCAGGGGCGAGAGCCGGAAATGGCGGCTGATCTTCAGAAGATGCGCATCATCCAGCCCGAAATCCGGCTGATGCGCGAGCAGGTCTTTAACCTTTTTTCCGAACTCTTCCATCGTCAGCAGGCAGCCGCCGGCCGGCGCGGAGAAACCTTTGATTCCGAGCCGTTCCGCCAGCTCAAACTGCTGCTTTCTTGACCTGCCGGCAATTGCCAAGAGCTTCTCCCGATCCACCCACTTTTTTTGCTCCGGAATGGTCTCGGGCAAAAGTTGGGCGGAGAGCGGACGCAGGATCAGGCCCTTGATTCCGGTTTCTCTGTCAATCTGGCCTATGGCCTGCTTGCGCTGGCTCATTGGCCGCTGGCCGATCACCTCGCCAGTGATGACAAAATGCGCGCTGCGCTCTTGCAGGACTTCAAAAGCCTTCTTGATGAAATACGCGTGGCAGTCAATGCAGGGATTTGCCCCGCGGCCGTACCCGAACTTGGGATGCTTGACTATTTCAAGATATTCCTCGCCAACCTCGATCACGGTCAGCTCAATCCCGATCTCTTTTGCAACTTTGGCCGCGGGAGAGCTCCCCGCATTCTCCATTGTGAATTTCGAAAAAGGCGTGAGGATGTGCAGTCCTGTAACTTCCACGCCCTGGTCCAGCACCAGCTTGGCCGCGAGAATGCTGTCCAAGCCGCCGGAGAGCAAGGCGATGGCTCGAATTCTGGTCATTTAGCGGGAACGGTTCTCTGGCGCTGGATCACATAAATTGCGCTTTTGGCCAAAAGATTGGGCCGGAAGCGAGGGCTTAGCGCGCTTTTTCCCTTGATGAAAACCCGGCTCACGATTTTAAGATTTTTTTCCAGGCAAAAACGCTCAAAGTCCCTGATCGTGACCAAGTGGATGTTGGGGGTGTTATACCACTCGTAGGGCAGGTCCGCGGTTTTGGGCATCATTCCCCTGAACAAAAGCTGCATCCGGATCCCGATCTGGCCGAAATTGGGAAAGCCGACAATGGCCTTCTTGCCAACCCGCACCATCTCCAGAACCACATAATCCGGCTTGGTTACGACCTGCAGAGTCTGGTTCAAAACCACATAGTCAAAAGACCCGTTCTGGTAATCCGCGAGACCTTCGTCCAGGTCCGCGTGGATGACATTCAGTCCCCGGGCGATGCATTTCGCGATGTTGGCCTCATCGATCTCGATCCCCTGGCCCGTGACCTGCTTTCTGGTGACAAGCATCTCCAGAAGTTCGCCGTCTCCGCACCCAAGATCAATGACCCGGGAACCGGGCTCAACCAAATCCGTGATTATTTCGTAGTCTACTCTGCCCTGAACCGCGTTCTGCATAAAAGTGAATTTACACCAAAAACGCGGATTGTAAAGATGACAAAGTCCCCCTCATTCAGCCAGAAATTCGACCGCGGCTTTGAGATCAATCCGGTTCTCGTAAACAGCCTTGCCTACGATAACGCCCTCAAGCCCTTCCTTTTCCAGAGGCTTCAGCTTCTTCAAGTCCTCCATACTCGAGACGCCTCCGGAGGCGATCACCGGCACTTCCACATTTTGCAGAATTTCTTCCACGCCCGAGAGCGAAGGGCCCTCCAGGGTGCCGTCCCGCTCGATCTCGGTATAAATTATCGCGCGCACTTCCCAGCGGTTATATTTTTTCGCCATCTCAACCGCATCGATGCTGGTCTTTTCCTCCCAGCCCGAAACCGCCACCCGGCCTTTGTGCGCGTCGATCCCGATTGCGATTTTTTTGGGAAAGTTCTTGAGCGCCTCTTCCACCAGTTTTTGGTCGCGGTGAACCAGGGTGCCGAAAATGATCCGGCTCACCCCTCCGTCCAGGTACTCGCGGATCGAATCCATTGAGCGGATGCCGCCGCCGACCTCCAGCTTGGCGGGAACTTTTTGCGCAAGCTCGAGAATCAGGTCTTTGTGCGCGGGCGTGCCCTGTCTGGCGCCGTCCAGGTCAACAATGTGGATGATGGAAACGCCCGCTTCCGCGAAACTTTTCGCGACTTCAAGCGGAGAAAGCTGATACTGCTTTTCCTGATCAAACCGGCCCTGGTAAAGCCGGACGATCTGTCCCCCTCGCAGGTCAATGGCCGGGATTAGCAGCATTTTGCGCAATCGTTTCCAGGAATTTCGTGATGAGCCGCGCCGCGCCGTCTTTGGCCAACTTTTCCGCGGTAACCCATTTGCCCCCCCGCTTTACAAACTCGCCAAGATCCAGGATGTTCTCGCTCAGAGCCTGCTGCTGCTCGTAGAAGTTTCCGGCCCAGATTTCCTTGCCGGTCTGCGACTCGTAGAAATGGAGATGAAATCCGACTTCTGCCGGCTTGCTTGCGGACAGATCACTGCCTCTGCGCTCACCCCAGCAGTAAAGCCCGGGCAAGACAAAATATTTGGCGTTCAGCCTTTGGGCGAGCTCGACATAGCGGCTGATCCTTTCCTTGTCGGTCGCGGCCGGAAGCGAAATTTTGCCTTTGGCGATCTCAAAGCCCTGGTCAGCAAACGCCGCGGTCAGAGCGGACTGAAAACTTCCATCTGATCCCTGGTCAATCGAACAGTGATGAACCGGCCGGAGACAAAGCCGGCAGATATAGTTAAGATTGGTAAAAGTTTCCGCGATCAGCACCTTTCCGATGGCGGGAGCCGGCCTGGCTGCGGGTTTCTCCGCGGTTTTTTTGCCCGCGCAGCCGCAAACCGCGAAGACAAGCAGTCCGGCGGCCAATATTGAAATATTTTTCCTCATCAGTTTTTATTGTCCGCCATTTGGGCGAAGTTAGCCAGAAGTTTGAGCCCTTTCTGCTGGCTTTTTTCCGGATGAAACTGGCTGGCAAACACATTGTCTTTGCCGATGCTCGAGGCAAAGTCAATCCCGTAATCAGTCGCGGTCGCGACCAGGCTCTGGTCCAGCGGCTCAACATAGTAAGAGTGCACGAAGTAGAAAAAGCTCCCGCTCTCAATGCCCTTAAGCGCGGGATGCCGATTTTTAACCTCCACCTGGTTCCAGCCCATATGAGGCACCTTGAGAAATCCGCCTTGGGCGTCCGGATTTTTCATCCGATCGCTGAACCTTTTGACTCTGCCCGCAAAAATTCCCAGCCCCCTGGCCGGGCCGAATTCCTCGCTTTCCTCAAAAAGAATCTGAAAGCCCAGGCAAATTCCTAAAAAGGGCTTGCCTTGCCTGATGCCCTCCACAATCGGACCGATCAGACCGCATCTTTCCAGGTTTTTCATGCAATCAGGGAACGCGCCGACCCCGGGCAGAACTATCCCCTCCGCCTTCTCAACATCCTTGGCCGCGCTCGAGACCTTTGCCGGCCGACCCACCTTGAGAAAAGCCTTCTCAACCGACCTCAGGTTTCCCATCCCGTAGTCAACCACCACGATCATTCTCAGAGCGTTCCTTTTGTGCTCGCAACCGAGCGCACGCGCGGATTCAGCTCAACCGCCTGCGCCAGCGCCCTTCCGAACGCCTTGAACACAGCCTCCAGCGAGTGATGATAATCCTCGCCGTACCAAAGTTTGATGTGCAAAGTCATTCCGCAATTGTTCACCAGGCCGCGGAAAAAATCCTCAACCAGGTTCACATTGAACTCCCATCGCTTCTGCCTGGGAATTCGGGCCTGGTAAACCAGGAACGGCCGGCCGGAAAGGTCGACTACCACCCGCGCCAGAGCCTCGTCCATCGGGATCAGGGTGTAACCGAAGCGGTTGATCCCCTTCCGGTCGCCCAGGGCTTTGTTCAGCGCCGCGCCCAGCGCTATTCCTATGTCTTCCATCGTGTGGTGCTCATCGATTTCGATGTCGCCCTTCGCGCTCAACTGCAAATCAACAAACCCGTGACGCGCGAAGCTCATCAGAAGATGATTGAAAAAACCAATCGGCGTTTTTATCCTGCTTTGGCCGGTGCCGTCAAGCGAAAGCCGGACCCGCACATCGGTTTCCCTGGTCTTGCGCTCAATCTCCGCTTTCCTGACTTTTTTCCTCGCCATTTTTCACCTTACCATCACTGCCGCATATGCCACGACTTCCCGATAATCCCCGGTGACATCGCCCGAGTTTCGATAGTCAATCAATTCCGCGGCCTTGGCTCCCAGCGACCTGGCCGCAACCAGCATCACCGATGCGGGAATAAACCCGCACATCGAAATATTATTCTCGTAAACCGTGTTGTAAAGCCCCCTCGCGTCCAGATTCAAAATTTTCTCCAGCGCCATATTGTCATTTCTCTTGGCCGCGTCAGCTGAAAGGTAGTGGCTCATATCCGAACTCGCCACAATCAAAACCGGTTTTCCCCACTGCTTCGCCGCGGAGGCAATTGCCTCTCCCAGCTCCTCGCAGTCCTCATAGCTCATCCGCAGCAGACAGAGAGGAACCAGGCTAAAGTCCGGCTTGAAATGCTGGATGAACGGCAGCTGCACCTCAAGCGAATGCTCGTTTTTGTGCGCGCTCTCATCAATCTCAACCAGGTCCGACTCCGCAGCTATCATCTTGCCCAGCTCGGTGTTGACCTTGACCTCTCCCAGCGGGGTCAGCCAGCTGCCTTCGGCCCAGAGCGCAACATCCGCGCCCACCCCCCGGTGATTGGGCGCCAGCACGATCACATCCTCCGGAATCTCCACCCGGCTGAAAATAATCCCCGCACCCCTTCCCGAATAAATGTATCCCGCGTGCGGGGAGATGACCCCAATTGCGGGAACTTTCCGCGCCTTGGCCTCAGTCATATCCTTGAGCATACCACGGAGCTCCTCCCGGTCAGCCGGGTAAAAGCTGCCTGCAACCGATGGCCTTCTCTGTCTCACCTCGTCCTCCTGATGTCTAAGAACGGGAAGATTCTTTCTCCGGGCTTTTCGCATCCAGGGTTTCTTTCACAAACTTTTCGATCCGGGACCGGTCTTGAGCATCGATCTCAAGGAACCTGACGCCCATTCCCGGATAAAAAGGCGGCCGCTCGTCTTTTTCCCGGCACCAGCTCACTTCCGCGATCAGCCTGATCTTGTGGGAATCGTTCGGGAGCTGAAATTCCAGCTTCAAAATGCTTTTTTCCGGGAGCGGGTCGGTTGTGATCAGATACATGCCGCTGCGGCTGATGTTATGCGTCACATAAAAAGGGGGTCTTTTTAAGCTTTCGGAGCCTGGTTTGACTTCCAGCCGGACTACCGCTCTCAGGTCTCGCCGGCGGTCTGCCATATTCCCGCCTTCTCTTGCCTGAACTATTTGTTCTTATGCCGGTTCGCCTTGCGCTGCTTGCGATACTTGTGCTTGTTGATCTTCTTCTTCCGCCATTTGATAACGCTTCCCATCTTTCCATCTCCTGGTTAAAATTTGCCCCTGATTCCAATTCCAATTATAAATAAGTTAACACAAAAAGCAAGCCCCCTACCCCAAGCCCGCAACCCAATAAGAAATACCTGGGAGATCAAGTTCGGGATGATCTGCAGCGCTTGTCATCCCCCTGGCTTTCCTGCGCCTCAGTCCGCGTCCTGCCAACTTGCCGAACATACCAAACCAATCTCACAACCTGTAAAATTCCCGGCCGCGGGGAATGAGAACCTCTCGGTATCTAATATCCAAGGCTACCCGTTTAATTCCAATGAAAAACCTTTTATAATTTGATTATGAGTTGTAATAAATCCCTCCTCGCAATCCCAAGGTGTCAAAAACCCCATCCTGTTGCAAAGCCGCCAAGCCAGCTGAGCCTTAAGATAGGAATCATTTTTTTGATTGTGCTGACCAGCCTGGTCGCATACACGAGCGCGTTCCGGGCCGGGTTCATAATCGATGATTATCCGCTCATTCTTAAAAACAAAATTGTCGTGGGCCAGGAGCCGGTCTTGAAAATTTTCAAGACCGCGTTCTGGTCCGGCACCGGCAACAAGAGCATCTTTTACCGGCCGCTGGTCACCCTCACCTACTGGTGGGACTACAAGCATTATGGGAAAAATCCGGCCGGCTACCATATTACGAATGTAATCCTGCAC
>Ga0315280_10010758_pt1 | contig 11392 bp, 13 predicted proteins | sample YL17G06_40_MG_FD_203697 | JGI IMG/M metagenome (GOLD analysis project Ga0315280, IMG submission 203697) | Sediment microbial communities from Yellowstone Lake, YNP, Wyoming, USA - YL17G06_40 | ecosystem: Environmental > Aquatic > Freshwater > Lake > Sediment | place: USA: Wyoming | collected... | reverse complement strand
CTACCTCTTCCTGATAACTATCGATTCCCTTCTCAGTAATAGACACTATCTCACCGGGCTCAATCTCCCTGATAAAGGTGGCGCCAATATGGTCAAGGGCACAGCTCTCCGAGGCGATAACCCAGCCACCATTAATCACCCCCAGACATAGCGGGCGCACACCAAAGGGGTCACGAACCCCGTACAGGGTATGGTTGGTCATGAGGGTTAGAGAATAGGCTCCCTGAAGACGATGCATGGCATACTTTATCTTGTCCACCCACTGTTTCTCCGGGGAAGAGAGGATAAGGTTAGCGATAACCTCGGTATCAGTGGAGGTATTGAAGGTATAGCCCTGAGCGGAGAGTTCCTGATACAGGTGCTCGGCATTAACGATATTGCCGTTGTGGGCGATGGCAAGGGCATTTTCACCATCACCAACAATAATGGGCTGGGCATTAGTTACCCGGCTGGAACCTCTGGTGGAGTAGCGATTATGACCGATGGCAATATCCCCTTTTAGCTGGCTTAGGGAATCCTCGGTAAAAACCTGGGAGACTAGCCCCATCTGGGCGTAAACCTGGAGCCGTTTGCCATCGGTGGTAGCAATACCAGCGCTTTCCTGACCGCGGTGCTGAAGGGCAAATAAGGCAAAAAAGGTAAGTCGGGCTACATCCTCGCCAGGGGCATAAACCCCAAAAACACCGCAGCTTTCGTGCAAGTCTATTGCCTCTTAATTTAATTATAAAACAATTTCTAGCTAGAGGTCAATTTATTATAGTATCACCCTCACCCCCTTAATCCCCCTCTCCCTCAAGGGAGAGGGGGAAACTTTTTAAAAAGAGGGGCTGACGCCCCTCTTAAACACCCCGGTAAAGCAGGGGTTTAAGGGTAAAGCCTCAAAGGGCGGGAGGGTGGGAAGAAAAACACGGGTTAAAGCGGGGGAGGGGTTTGAGATTTAAGCCAGTCTATAACCACCGCCATCGCCTCATCATTCCGCCGCAGGCGGTGCCCTGCCCCATCAACAATGACGAGCTTTTTGGGCTCCCCCGCCCGAGCATATAGCCTATGGGCATCACCAACGTCCACCGTCTCATCCTGGCTGCCATGCACGAGTAGCAATGGCCGAGGGGAAATCTTAGCCACATAGTTGATGGGCTTAACCAGCTTGAAGCTATTAAGCCACCCTTGGGCAGAAGGGGGAAAATCACCATCCCTGATGACACCAATACTGCGAAAATGGTCAATGAAAGACTGTGCTTTATCAGTCTTGGTAAAGAAGTTAAACTCAGCCGGGCAGGCACAGGCAACAACCGATGATACCCTTCTGTCCCGCGAGGCTACATATACCGAAACCGCCGCCCCACCGCTAAAGCCAAGCAACGAGAGACGAGACTTATCCACCTCAGGCAAAGCGCATAGATAATCAATCACTGCCTTAAGGTCTCTGGTCCAGCCCAGCATATCCAGGTTCCCCCCGCTAGTCCCCGTCCCCCTGAAGCTAAAAATCAATACAGCAAAGCCGTGCTGGCAAATCTGCTCCGCCAAAAAGGGATAGCCTTTATCACCGGGGGCGGAAATTCCCGCCGGGATACCATGACAAACACAGACTGCCGGGTACGGCATCTCGCCCGCAGGCAGATAAAGCCGAGCGGCAATATTCAAGTCGTCTACCTTCAGGGTAATTTCCCTGTTGCGCATTATGCTAACCTCAACAGGAGAAAGAACTCCTTATTCCCCGAAGCACCAAGGATAGGTGAAGCCACCAGTCCCCCCACCCTGAAGCCGTGGTCAACTATCCAGCTAATAAATCTTCCCAGAACCCTGGCATGAATAGTAGCCTGCTTGACTTTACCCCCCTTACCCACCTCACCCCGTCTTGCCTCAAACTGAGGTTTAATCAGCACCAGTAGATAACCATCATCTTTCAGCAATTGAGCTACCGAGGGTATAACCTTCTCCACCGAGATAAAGGACAAATCTATAGTCGCCAGGTCAACCTTTTCCGGCAGAGGGATAGGGTAGCGGGCATTCAACCGCTCCATAACCACCACCCGTGGGTCACGCCTCAGGCGGTAGTCAAGCTGACCATAGCCCACATCTATGGCGTAGACCCGTCTTGCCCCCCCGCTTGAGCAGGCAATCGGTAAAGCCGCCGGTTGATGCCCCGATGTCAGCCGCTATCTTAGAAGAGACATCAAGCTGGAACCGGTCAAGGGCATAGTCAAGCTTGATACCACCGCGGCTAATAAAAGGAGGCGGCTTACGAATAGTAATCACCGCCTCCTCAGCGACCAGAGTTCCCGGCTTGGTAATGGTTTTCCCCCCTACTTCCACCTCCCCTGCCATAATTAAAGCCTGTGCTTTAGCTCGGCTTTCCACGAGCCCTCTGTCTAGCAGTAGGTTATCAATCCTCCGCTTTGCCACCGCTGGTTATAATAGCAATCCCACTATTCAAAAGCAAGAATTACACCACCCATTGCACTATACTCATTCAAGTGATATAATGCCGCCCAAATGAAGTTTCTTAAAGGCTTGGCTCTTTTTATTCTAGGCTCCCTTCTTTTCCTGTCCCTATCTACTTTTGGCTTCGTTTTAACGCTAAATCAGACCATCCTCAACCCAGACTTCGTCATTCGCCAAGTGGATAGACTTGATATATCGTCACTAGCTAAAGAAACGCTTGGCGGGCAAATCCCTCAAGAACAGGAGTTCATGGTTAAGGTAGTAGATGATACTCTTGCTGACCTCAAGCCATGGCTGAAGGAGCAGGTGACTGGTGCTACCTATTCCCTATACGACTACCTTGAGGGAAAGAGCCAGAGTTTGAGTCTGGTAGTCTCGCTTGAACCAGTGAAGCAGAGTTTAAGAGACAACCTGAGGCAAGCGGTGCTAGAGTCGCCTCCCGCGGAGCTTGCCGGCTTATCGCCAGCCGAGATAGAGAGCTATTTGGATGAATTTTATCAGCAGATTTCCCAGGGGATTCCATCAACCTTTGAGTTTAAGGAGACCTCAATTCCATCCGAGTTCATGACACTGGTTGGGCAAATAAAGCAGATTATCGGCTATTTTAAGCTTGCTTACACTGCCATGATTGGTCTTATCCTCTTGCTAATCCTGCTCATTATCCTGGTACATCGTGAGGTAAGGGGCAGCACCCGTGGAATAGGCACAAACTTTTTGGTTTGTGGAGCCTTTAGCCTTGCCGAAGTTTTGCTGGCTAAGAACGCGGCGGGCCCGCTGCTGACGCAGGCTAGTATGCCCGCTTTCCTTCAGACATGGCTCCCACAGCTCCTTGCTGACTCTCTAGCCCCTCTGCAAATGTACAGCATCATTCTTCTGGCGGTGGGGGTAATTTTAATTATCGTCTCCTTTGCCTATAAGCCACGCCAACCCTCCTTTTGAACTGCTGGACTATAGCCTACGCCCTGAATTAAGATTCTCTAGCAACCTTATGTTATCCTTTTTTAGTCAGCTTTGTGCTATAATCGGTAAGCAATGAAGCTGAGTCGTGAAGAGGTGCTACATATTGCCCGGCTGGCTCGGTTGGGCCTGACTGAGACCGAGCTTGAGCGGCTCAGAGAACAACTATCCAATATCCTGGAGAATTTTGAGATACTACAGCAGGTAGATACCACTGACGTTCCACCTACCGCCCAATCTATTCCCCTCCAGAATGTAACCAAGGAGGATGAAGTAGCCGCTTCTCTGCCCCAAAGCGAAATTCTAGCCAACGCCCCGCAAAGAGAGGGGGAATTCTTCAGGGTTCGGGCGGTGCTGGAGTAATAAATGCTTACCATTCATGAAGCAAACCAACTGCTTAGAAATAAAAAGCTTTCTTCACTTGAATTGACCAAGGCTTGTCTTGAGCGGATTCAGCAGGTAGAACCAAAACTTCATGCCCTGGTTACCATTACCGATGAGCTGGCGCTAAGGCAAGCGAAAAAGGCTGACGAACTCATTGCCAAGGGTGATGCTCATCCCCTCACTGGCATTCCAGTGGTAATCAAGGACAATATGTGCACTAAAGGCGTGCGAACCACCTGCTCGTCAAAGATGCTTGAAAACTTTATACCGCCCTATGATGCCTGTGTAGTGGAAAGATTAAACAGCTGTGGGGCGGTAATAATAGGCAAAAGCAATATGGATGAATTTGCCATGGGCTCATCAACCGAGCATTCTGCTTTCTTTGCCACTCAAAACCCGTGGGACCTAAGCCGAGTCCCCGGAGGTAGCAGCGGAGGCTCAGCCGTTGTTGTCGCTGCTGAGGAAACCATCTACGCCCTTGGCTCAGACACCGGCGGGAGTATTCGCCAGCCGGCTGGTTTTTGCAGTGTTACCGGCTTAAAGCCAACCTACGGCAGAGTAAGTCGCTACGGGCTGGTTGCCTTTGCCAGCTCCCTTGACCAGATAGGTCCTTTAACCAGGGATGTTACCGACTGCGCCCTAGTTATGAATGCCATCGCCGGCTTCGATAATAGGGACTCAACTTCAGTGCCTTATCCAACACCGGACTATACCCAATGTCTCACTAATGATATAAAAGGACTGCGCATTGGTATCCCTAAAGAATATTTTGTCGCCGGAATGCAGGCTGAGGTAGAAAAAGCTTTACAAGCCGCCATCAGTAAGCTGGAGGAGCTTGGCGCTAAAGTAGAATGGGAGGTATCCCTTCCCCACACCCCCCATGCCCTGGCGGTATACTATATTATTGCCCCGTCGGAGGCTTCAGCTAATCTGGCTCGCTATGACGGGGTGAAGTATGGCTTCTCCTATCAAAAGACAGATAATATGTGGGAGGCTTTAGAGAAGACAAGGCAATTCGGCTTTGGCGATGAGGTAAAGCGGAGGATTATGCTCGGCACCTACGCCCTCTCCGCCGGCTACTACGATGCCTATTATCTCAAGGCGCAGAAGGTTCGCACTCTAATAAGGCGGGAGTTTGACCAGGCTTTTGAAAAATATGACGCCCTGGTAACCCCCACCTCCCCCACCGTCCCCTTCAGGATTGGGGAAAAGACCGATGACCCTTTGCAGATGTACCTAAGCGATGTTTGCACCCTGCCGATAAACATTGCTGGACTGCCGGCAATTTCTATCCCCGCCGGCTTTGCTGACGGGCTGCCAATAGGCATGCAGCTCATCGGCAAGCCCTTTGGCGAGGAGACCATCTTAAAAATCGCCTACGCCTATGAGCAGGCAACGGAGTGGCATAAGCGGAAGCCGAAAATATAAAAGGGGGAGATAAGGTTATGGATGGTGTGTTAAAAACTAATGTTCTATACTATGGGGATAATCTAGAAATTCTGCGGAAATACATACCCGATAGTTCTATTGACCTCATTTATCTTGACCCGCCGTTTAACAGCAAAGCTACTTACAACGTGCTGTTCAAGGAACCCAGTGGTGAGTCATCGCAAGCTCAGATATCTGCTTTTGAGGATACTTGGCACTGGGGATTGGAGTCGGAAAGGGCGTTACAGGAGATAACCGCTTCAGCGATTGCCCCCTCAGAGGTTAAAGAGTTTATGTCAGTCCTCCCCAAGCTGGTGGGTAAAAGGACGGATATGGCAGCATATCTGACTATGATGTGCATACGCCTGATTGAGTTAAGAAGAGTGCTCAGGGATACCGGCTCAATCTACCTGCACTGCGACCCCACCGCCAGCCACTATTTGAAGATTTTGATGGATACGATATTTGGAGTGGCAAACTTCAGAAACGAGATTGTGTGGCATTATGGTGGGAGAGGAGCAAAAGCAATCTCTGAGCAGTTTTCACGTAACTCAGATACAATTCTGTTCTATACCAAAGGGGATAAGGCTACGTTTAGGAAGCAGTACGAGACAAAAAAGATACCTGTTTCAGATGCTAAAGAATACGGCTTAAGAAAGGATGAAAACGGGAGGTGGTTCAAAACATCTCCGCGAGGTGATTATACTGATGAGAGTATAAAGCGCCTGGAGTCGGAAGGGAGAGTTTATAAAACTAGGTCGGGGAATATTCGCATAAAATACTTCCTCAACGAAGAAGACGGCTTCATATTTGAAGATAAACTTATTGGCAATGTATGGAACGACATCCCTGATATGATGCACGCACCCACTGGAGAATATTTAGGTTATGAGACTCAGAAGCGTCTTCCACTGCTTGAGCGCATTATCAAAGCTAGCTCCAATGAGGGAGATATTGTTCTTGACCCATTCTGTGGCTGCGGGACGGCGGTGGTGGCGGCGCAGAGGCTAAACCGGAAGTGGATTGGCATTGATATTACTCATTTAGCTATTGGCTTGATGAAGTGGCGGCTCAAGAATATGACTCCCCCAGCATCCTTTAAGGTAGTTGGTGAGCCACAAGACCCTACTGGTGCTGTAGAATTAGCAGAACAGGACAAGTACCAGTTCCAGTGGTGGGCAGTCCATAAAATCGGCGGCCAGCCTTACGGTGATAAGAAGAAGGGGGCAGACACGGGCATTGACGGCTATCTTTACTATATGGACGAGAAGGATAAGATTAAGAAAGCTATTATCTCGGTAAAAGGTGGCAGGAACACTACCGTCAGTATGATACGGGATTTAGGTCACGTGATAGACAGGGAAAAGTCCGATATCGGTGTCTTCATTTCTCTGGATAAGCCGACTCGCCCGATGCTTGAGGAAGCCGCTATGAAGGGCTTCTATCATTCACCCCTGGGCAAGGACTATCCCCGAATACAAATACTTACCATTGAAGAGATTTTTCAGGGGAAAACACCCGATATTCCACCTTGGATTGCACCAATTACCAAGCCACCATCTGTGAAAAAAGCCGAAGGTAAAACTATCAAGATGCTATGATATACAAGCGGGGAGTCCAAGAGGGGCGAAGCCCCTCTTTAAGAAATTCTTCCCCCTCCCTTGACAAGGGAGGGGGATAAAGGGGGAGGGTTACCATATTAAATTCGGGTTCCCTGAAAAATCAAAGATTTTTTAGGGTTCAGAGGGGGAGGGTTCCTTAAATAAAATGGAGAATTTCTGCTACTTCTATGCTATGATATAGGCGGAGGCAGTGAAGTGAAAACAGCGCAGTCAAGAGCCGAAATCTATCTGATGGCTCTACAGTCCCTCTCCAAAGCCGAAAAAAAGGCGGTTATCACCCGCCTTCTGGAAGATGATAGCCTGAGAGAGGACATCCTGGATTTAGCTCTTATCGAGCAGCGTCGGGGAGAATCCAGTCGACCCTTCCGCGAATACCTGGCGGTGAGAGAAAAGCGAGGCGGCTAGTTTGAGCTACGAAGTCCGTATCATCTCCTCCGCCGAAAAGGAAATGAACCGGCTTCCCGCAATAGCTCATGCTCGCCTCAGTAAAAGAATCCTTTCTTTGGGAAACAACCCCCGCCCTAGAGGTGTCCGCAAACTCAGCGGGCGGGAGGAATACCGCCTGCGGGTGGGCGACTACCGCATCTTATATATCATTGATGATAGAAATCATGCTGTCACCATTTTATCAGTAGGTCACCGGCGTGAAGTGTATGGTTAACCTTAACTAAGGAGGAATAAAATGGAAATTGACTGCTTAGCTTGCGGCAAACCTATCAAGATACCGGACTTTATTGATACTAATAGTTATGACGGACAGCTCACCTGCTCAGAGTGTAAATCGCTACTTCATATAAAACTGGGCGGGGGTAAGGTGAGAAAATACGAGGTGGTGGAAAGAAAGTTACGCGGTCTGGCAGCAATAGAGAGTGCAGCCATCCAGAAAACGGGAGGGGAGGCGGCAGATATAGCCAGCATCGCCAAGTACAATCCGCTACGGGACTTTCTGGCAACATATAGAGCTACCCAGCTGCACCTCGCCTTCGAGCAGATTGAAGGCATTATCGGGTCTAAGCTGGAAACGGAAGCATCTACCTTTAAATCATGGTGGGAAAACGATGAGAGAAACCCGCAGGCTATTGCCTGGCTAGCATCCGGCTGGGAAGTGGTTGATGTTAACCTTCAGCAACGAGGGGTCGTCCTCAGACGGGTTGAAAAAACCTAAAGCTCACAAACGGTTCCAACTCTGCTATAATGAGACACAAGACCAGTGGTCGCTAACTGAATTATCGGGAAGGAGGTAGTAGCGTGAAGGTATCAAAATGGCAAGCAGTCTTTGGCGTAGTAATGGCACTTATCCTCGCCCTTTCTTTTAGCGGCTGTGGGGCGGTGCGAGCAAAAGTAGCCGTGATTCCCCTGAACGGCATCATTGTTGGTACCAGCCAGGCGGGGCTGCTGACCAGCGGCGGCATCACTCCCAAGCTGGTAAGGGACTATCTGAGGAGGGCGGAGAAAGACAGCATGGTAAAAGCGGTGGTATTACGCATTGAGAGCCCCGGTGGCTCAGCCGCCTCCTCCCAGGAGATTGCTAATGAGATACGCTGCTTTAAGGAAAAGACAGGCAAGCCGGTGGTAGTCTCCATGGGTGGTGTCGCTGCCTCGGGCGGTTACTATATCTCGGTATATGCCGATAAAATTGTGGCTAGCCCTGCCACCCTTACCGGTAGTATCGGCGTTATCAGCGAGTTTATCTACATTGAGGGGCTACTGGAGAAACTAGGGCTTGAGATGGAAATAATAAAGGCTGGTAAGCACAAGGACATGGGGGTATATCCCCTCACTGATGAGCAGCGGCAGATAATGCAAGCGATAACCGATGACCTTTACGAGCAGTTCGTTAGTGCCGTCGCTGAGGGGCGTAACCTGCCACCGGAAACAGTAAGAAAACTGGCTACCGGTCAGCTCTATACCGGAGGTCAAGCCCTTAAGCTGGGGCTGGTAGACGAGCTGGGAGGTCAGGACAGGGCGATAGAGCTTGCCGCTGAACTGGCTGGTGTTACCGCGCCCATAGTGGAAGAATACGGGATAGGAGGCTTCTGGTGGGGAGGACTGCTCCAGCAGTTGCGCTTGTTGCCGCTCGGTGAGGACGAGCTCACCTTTCTGAAGATGCTGGAAGGGTGGCAGGCAGTGCCGAGATACTAGCACCGTAAAAAATGGTGAGGAGTAAAACATGATGAAGAAAATTCTCAGGATACTGGAAAACGATTCCCGAACCACCCCAAAGCAAATATCAACCATGACCGGCACCCCCCAGAGTGAGGTCGCCAAGCTCATAAAGCAAGCCGAGAAAGACCGAACCATCCTGAAATATAAGACGATAATTAACTGGGACAAGGTGGGGGAGGAGCAGGTATCGGCGCTAATTGAGGTCAAGGTTGCTCCGCAAAGGGATGTTGGCTTTGACGCCATCGCCGAGAGAATCTACCGCTTCCCCCAGGCTCGCTCGGTCTACCTCCTTTCCGGGGCTTACGATATTCTGGTCCTGGTAACCGGTAAGACCATGCATGAGGTGGCTGATTTCGTATCGCAAAAGCTCGCCCCCATTGAAGGGGTGCATGGAACAGTTACCCATTTCATGCTCAAGCGATATAAAGAGGACGGCGAAATTCTGGAGGGGAAGGAGAAGACTAAACGCCAGCCAGTAATCCTGTAGGAGATTTTTATGTCAATAAAGGTGCGCAATATTAGCTCACAGCGGGTAAAGCAGATTGCCCCCTCCGGCATCAGAAAGTTCTTTGACCTTCTGGCTTCTATGGAGGGGGTAATCTCACTCGGTGTGGGCGAGCCTGATTTCACCACCCCCTGGCATGTCCGCGAGGCAGCTATCTACTCGCTGGAGAAGGGGCAGACCATGTACACCTCAAACTCAGGCATGCCCGAACTCCGCCAGGAGCTGTCAAGATACCTCAAAGAGCGCCATAACCTGAGCTATAACCCCAATAGTGAGCTCCTGATTACCGTCGGCGTCAGCGAGGCGTTAGACCTGACAATGAGGGCAATCCTTGACCCGGGGGACGAGGTCATCATGCCCGACCCCCACTATGTCTCCTATGACGCCTGCGTCACCTTGGCTGGCGGCACCCCAATTATGGTTCCTACCAATGAGAAGAACAACTTTGAGCTTAGCGCCGCTGATGTTGAGGCACGGGTTACCGGCAAGACCAAGGCGATTCTCATCGGCTATCCAGCTAATCCTACCGGGGCGGTGATGAGCAAGGAGAAACTGGCAAAAATAGCCGAAATAGCTCGCCGCCACCAGCTACTGGTCATCTCCGATGAGATTTACGGCAGGCTTGTCTACGGGGTGAAGCACACCTGCTTTGCCACCCTCCCCGGGATTCAGGAGACTACCGTCCTTCTCGGCGGCTTCTCCAAGGCTTACGCCATGACCGGCTGGCGCATCGGTTATGCCGCCGCCACGAAGGAGATTATCGCCGCCATGACCAAGATTCACCAGTACACCATAATGTGCGCCCCGACCATGGCTCAGGTCGCCGCCATAGAAGCCCTCAAATCCGGCGAACCCGATGTCCTGGAAATGGTTGAGGACTATAATCGGCGGCGGCTGGTTATGGTCAAGGGCTTAAATGACATCGGCCTGCCCTGCTTTGAGCCTAAAGGGGCGTTCTACGCCTTCCCCTCAATAAAGGGCACGGGTATGACCTCGGAGGAATTTGCCGAAAAGCTGCTCCGGGAGGAAAAAGTCGCTGTCGTCCCCGGCACCGCCTTCGGGCAGTGCGGGGAGGGCTATGTCCGCTGCTGTTACGCCACCTCTCTGGCTGATATAGAAGAAGCCCTTTTGCGCATGGGGCTGTTTGTGAAGAAGCAGAAGAAGTAGAATTTTTATAAACCCTACCCCCTTTATCCCCTTCCCCTTAGCCAGGGGAAGGGGAATTTTGTTTTAAGAGGGGGCTATCGCCCCCTCTCGGAACCCCCTAAACACCCATATCTTGACACCCCCCACATTAGTAGTATAATCCGCATATGAAGCTAGAAACCAACCTTATTTACTGTGGCGATAACCTTGAAGTTTTAGCCAAGTTCCCCGCCAAATCAGTTGACCTTATCTATGCTGACCCACCTTTCTTCAGCAACAAGCACTATGAAATCATCTGGGGCAATGGCGCTGAAATGAAGGTCTATGAGGACAGGTGGAAGGGTGGTATCAATGTCTATATTGAGTGGATGGAACTAAGAATAGCACAATGTCACAGGGTGCTCAAAGATACGGGTTCTATGTATCTGCATTGTGATTGGCATGCGTCACACAGGTTAAGGGTAGCAATGGATGAACTATTTGGGGAGAATAACCTTCGTAACGAGGTTATATGGCACTATCAACGCTGGCCAGCCAAACAGAAAAACTTCCAGCGGATGCACGATGTGATTCTGTTCTACTCGAAGACTTATAGGAAAAACACCTTCAATATATTACTGGAAGCACTATCGAAAGGAACGCTTAAACGATGGCGGGGAAAGAAAAGCAGGGTAGAGTACGAAGGGGACGTTCGGCTTGTAACACAGATGACTGATGAGGATTCCCTTGGCCGTCCGAT
>Ga0315280_10010757_pt1 | contig 11393 bp, 11 predicted proteins | sample YL17G06_40_MG_FD_203697 | JGI IMG/M metagenome (GOLD analysis project Ga0315280, IMG submission 203697) | Sediment microbial communities from Yellowstone Lake, YNP, Wyoming, USA - YL17G06_40 | ecosystem: Environmental > Aquatic > Freshwater > Lake > Sediment | place: USA: Wyoming | collected... | reverse complement strand
TATTATCGTTTCAACGTTGATAGTCTGCAATAGCAATTTTATATGACAAGGAGATTGTCATGATTTTTTAATAATGTTGACATATTACAATTAGTATACAATATCAGAGAAATCCAAAAGGGAAGGTGACAAAAATCTGACACATCACTTTCCCCTTGACAATTAACATAAGAGGATGGGCGTTGCCCATCATTATTTTCTATTCCTTTGTGTTTTATAAAGTCAATTAACCTATAAATTCACAGGTTTACCGGTTCTTGATGATTCGTAGATCGCATTGAATATTACAACAGATTTTTTGCCTTCATGACCATCTACTGCGACATGCGTTCCCTTTGTGATAGCAGAAACCATGTCTTCAATTATGCTTCCAGGACCCGGTTCAACCTCAATCTCATCAAGTGTTGCGTTAGGATTGTCTGCTAGCTTATACAGCACGACCTTTGAATCTTTCCACGATAGGGTTCCGTTTAAGCCAGAGAACTCCATTGCGCTTCCAAGATCGGGAGTATTGCAGGTCGTGGTTTGAAGCACGCCATAAGCACCACTCTCGAATTTCAGTATAGCTACGCTCAAATCCTCTGTCTCGATATTATGCGCCAGAGTTGCGCTTTTGCCTGTGACAGTCTTAACGGGACCCATGAACCACTGGATCAGGTCAATGAAATGAACTCCCTGATTTGCCGCAGAACCACCCTCGTAACGCCTTTTGCTTCGCCATCCCGCAGGGGAGCCTCCATCATAGTAACTCTGCGCCCTATACCATTTCATCCTGAGATCAGCAAGGAACATCTTACCCATAAGTCCTGACTGGATGGCTTTTAGAACCCGTTTGTTGGCTGGAAGGTAGCGTTCCCCAAAGTCAACAGCCAATACAACGCCAGCTTTTTTCGCTGTCTCGATAAGCTCATCACATTTTTCAACGAGTATGTCCATAGGCTTTGTCGTAAAGACGTGTTTCCCTGCCTTCGCTGCCATTATGGCGAATTCTGCGTGCAGTCCGCTGGGTGACATTACGCCAACTGCGTCAATATCATCCCTTTGAAGCATCTTCTCATAGTCAATCTCATAAGCACAGCCATGTTTTTCTGCGACTCTTTTCGCATTTTCTTCAACGATGTCACAGACACAGGCTAGTTTTGCCCCTGCCGTTTTTGCTGTTATATCTGCCCTATTAGCTCCCATACCCAAACCTACAATACCGAATCTGATTTCACCTGCCATAATAAATATCCTTTCTAATTGAAAATAATAAATTGACTAACTAACGACAAAACAGTCTTTACTAACCAATTCACCGATGATTTTATGCTACTTTAGAAACTTCGGTAGATTCTACCATAACCTTATTGAAAGACTGAATAATAAGTTGGTCTATATCTACCTTTTCAGATACCCATAATATCTCTATACCTACTACATCCCCATTTTCGTCATAATCAACGATTACGCCATCTGATATTTCGCCAGAATTGACTATTTTGTTTTCTTTAAGACGAATATATATTGCATCCGCTTCTTGTGAATATCGCATTCTCATACTTGCTTTCCTTTCATATACTTTTTTGTTTTATCAGTATTTAGTATACAATATCCAAGAAAGAAATTCTCAATTATTCAATTATCCTTGACTTTTATAAGAAGTAATTCTATAATATAACAAGAAATAATTCCTAATTAAGAGAGGTACATTAAAATGTATAATGCTAGAACAGATACTCCGGATCTTTTCGTAAACTATGATGCTTATAAAATATCTAATATTTATTGTAAAGCACATGATATAATGCGTAATATTGATGGTATGCAGCCTCAAGAAGCATTTGACGAACTGCTGAAATTTCTTTTCTTTAAGCAGACTAATGAATATATTGGGCCCAAATTATCTCTCACAATTGAAGTAAATTCCTTATCAAAAAAAGAACTCCAGAAACTAACTAGCGAAATTAGAAAATCTTTTTCAGAATATGTCGAAACCTATGACTCATGGTTTGGAGAACTTTGGAAGGATCGACAATTCTATTTAAGTGATACAAGTTTAGCTTATTTATATCAAATTTTCAATAGCATTGATTTTAAAAATATACCATTTGATATAAGAAGCAGTGCGATCAAAGAATTTTTATCATCAGAGATGCGTCGTGGATTAGGAATATATCTTACACCTGATGAAGTAGTTAGAATGATGGTGGAATTTGTAAGTCCCACTATTAATCAATCAGTATACGATCTAGCTTGTGGTTCAGGAACTTTTTTGATCGAAACTCTAAAATTTTTTCATGCTAGTGAAAATTCCATGTCGAATACTGCTGTTTGGGGAACAGATAAAAACCCAAGAATGTTATTGTTATCTGAGTTAAACATGGGACACTTATCAAAAATTATTTTCCATCGAAGATTAACAGATGCTTTGTTTCCTGAGATTAATGAAGAATATCAATGGCCTATTCCTAATTCTTTTGATGTCATTTTCACTAATCCACCATTTGGTGTAACTTTAGACAATGCGTCATTTGATTTGCGCAAATTTTCAACTTGCTATACTAAAGATGGATATTTGGTAAATCACCAACAAAGTGAAGTTATTTTTATTGAACAATCTTTAGCTTACCTAAAACCAGGGGGTATTCTCGCTATTGTTCTTCCTAAAAGTGTCATCACTAACTCATCCTTTCAGTTAGCAAGGGAAACACTTAATAAACAGGGATATATTTATGCCGCTGTTGTTCTACCACCAGAGACCTTTGCAATGACCGGAACACAAGCATCTACAGTTGTATTGTTTATAAGAAAATACAAATTAGACGAAGATAGAAGCGAAGGGATAAGAATTCCTTTGGCAAATGTGACAAACATTGGTTATGATACTACTGGTAGAAAAAGAAACAACAGTCAACTTCCAAGTCTGGCCCAGGATTTGAAATCCTGTATGGAATCAGGAACTTCTATTGATATTTGTCGAATACTTCCTGAAATTCAAAAAGGAAATACATTTTCTGAATTATGCAATCTATTTGCTGGCAAAATTAAGTTGGCTAATGGAACAAAACTTGGTAGTATTGTAGAAACAATAAACATTGGTCATACACCACCGAGATCTGATTATACTGATAAGGGTTTATTTGTAGTAAAAGTTGGTAATTTAACGGGTAATGGTATAAACTGGCTTCCTCGTGAAAGAAATTTTGTTAGTTTTGATGAAATGAGTAGACGTAAGAAAAAAGCTCAGTTAATGCTTAAAGAAGGTGATATATTATTAACAGCTTCAGCACATTCCCCTGTTTATATCGCAAAGAAAGTTGATATTATTAGCAAAATTCCAGATTGGATTGGGGGAATAGCATCTTTTGTTGGTGAAGTAATGCTGATCCGACCAAACTGTAAGCTTGTTGATCCATTCGTTTTATTGGCTTATCTTCGCATGCCAATTGTTACAGAACAGATACAAAGTTTTATTCGTGGGCAAACAGCACATTTGTATCCAAGTGATGTCTTGGAATTGCCAATATCGTCAATTTTATTAAAACCAAACAAAGAATTATTAAAAATTGCAGAAATTTTACACAATGAAACTGATGTCAACCTAATTTTAAATGATCTTGCATTTACTCAGCAAAGATTACTTGAGAATGTTGTATCTGAATTGTAGAAATACTATAATCCAATTTTATCTTTAATTGACTGTGGTAAATCCCTGATATGAGTTTGTATTTCTGGCATGTAGAGTGCTCTTGCTAAAGAATCTGCTACTATTTTAGGATTTGGTTTGCTTTCATCTAGGAATTGCTGAATCTGCTCAAGCAATTCTTTTTTCTTACTCCTTGGTTCAATCCTAGTATTGATAATTTCTGAAAACTTCAAGATTTTATCGGAAGTCAAATTTGATGATCGGGAATAATTTTGCAATGGTTTGATAGCATGTAACTGTTCGGCATCTCGATTTGGGAAAATATTAGTATTTATAATATCTTCTCTTGCTATATGAGAACGATATATTAACATAGGTCTCATAATGTCAAATTTTAATTGATAAGGCCAGAAATCAAAAGGTGCTTTGGAAGATGAATTTGCCCGGATGTTCTTATAATAATCAATCATGCAATACGCAAATCCCGGTGCTGTTGAATCAACTCTCCAAATTGATGCGCGAATAGTATCTGATTGTTCTATATCAGTAAATTCAAACAAAACCAGATAATAATATTTGGGATTTAAAATTTCAGCAAACTCATTGTCATGTCTTATACTAATTAACCATTTAGAATCCTCTTTTCGCTCAATATCTTCTGAACCACATTCAGGACATGAACTCTCGATTCCAGATACAACAACTCCACATGTATTGCATTTTCCCAGTTGGTCTATTCGATAGCAAGTTTTGATCTCTGCATATTCTCCATTTGGCAAGACTAAATCCTTGCCCCTGGCACCAGATCTGCCACCCGGGAAGCCAGTTACTACGCTAACTAGATGCTGACCGACATAACCCATTCTAGCCTGAGCAGTTTGATGTGTTATTGAAGCCCATTTATTTACTTTTCTTTTTAAATCAATGTATAGATCATATATAAGTTGTTCTGAAGCCTCTATTGTTCCCAAAACATATTTTTTCTCTTCCATTATTTATACCTCAATGTTATATTCATTAATCCGTAGGTTGATCATTGACTAACAAATCTTTGAGAATACGAATAAATTACTCTATAATAAATCCAGCATACCAAGACATTTTTAAAACTTTCGGATTTAGAATTCTAACAGAGTGAAAAGGTATTTAGGCTATTTTATGCTTGAGAGAGTAAATTCTGTTGTTCTTGGTTCATAAACTATACCTTCTCGACGGATATTCATCAACAAAGGACTGCGTTCATTCTCAAACTGATCTTCTGATACAAAGACACAGGAGACCACAACATCATTTTCCAGCGAAACATCAGCAATATCCTTGATCGTTCTATCAATCTCATCACACGGTGAAACTTCGCCTTTCAGCACGACCAAAACATCAATGTCAGACCCCGGGTCTGCGTCTCCTCTCGCCTGAGAACCATAGAGAAGCATATTTGATAAACGATCTCCATAGATCACTTCAAATCTATTATGTAACTGAGCCAAGATACTTTTTATTGCGGTTTCCATCGTTAAAACCATTCTAAATCCAATCATTATCATCTCACGATTTACCATTCAATAGGAACAGCATACTCTATTGGGTCTTTTATGCCAGCTTTTTTGAATCCTTTGATCCTGAGAGCGCAGCTATCACATTCTCCACATGCCCTGTCATTGCTTTTGTAGCACGACCACGTTAGATGCAACGGTGCAGAAAGCTCTACACCCTTTAGGACGATCTCCTCTTTCTTCATGTTTATAAGTGGAGTAACAACTTTAATGTGAGTCTCCGGCTTAGTACCAACATCAATTAGATTGTTAAATGCCTGATAATATTCTTTTCTGCAATCTGGATAGCCTGAACTGTCCTCTTCAACAGCACCTATAAATATTTTACTTGCGCCTATCACCTCCGCCCAAGAGACAGCTATTGCCAGCAGATGGGTGTTCCTGAAAGGCACGTAAGACGTAGGTATGTCCTTATTATTCAGATCAGCCATGCTGACAGGTATGTTTTCATCTGTAAGGCTTGATCCGCCTATGAGTTTAAGATATTCTATGTTTGCTATAAGCCTTCTTTTAACCTGATAGTGATCAGCTATGGCATTAAACGCTTGCAGTTCCCTTTCCTCTGTCCTCTGACCATAGTTGATGTGCAGTAAAGCGATTTCATAATACTGTATTGCTATGGCGGCAGAGACACAGCTATCCATGCCGCCGCTGACCATTGTTATCGCTAGCTCTTTCATTGATTCTTTATTGCTCCCCAGGTCAGGACAGCCTTATCTTTAGAATCCACAGCGACATTTTCAGCGGAGAGAATTAAATATCCAAACCCCAGCGACTGATTGTGAGCCTCATTACTTGTCCACGTCATCTGTATTTCTCTATCAGTGGCATCAGTGTCATCAATCACAGCATGGAACCCAAGTGTATTGCCTGCTTTGAATTCCAACGATTTCATATTTTGATATTCAATAGCGGCTTCGCATATATACCCATCAGCAGTTTTAGTGGATGCTATCTGCAAATAATCGGGTTCTTTTTGTCCTGCTCCTTCCATGTTACACCAATTCCATCTATCATTATTCGCATTAAAACCATACTGGTAATGCTCAGTCCCAGTTTGTGCCGCTATTTCAGGCAGGGAGAAGAATATCTCTATGCAATCAGCATTCCAGATGGTACTAGTGGCTTTATTCATTACCAATTTATCATCTTTTACTACCACCGCTACATAGACGTTTCTGTTATCCCACATGAGATAGAAATTCCCGCTACAATCCTTAACACCATCCCAGCTTGCCGCACCAGGTGTAACCCCTGAGTATATCTGTTCTTCAGTGTCTAATACTGCTGGTTTCATAAAGCTAAGCTGCCAGTCATTCAAACTACCGTCAATTGCTTTAGGAGTTCCTTTAAGGGCAGTTACAATCAGATCCTCACCTGTTTTTGGGTGTTTTGCCGGAGGCTCCATTGCGAATGCCAAACCTGAAACAAAAAGAATAACGACAACGATTGATATTAATCCCTTAGCAAACATATTGCCTACCTCCTATAATCATCGGTAACTAGATTGGGTAATGCCATTATCCTTGAAAAAACATCATTATCTTATCTACTCAAACACCACCTTTCCATTTTTTATCTCAGCGAAAAGTTAGTCCATTATGCTCTAATCTTCACTTAAATGACAAGAAACAATGATTCTAAGTCAATCCATCAGTTTCGCCGCGCTGGACTGCCAGAGCGGAATCAATCATTTCCCTGATTCCCCATTTAGGCTGATAGTTGATGCCATACTTGGCTTTTACGTTGTTCAGGTCGTATATCCACCTGACAGGTACTTCCCAGTTCAGAACGGGGATCCCTGTTACTTCAGACATTATCTGCGCCGCTAGTGTAAATGGTATGGGATCGGGTGCGCTGACGTTGAAGGCTTCACCCGGTGCGGAATTACTTTCTATCGCACAGACACAGGCGTGAGCAACGTCCCGTGCATCTACTGGCTGATAGACCCACGGGGCTTTGTATTTGTCAATAACAGCACAGGGCTGTTCTCTTGATAGTGCTTTCATTTCAAGGTCGTGCCATAGCTCCTGTCCGTCTTTCATATAAATACTGCTTCTTGGGCTACTTTGACCCGCTTTTAATATTGCGCTTACGAAACCCACAGACCACCTGCCAAGTATGGCTGTTCCAGAGCATATACCTGACGGACGAAGCATAGTTGTACGTAAACTCATCTGCCGTGTGTATCCCCTGACGATTTCCTCGCCCGTCATCTTACTAAGCGCATAAGCACCCTCTGGACGAAGCGGGTGCATCTCATCAACGGGATTATAGACTGTGGCTATTTCGTGTGAATCGTTGGGATAAACACTGGATGAGCTTATATAAACGAACCTTTGTATCCTGTCAGTCAGCTTTGAAGCTGTTCTGACGAGATTGAAAGTATTCATAACGTTATTATTAAAAAATTCCATTTCCGACATGCCCGGCAAGGGTCCGACAAGATTTGCGGTATGTATGACGTAAGGCACTTTGTCCATCGCTCTTTCGCACAGGGACATATCAAGCAGATTGCCTTCTATGATTTCAACGTCCAGTCCATCAAGGCGTGCTTTATTTGGGTCATCCGCCAGAACTATTGCCCTTACTTCATAATTGCTTGCCAGCAACTGTCGGATAAGTCTACAGCCAACCTGACCCGTAGCGCCAGTTACTAACACTCTCATAAAACATTACTCCCTTCTAAAATCTGATACTGTCAGTTTATAGGACAAAATACCTCACACACAATATTTGATGATAAGTAAATTTTCTCCATTGATCAGGGATTTTATCAGAATTTTCGTGGTTGGTCAATATAGATTTATAACTCTACCTTATTGACAAAAGTTTTGTATTGTGGCATAATATTATATGCTCAAACAGAAATAGTAACAGATGAACTTAACAGAAACTACGTAAATGCCCAACAGAAATTGATTATAGGGTGATTCGTATGCTGGATTTCAATGTTTTAGTTTTAAATGCAAGCTACGAAGCGATCAATGTATGCAACCTGAAACGTGCTATTACATTGATCTTCAAAGGGGTTGCCTGCGCAGAAGAAGAGACAGAACATGAGATCAAATCTGCAAGCATGGTTATTAAAGTCCCAGCAGTTATCAGACTGCTGAAATTTATACGAATCCCATACAGGGCAGTTCGATTCTCTCGCAAAAATGTTCTTATACGTGATGGTTATAGATGTCAATACTGTGGAGAGCAGTTTACTCCCACTCTACTTACGCTGGATCATGTCATACCATTATCACAGGGAGGAAAAACTCAGTGGGATAACGTAGTTGCCGCCTGTAAAGCCTGCAATATTAAAAAGGCAAATAGGCATCCTTCTGAAGCGGGGATGAATTTATTAAAAAAGCCAAAAGCTCCTCCAGTAGTGTATTATCTACATTTGGTAAAGAATACACAGGGACATCACCGCACATGGCAGAAGTATCTATTTCCCAGTAATTAGTGTAAAAGTTACCGAGTTATTATTATGTAAAAGAGAGATGCAGAATGCAAGGCACAAAAAAAATACAGAATTTGCCGCTAAAGGTAAAACATTCTGCTAAGGCTAACTTACGTCTTAGTCCTTTTACATGTATTTGTGCGTTGATTAATGGCTGTTTTGCTATCTTGTTGCTTTTTTTGTATGGATGTGGCGCGTTCGGTCCGCCTCCTGATTACTATCAGAAAACGCTAGAAATGGAGGGATACGGAGAGCAAACTCGGAGCGAAACCGGACGGCACCCTGGAGATGTGGTATCCTCTCCTGAGAATCAGGGTTCTACAAAGGTGATAAAAAAACCGTCAGATGAACCGCCGATAATTGAAGTCGTGCAAAAAACGGCACAGGAAAAAGATGAAACTGTTGCAATTGCAAAAAGTAATAACGTTTTAGAGCAACCCGAACAAAAGACATTGAATCACGAATTTTCAGTTTCACCTGTGTCAAATTTCGGGACTGAAAGGCGTTCAGAACCTATTGCAGTCTCTTCTGATGTAATAAGAAGCGCTCTTGAGATTGCTGGCATCAATGTGAGAAGTGTGGAACTTGTCAACGGACGGGTTGAAAGTGGTAAGAATTCAGTTCGGATCAATTTTATTTGTGAGTCATCTGCATCTGTCAACGAAAAGTTTTTCACGATCTGCGCTGTTACCTATCATCTCAATAAAGCATCGAAAACAATTGACGTGGTTATAGGGATAGCTGAGGATTCACAGGCTAATTTACTGGGCGTACTGCAGAGCAACACAGAAGACATTACAGCGTGGATGGATAACAAGATTACTAGAGCGGAATGGTTCTCTAGGATTACAAGGAAAATGCTTTAAGTCTCTTAATGTTATAACGGAACATTAAAATGACCTTAGATTATGCTTAGTTATGAAATATGAAAGACTGAAAAGGGGTTGGCAATTTGAAAAAGTTTACAAAGAAGGATATAAGTATTTTGATGATCTGTTCGTTCTTTACGTATTGTCAAATAACACATCAGAAGTAAGAATAGGATTAACTGTTACAAAGAAGATCGGCAAGAGTGTTCAGCGAAACAGAGTGAAAAGGTTAATTAGAGAGGCATTTAGATTATCAAACAGAATATTGCCAGGAAATGACGTAGTTGTTATTGCAAGAAAGCCCTCAGTAGATTTGAAGTATTCACAGGCAAAAAATTCGCTGAACCAATTGCTTCGTCGTGCACGTATACTAGAAAAAAAACCGGATTGTTGACCATTATGAAGAGATTGGCCTTATACCTAATACATATTTATCGCGCATATATTTCTCCCTTTTTACCTCCATCCTGTCGTTTCTATCCCACGTGCTCTGAGTATGCGCAGGAGGCAATAGCCATCTACGGAGTCGTAAAAGGCGGATGGCTATCCATGAAACGCCTCTTAAAATGTCATCCCTACCATCCTGGTGGCTATGATCCGGTTTACAAGGAGTTTGAAAAAAGATATTAATCTAAAATTAATTGGCGGTTTTAATTGTATATCAACACTTGTTAAACGTTGGATATCGAGCCTAACGACTATTGATTTTTAATCTGGAGAAAGTAATGGATAAAAGATCTATTATTGCTATTGCTATGGTCTTTGTAATTCTGTTTCTGTGGCCATTGCTGTTTAGTAATCGTAAAAAAAACACAGCGGCTCCACCCCCGAAGGAACAACAAATCGTCCAAAAACAAGAGGAAAAGTCCAAAACCGATGTAACAGAACCTAAATCTGCTTCCAAAATCGTATCGAACTGGCAGCAGGGTACAATCACAACCGTACAAACACCTCTTTACGAGGCAAAACTCACCTCGGATGGAGCCAGGATCGTTAGTTGGAAACTGAAGAAATACTTCAACCGAACAGGTGATCTTGGTGAATTTAACCTTATCTCGAATACAGCCCAGAAATGCCTGACGATACAATTTCACAACCCGAAGCTTCAGGAAGAAATGAGCAAAGCCTTATGGAAACCCGATAAACAAATATTGAATATAGAAAATAATGGATACGATAATGGAACTGTAGAGTTCAAATACACTACGTCTGATGGGATAGAAGTCTTTAAAAAAATGACGTTTTCAAAAGATAGTTATCTGGTGGATCTGAACGTTAGTTTTTATAACCCAACATCCCAAACGGTAAAACTGAGTGGATACGATCTGTGCTGGGGTAATGGTATCAATGAGGATACATTGGTTCCGACTATGGAACTCGCAAAAGAAGGCCCTGCCGTCCTTCTTAAAACAGAAAAGGGTGCAAAACTGATGAAACACTGGCAGCGTTCTGGATTTGGGTGTTTCGGCGGGAAACAGACGCTACTGCCAAATGGACAGGAATACGAAGGACCCATATACTGGGTGGATTTTTCAGGTAAATACTTCGCAACTGTTCTTATACCGGGCAATGATTCATGGTGGTCAGAACCTAAACAATCAGGAAAGCGATATACGGTTGCGACTGGCACGAATGATGCTTCTGTTTCGCCCAATAATGTCTGGCATACGTGGGGAGACTCTACAACCATTGCTTTGACAAAGCGGGAATTTGCTTTACTCGCTGGGAAAACTGAATCAGATGGATTTCAGGCTTACGTAGGTCCCAAAAAATGGAGCATCCTGCGCAATATCAAGGTAAAGGATTCGTCAGAAAGCCTAAAGCTGGGGAAAATGGTTGCTTTTGGTACTTTTACCCCGCTTGGAAAAGCTACTTTGTGGCTTTTGCAG
>Ga0315280_10010756_pt1 | contig 11394 bp, 5 predicted proteins | sample YL17G06_40_MG_FD_203697 | JGI IMG/M metagenome (GOLD analysis project Ga0315280, IMG submission 203697) | Sediment microbial communities from Yellowstone Lake, YNP, Wyoming, USA - YL17G06_40 | ecosystem: Environmental > Aquatic > Freshwater > Lake > Sediment | place: USA: Wyoming | collected... | reverse complement strand
AATCAGAAGTCAACTATGATTTTATTATTGGCGATGGTGATGATGGCGGCGGGGCCCAGCGCGGTGGTAGTGAGACCGGTGGCCAACATGTGCTCGGCGGCTAGTGAGGAGGCGAATGTGGTGTCGCAGGCCATCTACGGCAGCAATGTGGTTTGCCTGGAGGAGAAGGGCGATTGGGTGAAGGTGCGCACGCCCGATGAATACACGGGCTGGATGCCGGCTGCCTGGCTGCGGCGCGGGCCGGCCTACGCCACCGGGGAGCGCGTGGCCCAGGTGGAGAGCTTGTTCGCCAATCTCTACCGCGAGCCGAATGTCACCAGGCATCAGCCAGTGCTGACGGTTCCGTACGAGACGCGGCTGGAGGTGGTGGCCGAGCCAGAGAAGGACCAGGGGCGCTGGATCCAGTTGCGGCTGGTGGATGACCGGCCGGCCTGGGTGCAGCGCGGGGACATCGCGCTCAACGCGGGATGGATGTCGATCGAAGCGGTGATCGCCCTGAGCAAACGGTTCCTGGGGCTGCCTTACCTGTGGGGTGGAACGTCCAGCTTCGGCTACGACTGCTCGGGCTTCGTGCAGATGCTGTGCCGCAAGCGGGGCGTCATCATCCCGCGCGATGCAGCGCCGCAAGCGCGGTGGGAGGGAGTGGCGCCGGTTCAGCGTGCGGACTTGAAGCCGGGGGACCTGCTGTACTTCGGGGGGTCGGTCGAGAAGATCTCGCACACCGGCATGTACATCGGCGACGGGCAGTTCATCAACGCCACCACTCATGAGCGGCCCATGGTGCAGATCGACCGGCTGGACGATCCGCACTGGACCAAGCTGTTGGTGGCGGCCAGGAGGTTGAAATGAACCGGCGGGAGTGGTTGGGCGCAACCAGCATGGGTTTGTTCGCAGGAGGGCCGGCGGGGCTGGAGACCAAGATCGTGCGGCTGAATCTGCGGCACACCTGGACTACGGTCATGTCCTCGAGCGGCTATCGGGAGAACCTGCATCTCCGTTTCGCGCGGGACGGGGTGACCGGCCTGGGCGAAGGAGCGCCCATCGTGCGCTACAAAGAGGATGCGAAGTCGGCGCAGGCGGCCGTGAATTCGGTGCGAGAGTTGCTGGCCTCGGCCAACCCGTGGGAGTTTGCCAAGCTGATGGGGCAGGTGTTTCGCCGCATCGAAGGGCAATATGCGGCCAAGGCGGCCATCGATATCGCGCTGATGGACTGGGTTGGAAAGAAGCTGGGTGTGCCGCTATACCGCTATTTCGGGTTGGACCCGCGAGAGGCTCCCGTGACCTCCTTCTCGATCGGCATCGATACCCCCGAGATCACGCGCCAGAAGGTGCGCGAGGCCGCAGCCTTTCCGGTCCTGAAAATCAAGGTGGGTCTGGACACGGACGAGGCCACTATCGCGGCGGTGCGCGGCGTCACCAGCAAGCCGCTGCGGGTGGACGCCAACGAGGGCTGGAAGAACAAGGAGGAGGCCGTCCGCAAGATCAATTGGCTGGAGAAGCAGGGCGTCGAGTTCGTCGAGCAGCCCATGCCGGCGGCCATGCTGGAGGAGACGCGCTGGGTGCGCAGCCGCGTGCATATCCCGCTGATCGCCGATGAAGCCTGCCTGCATCCGGCGGACATCCCGAAGCTGGCCAACAGCTTCGACGGGGTGAATGTGAAGCTGATGAAGTGCGGCGGGATTCTGGAGGCCTACCGGATGATCCAGATTGCCCGGTCCCTGGGCCTGAAGATCATGCTGGGCTGCATGATCGAAAGCTCGATCGGGGTGACGGCCGCGGCGCACCTGTCGCCGCTGGTGGATTACGCAGACCTGGATGGGAACCTGCTGATCGCCAACGACCCCTACCGCGGGGTGCGGGTGGTTGGGGGGAAACTGGTACTGCCGGAGGGGCCCGGGCTGGGCCTCAAGCCGGCGTCATAGCAGGCTGGTCACTACAACTTCGTCCGCATTGCGGCAGGGCTGCTCGCTGAGCTGAAAACCTGGTACTTTTGTTGGGAAGATCATTGAACCAGACGGCTGGAGGAGAGATGAAACAGGACACTCGCAGATCTTTCGCAAAGAAGGCAGGGATGGCCACGGCGTATGCGGCCGGATCCTTCCTGAATCTCAATCCACGGGCCAAGGGCGCCAGCGAAAAGGTGGTTCTCGCGCTGATCGGAGGACGCAACCAGGGCCGGGGCGACGCGCTCCGGGCGATTCAGCAGGGGGCCGAAATCAAGACCTTCTGCGACATCGACCAAGCCATTCTCGACAAGGTGAACCCGGACTTGGGAAAGGCCCAGCAGAAAGCCCCCGGAACTACCAAGGAGTTCCGGCGCGTGCTGGATGACAAGGACATCGACGGCGTGATTGTTGCGGTGCCCGACCACTGGCACGCTCGCATCACCCTGCTGGCGTGTCAGGCAGGCAAGGACGTGTACATCGAAAAACCGCTCTCCCACACCATTCACGAAGGCCAGTTGATGCGAGATGCAGCGCGCAAGTACAACCGGGTGGTGCAGGTGGGCACTCAGAACCGCAGCACGCAGCACTACAGCAAAGCCATCGAGTACGTCGGCTCCGGGAAGCTGGGCAAGATCTGCATGATCAATGCCTGGGAGTGCCAGGTGCGGCCCAGCATCGGGAGACCTCCGGACAGCGACCCGCCCCCGACGGTGGATTACGACGTGTGGCTCGGACCGGCACCCAAGAGGCCGTTCAACCCCAACCGGTTCCACTACAATTGGCGGTTCTTCTGGGATTACTGCAACACCGAACTAGGCAACCAGGGCGTTCATATGCTGGATGTGGCTTTATGGGGAATCCAGGCTCTGCAGGGATTACAGAACTGCCTGCCCACGCACGTGTCCAACAACGGCGGAATCTACTGGCTGGACGACGCCAAGGAAGTTCCCGACATGCAGGTGGTCACGTATGACTACGGCAAGTTTCTGCTGGTCTGGGAACTGCGCAGCTTCGCCAGACACCATCCCATCGACGGGGCGCGCGAAGGCATTGGTTTCCACGGGGTGGATGCGACCCTGATCGTCGATCACACCGGCTGGCGCGTGTATTCCAGGGGCGGCGGGACTGCGATGGACGTCAAGGCTTCGGACGCAAACCCGTCTGGGGCATCGAACGGCTCGCACGAAAGGAATTTCATGGATTGCATCAAGAGCCGCAAACGGCCGAACGCCGATGTGGAGATCGGGCGGCTAGCCACGACGATCTGCCACCTGGGCAACATCTCTTGCCGGCTCGGACGGGATGTTCGCTTCGACCCGAAGACCGAGACATTCGGCGACGACAAGGCCGCCAATGCCCGCCTCAAGAAGGAGTACCGGAGACCCTATGATTTACCGAAGGTGTAGCATTTGGGCGCTGGTTCTTCTGTCGGTGGCGGCGGCTGTGTGCGGGCAATCCGGCAAGGCCGCCGGGCGCAACCCGCTTGTCCGGGTGGTGACCATCAGCCAGGACGGGGCAGCGCGGGATTCCCGGGGCAGCCTGCTGGACAGCGCGATGGAGCGTCTGAACCAGGCGGCCTCGTTCCAGCCCGATGTCGCCTGCCTTCCGGAATTGTTTGCCCGGTCGGCGGCTGAGCCGGTGCCAGGCGCCACCACCGAGCGGCTGGGCGCATGGGCGCGCAAGCACTCTTGCTATGTGATTGCCGGAATCAAGAAACTGTCCGGCGGCAGGACTTACAACACGGCCGTGCTGCTGGACCGGCAGGGCCGCCTCGCGGGTCAGTTTGACAAGATCCATCCCACCGAGGGCGAACTACAGCAGGGAACCAGCCCGGGCGATCCGGACCCGCCGGTTTTCGAGACCGATTTCGGGCTGATCGGAATCCAGATTTGCTTCGATGTGAACTGGTGGGATAACTGGAAACGCCTGAAAGACCAGGGCGCGAGGATCGTCTTCTTCCCGGCAGCTTATCCAGCCGCCACGCAGCTTGCAGCGCTGGCGTTGACGAACCAGTATTTCGTGGTTTCCTCTGCAGGCACACGAGCCTCCAGGATCTACGACATCACCGGCCGGGTGCTGGCTTCCTCCGGCGCATACCAGCAGTGGGCGGGGGCGGTGCTTCCTCTGGGCCGGCGCTTGTTCGAGACCGATTTCCATGTCCAAAAGATGCGCGAGCTCCAGCAGAAGTATGGCGCCAAGGTGGATGTGGTCTGGTACCACGATGATGACTGGTTCACGCTGGCGTCGCTGGACCCGCATGTGACGGTGGAGGACCTGCAAAGGGAGTTCGGGTTGACGCCGCTGAACGAATACCGCATCCGTGCCGCGAAAGCGGTTGAAGCCGCCCGGGCCCGCGCCAAGCAAGCCGCCGGAGCGGCCAAATAGGCGCAGGCCAGCATGCATTGCGCTGTGGCAGGCGCCAAAAGGAGCCGGGCTGGTGGCTGAAGGCCGGCGAAGGAGACCGCACCGGCGCCGCTCAAGAATTGACGGGGTCTTCGGGGAATCGTGCGGGTGAAAACGGGGCCTCTTGATCCCCGGAGACGGTTCTCTGCGGACAGTTCCATGGGCGGCGCGGCACAAAGAGCAGGGTATTCTTCCTCCACAAAGAGATGCCGGGCATCCTTACCCCTTCTGGATGCCGACCGCTTCTGCGGCATGTTACTCGACAGCGTGGCTTGGCTGCGATCCTTATGGGCATCCGATCGGACAAGGTGAATCCGGATCTCGGGAAGGCGCAGAACAAGCCGTCCATTCCAATCCTTGGATTGACCGCTAATGCTTGGTTCTGCTCAGGAGGCTGCGCCTCTCCATCTGCGGAATCTTTCCTGCGCGCCTGCCATGTAAGTGTAGAAGACCGGGGTGAGGTAGAGAGTAATCAACTGCGAGAATAACAACCCGCCCACGACGGCCAGCCCCAGTGGCTGGCGCGCCTCTCCGCCCCCGCCGTAGCCCAGTGCGATGGGCACAGCGCCCAACAGGGCCGCCATGGTGGTCATCATGATGGGCCGGAAACGGATCAAGCAGCCCTGGTAGATGGCCTCCAACGGCGCCAGGCCTTGATTGCGCTCGGCGCCCAAAGCGAAGTCAATCTGCATGATGGCGTTCTTCTCGACGATGCCGACCAGCATAATGAGACCCACAAACGCATAAATGTTCAGATCGATGTGGAAAAGATAGAGCGTCAACAAGGCCCCGAAGCCCGCCGAAGGCAATCCGGAAAGGATGGTCAGGGGGTGTACGTAGCTTTCATACAGAATGCCTAGCACGATGTACACCACCAGGATGGCAACAATGAGCAGAACCCACAGATTGGTCAGGGAAGTTTGGAAGGCCTTGGCGGCCCCCTGGAAAGTGGTGCTGACGGTGGCTGGCAGTGTTGTGCCGGCTACGTTCCGGATGCGGGAGACCACATCGCTGAGCGAAGCACCCGGTTTGAGATTGAAGGAAATCGTCACGGCGGGGAGCTGACCGAAGTGGTTGATGGTCTGAGGGCCGATGTCCTGCGTCACTTTCGCCAGAGTATCCAGCGGAATCAGTGAGCCCCGCGAGGACTTGAAATAGAGCAGCGACAAGGCCCGCGGTTCGGCCTGGTACTGGGGCTTGAGTTCCAGCAAGACCTTATACTCGTTGATGGCCGCGTAAATTGTCGACACCCAGCGAGGACCGTAGGCGTCGTAAAAGGCGTTCTCAATCTGCTGGGCGTTCACCTGGAGAGCCGCGGCCTTATCCCGGTCGATGGTCACATTCACTTGCGGGCTCTGGATCTGGAGGTCGGTGGTCACATCCTGCACTCCCGGGAACCCACCGATCTCGCGCTCGAGGTTGCGGGCCGAAGTATAGAGTTCCTGCTTGTCGGGCGATTGCAGCGAAAACTGGTAAAGGCTTTTGGTGACCTGGCCGCCGATTTGGATGGTGGGAGGATTCTGCAGGTACACCCTCATCCCCGGAAAACCGGCGAGCTTTGGGCGCAGGTCTTCGATGATCTCGTTGACCAGTTCGGAGCGCTGAGAACGAGGCTTCAGATGCACTACCAGTTCACCGAAGGTCGGGCCGCCGAGGATGGAGGAAGAAGTGCCGCCCACGGTGGACATGAGTGACTGCACATTGGGGTTCTGGCGGAGGGCGTCTGCAATGGCCTTCTGGTATTCGACCATTTGGTGGTAGGAGGTACCCTGGGCGGCCTCCGTGACCGCGAAGATCTGGTCGGTGTCCTGGTCCGGGATGAAACCCTTGGGGATTTTGACGAACATGAAAACCGTTGCCACCAGAACCGCGAAGGAGGTCGCCATGGTGGCCCCGCGATGCCGCAGCACAACCTGGAGGCTGCTCCGGTAGGCGCCCAGCATGCCTTCGAAGAAACGCTCGGTCAGACGATAGAACCTGGATTTCCTCTGCTCTTCCGGCGGCCGCAAGAAGCGGCTGCAAAGCATGGGCGTCAGCGTCAGCGAGACCACTCCGGAGATCAGAATGGCGGCGCAGATGGTCACCGAGAACTCCCGGAACAGCCGGCCGAGAATTCCCCCCAGGAACAGCACCGGGATGAAGACCGCGGCCAGCGAAAGTGTCATCGAGACGATGGTGAAGCCGATCTCCTGGGAACCCGCCAGCGAGGCATCGAGAGGCTTTTCGCCCAGCTCCATATGCCGGAAGATGTTTTCCAGCATCACGATCGCGTCGTCCACCACAAAGCCGATCGACAGGACCAACGCCATCATGGACAGGTTGTCCAGGCTGTAGTGCAGGAGATACATGACGGCGAAGGTCCCGATGATGGAGAAGGGCAGCGCCAGGCTCGGGATCACGGTGGCGGAAAGGTTGCGCAGGAAGAGAAAGATCACCATCACCACCAGGCTCAGCGTGAGCACCATGGTGAACTGGACATCCTGGTAGGATTCCCGGATGGTTTCCGAACGGTCGTAGAGAATGTCCATGTGAACCGAAGGCGGAAGTTCGGCCTGGAACAAGGGCACCAGGCGTTTGACGCCGTCGGTCACTTCAACGGTGTTGGTTCCCGGCTGGCGCTGGACGCCCAGGATGATGGCGCGCTGGCTGCCCTGCGGCGTGTAGAACCAGGATGCGGTCTTGTCATCTTCAACACTATCGATGACGTCGCCCAGTTCCTCCAGGCGCACGGGCGAGCCTTTGCGATAGGCAACCACCAGGGGCCGGTAGGCAGAGGCGCTCATGAGCTGGCCCGTGGCCTGGAGAGTGAAGGCCCTTTGGGGCCCGATGATCGTGCCGGTGGGCAGGTTGACGTTCCAGCCCTGCAGAGCGCCTTCCACCTCGTTGATTCCGACCTGGCGGGAGGCCAGCGCGTGGGGATCCATCTGCACGTGGACGGAATATTTCTGGGCCCCGAGCACTTGCACCTGGGCGACGCCGCTGACCATCGAAATCCGTTGGGCGATCCGGGTTTCGGCGTATTCATCCAGGGTCCAAAGGGGGAGGGTTTTCGAAGTCAGGGCGAGGTACAGGATGGGCTGGTCGGCGGGATTGACCTTGGTGAACGTAGGGGGCGTGGGCATGCCCTGGGGGAGCAAACGTGAGGCCTGGGTGATGGCGGCCTGCACATCCACCGCGGCCCCGTCCAGACTCCGGCTCAGGTCGAACTCCAGCGTTACCCGGGTAGCGCCCAGCGAGTTGGTCGAGGTCATCGATTCCAGGCCGGCGATCATGGAGAACTGGTTTTCCAGGGGCGTGGCCACGGCGGATGCCATGGTCTCGGGACTGGCGCCGGGCAGGCTGGCGGTGACCAGCAGGGTGGGAAAGTCCACGTTGGGAAGATCGCTCACCGGCAGCGCGCGGTAGGCCACCAATCCGAACAGGGCTATGGCCGCCATCAGCAGGGTGGTGGCGATGGGCCGTCGTATGAAGGTTTCAGAAATATTCATTGCTCGATGCCGTCCCGCAGGCCCGGTTGGGTGGCAGGCGAAGGGACCCCGCCCCGTTTACGCTTTCCCCACTGCCCAAGAATGGCCGCCATGTAGGTGTAAACCACGGGAGTGAGATACAGCGTCATCAACTGCGAAAACAGCAGGCCGCCGACCACCGCCATTCCCAGCGGCCGCCGCGCCTCACCCCCGGCTCCATATCCCAGCGAGATGGGCAGTGCGCCCAGCAGCGCCGCCATGGTGGTCATCATGATCGGCCGGAAGCGGATCAGACATCCTTCGTAGATGGCCTGGGCCGGACTCTTGCCTTCCTTCCTTTCGGCCTCCAGGGCGAAATCGATCTGCATGATGGCGTTCTTCTCGACGATGCCGATCAACATGATCAGGCCCACAAAAGAATAGATGTTGAGGTCAACCCCGAACACCAACAAAGTCAGCAGCGCCCCGAACCCGGCCGACGGCAGCCCGGAAAGGATGGTCAACGGATGAACGAAGCTCTCGTACAGAACGCCCAGGACGATGTAGACGACCATCACCGCGACGGTCAGGAGCAGCCCGAGGTTCTTCAGCGAACTCTGGAACGCCTTGGCCGCTCCCTGAAAGCTGGTGCTGACCGTGGCCGGCAGTGACCGGGCCGCAACCTCCTGAATTTGCGAAACAGCGTCTCCCAGAGAAACGCCGGGCTTCAGATTGAAGGAGATCGTAACCGACGGGAGTTGCCCCGAGTGATTGATGCTCTGCGGCCCGGCATCCTGGGTCAACTTGGCGAACGCGTCCAGCGGAACCAGCGGGCCTTGGGGAGGCTTGAAATAGAGCTTTGACAGATAGTCGGCGAAGGCCTGGTACTTCGGCTCGATTTCGAGGAGCACCCGGTATTGATTGGTGGGGGCGTAGATGGTCGAGACCCAGCGCGGGCCGTAGGCATCGTACAGCGCGTTTTCGATGTGGGAGGCATCCAACTGGAGCACGGCGGCGCGGTCGCGATCGATCGCTACGTGCACCTGCGGATTTTTCATCTGCATGTCGGTGGTGACGTCCTGCACTCCAGGCAGGCGCGCGATCTCGCGCTCCAGTCTTTCAGCCTGGCGATAAAGTTCCGTGGTATCCGGGGCCTGGACGGTGAACTCGTAGGAACTTTTCGACATCCGGCCCCCAACGCGGATGGTCGGCGGAACCGTCATGAACACCCGCACGCCGGGAAAGCCGGACAGCCTCGGCCGCAGTTTCTCGATGATCTGGGTGACATGCAGCGAGCGCTGGGCCCGCGGTTTCAACTGAACGAACATGCGCGCCGTGCCGGCGCCGGACATCGAGCCGCCTACGCTCGACATCACGGTCTCGACGTTGGGCTCGCTGCGGAGGATCTCGACTGCTCTCTGTTGATACCGAGCCATCTGGTAGTAGGAAGTTCCCTGCGCCGCCTCCGCGATCACGGATACCTGGTCGTTATCCTGGTCCGGTATGAACCCTTTGGGGACTTTGCTGAACAGGAAAACAGTCGCCGCCAGAACCGTCACGAAGACGCCCGCCATCACGGGGCGGTGTGCCAGCACACGCTGCAGACTCCACTCGTAGAAGCGCAGCATGAAATTGAAGGCCTTTTCGGCTGTGCGATGAAACCGCGAACTCTTCTTCTTTTCCCCGCGCGCCCGCAGAAAGCGGCTGGCCAGCATCGGGGTCAGCGTGATCGAAACCAGGCCGGAGATCAGAATGGCCGCGCAGATCGTCACTGCGAATTCCTTGAACAGCCGGCCCAGGATTCCCCCCATGAACAGCACGGGAATGAAGACTGCGGCCAGCGAGAGCGTCATGGAGACGATGGTGAAGCCGATCTCTCTGGATCCGTTGAACGCCGCCTGGAGGGGCTTCTCTCCTTTCTCCGTGTGCCGGACGATGTTTTCGAGCATTACGATGGCATCGTCCACCACGAATCCGATTGAGAGGATCAGCGCCATCATCGACAGGTTGTCCAGGCTGTAGTCCAACACGTACATCACCGCAAACGTGCCCAGCAGCGAGAAGGGCAGCGCCATGCTGGGGATCAAGGTGGCCGAGGTGTTCCGCAGGAACAGGAAGATCACCAGGATCACCAGCCCGAGGGTGAGCGCCATGGTGGACTGGATGTCCTTGAAAGCTGCTCGGATGTTCTTGGAGCGGTCGAAGCGGATGCTCAAGTCAACCGCGGGCGGCAGTTGCGCTTGAAACACGGGCAGCAGGCGCCGGATGGCGTCGGTGACCTCGATGGTGTTGGTTCCGGGCTGGCGCATCACCATCAGGTTGATCGCGCGCCGCCCGCCTTCGGAGGTGTAGAGCCAGGACGCGTTCTTGTCATCCTCGACGCTGTCGATCACATTGCCAACCTGCTCCAACCGCACGGGCGCGCCGTTGCGCCAGGCCACCACCAGCGGCCGGTAGGCCGCCGCGTTCATCAGTTGCCCGCTGGCCAGGACGTTGTAGGCGATGTGCGGCCCGTACAGGGTGCCGGTCGGAAGATTCACGTTCCAGTTCTGGATGGCGGTACCGACCTCGTTGATGCCGATCTGTCTGGCCGCCAGCCGGTCGGGGTCCACCTGAACCCGCACGGCATACTTCTGAGACCCAAAAACCATGACTTGAGCCACGCCGCTGACCATGGAAATGCGTTGCGCCATGAGCCTCTCGGCGTATTCGTCGAGCTCCCAGAGCGGAAGGGTAGGAGAGGTCAGGCCCAGGGAGATGATGGGCGAGTCGGCCGGATTGTACTTGCGGAAAGAGGGCGGCGTGGGCATGCCCGCCGGCAGCAGGGGGCCGGCCTCGCTGATGGCCGTCTCGACATCCACCGCCGCGCCGTCGATCTCGCGGCTCAGGTCAAATTGCAATGTAACGGAACTGTTGCCTGTGGAGCTTGTCGAGGTCATCGAATCCAGGCCGGCGATGCCGCTGAATTGACGTTCCAGAGGGGTGGCCACGGCGGAAGCCATGGTGTTTGGATCCGCCCCGGGCAAACTGCCGGAAACTACCAGGGTCGGGTAGTCCACGTTGGGGAGATCACTCACCGGGAGCGCACGGTAGGCCACCACGCCAAACAGCGCGATAGCCAGCATCAGCAGGCTGGTGGCGATGGGCCGGCGGATGAAAATCTCCGAGATGTTCACACTCGCCCCTCTTTAGGCCGGTGGCTTGCGCTGTGCCGGCCTCCCCGCACCCTCTCGAATCTGCACGCGGCTGCCGGGCGCCAGCCGAAGCTGGCCTTCGGTCACCACGGTTTCCCCAGCTTCCAGACCCTTCTCGATGACCAGTTGCTGATCGACTCGGGCGCCCAGCACCACGGGCCGGTTTTCCACGGTCCGGTCGGGCTTCACTACGAACACAAACGGGCCGTCCTGTCCGGTCTGGACGGCCTGATTCGGAACCACCAGCGCATTCGCCTGGGTGGTCAACCGCAGCGCGACGCGGATGAACTGCCCGGGCCACAGCCGGCGCTCCTGGTTGGGGAATGTGGCTTTCAGCTTGATGGTGCCAGTGGACGGGTCTACCGTGTTGTCCACGAAGCTGAGTACCCCAGTCTCCGGCCTCGA
>Ga0315280_10010755_pt1 | contig 11396 bp, 7 predicted proteins | sample YL17G06_40_MG_FD_203697 | JGI IMG/M metagenome (GOLD analysis project Ga0315280, IMG submission 203697) | Sediment microbial communities from Yellowstone Lake, YNP, Wyoming, USA - YL17G06_40 | ecosystem: Environmental > Aquatic > Freshwater > Lake > Sediment | place: USA: Wyoming | collected... | reverse complement strand
GATCTGAAAAGCTGCCGGCTTAAATCTGCCGGGGCTCTGCCTTAACGATAGATAATTGTTGACGACCTCCTTATCGTTGGCAAATGCATCATCGGCGGACTTTAGGGCGCCGATCAATTCGGCAACATTTGCGTCAGTAACAATGTCCTGCAGCTTTGCAGGTGCTGCTGCGAGAGCTTCAAAATAGCGGTCGTCCTGCCAGTCGAGCTGATTATCTTCCGAGCGAAGCAGCGGCTCCGTAGACAGGGCCAACTGCAGCTTGTAATACTTGTGTGCGTCATCCGATACGCCGCCGATTTTGTGCTGGAATATCCGCGCAAGCTCGCGGTATAGTTGCAGCGACTTGGGATTCAGCGGAATACCCTGATCACGCAGCAGCTCGTAGCCGTTTTTGACCCAGCGCCAGCGTTGGTCGGGCTGAGTAGCCGGTATGGTCACAGAGATGTTGTACGCCATATTCCAGGCGTGAAACTCCCACACCGATGCGAAACGCGGCTGTAAGGTCGTTATCCATTCGGCAAGCTGCCTGGCGTCAAAAAATTGCCCCTCCTCTTTCAGCTTATCCGCCCGTATCCACAGAATGTCCACTACCAGGCCGCGAAAAGCACCCATGGCTACGGTCGCAAAGGCCAGCGATGGCGGGGCATTTTCCAGGGGCTTATTAATAATCAGCTTCATCTTCTCGCGCTGGGAATTTATGTAATCCAGGCGCATGCCGGCGGTAACAAGCAAGCCGGCCGCAAGAACAACGCAGATAAAGCAAATTGTTATGTCACGCCAACGCATGCCAGAATTCTTTAACCTGCGGTAAAACCGCAGGCTAAATAATTAGCCCCGCGTTTTACGCGGGGTCCGTCTAAATGGTTATTTTCGCAATTTCTTTGAAATTGAAGATAAGCAACGAAAGCAACATCAAAAGAAGCGCTTTTACGGCGACCATAACTGCCGCAGCCTTAACAAGCAAAGACCAGCTAAGCAGCCGGCCAGGAACCAGGTATTTTGTGGGATTGGATTTGTCAAACTGCGGCAGCAGTTGTATCAGCGGCCTGATGGTATAAGAATAGACGCCCGCCACGTTCCCACCCAGAGAATCGAGGGATTCCAGGACAAAGCCGCTAAATGTTGCGGTAAAGAAGATTACCAGGCAAAACAATATGGCTACTGGAAATGAAAGGAAAGTCGCGGCCAATACGCCCAAACACGCCAAGAAAATCAGACGAAACAGGATAAAAAGAACGGCCCTTAGAAAATTGCCGCTGAATGTGTCGGCTTTGTAAAGCACCTCCAGGCCGTCTTCCAGAGGGAAGATTACCACGGTATCATTCAAGGGGACATTGAAGAAGCCCACCGCCAGGTAGCCGTCCTCCGCCACTGCATCTGCCAAAAACTCTATCTCCCGGAACGTCCGAACAGGGTCTTTGCGGACTTCTGTTCGGTATATAGGGGTTTTCGGCTTTGTGCCATACTTGATCTGCCGGTAGTCACCTGCGAACCACTGACCATAAACCTGCGAATCGGGCGGATCGACGGCCACGTCGTACTTAAATCTTATAAACAGGCTCACATTCGGGTCGAGAGGTTTGACGTTATCGAATTCCCAGACCAGCTCGCGGCCGACGCCAATAGCCCGTTTCTCGAGTTTCTTGACGCTGGTAAGCTCGGCAAAAATCTGTTTGCGGGACATACCTTCCGGCAACTGGCCGCTCTGGGCGAGCTTGTCGTAAGTCTCTTTGACTTCTTTCGTGACGTCTATCTCAGGCGGACTCAGGCTTGTCCGTGCCGTATAGAACTCGTTTTCTGCCTGAGCAAGCTCAAATTCGTCTGCGCCGAAATACTTGGGTATATATAACGTAATCGCGTATATTACCAGCGAGAAAAGAGTGAGCAAGGCTGCGTCGAGTACTATTACGCCGAGCAGTTTGCCGAAAAGTAACTGCCAGCGGCGAATGGGCTTGGTGATCACCGTGTAGACCTGCTTCTGCTCTATGTCGCTCGTAAGGGAGTACACCGAGACTAATATTGTCAATAGACACAGCAAGATGCTGCTCAGCGATAGGCCGTAGCTTACAAAGGTTTGCAGCCGGCCTTTCAAAGTGCCATCGCCCGTCACCGAAAAACCCATAACGGGCAGCAGAACGACAAGCAAGATTACAAAAGCTGCGGCAATTTTCAGCCGCAACGCCTGCCTTATAGTATTCTTGGCAATCGCCCAGATGCTACGCATCACCGGAGTCCCCTGCCTGAGGCTTATCCTGCCCGGTCTGCTGTTTATCTTCGCTCTGACTTGTGGGGCGGCCTGCGAGCTGGTCTAAGATGCTCTTTTTGACCTGCTCTTGCTCCGGCTGCTCCGTTTGCGGAGTTTCCGGGACTATTTCTTGCGACACCCTCGCAGAGACAAGCTTATCAAGTATACCTTCTACAGGCTTCTGCGATACGAGAAAATCGCCGAGCCTGGTCGTACTTACCGCGCCGCTGGTGGGCTGGGCTTGTTGCTGGGCGGCTGTAACCGTTTTGATGAAGAACGTTTCGAGTCTATCCATTGGAGAGCTTACCACGCACTCGGTATCCTCCTGCTGGACGATCTGCTTTATCTTTTCCAGAGCAGCATCGCTGATAGCGCCGGTGGTGATTTGCCTCTTATTTGTCTGCTGCAGGAGATCTTTGACCCGCCCTTCAGCTTGGATTCTGCCGCCATAAAGAATTGAGATTCTATCGCATACATCCTCGACATCAGCCAGAAGGTGGGTGCAAAGCAGAATTGTCTTGCCGCGCTCTGCCAGCTTGAGGATAAGGTCCTTTATTTGCCTGGTGCCTATAGGGTCCAGTCCGGTGGTCGGCTCATCCAGTATAAGCAGGTCCGGGTCGTTTATTAGGGCTTGCGCCAGGCCGATTCTTCGCGCCATGCCCTTTGAAAAAGTGCCGACCGGTCTATTTGCGACAGCTTTTAGCCCCGCCATATCGAGCAGCGCTTCGATACGCATTTTCCGCACTTTAGCCGGCAGAGCAAACAACCTGCCGTAGAAATCCAGCGTTTCACGGGCGTTCAAATACCTGTACAAATACGACTCTTCGGGCAGAAAACCGATCCTGGCGTTGATTTTCGGGTTGGAGGCGTCGCCGCCAAGAACTACTGCCCGTCCCTTTGTCGGGTGCAACAGTCCGAGCAGCATTTTCAACGTGGTTGTCTTGCCTGAGCCGTTGGGCCCCAATAGGCCGAACACCTCGTTGGCCTTCACCTTCAAGTTCAAGTTGTCAACGGCACAGACTTTGTCCCGTCCCCACCAGTCGGAAAAAATCTTAGTCAAAGAGAAGGTCTCGACGGCGTATTGCATGGTTAATGGTTCCCGTTTAGCCCCCGACATGTCGTCTGGTCGGGGGGTTTTTTAGTCGAAGACCCCCGCCACAGTGATGGCGGGGTTAACCGCCCCCCGACCGTGTCGTTCGTGTCGGGGGGTTTTCAAGCTCCTCGCCATAGCGGACAAGGCGGGCACTATTGAAAACTACGATCAGCGTCCCCACAAAATGCAGCACCGCAGCGTAGACTGCTGACAGCCATGCTGCCGATGCTGCGGCCACACCAAGAAGAATAAATATGATTCCGAAGGAAAGGTTCTGGGTGATAACCCCTCTGGTTTTCCGTGAAAGCCGCACCAGATATGGCAGCCGTCTCAAATCGTCGCTCATTAGCGCAATGGAGGCGGAATTTATGGCGACATCGCTGCCCGCGGCGCCCATCGCAATGCCCAGGTCGCCCGCCGCCAGCGCCGGCGCATCGTTTATGCCGTCGCCGACCACCGCCACGGTATGCCCATCCTTTTTGACCTGCTCGACTATCTGCAGTTTGTCGGTGGGCAGGCACTGCGCCTTTACGTCGGTGCAGCCCAACTCAGCGGCCACGCGATTGGCAACTTCCTGCCTGTCGCCGGTGAGCATTGTCATTCTTTTGACGCCGAGCTTAAGTAACTCATCAACCGCCTGGCGAGCTTCCGGCCGAGTCTTATCCTGCAACCCTATCCAGCCAAGGCATTTGCCGTTTTTGGCCACATACAGCGTGCTGAAGCCCTGCTCTTCGTGCAAGCCAGGGTCAAGCACGTTGGTTATAGCCACGTTATTCTCTTTTAGAAAAGTGTCCCTGCCCACGATGATTCTTGCCGAATCCACAACGGCAGTGACACCTTTTCCCGGGGTTTCCCGGAAGTTGTCTACTGTCGGCAGTGCAAGGTTTGCCTCCTTCGCTACCTCCAGCAGCGCTCTTGCCGCCGGATGCTTGCTCATCTGCTCGGCGCCGGCAGCGCTACTCAACAATTCAGCCGGCTCGACCTTCTCTGCGGGCGTCAGTTTTGTCACGTACAGCCGCCCTGTCGTTACCGTACCCGTTTTGTCAAAGATAAGCGCGGTGATTTTGCCGGCAATCTCAAGGTCGGCAACGTTCTTAATCAGGATACCGAGCCGAGCCGAGGCGGAAATCGCCGCCACCATTGCTGTCGGCGTGGCCAAAATCAGCGCACAAGGACAGGAGATAACCAGTACAGTGATCGCTCTATTGACGTCTTTGGTGAAAAACAAGACTATGCCTGCAATCATCAAAATCGTCGGCGTGTACCACCTGACATAACGGTCGATTATCCGCATGATGGGGATTTTAGTCTGCTCGGCCTGCATAATTAGCGACTGCACTCTACCCAGAGTAGTGTCCCTGCCGGCCTTGGTTACTGTGATATCCAGTACGCCGGTGAGGTTATTTGTGCCGGCAAAGACCTGCATTCCGGGCACTTTGTCAACAGGCAGAGATTCGCCCGTGATGGTGGCTTCGTTGACCGAACTGAGTCCTCTTATCACTTCGCCGTCTGCCGGTATGTTGTCGCCAGGCCGGGCCCGAATATAATCGCCGGGCTTTAGACTGCTGACTTTAACTTCTTTTTCCCTGCCCGTGCTGTCCATGAGAGTTGCCTTCGTAGGCGTCAATTTGATAAGCGCCTCGATTGACGCGCGAGCGCCAAGGGCGGTACGGGTTTCAACAAGCTCGCTTAGGAGCATAAAGAATGCAACCACACCTGCTGCGACATAGTTCTGCGTTGCAAACGCGGCGATGACCGCCAGCGCGACCAGTTCATCCATGTGGGCTTCTTTTCTGATGAGGCTCTTTATCGCGTGTAAGACAATGGGTGCGCCGAGCAGCACCGCGGCGACCATTGCCAGAAAGTCGGTGTTGAAACTGGTCCGGCCATAGATGAGCCTGGCAATACCGCTATTTATTAGCAGCATTCCGCCGGCCAGCGTCCCCAGAAGGGCCATGCTTACACGCACCTGCTTGCCGTGCGTGTGCTCGGCGGCGATATCCTCCTTAAAGTGTAAATGCTCGTGAGCCATAATCTCGTATCTCGTATTGTGTATAGGTGCCCGGCGCCGGTTATTTCTCCTTCTCAGACTTTGGCTTTATCTTTGGGTCCCTGTTTGCCATAACCCTAATCTGGACGTGTTTGCCGTGCTCGGTCGGCTGAATAATGAACTTCTCGTCGGCATTGTTAAGGATACGCTGAATCGCATCCCAGTAAATTTGCCGGACAACCAGGTCGGGACGCTTGCGATATTCGGGCAGTATCTGTCGCAAATAGTCGGCATTGGCTCTGGCAGTCTCCACGACCTCTGTTTGATACGCCCGTGCCTCGTCGATTCTTTTCTGGGCCGCCCCTGCTAATTCCGACCACAATAAGTCCTTCTGCTCTTGGCTCACATTTTGATCACGCAGGGCTGTAAATAGTTTCTCAGCGACCGGCCCGGCAGCTTCATTGAGGGTCTTTTCAGCGTAAGTCCTGGCTTGGCTTATCGCCTTTTGGCTGTCTTGACTTGCCTTGATGGCAGCCTGAAATGCCGCGTCAACCTGTCGAGGCCAGGTCTTGTCGGTCATTTGTACCGATACAATTTTTATGCCGCTTTCTATCTTATCCAGTTTTTCCTGCAGCAGCTTTCTGACGTGCTCCGTCACTTTTGCGACCTGCTCGAACATAACGTCGTCAATCGTGTAGCTCACTAGTGCGGTTACAACCGCATCGCCGGCGACGTCTTCCAGCAGGCCGGTGACATGTTGGGTTATAACGTCGGCGTAATTCTTTCCGCCCGGTATGTTTTCCAGGTCTACGTAAGTGTTTCTGAAGAAAACCTGCGGGTCATCAATTTTGTAAGTTAGCTGCCACTTGCAGTGGACAATATTGTAGTCGCTGCCCGATGCGATTGTGACATCGGCGCCATCCATCTGGCTTCGTGTAATGCAGTAGCCGTCAGTAATGGGATCCAACGTTTCTGTCACAGACGGCCTCTCTTTTGGGCCTTCGCCAAGTAAGTCTCGCGTTGTTTCACGATACCAGAATGAGTTGATGGCCAGATTCACCTTTTTCGCCACGGGGATTCTAATAATCTCTTCTATAGGGTACGGAAATACCCAATGCAGGCCCGGACCGAGAACTCTTTCTTCGCCCACCCCTCGAATTCTTCCAAACCGCAAAACCAGGGCCTGCTCATCAGAGCCAACCGTTTTGAAGCCCGAAGCGAGGAACACAACCACCAGCACGATCATTATGATTTTTAGAATGACGAAGCTGACCCGTAGTGCCTCGGACAGAGACTTGGCGGCGGCGTCCAACTCACCCTGGGCACGCCCACCGGCTGACCCTTCGACTTCGCTCAGGGCAGGCCTGGCCTGTATTTGCTCGTCACTATTGTAGTTTTGTTGTGCCATTGTAAAAGCGGTCTTATTTAGAGGCAGCTTCCTCTTTGGTCTGTTCGCCGGCTTGAAAGTCAGGCATTTCCTTAAGTAGCTTGAAAGGCTCTGAATCGGCGGGTATAACAATCGTAGTCCTTTCCTTCAGCATCTCTTCAAGGGCCTCGATGTTCCGCAAGAATATCGCCAGCTTAGGTTCTTCTTCCAGCATTTTGTAGTATTCTGCAGCTTTAGCGTCACCCTGGCCGCGTATCGCCTTTGCTCTTGCCTCTGCAGCAGCAAGCAGAATTCGCGTCTTTGAATCGGCATCGGTTTTTATCTTGGTCGCTTCGGCATTTCCCTGCGCAATAGTGGCCTCGGTTTTGCGGTTCCTTTCAGCCTTCATTCGCTCGAAAACGTTTTTGCTGACGTCGGTACTGAGCTTTAGCTGTTTTATGCCGAGGGTTTTGATTTCAATGCCGTAGGCATCTCTGACAGCCGGTTTGAGATCGGCGAGCATCTCCTCCTCAATTGGCTTGAATTGTATCTTCGAGGGGTCGCTGTTCACAAACTCACCGAATGCGTGCCGGCCAATGGCTCTATTTTGCGTGTCGCTGATGTACCCATACAATTTACTCTTGGCGTCCTTGATAGTGCCGACAGCATTGAAGAACTTCAGCGGCTCGGCGATTTTCCAGACGACGTAAGTGTTCACGATGATCGGCACAGCTCCTTTAGTTGTGGTCTCGCCCAGGTCGGCTTCAAAGACCATCATCCGCGAGTCGAATTTGTGGACCCGTTGAATGGGAGCAGGCCATTTGAAGTACCAGCCTGGCTCGGTGATTTCGCGTGTCGGCTTGCCAAAAGTAGTTACCAGGGCCGACTCTATTTCCCTTACCTGGAATGAGACAAGGTACAGTCCCATCACGGCAACTATCAATATGATAAAGACTGTAATAGCTATACTTTTCATTCTTTTCTGCTCTCCGGTAGCCCTGCCAGGTCATACGCACTTGGCGTTTGTTTTTCCTGCAGGTCGATGATAAATACCTGCTCGTCGTTGGGATCGGCCACCACAACGAACTTTCGTATCTTAGGCAGGGCTTTTTCCAGAGCCATCAGTCTTGGCTCACGTTTATATATTTCTTTGGCCGCCCTATACGCCTTAACCTGGCTGGCAAAGCGCTCGCCGGTTGCCCTGGCCAGCACCGCTTTTTCAAAGGCGTAACTTTGTGCCTCTGCCAACCTTGAAAATATATCGCCCTTAGCCTGTGCAAAGGCCGAATCCAAATCCTTCCCGAGTTTTTCGAGCTGCTCCGAATCGCTGTCCTCTCCAGCCTTTTTATATTTGGCCGCCAGGTCATAGAGTTGTTCGGCATCTTTCACCGAGCCTACAAGAGTGCTCAAGGCTTTATTTCGCTCCGCATGGGCGTTAAGTATCAGCGCCTGTTTTTGTTGTACTGCTCCGTTGACTCTTTGATAATCTGCTGCGACATCGGGCGGCGGGTGAATGCCCTGTAGACCCAGGAATACGATTTCAACGCCCAAGCCGGCATCATCCGCGGCGGCCTGGACATTCTCAGTCAGAACCTTTTTGGCCTCGCCTCTGCCCGCACCGAGCAGACTATGTTCCAGGTCCGCCTCGCTATCTACCTCGATCTTGGCGCTGGCGGCAAATTTGGTAAGCTCACGATAACAAATTGATTCAAGCAGCTTCTCAGGCTCGTTGTGATTGTAGATGAAAGAATAGAGGTCTTTTATTCTGTATTGAACGGGCACGGCAGCCATAACCAGGCTGACCGGCACAGCTCCCTCCGCGGAAACGATGCCCGTTTGTTCGCTGGCAACAAGCAGCTCGTACTCCTTCTCGTAGTGGGTCTTGCCCCACAGCAAAGGCCCATAGCCGACCTGTTCGCCTCTCTGTTCGGGCTTGGGGACAAAACCCACACTTATTTCTGAGATTCTTTTTGTTGCGCGTTTGTGGACGACATCTATAGGCCATGGCCATTTGAACGACAATCCAGGCCCGATATGCCTTACTTGGCCGGCCCGATCAACCGGATTGCCGAAATGCTCTATGATTGCCTCCTCGTCCGGCGCCACTACTACCAGACAGCTCATTAGGTACAACGTAATAGCAGCGAACAGAACCAGCGGCACAATCGCTTTTTCCAGCAGCTTATAGAACCAGGTCTGAGAGACTTGGAAGCCAAACTGATAGTCGATGGCGCTGGCTGCGGTGCGGAATATCTCGCCCGGCTCATTTATTAGGCCGAGCAGCCTGCTGTCAAAGGCGGCCCTGCTGTACTGGTCTTTCAGCCTCGGACGATATATGTCCAGCACCACGTTAAGAGCGGTTTCCACGCCAAGAACAACGAGCAAAATGGGAATGACCCAGCCGACCGCATCCAGGCAGAGGCGAAAATCCAGCGGCACCAGCGCCAGGCCTACCGCCAGGGCGAAGCATAGTACCGCTATTCCCAGCAGACAACTGCCGCCCGCTCGCAGAGGTTTCCACTGGAGCTGCGCCGACATGCCCGTGGCGTAGCGGCTAACCAGGAATGAGAGGAATGCTATGCCGGTCATAAAAACCGCGCACAGCAGCGGTTGTTTCAACTGGACTTCGGATTCGGCTTGAATTGAGGTGAGCAGGTACAGCCCGATGCCTATCTGATATATCGCTATTAGGGCGGCAAAAATCGGAATGAACCATTTTTCCAGGATCTCAAGTCGCCGTTGTGCTGCGGCAAACAAGGTCGCGTGTTCGCCTTCGGTTTGAAATATTCTGGGGCCTCGTTCGGCCTTGGCCAACTGGGCCGTATCCAGTTTTTCCTGCTCAGCCAACGCCCGCTGGTGGAACTGGATTGTCAAGACAAGCCAAATCAGCGCAGCCGACAGCATCAGCCAGCTAACCGCAGAGATGGCGAAGAATCCGCTCCATCGACCAATGAAAAAGGCAATGCCAAAAAAGACAACGCTCAGAATCAGAGATAGCAGAGCAATGTATTCAGCGCGTTTCGATGATACTGCCATTTTCTATACCAATTTTGTCTGCGTGTTGTGCCCCGAACAAAAAGCTACAAACGCAGTATCAATGATAGCCCTTTACAAAGTTCTGGCCCTGTAATATAAACGATGAACCGGGCATAAGTACAGAGACAACTGCGAAAAATGAGGTAACCGAGCGAAGCCAAAGTGCAGGGCCGTGTAAGTCTTTTGGGATTTGCCAAACGTGCATAAGATATTTACTATAGCTAAGAACACCTTCACAGAGATACTCAGGCAGCCCGTCTATGCCGTCATCCTCGCTACCGCCCTACTACTATTCTTTATAAGCCCATCGCTAACGATGTACACGATGAGTGACGACAACAAACTCTTACGCGAGATAGGTCTATCTACGCTTTTTCTAACCTGCTTGTTCATAGCAATATTCTCGGCCTCGGGCGCTGTAGCCGAGGAAATAGAAAGTAAGACTATAACTACGGTTCTCAGTAAGCCGGTTCAACGTCCTATATTCATCCTGGCTAAATTCCTCGGCGTTGTCGCGGCTGTCGCTCTGGCGCATTATATCTGCACGATTGCCCTACTGATGGCCATCCGGCACGGGGTCCTTGAAACGGCTCGCGAAACGCACGACTGGACGGTGATCGGCACAGCCACCACGGTCGCCGGCATAACGGTTCTGCTAAGTGCCTTTTTCAACTATGCTTATGACTGGAAGTTCTCTTCGACAGCCATAGTCTTGGGTGCGATTTTAGCCACTTTGGGCATAATTTTCCTGGCTCTTATCGACCGGAATTGGCAGTTCAACCCTAAAGGAAACGGCTTCAACAAGGTGGATATTTACGGAGCGGTGCTACTGCTGCTGGCCGCGATCATAATCGCCGCACTAGCATTGGCGCTATCTGCCAGGTTCAACATAGCAGTCACGTTGTCAGCTTGTGTGGGCGTTTTTTTGTTAGGCCTGGTCAGTGACTACGCGTTCGGCAGGTTTGCAGAAACGCATTTGTGGGCCAAGATAGGCCGCTTTCTGGTTCCCAATCTGCAGATATTCTGGATTAGCGATGCCATTTATGAGGGTAGCGCGGTCCCTCTTAAATATATCCTCATCAGCGCTTCGTACGCTCTGTGTTACACAGCAGCCATTCTCGCACTGGCTATCGCGCTATTCCAACGACGACAAGTAGGATGAGAAAGACATCCTGTGTAAATTCGAATATCTAAATCCGAAATACTAAACAATAACAAAAAGGGGGGTATCTACTTGACGCAAGTTGCTTGTATATGTAGTATACCTCTCCATGAATGCCGGACCATATCCAGTCGCGGGAAAGGACTATCCGCGGACGTACCAAGAGTTTTTGGAGTGGTTTGCCGATGAGGCAGCATGCCGCCGTTATGTTTTGGGTTGCCGCTGGCCGCAGGGATTTGAATGTGCCCAGTGCGGGACGAAGGCAAAGCCATGGACGACGAGTCGCGGTTACCTTCACTGTCGGCAGTGCGGAAGTGAGGTGTCGGTAACGGCGGGAACCATTTTTGATCGGACGCGAACAGCGTTGAGAACGTGGTTCGCCGCCATGTGGTTTGTGACCAGCCAGAAGGACGGAGCCAGCGCGCTCGGTCTGAAACGCGTTCTTGGCTTCGGGAGCTATCAAACGGCTTGGACATGGTTGCACAAGCTCAGGCAAGCTATGGT
>Ga0315280_10010753_pt1 | contig 11397 bp, 7 predicted proteins | sample YL17G06_40_MG_FD_203697 | JGI IMG/M metagenome (GOLD analysis project Ga0315280, IMG submission 203697) | Sediment microbial communities from Yellowstone Lake, YNP, Wyoming, USA - YL17G06_40 | ecosystem: Environmental > Aquatic > Freshwater > Lake > Sediment | place: USA: Wyoming | collected... | reverse complement strand
GCCGCTGGATTTCCGCACCCTCGTCGGGCCCGTGCTGGAGAAACACTGCGTCGCGTGCCACAAGCCGGGCACGCAGGGGGCCAGGTTCGATCTGACGGCCGATAAGGCGTACGACACGCTCATCGGCTACGGCAGCCCCAGCCTCAAGGACCACGTCATGGCCCGATACCTCGCGGGCCGCTCGATCCCCGGCGAGGGCGCGGCCAAGACCAACCCCCTGGTCAACTACCTCAAGCAGCCGCACTACGACGTGAAGCTCGACCGCGACGCCTGGGACCGGCTCTTCGTCTGGATGGACACCTACGCGCAGCGGCAAGGCTCCTTCAGCCCCGACCAGGAACGCCGCCTCCGCGCGCTGCGGCAGGCCATGGCCCCGATGCTGAGCCAGTGACGGCAAAGCGGATTCAGGGGAATGAGAGATAAGGGGACATCACTGATTTTGGCAACAAGGGAACCCATAATGAATGATGTCCCCTTTTCCTTTCCGATCCATACAGTGAGAGAACATGAAGGGCGCAAATTACAGTTGCCGTCTTCTTGCCGCGCGGTGTGCACTCGCTCTATTCATCAGTGGTGTGGTATTGCCGCTAGTGATGGGGCTGCTTAGATATCCCTGGGATTGGGGGAGTCGCGTAATTGTTCCCTGGCCAATTATGCTGTCTCTGGTCATGGAATTCCTGGCGCTGGCACTGGGATTTGTCGGAAGACGCCATCCTTCTGGAAAAGTGGGGATGATCGGCGCCCTCGTCGTTTTGGCTTGCGTGTTTCTCTTTCCTGCGTTCAGTTAGCGCGGATTATTCAGTGCCGAAGGAAAGGGGACTCACTGATTTTGGCAAACAAGCGAACCGACTGGAAAAAGGGGACATCACTGATTTTGGCGCCAAGGGAACGGATATTGAGTGAGGTCCCCGTTTCCTTTCGCCCGTTCACGGGCGTTTCCGCCGAAGGCGGTAGTAGGCCCGGCATTCATGCCGGGTCACGGGGGGGCCAAAGGGTAACCCCAATTCAGCAATTCATCGGGAAGATTACGCCCGTTCACGGGCGTTCTCGATGAGCGGCTTGAGCCATTCTCCCCTGGCTGAAGCCGACCGACCGGGAAGGCCCGTGAACGGGCCTGCGACGGCGGCGGCGTTATGGTTCCCATCACCCGACGTGAACGTCGGGCCTAAGACCGCTTTGCGGGAGGGGCCGTAAACGGCCCTGTGCGCTGGGCTCCACCGCCGTTTGAGGAAAACGGACGGCCCAAAAGCGGCATCCAACAGTGCCGGGCCAACAACCGCCTTTTCACTACGCCAGGGCTGATCCCATTTGCACCGGTGGTCACATGACGAGCTGCTGGTAGCGAGCTTGCTCCGACTCGGTTTCCGCCGGGTCCCAGCCGAAGATGGCGGCCATCCAGGCGGCGACTTGTTGGGCCACGTGGCGGGCGTCGTCGCGGTAATAGTGCCAGCCCGTGCGGCGGAGCATCACGTCGTCCAGGTGGACCGCCCACTCGTTGGTGCAGAAGTGTTGGACTAACTCCGGGCTTGGCTCCGGGGGCAGGATGCCGCTTGCGCGGCTTAGCAGCTCTTTCGGAACCTCGACCCCCTCACCCCCGGCCCCTCTCCCGCAAGGGGAGAGGGGAGTAATTGCGGTCCGGCAGGGGGCGGGCGGGCAGCCGAGGTGAGCCACGAGGCGATCGACCGCCTGCTGGGCGATCAGGCGATAGGTGGTGAGCTTGCCGCCGGCGACGTCGAGCCAGCCGGGCTGGGGCATGCGGATCTGGTGGGCCCGGGAGATGTCCGACGGCCCGCCGCGGCGGTCGGCGACCAGCGGCCGCAGCCCCGCCCACGTGGCCCGCACGTCCCCCGGCCCCAGGTTCGCCGCCGGGAACGCCCGGCCCACGACGCCGAGGATATACTGGACGTCGGCCGGCTCGGTCCGCGGTTCGTCCAGGGGGCCGTCGTAGTCGGTGTCGGTCGTGCCCAGGATCACGCGCTCGCCCCAAGGAATGGCAAACAGGATCCGGCGGTCGTCGGTCATCACCACGGCGTCGGGGACCGGGAGCCGGGCACGGTCGATGACCAGGTGCACTCCCTTGGTGAGCCGCAGCCGAATGCTGGCCTGCGGGAGGGTTTCCATCCACGGGCCGGTGGCGTTGGCCACCGATCGGGCCTCGACCTCGAACGTCCGCCCGGCGAGCACGTCGGCGAGCCGGCACTCCCAGGAGCCGCGCTTCGGCGTCGCCGCTTCGAGGCGGGTGTAGTTGGCCACGATCGCGCCGTGGGCGGCGGCCGAGCGGAGCGTGTCGAACACGAGCCGGGCGTCGCTGGTGAGCCCGTCGTAGTAGCGGACGGCCCCGGTCAGGCCGGCGGCCTCCAGGCCGGGCACGTGCCGCAGGGCGGCGTTCGGGCCGATGCTGCTGGAAGCTCCCAGGTTTCGGCCGCCGCAGAGCAGATCGTAGAGCTTCACGCCGACGCGGAGTTTCCACAGCGGCCAGCGGGTGCCGCGGTAGGTGGGGAAGACGAAGGCCAGCGGCTCGGCGAGGTGCGGGGCGATGCGGTGCAGGACCCGCTTTTCCCGGCTCGCCTCCAGGACCAGTCCGATCCGCCCCTGGGCGAGATAGCGGATCCCGCCGTGCAGCAGGCGGCTGGAACGGCTGCTGGTGCCGAAGGCCAGGTCGTGCTGCTCGACGAGGCCGGTGCGGAGCCCGCGGATCGCGGCGTCGCGGGCGATCCCCGCGCCGACGATCCCGCCGCCCACCACGAGCACGTCCAACGGGCGGTGGGCCAGCTCGTCGGCCAGGCGGCGGCGAAGCTCGGCCAGATCGATGCGGCTCATGGGGTTTCCCAGTTCAACGAGCGGCGGACGGCTTCCCGCCAGCGTCGCACGAGGGCCTCGCGGCGATCGGCGGGGAGGGCGGGGACGAAGCGGCGGCCCATGGTCCACTGGCGGGCGATCTGGGCGGTGTCCTGCCAGACCCCGGCGGCCAGCCCGGCCAGATAGGCCGCCCCCAGGGCGGTCGTCTCCGCCGTGACCGGCCGAAGGACCTCCACTCCCAAAAGATCGGCCTGGAACTGCATCAAGGCGTCGTTCACGGCCGCTCCCCCGTCCACTTTCAGCACGGCCAGCGGGGCGCCCATATCCTCCTGCATCGCCTCGGCGAGGTCCCGGGTCTGGTAGGCCATCGATTCCACGGCGGCGCGGGCGACGTGGGCGGCGGTGGTGCCCCGGGTAATCCCGAGGATCGTCCCCCGCGCGTACGGGTCCCAGTGCGGCGCGCCCAGCCCGACCAGGGCCGGCACGAAGTACACCCCGCCGCTGTCGGGCACGCTGGTGGCCAGCCGCTCGACCTCGGCCGAGGTCTTGATGATCCCCAGGCCGTCGCGGAGCCACTGGACCACCGCGCCGGCGATGAACACCGAGCCCTCCAGGCAGTAGGTCACCCGGCCGCCCAGGCCCCAGCCGATCGTCGTCAAGAGGTTATTGCGGGAGGCGACCGGCGTGGTCCCCGTGTTGGCGAGCATGAAGCAGCCGGTGCCGTAGGTGTTTTTCGCGCTGCCGGGCTCGAAGCAGGCCTGGCCGAAGGCGGCGGCCTGCTGATCGCCGGCGATCCCCGCGATGGGAATCGCCCCGCCGAGCCACTGCTGCGCCGTGCGGCCGTAGACCTCGCTGGAGGGGCGGACCTCGGGAAGCATCGCCCGGGGGACATCGAGGATCTTGAGCAACTCGTCGTCCCAATCGAGGGTGTGGATGTTGAACGCCAGCGTGCGGCTGGCGTTGCTGTAGTCGGTGACGTGCCGTCGGCCGGCGGTCAGCCGCCACACCAGCCAGCTATCGACGGTGCCGAAAAGGATCTCGCCTCGGGCGGCTCGGGCCCGCAGGCCGTCGTGCGTATCCAGCAGGTGCTTGATCTTCGTGGCGGAGAAATAGGCGTCCAGCACGAGGCCCGTCTTGGCGCGGAACAAGGGCTCGAGGCCCTCCGCTTTGAGCCGCTCGCAGATCGGGGCGCTGGCGCGGCTTTGCCAGACGATGGCGTTGGCCACCGGCCGGCCCGTGGTCCGATCCCAGAGGATCGTCGTCTCGCGCTGGTTGGTGATTCCGATCGCGGTGACGTCTTTCGCTCCCAGCGACGCTTTGGCCAGCGCCTCGCGGGCAACGTTGAGCTGGGAGGACCAGATCGCCTCCGGGTCGTGCTCCACGAGCCCGGGCGCCGGCAGGATCTGGGGAAACTCCTCCTGGGCCGAGGCCACCACGCGGCCGCTGGCCGCAAACACCATCGCCCGGCTCGACGACGTCCCCTGATCCAGGGCAAGAACGTATCGTTCCATGCAGGCCATCCTTTCCGCGATTGGGCAACGATCGCAGTCTAGCGGCCCGTTTGCCGCCGGGGACTGTCCCCTTTTTCGCCATGCAAAAGCCGATTCTACCGAACAGGGTGACTGGCGAAAAAGGGGACTGTCCCCCTCGCACCCACAACCCGGGCCGGTTGGCAGGCCCCGCGGTGCTCGCTATAACGGGGGCTGACAGGTCGTTCCCAAGTTACCACCATTGCCCAGTGTCTTTGGGGCCTAAAGCCCAGGGGAGGAACACGATGAGCGACTCCACGATTGGCCGCCGACCGTTTTGCCGATGCTGTTGTGTCTCGTTGATCGTATTGGCGGCCGTGGCGGCCGCCCGGGCCGAGGCGCCCCGCGTCCTTCCCGCCGGACAGTTGCCCCAAGACCGCCGCCTCGAACCCCTGAAGGACCTCAACGGTTACTTTCCGTTCACTCCCTGCGCGACGAAGGAGGCCTGGGCGGCCCGGAGCGACCGGTTGCGGCGGCAGCTCCTGGTGGCGACCGGCCTGTGGCCGATGCCCAGCAAGACCCCCGCCAACGCCGTGATCCACGGCCGGGTGGACCGCGAGGGCTACACCGTGGAGAAGGTCATGCTGGAGAGCTTCCCCGGGCACTTCGTCACCGGGAACCTCTACCGGCCAAAAGGTCGCAGCGGCCGGCTGCCCGGCGTGCTCTGCCCCCACGGCCACTGGGCCAACGGGCGGTTCTACGACGCGGGGGCGGAGGCGATCCGCTGGTCGATCGTCCAGGGGGCCGAGCGGTTCGAGCTTTCCGGACGCTATCCGCTCCAGGCCCGCTGCGTGACCCTGGCGCGGATGGGCTGCGTGGTGTTCCATTACGACATGGTGGGTTATGCCGACAGCGTGCAACTGCCGCACGGGCCCGGCTACCGGCCGGCGATGAGCACGCCGGAGGGCTGGGGCTATTTCAGCCCGCAGGCCGAGGCCCGCCTGCAAAACATGATGGGGCTGCAAACCTACAATTCGATCCGTGCCCTGGATTGGTTCAGCGGGCTGGAGGACGTCGACCCGCAGCGGATCGGCGTGACCGGGGCCAGCGGCGGCGGCACGCAGACCTTCATCCTTTGCGCGCTGGACCCCCGGCCCGCCGTCGCCTTTCCCGCCGTGATGGTCGGCACCGCGATGCAGGGGGGCTGCACCTGCGAGAACGCTTGCTACCTGCGGGTCGGCACGGGGAACGTGGAGATCGCGGCCCTGATCGCGCCGCGGCTGCTGGGCATGACCGCCGCCGACGACTGGACCAAGGAGATCATGACCAAGGGCCTCCCCGAGCTGAAGCAGCACTACCGCTTGTTCGGCGGCGAAGATCGGGTAATGGCCAAGCCGCTGGTGCACTTCCCCCACAACTACAACTACGTCTCCCGGGCCGTGATGTACCTGTGGATGAACAAGCACCTCAAACTGGGGCTCAAAGAGCCGATCGTCGAGGAGGACTTCAAGCCGCTCACGCGCGCGGAGATGAGCGTCTGGGACGACAAGCACCCCAAGCCCGCCGACGGCGAAGAGGCCCAGCGAGAGTACGAGCGATCGCTGGTGCGCTGGATCACCGAGGACAGCCGGCGGCAGATGGAGGCCCTTGTGCCCCGCGACGCCGAGTCGCTCAAGAAGTTCCGCGAGGTGGTGGGCGGGGCGATCGACGCGATGATCGGCCGCGGCGTGCCCAAGCCCGGCGCGGTCGAGGCCGCCTCGCGCCAGGAGCAAGACCGGCGCGGCCACCGGATGGTCAAGATGCTGCTGCGTTACGCCGCCGAAAAGGAAGAGCTGCCGGCGATCCTCCTGGAGCCGAAAGAGAAGAAGGTCGCGGAGGTGGCGATCTGGGTCGATGGACGGGGCAAGCAGGCGATGTTCGACCCAGCCGGCGAGCCCATCGAACGCGTCCGCCGCATGCTCGACCGGGGCACGGCCGTCCTCGGCCTTGACCTCCTGGGCCAGGGCGAATTCACCTTCGACGGCCAACCGCTGGCCAAGGCCCGCATCCTCAACCACAAGGCCCGCAGCGACAAGAAACACGCCGAGGAGGAGGACCGCTGGGACCCCAAGGACGGCTGGGGCCGCTATCTCGGCTATACGCTGGGCTACAATCCGCCGCTAGTGGCCCAACGGGTCCACGACATCCTCTCGGCCGTTTCCTACGTGAAGCACAGCCGGCCGGCGGGGGTGACCGTCACGGTGTTCGGGCAAGGCGGGGCGGGGCCCTGGGTGGCGGCCGCCCGCGCCCAGGCCGGCGGACTGATCGATCGCGCCGTGATCGACACCGGCGGGTTCCGCTTCGCCAAGATCACCGCTTTGGACGATCCCAATCTCCTGCCCGGCGGCGCGAAATACCTGGACCTGCCGGGCATGCTGGCCCTCTCCGCCCCGCACAAGCTCGTGCTCTACGGCGAAGGCGGGAAAGCGCCTCCGGTGGTTGCCGCGGCCTACCGGTCCGCCGGCCACCCCGAGAACCTGTCGCTGCCAAGCGGAAAAACGCCGTAATCGGTGCCATGCCCGCGCTTGTCGTGGGCATGTTGTGGAGGCAGCATGGCCAAGCAAGCTTGGCCATGGCACCCGTCTGCCTGGAGTTCGCCCGGGGGGATCGTCGGGGCCCGCCGGCGGTTCAAACTGGCACGGTCGTGCGGAAAGTAGCGGTCTTGCCGGCTCGTCTTCGGCGTCATGCCGACTCCTGACGGTCTGGACGTCGCCGGCAATCCGGTCTCCGGCCGCGGCCGACAATCTCGTTTCTCATCGCGCCTGGGGCGGACCTATGATTGAGCGTGGGAAAGACACCGACGACGTTAGCGATGAACGACGACTGCCATTCAGATCGTAAAGTCTGGGCGTGGACCGCCTTGTTCACGGTGCTGATCGAGGCGGTCGACGTGTTGACCCCAGATTCCCTGAATGTCGGCATCCTTTACATCGGTCTCGTTCTGCTGAGTCGCTGGTCGCGTCGCCGGTCCTTCACCTATTTTGTGGCGGTTGTAGGGTCGTGTTTCGTGCTGAGAGGGCTTTTCGCCTTTTCAGCGACGGACGACTTGTTCTGGGTCGCAACGGCCAATCGCCTGCTTGTCGTTCTCGTGATCTGGATGACCGCCTTCCTCTGCGTTCTCTCGCAACGAAAAGAGGCCGAAGAATCGCGGATCGAGTTCGAGCGCACGCGCGCTCTTGCAGAGAACGAGGTGCTGCGGGAAGCCAAGGACTCGCTGGAGCGAAAGACCCAGCAGTTGATCGCCACGCAGGAGGTGGCATTCTACACGCTGGCCAAGATGGCGGAATTGCGCGACAGCGAAACGGGACAACACCTGGAGCGGATCCGCGCGTACAGCCACATTCTCGCCCTGGAGCTGCAACAGGATCCCACGTTCAAACGCGTCATCGATGATCGGTTCTTGGGCGACCTCTATCGGTCCAGTCCCTTGCACGACATCGGCAAGGTGGCCATTCCCGACGCCATCCTCCGCAAAGCGGGGCGGCTCACGGACGAGGAATACAGCCTGATGAAGCGGCACACGATCGTCGGCGCCGCGATTCTCGAGGACGCCATCAGCCACAAGGAAGGGGGCGAGTTCTTCGAAATGGCGGCGGTCATCGCCAAGTGCCACCACGAGCGATTCGACGGCACCGGCTATCCCCTGGGGCTGTCAAGCAGGTCCATTCCCTTGGTCGCCCGGATCGTCGCCGTGGCCGACGTCTTCGACGCCCTCACCTCGGAGCGCCACTACAAGGAGTCGTACTCGCCGGAGAAGGCGCGGGAGATCATCGTGGCGGACTCAGGCCGCCACTTCGATCCGGTGGTGGTCGAGGCTTTCGAGCGGCGGTACGAGGACTTCCTGCACATTCAGCTCCGCTATCCCAACAAGTACACCCGCATCTTCGGCATCACGGAATCCCTGCTGGCCGAGATCTGCAAGTAGCGGCGCGCCGGCCGGCCCTTACCGGCTGGCTTCCTTCACCGTGAAGTCGATCGACGACTGGGCAACCTTCTGGCTCTTGCGGTCCTCGATCGTGAGCTGGAGGGTGTACTTGCCGGGGTAAAGATGCTTCGGGATGCGGAGATAGTAGCCGAGGAAGAAGTCGCGGCGGAGGTTGCGGCAGGTGTCCTCGGTGGTCTTCAGGTCCTTGAAGTCGACGCGCTCGCCGCGGTTGTTGAAAATCAGGTACTTGCCCCCGAGAACGGTGGAGAACCCTTGGGGCGTCTCCTCGCTCTTGAAGTTCTCCACCTCGGCATAGAGAAGGACTTCCTGTTCCGGCGCGAACTCGTACTTCTCGAACGGCTTCAAGTCGCCGTAGCTCTGGACGCGGGTGACGAAGGTGAGATTGCGGATCGCCAAATGGGCCACTTCGCCCAGCCGGTCGGCCGCGGCGGCCAGCTCGGTTTTCGCCTCGCCGGCGCGGCGGGCGGTCTCGGTGATTCGCTCCCCGTCGAGCCAGGTCGCCAGGCCGTAGAGCTCGTGGGACCAGAACTCCTGCACGGCCGCCGCCGACGAGATCGGCCGCAGCGCATCCTCGCGCCGGCCGGCGATCAGGTAGAGCATCCGCAGCCGCGATTGCAGGTCCAATTCGGCCTGGGCCCGCGGTACGTGGCGCGAATCGAACTCCAGTGCCGCGACGGTCGCCGCCAATCGCTGGCGCCAGTCTTCCCCCGCCGGCGCGTGGTAGCCGGCAGGAAGGACCGGATCGGCCGGCCTCTTGGGCTCCGATTTTGCCATGCCGGCGTCTCGATGGGCGGTGGCCGTGGGCTCGCCCGGCGATCGTTCCCCGCCCGAAGCCGCCGATGAGGACTCACTGCCGGAGCGCGGGGGCCCAGCGGGCTCGGCGGAGGGAGGCCTCGCTTGCGCTGCCGGAGGCTCGTTCTGAGGTGGAGGGCGGAGAACCATTTGCTCCGGCGGCTGCCCAGCCTCCTTCGCCTCTCCTCGCTGCTCCACTTGCCGCCGATACGCCAGCGTCGCCCGGAAACACTGGATCATCAAGGGCCACAGCGACGGGTCGGCCTGGAGGAGGTCTTGCGACAGTCTTTCCCGGGCGGCCGCGTCGAGCCCTTCGCTCCGGGCCACGTCGGCCACCAGGGCGTCGACCGCCTGCGGCTCCGGCTTCGGGACGGCAGCGGTCGTGCGGCCCGGAAGCGTGTCGGATCCCCCGTTGGCGACGCCCGCCGCTGGCCCCTGGTCGGCCACCGCCACGGCGCTATTGGCCGGCAGCGCGGAAGCGGCCGCTGTCCGCCGGGCGGCCCACGGGGACGCCGTGCAGCCGGAGAGAATCACCAGGCCCGACAGCAGGAGCAGAGCGGAAATCGGAACGCGCAGCCCGAGCATATCACCGAACAAGCCGCGGACAGGACTTCCCACTTGAGGAGGGGGGGATCATAGCGAAATCCGTGGCCCTGAGCAAGTGAAACTAGGGAGAGATTGGCGTGTCCGTTCCGGAAAATGGGAAGAGAGCGTAGAATGGGCAACCGTTGGTTTCGCATCTGTCAAGAGGCCGTCGGGGAATTCAGTAGGACCGGCGTCTCGCCGGTCCGGGGGGCCCGAAGAAGCCGTGCGGACTACGGCTTCAGAGTGCCGGGCGGCCCGGCCAACCGGATGAGCAAACGCTCGAGGATTAGCCGGGGAGCCAAGTGGCTGGCACCTTTCAGGTCCAGATCGGCCGCCAAGAGCCAGCCGTACAGCCGCTGTCCACGATGGCGGCCCAGGCGGCGGAGCTGCCGCTCCACCTTGCCCAGCACGTAGCCCGACTTGATTCCCGTCTGCTGGAGGGCGTCGCGGAGACCGACGCGTTGCCCTGCCGCCTCGCCGGTGAGCACCAGGCGGGTCGCGGCGGCCAGCCGCCGCAGCGAGCCGGCGATCTGTCCCAGAATCGCGACCGGCTCCGTGCCGGCCAACAGGAGCCGATCGAGTTGGACCAGGGCTTGCCGCAGATTGCCCTCCAGCGCTGCGTCGAGCATGTCCCAAGCGGTCTTGGTCCGCCAACTCCCTACCACCTGGCCGATCATTTCGGGCGTGATCTTGCCGCCGGGTCCGGTGCTCAGGGCCAGCTTGGCGAGCTCCTGGTCGAGCAGCCCCAGCTCCGGGCCGATCATCTCCACGAGCATTTCGGCGGCTGCCGGGGGGAGCTGCACGTCGTGGGTCTGTTTCGCCCACGCCGCAAGCCAGGCCTTCAGCCGCCTCGTGTCGGGAGGACTGCATTGGATCGTCAAGCCCGCCGCGGCAATCGCCTTGTAGAGATTGGTGGTGGAGGGCCAGGATTCCACGTCCAGCACCAGCACCCCGCTGGGTTTCGGCCGGGCGACGTACTCCTCGAGCTCCTTGCGATTCAGGCTGACGAACTCGTCGGCCTCCTCCACCAGCACCAGCCGCTTTCCTCCGCCGAACATGGCGATCGTGCCCAGTTGCTCGATCACTTCGGAAAGCGTTGCTGACGAGCCCTCCACGCGTTGGAAGGAGAAATCGGCGTCGCCGCCCCCGAGCACTTCCTGCCGCATGCGGGCGAGCACCTGGTGCTTCAAGAACGCCTCTTCGCCGAAGATTACGCAGATCGGCCGCGCCGGGTAGACGGCCGGGTCTTCCAGGTAGTCAAGGGCGTGAACGGCCGCGGGCATGGGGAGCCGCAAGTCTCGGAGAAGAACGAGGGGCCTACGCGAGATTATATCCCGGCCCGTCTCGGCCGCATACCGCCGGCCCTACCGCCGATCCCCGCCCGGGGACTCCTCCAATGAACGGACGCCCCGGATCCGCACCTGGGGCCTTCGCCGATCGAGGTAAACCGGCTCGGGAGTCTCGCAGATGCCGAGATTGCCGGCCTCGTCGCGGACCTCCAGCCGCAGGAAGAGCCGCTCGGGCACCTGCCGCTCGATCGACCAGGCGTACTGTCCCGAGTTCTCCAGGCCCACGGCGATGGCCGACCACGGCCCGCCGCGGGTCTCCGCGTAGTAGAGCGAGACCGGGCGCGCGGCGAGCATCGCGTCTTTGGCCTCCCAGCGGATGGTCAACTGGAGCCCGCGATCCCCGCCGGTTAGCTCGGCCGCCGTGATCCGCGCCAGGGGCTTGGTCCAGTCGACGCCGACCCAGACGTCGGGCGCATCG
>Ga0315280_10010751_pt1 | contig 11400 bp, 9 predicted proteins | sample YL17G06_40_MG_FD_203697 | JGI IMG/M metagenome (GOLD analysis project Ga0315280, IMG submission 203697) | Sediment microbial communities from Yellowstone Lake, YNP, Wyoming, USA - YL17G06_40 | ecosystem: Environmental > Aquatic > Freshwater > Lake > Sediment | place: USA: Wyoming | collected... | reverse complement strand
AGCCTGTACTGGAATCTTGCAACCTCTCTCTCATAGAGTCTGAGCTCCGCCACAAATCTCTTTGCCTCTGGCTCCGTGGCCTTGTAACGATCAAACCCGAGGAGCGCCCGTGCAAAATCGGCAACCACGACCGTCATTCCCATCTCTGTTCCTCCCGCTGAGCGAATCGGCCCCGCGAAATAAATCGCCAAGTACCGAGAGCGATCAGGATTTGTCTTCTCTCGGATACTGCTTATGCCCTCAATCGGAGCCACAGTCACGCCTTCGTCCAATATTGCAAGGGCAGATCTGATCGCTTGATCTGCCGCTGAGATCCCTTCCTGATCGTACTTGCCATACACGATCTCCTCCGCAATCTTGAAAGCGACCTCTTCTCGCGGCATGAGCTTAGACAATTCACGTATTCTCACAGCTACGCCGGCCGGTCCCACAGACTTTTCAACACGTTCAGCGAGATCTACTGTTACAACAGATTCTGGTCGAAGCGATGGATCGAACCCTCTCAAGCGACTCTTCTCAGCCAACTCCATTTGTTCGTTGAAACTTTGTTCCAATCGCAAGAAGTAGTCTTTCATATCGCCTGAAACGAGTTCCATCTTGACACCGGTTTGGATGATTCCATCGCTGGTGACTAGCGCTTAGTAGGCCCCGCTCTGAAGATGTTATGGTGTATAGTCTGATACCGTTATCACGTTTGGCGGAAATCAGTTATGCAATTGTTACGGTTTCCTCATGTTGTGCAGGAGACCGATTTCTCGAATAAAACTTGTCTGTGAAGCTACAGTAGACATCGACCATATCAAAAGATGGGGGAGCATCAATCTCGTCTTTTAACCCGCACGACGCACACCGTACAGTTGCCTTGCCAGTTCCTTTCGGCATCGAAACTTTCATAGCGTCCTGACTGCAGCTCGGGCATGTGAAAACCGTTGGAAGCTTCTTCTTTACTACCTTGATTACGCGTCTGCGGCGTCTCCCCAACCTTACACCTCCGAAAGCCTGTCGTGATTCTATCGCGTCAAGACTTAACTGTCACTCCTTTAAACCTGCTGATTGAACTTGCCCCGGTGATGCACCACTCTCAACAGAGATAAGTTGCTCATCCACCCAAGACATTTATGTCCGTCCGACGAATACAAAACTGTATCCCAGGAGAGACTCTCTTGTTAGATGGTTCAAGTGATGGGTCTTACATTGAAGATCTGATGAAACAAACCCTAAACGATCCAATTGTCAAGATTCTAATCAATGGAAGTAATCTTACATCAGTTCAATTCCAAACGTTTTTAATTGATCACATTTCTCATCACAAGAGTACTGAAAGTGAGAAATATAGTCACATACCCCACTTCAGGTTAGATAGGAAAGACATAAGCCGCGGATCCTTCAATAGAACGCTAAGCCAGGCGACAAGAAACATAATTCGATCGATTTACACCGTTTTTCTACTAGGATACGTTAGCATCTTCGACACCCCTGCTTTAGAACCTTTCATAGAAGCATCCAGCCAGATACGCTCTTACCTTGATCGCCTGCGTTCTCTGGAGCAACAACCCGATGAAGAGAGCGCCCGTGCAGTTGCGACGTTATCCCGAGAGTTGAACGATGTTATCGAGAACCTGGCTGGAGTAAGAAGACTTAGAAGCCTGTGACGTCACATAGATCACTGACGTGTTGATGGATGGGACCGTGCAGTGCTTCAAAATAGGTCCGGGAGGCGCGTAAGCCTATTCGAACGTGCATCTAGACCAAGAATAGGCGAGAAAATCGTGTTTCTCCATATGCCTAGCGGCGACATGTATACAAGGTTTATAATCCGTGACGTCACACCGTCATGTGGAATATCATGACTCCACTACAGGACGCATTGCTAGTCTTGGCGTCAGCTGTCGTATCGTCTGCATTCATTCTCAAAAGCGCCAAGGAATTGGTAAGGGCGACTAAAGAGTACAAAGAAGCTCGGACCGTGGTGAGAGCGATCATCATGACGTATACCGAGAGACTGACACGCCAAGAGGAGAACTGCCACGCCATCAACACGGACCTAACCCGGTTGAAGGACTCCTATGGGAAACTTGAAGCAAAACAGAATCCCCCCATCGAGTTTGCGAAACAAACAATTGCCGCTAGCTCAGAGCTAACTGAAGCGTTGAAGGAGACATCGGTCAGAATCAAGGTTCTCAATGAAGCTCTCAGCAATCGAGAACAAGGGTCCATAGACTCAGCGAATCCAGGTGGACCGAACGTCAAGACACTACAGATAGCTGTGAAGAGTAGCGAAGAAATGACATCCACGGAAATTCACACATTAAAGATACTGGTAACAGAAGGCGTCAAGACTTCAACGCAACTTCATGAAAGAGTTGGAAGATCGAGAGAACATTTTGCAAGATTGATGAAGAGGCTCTACGAACGAGGCTATGTGGATCGGGACACCTCCAAGACTCCGTTTCTCTACAAGATTAACGAGAGCATTGCACAGAAGGTACTTGAAGTGACAGAGGAGTCTGTTGGTCGATCCGTAGAGTAGCCGCACCCACCCCCACATTTCCAGTGAAAAACGAATAAACCTAGGGGAAAGATGCATATGGGCTAATGTGTAGTTTTCGCTCTAGTTTAGTATAGCGAATCCTTTACATTGCGACCATAGATACCTACCACGGGCTGTTTGTTTTACATTCACAAATCCTCTCTCCTAATAGATTGTTTTCCTCCAGTGGAAATGATGGGGTGGGGGGCCACCGGGGCCGCAAGTGGATGAAGTGCCTCTACTTTTTTGCTGTGTTCCATCTCCTTTCTTGTACAACAATCCTTATAGCAGCAAAACGGAGTCGCCACGTCTAAACCGGAGGGTCCTAGTGTCCACCACGCAGACTTTGACTGGGATATTCGACAACTTCTTGAATGGTAAAAAGATCTTTTTGAAGAGGGATGTTCTGAGGCACGACTATATCCCTGCCACACTGCCACATAGACATCCGCACATTACTAGGCTCGGAGGCATATTGGCGCCAGCTCTTGGAGGATCGAAGGTTTCAAACATTTTCATCTATGGAAAGACCGGAACTGGAAAGACAGCCGTCGCCAGATTTGTGCTTAGCAGACTCGAAGAAAAGGCGAAGGAGATCGGAGCACCACTTCGCACATGTTACATGAACTGTCGCCTGACTGGAACAAATTACAGAGTCCTTGCGGATCTTTGCAGATCGTTGGGAGCAAGTGTCCCGTTCACCGGTCTTGCGGTTGCTGAACTCCTAGACCGTTTCCGAGAGTTTCTAAACATGAAACGCCAGATGCTGATCGTTACGCTCGATGAGATTGACGCTCTTGTGAAGAGTCGAGAAGACGACAATCTGCTGTATGAACTCACTAGGATAAATGAGAGTCTGCACGACAGCTGGGTTGGGTTTGTTGGAATCTCAAACGACTTACACTTCAAAGAATTTTTGGATCCACGTATCCTGAGCTGCCTCAGCGAAGAAGAGGTGGTCTTTAAACCCTATCTGGCAGACGAACTCTACGACATTTTACTAGAGAGAGCTAGGGCAGCTTTCGTTGAGAATGCTCTAAGTGACTCTTCCTTACACCTTTGCGCAGCCCTAGCCGCAAGAGAACACGGGGACGCGAGGAGAGCGCTGGATCTTCTAAGGGTGGCGGGGGAACTTGCTGAGAGGGAGGGATCCACGGCCGTAGCAGAGGAGCATGTGAGATTAGCTGAGCGGAAGATAGAGTATGATCGTGTCTCCGAAGCTCTAAAGTCTCTACCACTGCATCCCAAGATAGTTGTCATTGGAACGCACCTTCTTGGGAGTCATTTTCCTGAGGGGGCCATAACGGGAGATCTTTACGATCTTTATCGGGAATTGTGCAGCAAGGTCGATATCGAACCTCTCACTCAAAGAAGGGTGAGCGGACTCGTGAATGAGTTAGATATAATGGGTGTTGTGAACGCGCGAGTTGTGAACTTTGGCCGCTATGGAAGAACGAAGAAGATCCGACTAGGAGTTGAAGGAAGAGCTATTGCTGAAACATTTTCCCAAGACGGGTCGGTCAGCCGCCTCCTATCACACGTGCCGATATCGATTCGGGGCAAAGTCTCACGCTAGGTATGTAGGTGTTGACGACGGAAGTTTCGAGTTTCAACGGTGCACGTGCTATGCAAGAGAGAAAACGGTCCTGGCGGTCGTTCTACTTGAAGGCATTAGGATAGTTACGGTTCGAATAGGAAGGATAACAGTCGACGGGCTGGACGCGACCGCCACCCTTAATCAGCTTCTCAGAGATCTCAAATTCGACGCCGTCTTTCTTAGCGGAGTCTCATTCGCTGGATTCAACCTAATAGACGCTTACGAGATATACCGAACATACGGAAAACCAGTAATCATTGTTTCGGGAAGACGACCAGATAACCATTCTGTTAAGAAAGCCCTTAGCCTTCACTTCAAGGATTGGCAGACAAGATGGGCTATCATAAACAAGCTTGGAGTTGTTCACCAAGTGCGAAGCTGTGCAACCGAGCCCCCCCTCTTCTTTGAGGTTGTCGGGACATCTACGTCAAAAGCGCGAAGACTGATCAAAGACTCGGCTAGGCTTGGCAGGCTCCCAGAACCTGTTAGGGTTGCGGATCTGGTTGCAAAGGGGCTGAGTGCATAACTGGACTCAGAATCGTCCTTTTAAGAGGTCAGGAAACACGGATGGAGCATCCTATGAAATATCTTAAAAATGAAACTCAACACAACTAGTAGGTTGGTGATTCCATGCCTTACTGCCACCAATGTAGAAAGGATTTCAAGGTATTTCCTGCATGTCCACAATGTGGTCTCCCTCTAGTTCCTAGGGCAACAGCAGGCCTTGTTGTGTCCGAAATAGCTGGAGCGATAGTGTTGATAACTGCCTTTCTTGTCTTGCTCTTCTATCCAATATTTGCCGCAATCCTATCCGCACTGGGACTTGGGATCCTCATAGGATACGGTCTCATAATAGTGATTGTCGGGCTTGTCTCGGGTATTCTCATGATGGTTGGTGGAGCGCTCATATACCTTCCTGGAAAGGAGAGAGCAGGAGCAGCAATCGTACTAGTGTTCTCAATAGTGAGCATAGTAGTGCTGGGTGGATTCATCGTTGGAATAACGATGGGCATCGTTGGTGCTGCTTTGGGTTTTGCTAAGAAGTAATCGCCCTAACCAGAGAGGAAATTGATCGTGTTGATTTGGAGCGTCTGAAGGTTCACGACAGGAAGTATTCCTGGAGTTGGTTCGAGACCAAGTTTCCTCTGATAATCAGTCTGTGCCTGCCATGCTCCCGAGTTAACTATGAGTGTGCCACGATAACTCCTCCGTCCCACGACGTGTATATGCCCAGACTCGAAGACGTCTGGGGGGTTCTCTACAACTAAATGATCCTCCTCCTCTGGTGCGATCGATGCCGCCATGCCGTAAGCAGGGGCTAGATGTCTGCATTTTAGCAGATACTCCATTGCTTTTTCCGGAGAGTGGAATTCCATGTCTGGAATGGACGCCATCACATCATTGAGGCTTGTTCCATGGTAAAGCAGGAAATCCACACCATGAAGTCTAACCTCACATGGGTTACCCAGCGAGACTATCCTTCTACTTTCATAGAGTGGCTGTGCGTACTCTGAAGGGATCGCAGGTTGTGGTAGCGACTGCCTTGTTGCATCATGGTTCCCAGGGATCATTATTACCTCTATGTGTTCTGGAATCTGTTGTATGAATTGTGCAACTAACTTGTATTGTTGGTAGATGTCAGGAACAGCCAGTTCTTCTTCCTGACGCGGGTAAATGCCTACTCCATCCACGACATCGCCCGCGATTATAACGTACTTTGTTCTCCCTGCGAGTTCTACTTGTTGAGCCGAGCCGACTTTTCCATTCAACCAAAGTATCATTCTTCTAAAAGCTGATTCAAGGAAAGCCTTGCTTCCGAAATGTATGTCAGAAATTAGAGCTACGTTAACCGCTTCTGAAGCCTTTGTAGGTTTTCTATCGGGGATATCCGGCATGTAGATACTTTTGGCAACCAAGAGTTCATTCTTGGCTCTTACAGCTTCGATGCAGACTACTTGATCAAGTGAGAGTTTCTGAGCGATTTCGTACAGGCTTTTGTCAACTTCTCCGAGAACTAGAACCGTAGCTGTGCTTTCAAGGTCATCGACCTCCAGAAAGATTTTTCCGCCTCTCTCTCGTTTACCCATGATCATCGCGATGAACTTCGTCTTCTCGTTCGAAGCTGCTTCAAGAGCATTGGCTACGGATCGAGCACCTCTCACATCTGATCTCTGACGCAGGATGGCAGACATTTTTTCAAAGCGATTCTGAAAATATCTTACAAAATAGTCAAGGCTTCCTTTGGAAGCAATGTTCTTGGCTGGATCTGCCAGTATTTCAATCTGCGATTCAATATCGATGGCGGGCGCTGATGAAATCGCCACGCTTGGAACGACTGTGGGCTCTGGCACTGTTTCCGTTCTTCGCTCAAAGAAGTCCTTTGTTATGACAAGTGGTCTAGGAGAGATCTGACTCGCTTTCTGTATAGCTTCACGGATCGAATTATCAAGTCTGTCCTCACCCATAATACTTAGGAGGTCGAAGGCATCCTTGCTCAGTTGGAATCCGGCGGAAGCAACGATCTGCATCGCGTGACGTAATCTCTGGGGCAGTTCGATCATGTCTACATCCTTCAAATCGAGAGGATGGCCCTTCTTGGAATCATCAGTTCTGGAATCATGGGTCAATCACAGGTTTGCCAAAGTATGTGGCGCGGCGGGCCGGATTCGAACCGGCGTAGGCCTTGCGGCCTACCGGCTATATAGTCGCTTCATGCGGATCTCGAGGCCGGCGCATTAGACCACTCTGCCACCGCCGCTTGGGGTCTAGTCCCAAGGACCGGTTAGCAGTGGCTGCTATGGTTAGTTTAAACATTCTTTTGTTACTCTTGCCGAGTCGAAAGGCTGTTCTATAAGGTAAGGGGCAGTCAAGCTTGGAGGTTCCAGAGTGAAGTCAACGTGGCTGGCATTTGTGATTCTGTTTATTGTCAGTTTAGGTGTAGCTGTCTCAGGCTACGTTATGATGGAACGAAGAGACCCAGTTGGATACGCAGGTGAGCTTTGGCTGCAAGAGGACTCAATCCTCGACCCCAACTCGATACGTTTAGCTTGGGGCGTTCGCGCGCCAATTGAAAAACGTCCTGATGGTTGGATCTTTCAGGTTCGCTTACGAGCTAACGGTAGTGTTTGGCTTCGATCGATGTGGTACGAGACGAATCAAGTCTTCTACGAGTGGCACGGCAGCACCTTGGAGCATACCATAACTATTGATGTTGATGAAAAGACATCAGCGATGGAGTGGGTTTGGTATCTGTATAATCCATCATCAACAACTGTCAGGCTGCATACTTTACATGTTACCTACTCTGGAGTGCGTCAACCTCTACGTTCGACAGGAATTGTAACAGTTACGATCGGCGTGTTTATTTTAACGGTTTCAGTTTCAAAACTTGTCCAACATAGGGTCCATGCACGTTTTAGATAGTTATGCAGTGGCTGGTAGCCACATCGGATCCTCCTGCATTTAAGACGCACTTTTCCAGAGATTTAGTGGGAGTCTCTGTAAGTCGCTTTTGAAATAACATTGATTGTTATTAGGTCGTGCAGGTTCTGCATCCGCCATTGTAATCAGGGTTTAATGGGCGGATAACATTTTCACCAATGCCAGCTTTCTTAACCATGTTAATGTTGAGAACCTGTTCTTCACGGCTTCCATCGCGGTAAACTGTTATGCCTTTGCATCCAAGCTTGTAGGCCAGCATGAAAACCTTCTCCACATCTTTCGGTGTCGCATCATGTGGGAAGTTAACCGTTTTTGAAACCGCGTTGTCTGTGTATTTTTGGAACGCCGCCTGAATTCGAACATGCCACTCTGGAGAGATGTCATGTGAAGTCACGAATACACGCCGAAGATCTGCAGGTATATCTGCCAGGCCTTGGACGGAACCATGTTCAGCAATTTTTTTCATCAACTCGTCACTGTGAAAACCTCTTCGGTAGGCGATGGATTCGAATACTGGATTCACTTCAAGGAGTTCTGTGTTATCCATCACGTTACGGACGTACGATATGGCGAATATCGGTTCGATGCCGCTCGAGCAATTGGCGATTATGCTAAGCGTTCCGGTAGGTGCGATTGTCGTGGTTGTAGCGTTCCTAAGTCTTGGGCCGCTTCTTGAACTGTAGACGCTATGCTCATAATTAGGAAAAACGCCGCGTTTTCTGGCTAAATCCTCACTCGTCTTCTTTGACTCGCGTTGAATAAATTCCATAACTTCTTCCGCGACTCTGAGGGCTTCATCCGAGTTGTACGGAACTTCCAGTTGAGCCAACATGTCGGCGAAACCCATCACGCCCAGTCCAATCTTTCTATTGGCCTTTGTAATCTCATCAATCTGTTTGAGTGGATAGCGGTTCATGTCAATGACGTTGTCGAGAAAATGGACAGTGCTCCTGATAGTCTTGGCCAGCGTCTCATAATCAATGTTTCCATCTTTGACTATTCTTGCGAGGTTAATTGATCCGAGATTACATGACTCGTACGGGAGAAGTGGCTGTTCGCCGCATGGGTTAGTGCTCTCGATCTCGGCGACCTCTGGCGTAGGATTATCTCGATTCATTCTATCGATGAAGATGATGCCTGGTTCACCATTCTTCCAAGCTTGGTGAACTATCAGGCTGAAGACACGTCTTGCTTTGAGTTTCGTCACAGCCTGGCCAGTTCTAGGACTGATCAACTCGTACTCTGCATCATTCTCGACGGCATCCATGAATTTATCCGTCGCAGCCACTGATATATTGAAGTTGTTGAGTCTATCGTTTTCTTCCTTTGCAAAGATGAACTCAATTATGTCGGGGTGATCAACTCTGAGCATGCCCATATTCGCGCCACGTCTCGTTCCACCCTGTTTCACGGTTTCCGTAGCTGCATCAAATACTGCCATAAACGAGACAGGACCACTTGCAACACCTTTCGTCGAGAAGACCACATCATTTTTTGGTCTTATCTTGGAAAAGGAGAAGCCGGTGCCCCCTCCGCTCTTGTGAATTAGGGCGGTATTTTTGATGGCGTCAAATATGCTCTCCATCGAGTCCTCGACCGGTAGGACGAAGCATGCCGAAAGCTGCTGGAGTTCCCGACCAGCATTCATAAGGGTTGGTGAATTCGGCAAGAACTCAAGATTGGTCATAAGCGTGTAGAATTCTTCCTCGGTCCTCTTCGTGTCGGCGTTGATATCGTATAGAGAATCCGCGCTGGCAATATTCTGAGCGACTCTACGAAACATCGCCGCGGGAGTCTCGATAGGCCGACCGGAATCGTCTTTTCTAAGATACCTGCGTTCTAAGACGCCTATCGCGTTAGGTGACAACCTTCCATCGAGCTCGGAGTCGAGAAGCATCGACTTCGTCTCGCGAATCGTCTTGCGTTGCTGACGGTAGAGGATGTATGCCTTCACCATCCTAGCGTGACCACTTTCGATTAACACATCTTCTACAATGTCCTGAATATTTTCAACGGTCGGAATAGAATGCCCATCATATTCTCTGTTAAGAATCTGAACTACCCTTTGAGACAAATTTTCAGCCACAGCTCTGTCATGTTGTCCAACTGCTTGAGCTGCCTTGAAGATCGCATTTGTAATCTTTGTACTATCGAAGTTTACGACTCTACCATCTCTTTTGCGAATTTGAAAAACCTTAGGCTCAAGGGTTTCAACCGCTTCTACCTTAATGGACTCACGTGAGCAATCTACAGATGGATCCAATGATAACGATCTCCATAGAAGTAAGCAATACGCGTTCTATTGCAGTACCGTGAACTAAAGCCAACCACTAGTTTAACAGTTTTTAACTGTTTTGTATAAAGTTATGTACTGAACACTACTCAAGATTGTACTTCCCGAACAAAATTTTTTGGACAGTTCTCTTAACAATTGCGCGTCCCTATGGGAGTATCGGTATCGGCAAACCATACCTGCTCTAATAATCCAGCATCTCGAAGACCTACTTCTCAGAAAGGCGACATGCTGAGTTGAGGGACGTTTTATCGAGACTATTGGGTCAAAACGAGAGTCGCGGATCGTGCGAACTTGAGTCGGTAGAAACCTGATTATCTTCGAGAGAATATACATGTACTCTATAGTCAAGAAACCGTGGAAATGTTGAGTTTGTTGATGTTTGCAGACAACAGGGAGTGATGATGTAGGTGGCGGTCGTTGAGATGGCCTCTTCAAACTATGATTGTGTTCAGAGGCATGGTGCGATTGGAAAACTTGTCCTACGCGAAACATCTGTTGGGGAACTGAAACGATACTATCGATTTCGGTCGGATAGATGGTATGGAGGCGTCTTTACCGCTGATTGTTCCGGTTGTGGGCTGCAATGTAGGTTCTGTTGGCTATCTGACCAAGCGTTTTATAGACCTTACCAAATAGGCCACTACTTCAGTCCGGTTGAGGTAGCTTCCAGATTGATGAGCGGCGCACGCAATTGTGGGTTAGATCAACTGAGAATAAGTGGCGGTGAACCCACTATTGGAAAGAGACACCTAACTGATGTGCTGAAAGAGTTAGGGCTGCAGGATTGTCGCAAATTCATACTTGAAACAAATGGTGTACTGATAGGATCGGATCAGGAGTACGCTGAACAGTTATCCAAACATCGTTTCCTGCATGTCAGGGTCTCGCTCAAGGGCTGTAGTGAAAACGAGTTTAGGCTGCTGACAGGAGCGCAGCCTGAAGGTTTTGTGCTACAACTCAAGGCGCTGAGAAGACTTGTGGAAGCCAGAGTAAGTTGTCACCCAGCGGTGATGACGTCTTTCTCTACAAGGGATGCTTTTGAAGCGCTTCGAAAAAGAATTGGAGAAATCGATCCAAGATTACGAGAGGAGATTGAAGTCGAAGAAACTATCCTCTACCCACAGGTCACTAGGAGAATAAGGCGGTATGGATTAGATCCTTACGTTTCACATTTGCCGGGTAATGTTCCCGGTCGGTTGATTTAGGAAGGGCAATTCAAAGAACTTCTTTCTTAAACGCCTGAAGAGTGGTTTTTCGGCAGTCAGGGCATATTCGCAGGTGGTACCTCTCGTTTGGCAGATATTGGTTACACCACTCACATTTCTTCAGTTGCCCTATCCTCTCGCCTTTGCCTCTGCCCTTTGGCTTCTTGATCATTCTCATCACCGAGCCGATTGACTCGTCAAACCTGGGATTGACAAGAACCAACTCAAGAGCTATATCGTGTAACCTGCTTTAAAAACTTAACAAGATTTATATGTTAGACCGATATACATGCTAACTAAGATATTGTTGTAAATCATGTTTTACGATCTA
>Ga0315280_10010750_pt1 | contig 11400 bp, 12 predicted proteins | sample YL17G06_40_MG_FD_203697 | JGI IMG/M metagenome (GOLD analysis project Ga0315280, IMG submission 203697) | Sediment microbial communities from Yellowstone Lake, YNP, Wyoming, USA - YL17G06_40 | ecosystem: Environmental > Aquatic > Freshwater > Lake > Sediment | place: USA: Wyoming | collected... | reverse complement strand
CCAATTTGCGTTAGAGGAGCATTGAATGCGGTCTCATTCAAAACGGAGCTGATGGGCGAGGTCACAATAGTGGGAAAGGGAGCTGGAGGAGTAGAGACTGCGAGTGCAGTACTAAGAGATATAGTAGGCGTGAGGAGAATTCTAGCAAGATGAGCGGGGACGATTCATGAAGCTTGTGATGAAGTTCGGGGGAACCTCTTTAGGCGAAAGCTTGAAGCATTCAAAGTCGAGGTTTGGCCATATTCTGAGCTTCGAAAGCCCCCTCGAATAGTGATCAGCGAGGACATACACGAGAAACTTTTCGAGGCCGCCGCGGATATGGGCGTTCAAATGGACGGGGCGCAACCCTTCGACGAACTATTGAAACGCCTCCTCAATTCACGCGCGAGAAGAATTCAGCGTCCTGACACAAATAGCATTGGAACCCGATTCCTCCCACCCCTAAAGGGCGTGGGTTTCCTCGGGTGATGCGGTGTTGAGAAAGGCGAGGGAGGAGACGGGCATGGATGTTAAAGTAGAGAGGCTGGTTGGAGCGTATGAAACCTTCTGGAGAAGGGGATATTTTGGAGTTAGAGATGTGCATACAGTCAACTTATGCTTCCTAGCCACTCCTTTAAATGGGAAGTTCGAAGTAAAGCTGCATGAACAGCACAGCAGCTTCAAAATATTTGATAAAATAGATGGAAAATGGCATCCTTATTTGGTTAAAGCAATAGGAGATAGCGGCATCTTGGGAGCCACCGCGAAGTGAGGCCTTCTTGAAGGCAACTACACATGGGCTTATCAGCTTAGTCGCAGGCGTCATTCTCATCAAGTATGCGCTTCCGCCTCAAGCTATACCAGCGACGATGAGTTTGGCAACTCTGATCTATGGACTTGCGGCGCCGCTGCTCGTCTTCCTGTTCGGCAGGTCTATAGCTTCACTCGCGGTTGGCGACGGAACCGGCTTAGCGGGAGGACTAGCTGTTACATGTGTACTGGGTGCCGCGATGCACCCTTACGTCTACGATGCGTTAACTGGATCGCCGATCCTAAACATGCCTGAAGGTTTGAATCCTTCATTAGGCTACCCCTTCTCCTCCCCGCTTCAGATAGTGCTTTGGCTATACTACATACATCAAGCAGGGCGGTTCCCCGATATTGACTTGACGAGGCGCGAAGCCGCCGCCTATAAGGCGGGAAAACTCAACTATGGGAAAGCGATGCACCGCGTCCTATTCCACAACTTCGCGATGATGACTACAACAAGTTTGGCTATCGCTCTTCTAGCCAGCTTGAGAGTTGGCGACGAGTGGGTGGCTCCCCTATGCTTCGCTTGGGTCGCAGGCTATGGACTCCACCTAACCGCTGACTGCGCAACCAAATGGGGATGCGCCTTAGCATGGCCTTTCTCGCGCAAACACGTGATCCGTGATCTACTCGAACGAGATGCTCGAATATGGCTAATCAAAACAGAGGGTTGGCGTGAGAAAGCCTTCAACCTCGGCTTGCTCGCAACATTCACAGTTCTCCTATTACAGACAAGCACCTTCGAGTTCGGATGTCGCTTAAGCTGATTCTCAATCTCCTCTTTTAGAAGCGGCATCTTCGGATGCTCCAACTTCATATTCCGGTTGAGAAGCCTCCTTAGTTCGACGTATCGTGGATCATTGATTATCGTCTTGTAGCTCTTCTTCTCTTCACTCTCCCGCTCCATCCTTTCAAGGAAGGATGTGAGCGTAGTTATCCCCTGCGTCTCCAAGAGTTCCAGTGCATGAAATAGTGTTAGAGAAGCGGACTGCGACACAATAGCGCTGTAGATCGGCCCTCTCTCCTCCTCAATCGTCTCCTCCAATCGGTATCTAAGCTCCTCCCCAGCCTCAAGGAGATCTCTCCTCGTTACATACTCAGCTCTCCTACGGATAACCCCTATTCTATTAAGCCAATCCAATCGGTCATTCAACATTGACCGAATCGTCCGGCTGAGTTCCCTATACTCGCTCGGTAGATCAACATACTTCCATTCAACCTCAACAGGGTTGATGTAGGGAACCACATCCGGGTCTTCTTCTGACCTATACTCGATCTGCTCGATGAATAATGCCTCGCATATCTCAGCTATCTTCTTCTCATCTGCGCCTGGGCTCGCAGTCATACCAAGTATGATGGGCCATGACGCTTGCTCAACATACTTCTTCGCGACATCGGTGTACGCGTATTCCTTCCGTGCTCTATGGCATTCATCGAAGACGAGGAAGCTGAAATTCTTCAATGATAGGATTCCACTCTCCAAATCGTTCTTGACGACTTGAGGTGTCGCAAATATGATTCGAGCTTTCCCATCCCAGATCTGCTTCCTATATGCGGAAGGGGTCTTCCCCGTCAATGCTACGGCATCCTCATCTGAAAGCTGCAAGATGCTCATGTAGGTCTCTCGATGCTGTAGGACGAGAGGCTTCGTAGGAGCCATAACCAAGACTCGCATCTGCTTATAGTTGTAGAGGAAATCTGCTGCTGCTAATGCTGAGATTATCGTCTTACCTAAAGCGGTCGGCAGAACCACAAGCGTATTCTTCTTGCAAGCCTTCTCCGCTATGGCTTCCTGATATAGTCTAGCCTCAACTCTACTAGGCCATACTAAAGGAGACTCCACATGCTTCGAAAGGCCATGCTCTAGGCGCGATGTCACCTATCGTTCAGCCAGCTAAATCTCAATTATCTCTGGTTTACGCTCTTCCTTCTTCACAGGCTTTGGGCTCAGGCTGTCTATGCTCTTGAGCAGGGAAGTAAGCCTCTCGTCTTCCAGCAGCTTCTTGTACTTAGCCAACTCCTCGGAGGACCTTAAGAGAACACCTCTCTTCCTCGTAGGCCTACCAGCTTCATCCGTGGGATTCAACTCAACAGCCAATCTAGCGGGACTGCCCTTGAACGGGGGCATCTTAAGCACGAAGACTCCTGGAACAGAAGTAGGCTTCCTTTCCCAATCCTTACCTGACTTAAGGAAGTCAGCCAGCTTAGCCTCCAAACTCAAGCACCAATCTGTATTCGATTCGTCAGCTCAAAAGCCTTTGTGCTCGCGATCACCGATATAGAGGCAGATATTTAGTTATTGTTGGAGATCATTCTAATTATTGGAGAAGCTGATGAGCAGAGCAGAAAGATCCATCTTCAAATATGTTCCATCACGTCTTCCTCATAGAGAAGACGAAATAAACTACCTTGTTAAAATGCTCAACATTATTCTCGATAGTCCAGGCGCCTCAAGTCAGAGGATTCTCATTACAGGCGAGACTGGAACTGGAAAGACTGCGACTGCTCGGAAGGTCGGCGACACTTTAGAAAAAATCGCCGAGAGCAAGGGTTTAGCTCTAAGATATGCTCATGTCAACTGCAGAACTGTCGGAGGAAAATTCGGTTTAGCTCAAGCCATAACTCAGCAGGCTGCTCCAAAGCTTCCAACTCGAGGGTACGGCCTGACTGAGATGCTACACTCCCTTTGGGACTATCTCAACGAACGCGACATTTTGCTGATATTGACTCTAGACGAAATCGACTACTACATCCGAACAACAGGTGAGGACATAGTCTACGAGCTCACTAGGCTGACCGACGGAGTAACAGGGGTACCCCAGAGAATAAACTTCATGTTCATCGCGAGAAACCACAGCTTCATAGAAGCGATGAGGCCGGAAACGCTTAGCCGGTTCAGGCCACAGGAGAGAATCGAGTTTCCACCATACAAAGAAGATCAGTTGAAAGACATAATCGTAGACCGAGTCGCTGAAGCTTTTATTGAAGATGCTGTAAGCGAAGAAATAACTGATTTTATCGCAAGGAACGCAGCCACCTACGGGCATGGCGACGCTAGATACGCGATATCGCTCCTATACGTTGCTGGCATGATAGCGGACAGAGAAGAATCCCGCTTCGTTCTGCCGGAGCATGTGAGAGAGGCGCAGGGAAGGACTGATCCCAGGCTGAGAGATGAAGATATAGCGCTGAGACCGGACGAAGAAAAGTATATTCTGCTTTCACTGGCACGATGCCTAAAAAAAGAGAAAGAAGCTGTATTCATTCTGCTCACCCAGTTAGAGACAATGTATAAGACTGTATGCGAGGAATATGAGACCAAGCCTGTAGGAAGAGTTCTACTCCATGCATTGCTGAAGAACCTGCAGATCCTCGGCATCGTCAACATCGACGAGAAATTCAGGGTAGAGTTACCGTACGTCAAGGCAGAAGTATTGGAGAAGTTCCTAGTCGACCTCCAAAGTGGAAGTAGACAATATGCATGAGAAAGAGAAAATCCTAAAGGTTCTCGGAAGCTATGCTCGACTCAAGATTCTTGCAACATTAGCCGCCAACCTAGACGAGGAGCTCACGCCATACAAGATCGCTAAGTTCAGTAAGCTGAAAAAGGATTCCGTAAGGTATAATCTTCCTTTGCTCGTCGAAGCCGGTTTGATTAACGAGAAAAGATACGGGTCTACGCGTCTATACGTCTTGAATAGGAACAATCCTATAGCGAAACAGTGGATCGCGTTCATCAGGAGAGCAAGGCTATTGTAGCTTCTTGACACTCACCCGCCTGAAGGCGGGGTGATTCTCGGTTCCCATCGATTCCACTTTACCCGTTACCTTAAGGAGGATCGCCGAAGAAACTCCTTAAGGAAGCAGAGTCAAGTTTTGTCTTAAGATGTCGAAGGTTATAGTTGTTAAAGGGAAAGATCCTTACCAAATGGTAGAGGAAGGACTAAAACTATTTGCTAAACCTCCTGAGCAAAAAGTAGTCCTTAAACCAAACCTAATTCTCGCTGAACCTCCGCCGACAACAACGCCTTGTGAAACTATAGAAGCTTTAGTGAAGCATTATCATGAATTGGAGTACGAAGTAATTGTTGCTGAGGGTTCCGGTTGGTGCAACACTCCCGAAGCCTACGAGAAACTCGGCTACACAAAAATTGTTGAAAAGTACGGGGTAAGGCTTGTTGATCTAAACGAAGACAAGTTTGAACTGGTAAGAAATCCAAAGGCTCTTTTTCTCAAAGAGTTTGAGTTCCCTTCAACACTCAAGGATGCTTACACAGTCTCAGTTCCGATCTTGAAGGAGCACTCGATAACCAAGGTAACTTTATCGTTGAAGAACATGCTCGGAGCGACTTTGGGAGAAAAGGCAAGAGTATCCAAGAAAGGAAGGTTTCATAGAAAACTCGATGAAAGCATAGTTGACATAAACTCCTACGTCAAACCCAGTCTGGCAGTGATAGATGGAAGAATCGCTGGAATAGGAGGAGAACTGGGAGCAAAGCCAAGAGGATTGGCCGCGATGATCTTTTCTGAAGATTTGGTTGCCGCAGATGCCCTAGGAGCAAAATATCTTGGTTATGACCCAATTTCGATAAGACATCTGAGACTGGCCCAAGAGAAAGGACTGGGCGTAGCAGACCTAAGCAAGATGGAAATCTTAGAAGTGGGATGAATGGGAATAGGGAACTACCAACGTTTCTTGACGCCCAATTTTAAGCCTTTCAACCCCTTGGAGCTAGCTAGGGAAACGGAGAAGATTGTGACTAGGCTGGGACCTGAAGGACTGGAGAGGAAGTACGTCGGCATTTATTCTGCGCCTGTATATAGGGGGATCGCTACAGGATATGCAGCGGGATGCTGCTTACGCTGCATATATTGCTGGAGCAATTGGTCAAGAGACTTCCCCGAGAGTTTCGGCAGATTCTATTCTCCTAAGGAGGTTGCTCAAAATCTATTCAAGACTGCCGAGGAGGGCATAACCAGTCCCGGATGGGAACGCTTTAGAAATCTTAAGGTCGAGAAGCTTCGACTCTCAGGCTGCGAACCAACAATCGGAAAGGAGCATTTATTATCAGTGTTGAGGTTCGTGAAGATATCGAAGTACCCGCTATTCATCTTGGAAACAAACGGCATACTCATCGGAGCCGATAGAAACTATGCCAAGGAGTTGGTTGAATTTGCAGAGAAGCTCTACGTTCGAGTATCATTCAAAGCAGCAACCCCTGAGGGTTTCACTCGAAGAACCGGCGCCATAGGGGAATACTACGAACTGCCGTTTAAAGCGTTCAAATACTTGTTGGATGATGGAATTTACGCGCGAGCAGCAGCGATGACCGACCCGAAAATCATGCCTCAGGAAGAGAGAAATGCGCTTATAGTTAAGCTGGGCGAGATCGACCAACGAATCTCAGATAACCCTGAAGAGCTGGAGGAAGAGCAGATCGATGTGTACGACACAACGATACATCGTCTAAGAGCCGCAGCTGATCAAAAATACGCGATAGAACTCGAAAAGAAAATACTTCGTCGTCAGTAGAACCAGAATGCCTGAGGCGATGCTATAGATAAGCGGAGACTCAATCTAAGGAAGCTTAAGATTGAAGTATTTTTTCCTCATGTCCTTCGATATTATTTCAACTGCGCACCATCTTCCAAGGGTTTCGAAGACACCGCTTTGTCGGGGTCTTTAAGGTTAACTCTAGGTTCTATACCATCTCTTTCCTTTAGAGTTGCAAAAATGAATGCTCCCAGTTCTTCAGCAAATTTTTGGGAGGAGATGGATCCCTTAAGACCTCTGCGCTCAACCTTGACGCAGAAGGATTCCCCCTTCTCAATTCTTTCAATAAACGGCTTCACAACATTACGTCTCTAAAATTCGTTCTCCAAAAGCTTCCGAGCTCTCTTTCTCTATACCTATAGGAAGTTAAAACCAGCTCCACTTCATTATCGATCCGTCTGAAACAGATTATTCTAGGTTTTAGAGCAACTTCTTGACTCCATTTCCCTAAGTGCAAGATTACTTTCACTCATCCCTCTGACTGAGAAGAATCGGCTCCATCACTTAAATAGCGTCTTTCAGCTTGAACTTCATTCGAGTTGAAATTGTAAGGTGGAAGATTTGGCTGAGAAATATGAGCTTAAGGATATAGAAGGCGTCGGGGTTTCTTCTTCATCGAAGACGAACGAGGAAATATAATCATCAAGAAAGCAGAATTGAAAACAGTTTAATCCTCAACAGCCACACCTCAATCCATAAACAGAGAAGCGAGCAACCACACCGACAATCAAGTAGCTTATCGGCTATGAACATTCGCCTCCCTTTGAACAAGGAACAACGATCCATCTTTGGATACTGGCTGCGCTGCCCTTTATCCATCTCGGCTTTCGATTTATGCAACCAATGCCGGACAAGGAAGGAGGCTCTAGCCAACATCAAGGAAGCCATCAAGCTGCTCCTTGAATATCTAATCAGCAAGACTGCAGGCCAACGGGTTGAAGAAGTCAACGTCTCAATCTAAGCAACCAATCCTCTCATGGCGAAACCCCTTCCAACGAAAGCTTAGATTTCTTTGGCTGGAAACGAAAACGGAAATTCTCCTACCCAATGAAGGGTTAGCCGCAAGCCTAGAAGAGATCAAACAGGCGATTCAAGCTGTAAACGGGCAGATGCCAGTGACGATACGGCGCGAATAATCTGGGCTGTAAGGAACAAGCTGATTTGATGATATTAGCCCGTACTTTTGAGTGAGAATGAGAATGTCAGTATTCTTCAATTTTCCTTCCCTGATGTACTTCTTGAGGACGCGGAAAAAAGAGGAGGCTTTCGCTAGATCTTCTTCAAAAGTTCTTTCTCAGCATCTTTCACTATTTGCGCAAGCTGTCTCTCCACATCTTTGGGAAGAGTCTCCGGGAAGTGTTCCTTCAAGATCTTCTTGGCTTTCTCCTTGGCGATATCACGAACATCTTTCTTGCCAGCTTTCGCCCAAGTGACTTCGGAGGTTCTGTCGAAAAGTTTGGGGAAGAATAGTTCTGTTTCCAGATGTTTTAGCGTATGCTTCTGGGACATGAAGTGGCCTTCCGGACCTACTGCCCGAATCACGTCCACGGCTAACGTTTCATCGTTCACCTCAACACCTTTGACGATTCTGGAGACCATCCCTATGATCTCATTGCATGTGACAGCCATCTCAATTGACCCGATGCTTCCGCCAGCAAGGTATCCGCAGTCATGTATCAGATTCACGCCGCAAAGACCCGCCATCATGGAGTTCATCATTACTTCAGCTCCAGCTTGAGCATCGGGCAACTTTGAGTCTGAGCATCCTCCGAACTCGTAGCTGGGAAGCCCATAGTAGCTGGCCATCGTGGCATTAAGGACGCTTGTGCCAAGAGCGAACTCAGGCGCCCCAAAGGAACAGCGGCTGGTAACAGGGTCCATAGGCGTCGCCCAACAAGTATAGATGACTGGCGTATGCGGGTTGATAAGTTGGCTTAGGGTCAGCGTGGCCAAATTTTCGGAGTTGCTGACAACGCCTGCGCCGCTGAGCGTCATCGGCGCTGATGCTCCTAGCATAGGCACCGGGCCGTTCGTGAATGGGACTTCAGCCTTAGCGAACTCTATTATGTTCTCGTTTGTACTTGAGAAAGCGAGAGGGGTAACCGTCTCAGTGTAGAGGGTTAAGATCGGTCTCTTCCGAAGCTCATCCTTCCCTCCGACTATTGTTGAAGCCATCTCCAAGACTTTCTGCGCTGCATAAGCTCCTGGACATGAATATAGGATAGGCTTCTCAGTATTGTTGAATAGCACCTCGAACTCGTGCAGGTACTCAGTCAACCTCCTTTGCCTTATTGACAAATTCCTCAACAGGGACATCTTTTCCCAGATCGTGCGCCTCGAAGCCACTCGCGAATAAGAGTGCCGCGACTATATTCTTGCCTATATCGTGAATATCGCCAGCAACCGTTCCAATCACTATTCTTCCAAGGGATTCTCTCTTCTCTTTTCTCTTCGAAATCTCCGGCTCCAACAACTCTTTCAGAGCTCTCTGAACAGCCTCAGCAGCTGCTACCAAATGCATCAGGAATAGTTCACCGTCTTCGAACTTCTTACCAACGACCCTGAGACCTTTAGCCAATCCATCGTCGATTATGCTTACGGGATCGATCCCTTGACTCAACGCCTTTCTCGTGGTATCCATCACTTTGTCTGCGTCAAAACTGAGAACAGCGTTCACGAGCTCATCGAAAATCGCTTCCTGACCCAAGATTCTCCACCACACCAAATGTTTAGACCTGCACAGTCGAGGTAGACTAGTCGAAGCAGTATCGCGCCTTTTGGTACTTCTTCATGAAGTTGGAAACCTCCTTCCTTACTGCGTTGGGATCTTCCTTGTCCACTAGTATTCGACATATAAAGTTGCCGATTTGGACCATTTCTTTCTCTTTCATCCCTCTTCTAGTAACCTCCGGTGTTCCTAATCGCAATCCGGTTACGAAAGCCGATCCTCCGTGTTCCTCGGCCCTAGAATCCCATGGCAACGATATCTTGTTAGACACGATGTTCGCTTCCGTTAGAGTCTTTTCAGCTTCATATCCGCCCCCAAAATCCTTCACGTCAAGCAGTACTTGGTGGGATTCAGTGTAGCCTTTCTCCCTTCCTATAACATTGAGGCCGCCCTTGTCCAAAGTCTTTGCTAACGTCTTCGCATTTTTGATAATCTGCTCTGCATATTGATGGCGGAAAGCGAGCATCTCAGTGAGCGACATGGCCAAAGCTGCAAGTCTGTTGCAATATGGCGTCTGAACGAGACCGAGGAATGTGGCTTCTGACACTTTGCGAGCTATTTCACCGTCATTCACCAGAATCATAGCGCCTGTCGGGCCGCCCATAATCTTGTGGGTGTTCACAATTAGCGCGTCGCATCCTTCACGCAATGGGTCTTCGAATCTTCCTCCTGCTATAAGCGCGCCTACATGAGCGCCGTCATAAACGACTTTTGAATCGATCGCCTTGGCTACTTGGATAATCTCTTTTAGCGGATGGGGAAAAAGCATTATCATTGCGCCAAGAATGATAAGCTTGGGTTTAGTTTTAGTGGCTTCTTCTTCAAATTTCGACAGGTCCACGTTCATTTCTTTTCCATTGTACGGTAGGTCAACTATCTTGAGTTGATAGAAACGGGGAGGACCCATATCACGATTAGCAGCATTCCCTCCGTCACTAAGGGCTTGCGACATTATGGTATCTCCTGGGTTTGTCAGAGCGTACTGAACGGCTTGGCAGGCCTGAGTTCCGCTTTGCGTCCTGTGCTCAGCATACTCCGCGTTGAAGAGCCTTCGCGCAATCTCTATCACATAAGCTTCAATCTCTTCAAGATACTTCGCTCCCCCTCCCGCTGGCAGAAGTTTCTTCCCGACTGGGCCATCGCACACTCTGTATCCAAGATCTGATCCGAAGAGAAGTTTGACTGTAGGACTCATTATATTCTCTGAAGCTATTAGATTTATGCAACTCTTCTCACGCCACCTGTCATGTCTTCCATAGAGGCCCTTTATGCGACTGGCAATCTGAGGCGGCGAGGAGCGATCGATTTCTTCACGCACTTTCGCAAGGTAACTTCTAGTTTCTGGAGGCAACCATTCACTCATATCCATTTCGATAACACCTGTTTAGGAAGCCCCTCAGATAGCGTAATTAAGGTTTCTCTGATAGAGGTCAAAGAAGAGCATCAGTGCTGCGTCTTATTCATTGAAGAAGAGATAAAGAGAGTCTGGGTTCGACATAACCCTTAAATATTTTATGCGTGATCTACGTGGGATCGCGGGTTATTCTCGACTTGAAAGCCTGTTGAAGCCTCGGATGCGCTGGGATGGCGTGTGTAAACGCTCGACCGGCGAAGAAGGTGAATCAGGCTGGAAACGAAAACGGAAATTCTCCTACCCAGTGAAGGGATAGCTGAAAGCCTAGAAGAGATTAAACAGGCGATTCAAGCCGTTAATGGGCAGAAGTATCGATGCCCATTCTGTGAAAACGGAATCCTGCGCGTCGCGGACTACACGTACGACCCATACATCTGGCTTTCATGCGATAAATGCAAAGGACAAGTAAGACTCTCAAAGCGTATGCCCGAACCCGTGTTCGAGAGCCGTAAGGCAGGCGGCTACTGGGAGATAGACCGCGCAACAACCGACCGCGACGCTAGAACATGGTAAACCAACCAAACCCCACGACAAAACCCCTCCCTTTTTTCTAAGAGCACGCAATCGAATCAGAAGGGTTAGAGGGCGACGAATGGTGTATGTCGAAATTCCCATCACGCATTCCAGACGCCATGACCTCTGTTCCTGAGTCTTTATAAAGCGGAGGAGAAAGGGATGTGAACCTCAGGTCTGGAGCCCCGGGCGGGCTTCGAACCCGCGACCTTTGACTGACTGGGTTTTCCTCACATACCAAGCCAACGCTCTAGCCTACGTGAATATAACGCCATTCACGCATCTAACCAGGCTGAGCTACCGGGGCTCAGTTACATAAGCTAGAACAGCACATTATATGCGTTATCCTGCAATTGATAGAATTGAAGAGCTGGATTCTGGGCTTCTCCGTTCAAACGCCTA
>Ga0315280_10010749_pt1 | contig 11401 bp, 6 predicted proteins | sample YL17G06_40_MG_FD_203697 | JGI IMG/M metagenome (GOLD analysis project Ga0315280, IMG submission 203697) | Sediment microbial communities from Yellowstone Lake, YNP, Wyoming, USA - YL17G06_40 | ecosystem: Environmental > Aquatic > Freshwater > Lake > Sediment | place: USA: Wyoming | collected... | reverse complement strand
CCCGGTTGGAGGGGGAGGGGATTCGGGTGGGTGTTATCGACATGCCCTCGGTGGACGAGGCGCTGATCGCGGAGCTATACGCCGGCGGCAGGAAGGTGATCGTGGCGGAGCAGAACAACGGGTTTCTGTGGGAGGGATTCCGCAAGGTGTTGTGGAAGCGCCTGGGGAGGATCGAGCCTAATCGACTGGTGGCGATTAATGCCCTGGACGAGGAGGGACGGCCGCAGTACATTCACTCCGCCACCTACAAGCAGCTGCTGGACCGTTTCGGGCTCTCGCCGGAAAAACTCGCCGAACGGGTGAAGGAGGAGCTGGACCGGGGAGAATAGGGACGGGCTTCTGACAGGGCTGCGCAGCCGACCGAGGAAAGGATTCAGGCGGCATGCGCTTCGAGGTCCGGCCGCGCCTCTGAATGGTGTATTCCATGCGGGTATGGATCCATTCCCTCGTGCAGGGGCGACGTGCAAATAAGCGAGGAAGTAAGAGCCTGAGTGGTTTCGATGCACGCCCCGGCATGGGGGGGCAGCTTCTTGAAGTGAGTATGAATTGATAGTAAGAAAATCCTGTAAAAGATTAAGCAACCCTCGATAGCTAAAGGAGATACAAGTTATGGTGACAAAGGCGGACCTTAACGGCCCGCAATTTGGGTTACTGTCATCCGAAGTCTCCGTATCTTCGCCGATCAGATTGTGTCCAGTACCGTTAATTTCACCGCCTCATGCTCGCTCAAGGGTCGTTGCAGCTCAACCGCAATCGATGGCCTCGACGACTTCCCGGTCAACCTCTGCGGCGGCGGACACCGGCGTTTTCACCCCCGACAGGGCGTTGTGCAGGAAGGCGATCTGTCTCGTGGCTTCACCCTCAAGACGGAGAAAAGTCTCCACCTCTTTCCCGGCATGACAGCCGTGGATGCAGGCGTCCTGGACGTTTCTGAGCAAGATGAAAGGGTCTTTCGCATCGGCAGTGGAGGTCCCGACCCGATGGAGCTCCACGGTGCGGGAATCTTCTATATGGAAACCGCTGCCACACTGGCCGGAGATCCGTAGGCCGGAGATCCTTAAATCCCGGACATTTTTGGCGAAGACTCCGAAGCGGCACATGGGAGCGATTCCATCCGCCATCTCCACCTTTTCCGGCTCACGGCTTTCGGGGTCCATTTCCACGACCCAATCGCTGAGGCTCACCTCCTCCAGGGGAGTCTCAGCGAGACCGTAGAGGTAAGCGGCGGCGAGCTTCACCCTTTTCGCGGTAATGCCGGACAGATGAACGGACCGGACCATGGGTGTTCCGTCGTCAACGGGCCGGGGATTCTTGTCCGATACCAGCGGATCCCCCCAGGCCGAGCAGGCGTAGTAGAGGTTCATGGTGAATGGGCACAGGACATCCACCATGACGATGTTGCTCACCCGGATATCCTCCACGATTCCGCCCCGTCCCCGCCTGGACTTGAGCCGTATGCCTCGGTCGGTTTTGTTGAAAACGCAATTGGAGATCACGACGTTGCGGACTCCGCCGCTCGTTTCGCTTCCGATGACGATGCCGCCGTGCCCCCGCTCCAGGGTGCAGTTGGTGATGGTGATATCGCTGCAGGATGACATAAGTCCGGGAGTTTCCGCCTCGCTTCCAGCCTTCAGGGCGATGCAGTCGTCGCCCACGCTGATATGGCAGTCGGATATGTGTACGTTCCGGCAGGAATCGGGGTTGATGCCATCGGTGTTCGGCGAGTCCGGGGGGTTCTGGATGGTGAGGCCGCGAATGGTAATATTTTCGCAGCGAACCGGATTGATGGTCCAGCTGGGAGAGTTGATGATGCGGATGCCTTCGATGAGCAGGTTCCTGCAATCGGTAAAGGAAAGGCCCCGAGGCCTGGGATGCTCGAGGGTTTTTTCCAGGAACCACTTCCACCAGAGCTCTCCCCGACAATCCAGGGTTCCCTGGCCGCGAATGGCGATGTTCTGAAGACCTTGGCCGGAGATGCAGGAGGCGTGAACCCGTTGCGTGGCCCCTTCCCAGCGCTCGAGGACGAGGGGATAGTCCGACCTGCTCAGGCTGCCTAGGAGCACGGCACCCGCGTCCAAATAAAGCGTTAGGTTGCTGCGAAGGAACAAGGCTCCCAGGTGGTAGCTCCCGGCTGGGAAATAAACCGTTCCTCCTCCCCGGCATTCTGCTTTGTCGATGGCCCGTTGTATGGCCGCGGTATCCAGGGTGACGCCGTCGCCGGAAGCGCCGAGCTCCCGCACATTGAGAAACGAAATCGCCGCCAAGCCATCCAGTTTGCTCATGGTGCCTATGCTCTGCTTCCTTCCGATAAATGCTCTATTTCCAGTGAAGCGAGGATGAAAGGTCCGAGTCCCTTATAGTCGTCCCTTACTACGGGTTCACTCGTATAGTATTCGAACGAACCGTCACGGTAGGGATTCCCTCCCAGGCCCGCGACGCGGCAGATGCCTTCGAGGTGCGCCTCCCCATCCGGACCCAGACGAATCTTTTCCCGCATCAGGCCCTCGTAGCCCCGCCGGGCCGGCTCGACAAAGGCATCCGCAGGCAGATATCCTTCCCGGATGCTTTTGGCGAAGAAGAAAACGAACATGGAAGAGGCGGACGATTCCAGATAATTTCCGTTGCGCAGGGGCTGGTTCAGGATTTGGTGCCATAGTCCCGTCTCCTGATCCTGAACCTTGGCGATCGCTTCGCCGAGCCGTTTGCCGCTGGCCACAAGCCCGGCTCTCCCGGGATGGTCTTGCGGAAGGTAGTCGAGAACGTCCACCAATGCCATGGCGTACCATCCCAAGGCCCTGCCCCAGAAATGGGGCGAACATCCCGTCTCAGGATCGGACCAGAGCTGGGTTTTGCTTTCGTCCCAGGCATGATAGAGGAGGCCCGTCCGCTCGTCTCGGGCCTTTTCTTCAATGAGAGCAAGCTCATGGCAGATGTCGTCGAAGATTTCGGGCTCGCGAAACTCCCGGGCATACCGGGCCAGGAAAGGGCCCTGCATATAGAGCCCATCGAGCCAGACCTGATGAGGATAGATCTTTTTGTGCCAATATCCGCCGGAAAGAGTTCTCGGCTGGGTGAGAAACTGAGAACGTAGAGTCATCAGGGCGGCTCGATAGCGCTCCTCCCCGGTGCGAGCGTAAAGGTCGAAGAGGACTTTCCCGGCGTTGATCTGGTCCAGGCTGTACTCTTCGAGCCGATACCCCCGGATGGTTCCGTCCGCTCCAACCAGAGCATCCATGTAGCCCTTTACAAATCGGAAGTACCGGGATTCTCCTGTCGCCGCCCCCACCGCAAGGAGGGCGGAAAGGACGAGACCGCTCTCGTAGTTCCATATAATCTGAGCGGCGGAGTGCCGCTTGATCACCGCCTCGGCCATCCGGACGGCCATGGACTGCTGTTTTTGTACCTTCATGTCCACCATCGCAACTGAAAAGTACCGGTCCGGCTTTCGCCGGAACCGGTACGTTTATGAAAGACTTACTTCAAGAGGCCGGCTTCGATGAGCTGGCTCTTGGCGTTGTCCTCCAGCGTTTTCGCGCCGAGGTGGTCGAGACCGGCCAGGAACTTGTCGTACTCCTCCTTGGTCAGGGGCTGCTGCCCCAGCACGAACTTGGCGACGTTCTCGTTGTAAAACCTGACGAAATCGGCCTGGTTGATGCCCGTGGGCTTGATCAGGGATGCCCCCGTCGCTTCGGTCCAGTTGTGGGTCTGGAACACGCTCCAGTAGTCCTTGATCGGGTCGATGGTTCTGCCCTTGATGGTTTTGTAGGCCGGATAGCGGGAGGCGAGCTCCTGGGGCGAATTGTTGATCACCAGGTTTCGTAGCTGGGTGAAAGGCTGCATTTCCTTGGAGGTCCACTGTTTCTCCTTGGCAATTCCTTCGATGGTTACGATGCCTGCAGCGTTCTTGATGTAGTTTTCCCCTTCAACCCCGAAGCCGAGGAGGTAGTAACCTCCTTCTTGGCCCGGATCGCCCATCCAATCGAGCAGCTTGGCGATGAGCGGGCCTTTGCCCTCCTTGGCCGCACGGGCGGAAATGGAATGAATGCGGATATCCTTGATGATGTTGCCCAGAGAGCTCTTTCCGGCCGGGCCGACGATGGGTGGGATCGGAAGCCATTCGCCGTCCGGGAAGTTCTTGTCGAAGTCCTTGTAGTTCGCCATGGTGGCAAGAGCGGCGAAGTCTTCCCGCATCATACCGAATTTTCCCTGTTTCCAGCGGGCACGGAACTCATCCTTCTTGACCGTCGGCCAGTCCGGATCGATGACGCCGGCGTCCATCATTTTCTTGATGAACTGGAGGGCCTGCATGAACTCGGGTTTCCTGGCGTTCAGACCGAAGGCGGCTTCGGACTCGACGTTCCAGACGCCGCACACTCCAAAGGCGCCGAAGATCGGATCGAAACGGTAGCCAAGCCCCGATTCGTGCAGCTGCCGCTGGTCGATGTAGGCGCCGAACCCGTAGGTGTCGTTCTTTCCGTTGCCGTCGGGGTCCTTTTCGGTAAAGGCCTTGGCGACCTCGAAGAACTCAGCGATGGTTTTCGGGGCCTTGAAGCCGAGCTTATTGAGCCAGTCCTTGCGGATTACCAGGCCCTCCCTCTGGGGAATCGCGCCCATTTCGGGGAAACCGTACATTTTCCCTTTCACGGTTACCATTCTTCGTCGGACTTCGTCCTGGTAGTAGGCCTGCCGGTGGGGCATGAGCTTGATGAGGTCATCCACCGGGGCCAGGAGCCCGAGCTGGATGAGCTTGAAGAGGGTGTCCGGGTTTACGGCGAACAAGTCGGGCAGAGCGTTCGCCGCCGCCGCGGTGTTGATCTTGGTGTCCATATCCGTGAAGTTGGAGGGGAGAAATACCACGTTGAGATTGATGCCGAGCTTCTCCCTCATGATTTTGTACGCGATCCAGTCCGCGGGAGGAGGTCCTGATTCACTCACCGCGGAGGTGACCCAGATATCCAGATTCACGGGAGCCGCCGGGGCCCCTTTCGCCGCCGGAGCTTCCTCTTGGCCTCCCGTGAAGCCCATCCCCGCTCCGATCATGAAAAGCACGAGGCTCATCATGAGGATGAGGAATACCTGACGCCTATTCATACAATACCTCCTATAAAACCTTTTTTTTCATCTGCCCGGCCGATAAGATTCGTGCCTTCAGATTGCTCATTTCCGGCCTTGGGGCAAAGCATCGCCTAACCTTTAATGCTCCCCACCAGCGTGCCCTTGGTGAAGTATTTCTGAATCAAGGGATAAGCTAGAATCATCGGCAGGGCGGCGATAAGCACGCTCGCCGATTTGAGGGATTCCACCGACGCGCTGCTGTAAGCATCGTATTCCACGTATTCGTTCAAATTGGAAGCGATCAGGATGCTGCGCAGCAGAATGGGAAGAGGCTGGAGATCCTGACGGTTCAGATAAAGCAGGGGTGAAAAGAAATCGTTCCAGAAATGGACTCCATAGAACAGCCCGATGGTCAGAAGGATCGGTTTAGACAGGGGGAGGATGATACGAAAAAGGATCATGAGCTCCCTGGCGCCGTCGATGCGGGCGGATTCTTTCAATTCTTCGGGGAGCCCTTCGAAGAAGCTCTTCATGACGTAGGTGTTGTAGACGCTGATGGCTCCCGGAAGGAACACCGCCATGAGCTTATCCGTCAGCCCGAGATTCGTTACGGTGAGATAATTCGGAATCAATCCCGGATTGAAAAGAAAGGGCACCAGGATCAGGCCGCTCAAAAAGACTCTACCCGGCAGGTCCTTGATCGACAGCACGTAAGCCAGGGGAACCGTCAGAAAGAGGCTCACCGCCACTCCGCCGATAAGAATGAGGGCGCTGTTGTAGGTGGCCTTGAAAAACGAGGGATGGCTCAGAAATTGTTTATACGATATCAGGGCCCACTTCCATGGCGGCGGGAAAAGGCCGAGGGTCGGATCGTTGGCATCCGGCGTCGGCGTCAACGACACCATGAGAACCCGCCACAATGGGATAAGGAATACGAGAAACAAGAGAATCAGAAAAGTATCGATACAAAGCTCGAAAAGCCATCCTTCCTTGCTCCGCAGGACCTTCGCCATTAAAGATCCCTCCTAATACAAGGCGGAGCCGTTGAGCCGCCGTATCAGGCGGCTTGAAAGAATCAAGAGGATCATGCCGATGACCCCTTTGAACAATCCCACCGCCGTGGCCAGGCTGAACTGGAAGTCGAGAATTCCCTGCCGGTACACCCAGGTATCGATGATGTCCGCTACGCCGAGAACGGGTGTCGAATACAACACGAAGATCTGATGGAATCCCGCGTCCAGGATAGTGCCCAGGCGGAGTAAAACCACGACCATGACCACGGGAGCGATTCCCGGAAGGGTGATATGCCTGGTTCTCTGCAGCCGGTTTGCTCCTTCCACCGCCGCCGCTTCATAGAGCACGGGATCAATGCCCAGAAGGGCGGCCATGAAGATGATAGCGCTCCAGCCCAATTCCTTCCACAAATCCGAAAAGATGACCACCAAGGGAAAAGCAGATGGAGTGGTCAAGAAGGCGACGGGTTTGCCTCCCGCGGCTTTGATCGCTTCGTTCACCAGGCCATTGCCGGGGGAAAGCAGCATCATCAGCACGCCAAGCATGATCACCCAGGATAGAAAATGAGGAATATACGATATGGTTTGTACGGTCTTTCGCAGCAGCTTTGAATGGCTTTCCGCCAGGGCCACGGCCAGGGTGATGGCCGCCGGAACACCCACCAGGAGCTTGGCAAAGCTGTAAAACAGGGTGTTGCGAATAAGCTCCGCAAAATAAAAGGACTGAAAAAAGGTTTTGAAGTGAATGAAGCCGGCCCAGGCGCTGCGGAAAACTCCTTCGACGGGATTGAAATCCTTGAAGGCGATCTGGGCGTTCCACAGGGGAAGATACCTGAACAGAAAAAACTGCAGAAGAGGAATCCCCAGCATTAGGTAAAGCGGTAAGTACTTCCTGATTCGCCGTAATTTTTTTTCTTGAAAGCCTCTCACTTGTCTGCTTCCGACCTACAAGCCCATGATATTCCCTGAATAACGGATTTTTCAGCCAGGTTTTTGTACGATTCCGACCTATTGGTGGTAGAACAGAAAAAATCTAAAAGCTTGAATCCCGGTGGGCGTTTTTCCGGTATTCCAGGGGAGATACTGCCGTGATTTTGCGGAATACCCGGCAGAAATACGCTTGATCGCGGAACCCACACTCCTCCGCTATCGCATGGATGCTTTCTTCACTCCGGCAAAGAAGCATTCTCGCCTGGCGGACCCGGAATCGATTGAGATACTCCCATGGGGATATTCCCAGCTCCCGACTGAAAACCCGGGTAAGGTAGTCTTCGCTGGCGTTCACCGCTTCCGCGAGCTTCCAGCGGGTGATGGCTCGGCCGTAGTTCTGATTGAGATACCCTACGGCCCGATTTACGAGGGCCACGGTATAAGGGGCGCCCCATTTCTCCGAGAAGAGCATACGGTTTACCAGCTCGAGGGTTTCCGAAGCCGAAAGGATGCCGTTGTTCAGCAGGGTGACCCGGGCCTGATTTTCCAGATCGGCGATGTTTTCAGGCGAGAGTACCCCGCCGCTCAGAAGCAAGACCGGGACGCTCTGCAGGTGGGCGCTGCAGCGCAAACGGCTGACAAGGTCCGTTCCGCTCACCTTCCCGGTCTGGAAGTCCATAATGACGAGAGCCGGTGGTTCCTGCTGCATGAGCGTCAGAGCTTCTTCGCAATCCGTGAGACAGCGAAGGGAAAAGCCTTCCAGGCCTTTCTCCACGACCCGGGCGAAGAGCTTGCGGAACTCGAAATCCTCGGACAGGATGAAGACCGGACCCGTGGAAGGGGCTGGACAGACCGAGTTGATGATCTCGAAGAGCGTCCCGCTCTCGGCAGCTTTAAGCGGCGATCCTCTTCTCGCGCCTCCTGCGGCGCCCGCGGCCCCTGCGGCGGCCGAGCCGTCCCGTTCCGCGATGCGGCCGTACAGCAGGAAGGGGGCCTCGAAGAGAAGCGGATGGTGACGTAAGCTCCGGATCAGGGCCCAGTCACCGGGAGACGCTCGTTCCATGTCCCAGACCAGAGCCGCCGGGCTGAGGCCCCCGAGCTCATCCTCCCAGTCTGTATCGGAATGCAGACGCTTCAAGGCGCGGCCGCACCGTTGCGCTAGACGTTGGATCTCCTCGGCGGGTCTATCCGCTCGGGAGACGACCAGGATCACCGGGGCGGGGTTCTCCGGATACGGCAGCAAGGGGCCGCTTAGATTGGGAAGGGGCAGCCGGACGTGAAAGTTGCTGCCCCTGCCGGGGCTGCTTTCCAGATCCAGCCTTCCCGAATGCAGCGCCACCAGATGCCGGACCAGAAAAAGCCCCAGACCAATCCCGTGGCGCCGCTCGGGGTCCGAGCCGATGTTGACGAAGGGCTCAAAGATCCGTTCCTGCTGGCGATCGCTCATCCCCGGGCCCGAGTCCCGTACGGTGATATGGAGATAGGGTGGCTCCACCTCCGCGGCAAGAAGGATGCTGCCGTGCTTGGTGAGTTTGGCCGCGTTTTCGAGCAGGTTCCTGAGAATTTGTCCGAGCCGGGCTTCGTCGGCCATGAGATAGGGAAGCCTCGGAGGAAAATCCTTTTCCCACCTGACACAGGCCGCGGACATCCCGGAGCCCGCCAGCTCTTCAAACACTTCCGTCAGGAGCGGCCGAGGATCGATGACGCTCACGGCGAGGTCCAGTTGCTCGATCTGCGCCCGTGAAAGATCGATAAGGTCATTGGTGACCCGAAGCTGATGCTCGGCGTTTCGTTGAATATGATAGAAGTCTTCCCGAAGGTCGTGAGGGAGCTCCACGGCGCCGTCGCGGTATCTTCGCAGGGCGGCGGAAACATGCCGCAGGATGGTGGTGAGCGGCGTTCTGAGCTCGTGGCTGATGTTCGCCAGGAGGCGGCTTTTCAATTGATCCGCCTTCTCCGCCGCCGCCCGGGCCTGCCGGGCCTGATCGAAAAGAAGAGCTCCTTTCAAGGCGCTGCTGAGATAGGTTCTCAGTTCCTCATACAGAGTCCCTTCCGCATGGCGGACTTCCAGAACCGCGTATCCAAGCGGCTGGTCCTGATGAAAGAGAGGCAGGACCACGTAGGAATACCTGCGGGACGGGGGCAGGAACTGTGGGCTGATGATCTCACGAAGCGGGAAAACCGGCGGATCGGATCGATCGATCACCCATCCGGCTTCGGTGAAGCCGACGATAAGGCGGGCATATTCCGGATGATCCCAAGAGTCCTCGTACAGGCAGACGTACGCGCTGGGAATACCGAGCCGTGGAAGATTTTCTCGAAGAACATTTCCCAGACGGTCGAAATCCAGAGTCATGAGGAGCTGTTTGCCCAAATCACGAAGCTGCTGATCTGTTTGGCGGCTGCGCCATTCGCGAAGCGTACGGGAGCGGTCGACGGCTTCGGAAATTAACACTCGAGCCTGGGAGCAAAGATCCTCGAGCCGCGCGATACCGCCGCCATCCGGGACAGCCAAGGCGCGGCGGCGAAGGGAAGAGATCACGTCCTGCCAGGGGGAGATCGCCCCTTCGCCGTGAATGACACGTTCCATGATGTTGTGAAGGACTCTTAAAAAATCGGCGGAACTCCCGGACTGCACTTCGTCGATAAAAGCCTTGACCAGGGGGATGAGCCAGGCCGTCCGGATGTCCGCCCCTTCATGCAGAATAGCTGCCGCCTCATCACACATCTGCTCCACGAGCTCCCCCAGGCATTTTTGGGCAGGGCCATCCTTATGGCGGCCAGCCTTCGCCGCCGCAAGAAGGATGCATTCCGAAGGGCAGCCGCAGGATTCCCTGACGATGAGCCGCGTGGGCAGGCTGACGCTCTTCTTGACCTCCCGATGCCTGAGCATGGAGAGGAGCAGCCGATAAGCCTGAATCCCCTGTTCCCGGAACGGTATGGCCACCGTGGTAATGAGCGGCGAGAGAAGGCGGCTTTCGGTGATGTCGTTGAAACCCGCCACGGCGATATCTTCGGGGATCCTGAACCCCCTGCGCTGGAGGCTCTTCGCGGCGCCGAATATCTGGAGGTCGCTAGCCGCCACGAGAGCACGGAAGTCTCTGCCAGGACAGAGTCCCCGCTCATCGATAAGCTGCCGCACCGCCGCCTCTCCTCCATCCCAGGCTAAAGGATCGCAGATGAGCTCTTCCCGGCGTTGGATCCCATAACGAGACAGTAAATCGAGATAAGCTTGAAACCGTTCGTTCGCCGTGACATGGGTTTTAGGGCCTCGAATGAAGGCGATGGAACGGTAGTCGTGGGCCTCAATGAGGTGGCTTAGGAGATCCTGCATGCCCTGATAGGCATCCACCATGACCGTCGGAACGCCGGGCAGGGGATAGCTCAAGGTAACCAGCGGCATGGCGAGAAATTGCTCGTGAAAGGCGGTGATCGCCTCGGCATCCACGGCGCCTCCCAGGCTGGAAGCCCAGCTGACAATGCCATCCAAAAACTCGGGGCTCACCAGCCGGTATACTGCGTTACGCTGGATCTCGTAGTCATCCTCGGCGTTCAGGGCCCCACCGGGAAAGCAGAAGAGGTTGGTATCCGTTCTCGCCGCCTCTTCGACCACGCCGGGCCAAAGAAAACCGCTGGAGCCCTTATGGATGCTGGCAAGGAGAAACCCGACGGTGGGACGCCTGTTCCGGGATTGTCCCTTCGATTCCCTAAGCCTGCCGCTCATGTCTCCTGAATTGATAATATCATATCCACGGAATGGAGTTTAAGATAGAAAGCCGCCTTTAATCCGCAGCTGCCAGCCATTTATGATTCAGCGCTGGCCGCTTGGGAGCATACTATCTAGCCCGCGCAGCGGATCAGGCGGGCGAAACGTGCGCCGTACTCTTCCCCTTTTACGAGATCTTCCCGGGTGGGGCAGCCCACGAACTCGAAGGAGTCCATGACTTCCCATTTAACGGCTTCCACCAGCTGCTTGAGGTGCTTCACCGCCCCGCCGCTCCAGCCGTAGCTGCCGAAGGTGACCGCCTTCTTGCCCAGCACCCGCTTCAACACGGCGGCGTTCAGCACCTCCACCATGGGAGGGAAGAGGGCACCCTCGTAGGTGGGGGCGCCGATCACCACCCCGTTGTTGGTCCAGAGGGCGGGCAGGATGTAGCTGACGTGGGTGCGGGCCGCGTCGAAGATTTCCAGGCGCACTCCCTCCCGGGAGATGCCCTGGGCCACGGCGTCCATCATCTTCTCCGTGTTCCGGTACATCGAGCCGTAAACCAGGGTGATCCCCGCCTCCGCTTTTCCGCAGGCGAACTGGGCCCATTTCCGGTACAGCTCGACAATCCGGCCCGGGTTCTTTCTCCAGACCAGCCCGTGGGAGGGAGCGATCACCTCCACGGCGACCCCTTTCA
>Ga0315280_10010748_pt1 | contig 11404 bp, 12 predicted proteins | sample YL17G06_40_MG_FD_203697 | JGI IMG/M metagenome (GOLD analysis project Ga0315280, IMG submission 203697) | Sediment microbial communities from Yellowstone Lake, YNP, Wyoming, USA - YL17G06_40 | ecosystem: Environmental > Aquatic > Freshwater > Lake > Sediment | place: USA: Wyoming | collected... | reverse complement strand
TTTAAAAGGCGTAATTTCTTCCTTTGGGCGGCTATATATATCTTGTCCTTGTAAAAATCTCTTTCCGGTAGCATAATAAACGCGATAATCGCAAAAGTGCCTTTTTGGGGCGCGGTGCTGATACCGAATAAATAAACCTAAAAATATGCCGATTAATAGAAAACTAACTATGGTTTTACGCCACATCATAAAATCTTCTTAAGATATTAAATTTAATTTTAAAGAGGTCGAAGAACATACGGATAGAATCCCTAAATATTCCTACTCGTGATTGCAAACAATTTAACCAAATTATCGGAACCTCTTTTATTTTATAACCTAATGACTTTGCTATATATAAAATCTCAACATCGAAACAAAAACCATTTAGTCTCTGTAGGCTAAATATCTTATATCCTACTTCCTTTTTAAAACATTTAAAGCCACACTGGGTATCCTTTATTCCCTTTATAATAAATAACCTTACCAATAAATTAAAAATCTTTCCCATGTTTTGTCTATACCACGGCTGTTTGAGTAAAATTTGTGAATCTCTTAAAGCGCGTGAACCTATGACAATATCGTAACCTTTATTAAAATATGGGAAAAAATTTTCTATTTCTTCGATAGGCGTAGATAAATCTGCATCGCTGAATAATACATAATCACCTTGTGACTCCAAAATACCTCTTTTCACACTAAAACCCTTCCCCATATTCTTTTTATTTCTTAAGATCTTGATATTTGAATGCCCTCTGGATAATGAATCTACCGAATTATATGTGGCGTCTGTGCTTCCGTCATCAATTATTATTATTTCGTAGAGATAATTATGAATTTCAAAATAATTTAATATCTTCTCTAATGTTTTAATTATCCTTACATTTTCATTATAGGCGGGTATGACTACAGAAATAGCCAAATTATTTAACATTTTATTCTCTTAGTAATAAATTAACTTTTAATTATCTCTAATTCGATATGGAGATGTTCTGCCGGAAATATAAATGTCCAAAATCTTTCATAAGACAAAGGAAATTTATTTGCCAACCAATTAATACCATATTTTCTAAAGGCACGATGAAAAGTAATTTCTTTTTTTATAATCTTAAAACCGATTTTTTGTGCTAAGTTATCTAAAAAGAAACAAGAAAAAGCATGGTAATGGGCATAATCCCCGTAAGCCATATAGGAAGAAAAATGAGGTGTTTGAATAATTATCTTTGCCCCATTTTTTCCTATACGACAAAGTTCTTTTAAAAATGATTCTACATCAAGTAGATGCTCGATTATCTGCTTACAAATAATATGACTAAAAATGTTATCCTTAAATGGAATTGTAAGATACTTGAGATTGCAAATAACATCTGCCTGAGTTTGTAAAGATATATCAATGCCGATAGCTCCTTTTGTTTTATTCTTCCCACAACCGACATCTAAAATTTTATTATTAAACTCCATACTTCCTAATAAAACCTGTAAATAGTTAATACAATAACATTATACATAGTAGGAACTTAAAATTTTCTTTGTTATATATTCTATCTGGGAGCGCCTTAAGAATGGGTGCATAGGCAAAGAAATAATCTCATCTGTAACCCTTTCAGATACCGGAAAATCTCCTTTTTTATATCCAAGTGACTTATAAGCCTTCTGCAAATGTAAGGGTATAGGATAATGAAAGAGAAAAGGTATATTGTGCTTCTTTAATATTTGGCATATCCATTCTCTATTTTTAGCTCTAATCACATAAAGATGGTATGCATGTTTTACATTTTTCTTTTCAGTAGACAAGATTATACCTTCGAAACCAGACAATAATCCATTGTACAGTTTTGCCTTCTGGCGACGCATACGATTCCAAATATCCAATCTCTTTAGTTTCACTCTTAAAATAGCTGCCTGTAGCGTATCTAACCTTGAATTATATCCGATAATTTTATGTTCATATCTTGAGACCCGACCGCAATCTCGTAATATTAACAACTTATCATAAATCTTTTTATTATTTGTAGTGATTGCACCCGCGTCCCCACAGGCACTTAAATTTTTAGTCGGGTAGAAACTAAAGCATCCGATATCACCCAAAGAGCCTACTTTTTTCTTTAAACCTTTCAAATTATAAGTGGCTCCGTGCGCCTGAGCAGCGTCCTCAATGACTTTCAAATTATATTTTTTAGCTATTTTAATAATCTGTTGCATTTCTGCCGGGTGACCGAAAAGGTGAACGGGGATTATCGCTTTTGTACGTTTAGTAATGGCTTTTTCTAATTTTCTGTAATCCATACAATAAGAATCTTGGTCTATATCGACAAAAACTGGCGTAGCACCCGTATATGTCACCGCAAAGGCAGTAGCAATAAAAGTAAATGCTGGCACAATAACTTCATCACCTTCTTTTATATCTAAGCTCTTCAAGGCTAAGAATAAAGCAGCAGTTCCGGAACTTACCCCAACGCAGTATTTAGTACCGCAATATTTGGCAAATTCATTTTCAAAAAGTTTCATTTCTTTGCCCAAAATAAAATCTCCTCGAGCTAAGATATTCTTAACTGCGGGGTAAAGTTCTGATTTTATCGCTTCGTTCTGCGCAGGCAAATCAATGAATGGTATTTTCATTTTATTATTACTTTAAAAATCCTTCTACGGCCTTAAATACCTCATCAGTGGTTATTGAATTGATACATTCTCTGTTTCGCAGGCATTGCGGCATTTTAAACTTTTTATAACAAGGCCGGCAAGGCAGATCTTTTTTTATCACCTTGTGATTTTCGCTTGGAGGATAGGGGCCATAAACTCTTTCATCTATAGGACCGAATATAGAAACTGTCTTTACCCCTAATGCCACAGCCATATGTAATGGCCCGCCTTCATTACATATTACAAGATTGCACCTTCTCATCAAGACAGCCATTTCTAAAAGGTTAGTTCTGGCTTCTATTGGTTTATTGCACATTAAACTTATAATCTCTTTAATGAGGTTCTCTTCTTGGTGATTAGCAAAAAGAATAATTTTTGCTTTATATTCTTTAATTAATCTATCAGCGAGTTGAGAAAATTTTTCTTTATTCCATCGTCTGATATGCGAATCCTTTCCAAAACTGGCACCCGAACCTGAGACTATGCCAATAACTATATCGTCATCTTTGATATTATTCTCTTCTAAAAAACTTTCTGCCCATTTAGTATATTCATCGGGAATATATAATTCCAATTTTTCTGATTTTATTTCTAAACCTATCAGTTTTAATAAGTCTGAATAATATTTAACTTTCGGTTTCTCATCATAGCCAGCTATATTTATCCTGTCAGTTAAAAAGCTACCCTTTCTCTTATAATTAAAACCTATGCGTTGGCGAACTCCTAAAAGCCAAAGAAAAAAACTATACTGTTTACCTAAAGAAATATCTATGGCTAAGTCAAAATGTTCATTTTTTAATTTTTTTAAAAACAGTAGGAAATTTCTTATACATTTTGTTTTTGACTGCGACCACGCGAGTCTCCAATCGTCCTTTTCATATATAAATATTTTATTTAGGTTTGGATTCGCTTTTAAAATTGGCTCTACCCTTTTATTACATAAATAGGCTATAGTGGCATCGCGATAGCTATCTCTGAGAGTATGAATTATAGGGGTAGAGAATAAGACATCTCCGATTCCAAATGGATTTATAATAAGAATATTTCTATTGCCTATTTTTTTTAACATTCTTGTAAATCCTAGGATTAAAATCAGGGTCGTTATACATCTTAAATTGATAGTACATTTTATGATTTTTCCTACCCTCTTCAATCTCTTTAAGTAAAATCTTAAAGGCATAAATCAAATCTTTATATTGCAGATTAAGAATTCTTAATCTTTTTTTAGCTAACAAACGGTGCTCCCTTGAAGAATCCTTACGCTTTGCTTCTATTTGCATATGATTAATTTTAAGGTTAAGTACGGATAGTCTATCAATAACGCTTCCCACTGTTTCAGTATGGATTAATGGATTTTTTGCAAGGCGCCTCCTATTTTTTTTAAGCCGACTAGAAAACCACTCATCGATTTTTTCTATAGAATCATTCCTTCTTTGGTTTTCCTTGTCTATCTTTCGTTTTATATTCGCAATGTTTGAATCTGAAATTCTTCTTTCGCGTGCTCTATCTTCTAAATGCCAAAGGTTAAAATTATGCCTGTGATTTGCTTCTATTAATTCGTAAAAACTATTTTTATGTATTTGCTTAGCTTCATTTAAATATTCTAAATTCTTTTTATGCCAGTTAATACCTAGTCTTTTTTGTAAATTAATAATTTTGTTAACTGATAAAATCATTTTGAACTTCCCTTTTTATTTTAAATATAATTTTTAAGAACCAATTAATTTTTTAACATCACCAGCCTTGTCTTTGGAACAAACCAAAAGTGAATCTTTAGTATCTACAATAATGATATTATTCAATCCTAATGTGGCAACTAATCCTTTATCGGACCAGACAAAGGAATCTTTAGTGCCGATGTCTATGCATTTGCCTTTAAATATATTGCCATTTTTGTCCTTTTTCATAATCTCTGCCACTGCTCGCCAGCTACCTAAATCAACCCATCCAAAATCAGCCGGCAAAAGTGCAGCTTTTTTTGTTTTCTCCATTACCCCGTAATCCAGAGAAATAGATGGAAATCTATGCCAGAGCCTCTTTAAATCTTGTTTATTGCGGATTTGCTTAATTATATTATATGCATCCGGTACATACTTTTTTATTTCTTCCAAGATTGCACTTGCCTTAAAAACAAACATACCGCTATTCCAAAAAACACCTTTATCTTTAATTAACCTCTTTGCTTTAGATAATCTTGGTTTTTCAATAAATTTCTTAACTTTGTATATCTTTGATTTTTGATGTTTGATTTTTGATTTTACTTTAATATACCCGTAATCGGTTTCTGGCCGTGTAGGTCTAATTCCCAAAGTAACAATAAATCCATCTCCAGCTACGTTTATTGCCTTAGCTAACAATCTTAAGAATTTATTGCGTTGTCTAATAAGATGGTCGCAGGGCAATACCACTACAACTGCATCTGAATCAAGCAGGCTTATTCTATGCGACAAGACTCCTATGGGAGCAAGCGTATTCTTTCCTTTTGGTTCGAATAAAAAGTTTTCTTTTGGTATGCCTGATTTTTTTGTACAACCTTTTATCTTCTTTACGTGCAATCTATTTGTAGCTATGTAGATATGCTCATTTTTTATTAAACCGCCTATCCTACGTAGGGTTTCCTCAAGCGTAGATTTTGCTGAGCAAATATTAAGAAATTGCTTAGGTTCTTTACGGCTGCTTAATGGCCAAAGTCGAGAGCCGATACCTCCAGATAAAATAATCGCGTAATTCATAGATTTCTCCGATTTTTATAAATTCTCAAATTTATCTAAAATAATGTATATATAAAAGGCGCCACGGCTGACGACTGAGTAAAGATAATCAATAAAGAAAACAAGAAAAGGACAATTACAATCGGAAGAAGCCAGTATCTTTTCCTGATTCTCAAGAAGTCCCAAAATTCTTTTAATATAGATAATCTACTCATAGAATTGCTCCATTTTCTAAAATTGTTTTATATATCTATCCTTCAAAAAAACTTCCGGTTTTTTAATCCAATGGCTTTCTTCAGTAGTCTTTTCTAAATCCAATAAATCTTTACCAATGAGTTTCAAAAATAAACCTATGGGTGTGAAAACTAAATAGAATATTAAAATAAGCGCTATATTACTGATTAACCAATTTACGATATACGCGAATAGTCTAAAGATTTTGTAGATAGGCAGAATTACCTTAGGCACAAATATAGATAAGGCAAAAAATATTACCGCAATACCAATTATATTTTTATAAAATAGTTTACCTGATTTAAATAAATTTATGGATATTAGAGAAAGTATAATAGCAAATGATAATCCAAAAAGTTTTATATCTTTAATATTTTGCTTTTGCATCTTAATCTAATTCCTGATATTTAAGCGGCTCAATCTTATCTTTAATTATTTTTTGTTTGGTCTTATCCAATAAGAAACTACCTATTATAACATAATCCATGTCTGTTCTGATAAAACATCTGTAAGCATCTTCAGGTGTACAAACTATTGGCTCCCCCCTTATATTAAAGGAAGTGTTTATAATAACCGGACAGCCACTCCTTTTATGGAAAGCGTCTATCATATCATAATAAACCGGATGGTCTTCCCGAGCTATAGTTTGTATCCTTGCTGAATAATCCACATGGGTTACTGCGGGTATAACCGAACGTCTGAGCTTTAATTTATCTATGCCCTTTAAATTATCTCCTTCTTTATTCTTGAGCAATCTTTTATCATTCTTTACAGGCGCTGTAATAAGCATATAGGGGCTTAGCGTATTTAATTCAAAGTACTCCGAAGCCATTTCTTTTAAAACCGCCGGCGCAAAGGGCCTAAATGACTCTCTAAATTTAATCTTTAAATTCATCCTTGATTGCATGTCGGGATTTCTTGCATCACCTATAATGCTCCTTGCACCCAAAGCCCTTGGACCAAATTCCAGGCGTCCCTGAAACCAACCAATCACATTCTGCTTCTCAATAAGCTCGGCAACAAAATTAGGTATTCTGTCTTTAGTTAACTTGCTATACTGGATATTTTCCTTTTTAAGAAAACTTTCAATCTGTTCATCGCTATAACCAGGCCCTAAGAAAGAACCTTTCTGGTAATCTTTAATTGGATTTACATTTCTTGGATTACCTAAATATTTATACCAGATAAGCAGTGCCACACCCAAAGCTCCTCCGGCGTCTCCGCTTGCGGGTTGAATCCAGATGCCATCAAAGGGCCCTTCGCGTAAAATCCGGCCATTACCCACACAGTTTAAAGCGACACCTCCTGCAAGGCATAACTTCTTCTGGCCAGTAACCTTATGTACGTGGCGAGCCATCCTAAGCATTATCTCCTCAGTCACTTCCTGTATGGAACGCGCTAAATCCATATCGGCTTCTCTGAGCTTTGTTTCCGGCTTACGCGGCAATAATGCGAATAATTTATCAAATTTAGAATTAGTCATCTTAAGGCCATTACAAAATCCAAAATATTTCATATTTAGCTTAAAAGAGCCGTCTTCCTTTAAATCTATCAGTTCATTTAAAATTAAATCTTTATATTTAGGCTGCCCAAAGGGAGCAAGCCCCATTAGTTTATACTCACCAGAATTTACTCTAAATCCCGTATAGTATGTAAAGGCAGAGTATAAAAGCCCTAACGAATGTGGAAACTTTAAGGAATACTCAATTTTAACGTCATTATTTCTACCAATTCCGAAACTAGCTGTATCCCACTCACCTACTCCATCTATAGTTAAAAATGCCGCCTCATCAAATGGAGAGGGATAAAATGCTGACGCCGCATGTGACTCATGGTGTTCACAGAAAAGAATTTGTCCTTTAAATTTTAGTTCTTTTATAATTAAATCTTTAATCCAAAGTTTGCTTTTCAACCATAGAGGCATTGATTGTAAAAATTGCGTTATGCCTGAAGGTGCAAACGCAAGGGCGGTCTCTAAAATTCTTTCAAATTTAACCAGTGGTTTATCATAGAACCCTATATAAGCCAAATCATTCGCATTAATACCTGCTTCACTAAGACAATATTTTATAGCATTTATGGGGAAGTTAAAGTCGTGCTTTCGGCGCGTGAAACGTTCTTCCTGCGCTGCTGCTAAAATTTCTCCATCTTTAACCAAACAGGCAGCGCTATCATGGTAAAAAGCAGATATACCTAAGATATTCATTTTTTATGATATATTTCGTATCTTTAAGTCTCAATAGAGACCTTAACCCCTAATTCATCAGCGATTCTTTTTAAGGTAAGCAAAGAAATGTTTTCTCCGCCGCTCTCAATTCGCGAAATCATCTGCTGGGAAATGTTTAGTTTTCTTGCTAACATCTTTTGAGTAAGGTTTTTTTGTTTTCGTAAGATTCTGATTCTTTCCCCAATCCAAAGACAAAACTCATTAATAGCCTTTACTTTACCTTTAGAAAAAATATTTATTCCTTCTGCGCGATATTTTTCTAATAATTTTTCATATATCGCTTGCCAAAATTCGATACGCGGATTATTCCAATTGTCCTTCCTCATCTTTCGTTTAATATCATTCCAATGCCTACAAAAGTATTCTGGTTTTAAATAACCACGGAAGACCTCTCCTGGCGTATTTTTTCTGGCCAGCAATAAACTAGATAAAGAGAGAAATTGGGGATGTGCGGGATTACGTAAAATCCTCACTGCCTGTTTTTTGGATATATTCCTGTCCCAAAGCCAATCTTTTTTCATATCCTTCCAATCTGCATTTCTAAGAGACGATCAATTTCCTCTTTAAAGTGTTTCTCCATTTCTCTATAATCAATCCTGTTTTTTGTCTTTAGTTCTAAAAGGCCGGTTTTAATCTCCAGACGCGGATAAGTTCTAAACCAACGAACCAATGCTTCCTGTATTGTCGGGTTACAATATTTAAAAGTAAAACTAGACAGGTTCATAAAGGTGTGAGATAGAAAATATAAATCATAGAAATCTTTTGCTTCCTGCCTTCCTCCCATAGTTATTTTTCGTCCTACTATATCAAAACTCTCTACGGTTCCGGTAACTGTATAAATTTTTCGCAAATAAATATCCTCCAGGGCAAATACCCAAATTCCATCTATTCGTCTTGCCGGCTTTAATCTTCTTATATAATCTTCAATAAAATCTATCTTCAATATCTCATTTTTGGATAAACGTGCATTGAAGATCAATATACGGACTTTATCTTTTTTTTGCTGCTCTCCAATTATTTCGAAATTCTTACCGATTCTGTCAGACAAAAGTTTTAGCAAAGAAAGAATATTTTTTCGGCTGAACTTCGATGTAAAAAAGTCTAAATCTAAAGATTGCCGATGACGAAAATAGACCATAGAAAGCGCTGTCCCGCCGCCTAAACAATAATCATCGACATTGCCTGCCAGGGTCTTTAAAGTCTTATCCTGCCATTTAGTTATTGCTCTCATAACTCAAATATACAACATAAATGTTGTATTGTCAAGTAAAATACAACTTTTATAATGTAAAATAACTTACCCTCCAAATATACACGCCACACCTTATTCTATTCTCTATCTTTTGCTTATTCGCTAATGCCTGTGCAATCCCAGCCAGAGACCTAATAACTTTATAGCGAATTCCATATTTATGTACTCTTATTTCATTCTTGAATAATAAAAATAAAGACACAATAAAATTATCAAAGTTATTAAGGTTATACTGTTAGCAGTAATTATAATTGAATCTTTTAAATGTATCCCATAGGCAATCCATAATGAAACGCCAAAAGAAAGTTGAAATAAAGTTGTAACGCTTACATCCTTTGCAGATTTAGTCTTTAAAACTTTAATAATCTGAGGAATAAAACCAAACATCGTCAGACCCGCTGCCAAAATACCCGCTATAGACCAAAGCATAATATAATTATTTATTTTTTATTCTATTTAAATCAGTCTCGACCATCATCTTAATTAACTCTTCAAATTTAACCTTAGGTTGCCATCCTAATTTTTTCTTTGCTTTGCTATAGTCTCCTTTTAATTCCAATACTTCTGCTGCACGGTAGAATTCTTTGTCTATAACCACATAATCCTCCCAATTAAGCCCAACATAACTAAAAGCCAACTCCACAAACTCTTTGACTGAATGAGTTTCACCGGTGGCTATTACATAATCATCGGGCTTATCCTGCTGAAGCATAAGATACATAGCTCTTATATAGTCGCCAGCAAACCCCCAGTCTCTTTTTGCCTCTAAATTTCCCAATCTTAATTCTTTTTCTAAACCCAATTTTATTTTGGCTACGGTATGGGTGATTTTACGAGTTGCAAATTCAAAGCCTCTTCTCTGACTTTCATGGTTAAAAGCAATCCCATTACAGGCAAATAAACCGTAGGCCTCCCGGTAATTCTGAGTTAAATAAAAACCTGCGGCCTTAGAGATTCCATAAGGAGAACGGGGATGAAACGGTGTATTTTCATTTTGGGGACTTTCCTTAGCCAAACCGAACATTTCGCTACTCGCGGCAAAGTAAAATCTACATTTTGGAGCTTTCTCCTTTATTGCAGATAAAACAAAAAGGGTTCCGTTGATATTTGTGTTGATTGTGGAGAATTCATCTTCGAAGGAATAACTTACAAAACTCTGGGCTGCCAAATGATAACATTCATCCGGTTTTATCTTTTCTACTACATTAAAGATGCTGGCATAACTCTCTAAAGAGCCGGCGTGTAAAACTAATTTGCCCAGAAGGTGTTTTATTCTCCAAAGCCGATGTTCGGGGTCTTCCAAAGCCACATGCCTGACTATACCGTGAACTACGTATCCTTTTTCTAAAAGAAATTCAGCCAAGTATGAGCCGTCTTGGCCCGTTATACCGGTAATTAGTGCTTTCTTCATCTCTTATCCCTCCTTCTACTACCTTTTTGATTGCTTAGGTTATCCCTATCTTTGTCTTAGCAATTGCCAGTCCCATCATAAACCAAAATAACACTGCTAATTGTAAAGCATAAAGATTGGTATCAAAGAAACTTTGTACCAAAAATCCTAAAATTCCTGCTAAAATTCCTAAAAGCAGTATATCTTTTCCCCTTCTTAGGGTCTGAATCCCTAATTTAAACAATTCTACTACAATCCATAAAAAACAGAATAGTCCTAGTATTCCCGTCTCTGCAGCCATTTGAAGAAAAGAATTATGAGGGTATATACCTCCCTCATTTTGAATTTTATAGTAATGAGCAATTGTTGTATAAGTATTTAGTCCAGAACCCAATATGGGAAAGTCCTCAATGATATTTAGTGACTCCCTCCAAAGATCTAGACGATATAAATTTGATTTTATATCTCCCAAGGATTTTATTCGCTCTTTCATTGTAAGTGGTAAGATGAATGATATACCAACCAAACAAATTATCATTAATAAACACAAGAGGGTTTTATCTCGATAGCGCAACAGTTTAATAAGATAATATCCGATTAGTCCCAACCCAAATACACATCCTATCCACGCTCCTCGTGAATAAGTTAACCCTAAGCAAATTACTAATAAAATAACCAAACCTCCTAAAGTTATTTTCTTTATCTTACTTCTAATTAATTGCATATCGATTAACATCATTAAAATTATAGGAATAACTACAATTAACCATCCCGCAAAACCATTAGCAGCAGCAAATGAAGCAGTAAGCCTAGAGGATGCAAAACCTCTCAAAAAATCTGTGCCTTTAAAATATTGTACTCCTGCATCTGCTACCATAAGCATCGATGAAACCAATATCATAATGAAAATATTTCTTAATCGTCTCTTATTATTAATAGTTTCTACTACTATAAAATACAATATTATATAC
>Ga0315280_10010747_pt1 | contig 11404 bp, 4 predicted proteins | sample YL17G06_40_MG_FD_203697 | JGI IMG/M metagenome (GOLD analysis project Ga0315280, IMG submission 203697) | Sediment microbial communities from Yellowstone Lake, YNP, Wyoming, USA - YL17G06_40 | ecosystem: Environmental > Aquatic > Freshwater > Lake > Sediment | place: USA: Wyoming | collected... | reverse complement strand
CCTGGGAGGCGGCGGGGGTGCTTGGCAAAAGGAGTACATCACAGACGCCCTCGTCCAGCCGGACGGCAAAATCGTGGCGGGAGGCGTAAGCGACGCCAGCGGCGCGGAACGGTTCACTTTGGCCCGCTACACGGCCGCGGGAAAACTCGATACCACCTTTGGCGTCGGAGGCGTCGTGACAACTTCGTTCGGCGGCACTTTGGACAGGGCTGCGGCGGTCACCTTGCACCAGGGCAACATTCTCGCAGTAGGGACTGGCTTTGGCGTCGGCGTTGGTGCGGATTTTGCGCTCGCCCGGTACACCTCAAACGGCAGCCTGGACACGAGTTTTGGCGCCGGCGGCAAGGTGGTCACGGACTTCGGCGAGGGGGACATGTTGGCGGCGGTTGCCATCGATGCCGATGATACTATCGTCGTCATCGGAAACGCGCAGCAAGGGGGCATTTGCAGATTCGGGCTGGCGCGCTATCTTCCCAATGGAAGCCTCGACGCGAGTTTCGGCACCGGCGGTCGGGTGCAGTCGGATCTTGGCCACGAGGGACCAGTGCCGAGCGACGTCGCAATCGACCCGGGTAGCCGAAAGATCGTCGCTGTCGGCACTGCCGACGACCGCGGCGGAGAGTTCCTCGTTGCCCGCTTCAACGCTGACGGGTCCCTGGACAGCACCTTCGGAACCGGCGGCGTCGTATTCACGGCTATTCCAAACTTGAGCGCCAGAGCCAAGTCGGTTTTGATTCAACCGGACGGGAAAATCGTCGTCAGCGGTGACGGGTTCGATTTACCGTACGTCTCGCCAGGCCACTACCGCATCGCCCTGGCCCGGTACGATACCTACGGAAACTTGGATCCGAGCTTCGGTGCTTCCGGCGCGGCGGGCGCAAGTTCCGAGTCGCCCGTGGCCCTGACGGACGCGGCCTTGGCGGACGCCGGACGGCAGCAGCTCGCCTTGGCGGCCTTGCTCCAGTACGAAGACCAGTTGCAGGCCAAGCCGGCGGCCCGCAGCAAGGGATTAGAGGTGCCTGCCGTCGACCTGGCGCTGTTGGATTTGGCGGGCTGATCGGAAACCGCAGAGGACGCAGAGGTCGCAGAGGGAAGGGGTGGCGGGTGGTGGGTGGCGGGGCAAGGATGAAGTCGGAACGCTGAAAGCTGACGGCTGATAGCTGAAAGCTGATCGCTGAAAGCCGAGGGGCTGGGGATTGGCCTCTCAAGGAGACTTGCGGAACCTGCGGCCCGCTCCTAGACTGCAAGGGGGAAAGGACGCAGTCCAGAGGAGACCGAGCCGATGAGGAGCCGCGTCGAGATCGCTCCGGCGGACGATTGTAGGGTGGGACAAACGCAGCGCAGTCCCACCAGAAACCGGCCAAGCGGCCGTCCAAGAACAACTTCGCGATTGAACTGCGGCGGCCCCTCACCCCCGACCCCTCTCCCAAAACGGGAGAGGGGAGTCATTGCTGGACGGCCGCTACATCGTCGTTGGTGGGACTTCGCTGCGCTTGTCGCACCCTACCTCCTCCTCGGCGCGGCTTTGTGTCTGATTGCGGCGAGTGCCCGAGCGGATTCCTTCCGCCAGCGCGTCGAGGCCGATTGGCGGCAGCAGGATGAAGCCCGGATGATGCAGGTCCGGCAGCCGGGGGTGATCCGCTTTCCGGGCGGGGAACTCCAGTGGCCGGGGCTCACGCCTGCAAATGCGAAGGGCGTGGCGGGGGCACTGTCTGTGCCGAAGCTCGCGGCCCCGACACTGGATGGCCGCCTGGATGATCCGTGTTGGCAACAGGCGGCGCGCGTGCCGCTTGGGCCGCCGGATCAGCCGGTGCAACCAGCGATCCGGCTCTGCCACGACGGCACGGCCGTGTATCTTGGGGCGTCGTTTCCGACCGCGGCCGAGTTGTGTTTCCAGCCCGTCTCGACGGGCGCGGATGCCGCCGGGGCCGTGGACGGAGCGAAGAACGGGCGATACGGGTTTCACACGAACCTGGAGCCCAATCCGTGGTGGCAAGTCGATCTTGGCAAGCCGCAAGCGATTGGGCGGATCGTGGTTTATAACCGGCTCGATTATGCGCCGGGTCTGCACAATGCGGACATCTTGGTGGTGCTGGTCTCCGATGACGGCAAGAGTTGGACGAAGTGCTACGACAACCAGGGCCGGGCGCTGGGCGGCGCGACCAGCGGCAAGCCGCTCGTGGTGGACTTCGAGGCCCGGCCGCCGGCGGGCATGAGCAAGGTCGCGGCCCGTTTCGTCCGCATCCAGTTGCCCAGTGCGGCGCCGATCTTCCTGCACCTCGACGAGGTGGAAATCTACGCCCCCGGCGACACGCAGATGAAGACCAACCTCGCCCTCGGCCGCCCGGCCGATCAGAGCAGCCGCAGCCCGTGGTCCAAGGGGGGCGATCTGGCGGCGCTTGGCGACGTGAGGATCGGCTTGCTGGGCACCGGGCCGTCGGCCGTAGTGACGATCAACGGCAAGCCGGCGCCAGCGGACAGGGCGAAGATCGCTCGCCAGGGCGCAACCACGACGGTGGAAGTGGCCCTGCCGTTGGGCGGCGAACTGGCGTCAATGCCGCAATCGGCAACTCCATTTCACAGCCAACCCACGCCGCTTGCGGGCAGCGCTTCGTGGCAGATCGTCTGGCCCGAGAAGCTGAATCTTGGCTACGGCAGGAACCGGCTGACGCTGGAGCTGCGCACCGTGGCACAGCCGCCCTCGGCTGTGCAGACCTCAGGACAGCCGGGGGCGGCTGTCCCACAGTTTGAGATCGCCGCGGAAACGCTCGTCTTCACGCCCACCGGGCCGCAGCGGCAAGTCGTGCTCCAGAAGACGGTGCAGACGGGCGGCCCGGTCCGGCTGGAATTCCAGGTCGCGCATGAGGGTGCGGCGGCATTGATCGTTACGGCCCGTCAGGGCAAGAGCCAACTGCGCGACGGCCGGACGTTCTTCATCGCACCGGTCGCAGAGACGCTCGATCGCGCGGAAAAGGTGTCAGGAACCTTTTCACAACGGTTCCTGGCACCTTTTCTTCGGCAACAACTCGACGCGCTCAACGCGAAGGAAGAATCCGACGGGCCCCATCCGGCCGCCCGCGCGGCCCTTTCCCGGGAGGCCCGGTGGATGGCCCGCCGCGCGGCCTTCGCCAACCCGAGGCTCCAGTTCAGAGAACTCCTCTTCGTTAAGCGGTTCACGCAGGAGACGTATCCCGACGTCTGCCTGAACCACATGCCCTGGGTTTCTCGCCCCGGCGGCGACATCTGCGTCCTCACCATGGCCGGCGCCGACGCCGAAGGCCCGGTCCGCAACCTGCTCAGCGGCGCGCTCGGCCCGGGCCACGTCCACGGGCTCGATCTGTGGTGGGATGCCGACCGCGTGGTGTTCGGCTACGCCAAGGCGAAGAGCAATGAGCCGCCGCGGGGCTGGTTGGACCGCCGCACCAGCTTCGACCTGCGCCGCAGCGAGGAGCCCACGCACCTGTTTGAGATCGGGATCGACGGCCGCGGCCTGCGGCAGCTTACCCGCGGCGAGTGGAGCGACCTGGACCCGACCTATCTGCCCAACGGCGACGTGGTCTTCGTCTCCGAGCGGTGCGGCTACTCACTCCAGTGCAACGAATACGACAAGGACGAGACCTCGACGAATCTCTACCTCATGCGGCCCGACGGCACGAACATCCGCCGCATGAGCGTCACCAAGGACGGCGACTACCTGCCGCACACGCTCGACGACGGCACGGTGGGCTACACCCGCTGGGAATACCAGGAGCGGGGCTGGGCGAACATCCAGTCGCTCTGGACCATCCGCCCCGACGGCACCGGGGCCGACGCGCTGTTCAAGCAGCACTTCAACGACCCCTGGGCCGTGGAGGATTGCCGCTCGCTCCCCGGGAGCAGCCGCTTCGTGGGCGTGGCCGCCGGGCACCACACGCTGCCGGCTGGGCCGGTGATCCTCATCAATCCCCGCGACGGCATGAACAGCCCCCGCGGCATCCAGATCGTCACGCCGGGCGTGCTGCCGCCGGAAGGCGGGATGACGGGCCGGGCGGTGCCGCAGGGCGGAGTGCTGGGCACCAGCGGCTATTACATGAATCCCTGGCCCATCTCGGAAACTACGTTCCTGGTCTCCTACGGGGCGTTCAGGCACGGCTACGGCGTGACCCAGGAGATCGACCCGGCCGGCTACGCCATCTACTTGATCGACGTGTACGGCACCAAAGAGCTGATCTACCGCGACCCGGCGATCTCCTCTTTCGCCCCGATCCCGCTGCGGCCCCGCCCGCGGCCGCCGATCCTGCCCGACATGACCGACCCGAGCATGCCTTACGCCGTCCTCTCGGTGCAGAAGGCGGCCAAAGGGGCGCCGGGCATTGACCCCAAGAAGGCGAATTACCTCCGCATCGGCGAGGGAGTCGCCTGGCCCTACTGCAACACCTACGGCGGCCAGCGCTACGAGCCGGACGTCAAGTCGGTGATGATCAACTGGAACCCCGTCCGCGTTCTCGGCGACGTGCCGGTCGAGGCCGACGGGACTGCGCATTTCCGCGTGCCGGTCGATACGCCCCTCTATTTCCAGTTGCTCGACGAGAACCACATGGAATTGCGGCGCATGAGGTCGTTCATCAGCTTCCAGCCGGGCGAGGCCCGGGCCTGCGTGGGCTGCCACGAGACCCGCGAGGAGGCCGGGGCCGCGGCGACGCTCGGCATCGCCTTGGGCCGGGAGCCTTCGGTGCCCGTGCCGCCGCCCTGGGGTGATCGCCCCATCAGCTTTCTGCGCGACGTGCAGCCGGTCTTCGACAAGCACTGCGTTGAGTGCCACAGCGGCCTGAAACCCGCCGCGGGCCTGGATTTCTCCGGCGGACTCACGGCCCGCTACAACCGCTGCTACGAGACGATCCTGGCCCACAAGCTCATCGCCCAGTCCAACGTCGGCGAGGATGCCCGGATCACCATGCCGCTGGAGTTCGGCTCGCACAAGAGCAAGCTCGGCCAGGTGTTCCTCAAGCGGCTCCAAAGCCAACCCCCGAAGGTCTCCCGGGAGGAGTTTCTCCGCATCGTGACCTGGATCGACGCCAACGCGCCGTACCACGACGGCTTCATCAACAAGCGGCTTCCCAAGATGCCTTACGACCTGCCCAGCGACAGCGAGCTGGTGCAGAAGATAGGCGCGATCCATGCCAAGCGGTGTGCGAGCTGCCATCAGCCCGGCGAGGTGACGCGGCTCGATTGGATTAACCTCCGCAAGCCGCAAGAGAGCCTTTTCCTCACCGCCCCGCTGGCGAAGACTGCCGCCGGCAAACAGAAGTGCTCTCGGGCGGTCTACCAGGATTCATCCGACCCGGACTATCGGGCCGTGCTCGAAATGGTGGAGTCCGCGGTCCGCAAGGCGTGGGAGTTCCCCCGGCGGGACGTGAAGTCGCTGGAGCCGAAGCCCAAGTTTGCGTCGCGGTGAGCCGCGAGTTGACCGGGACCGGGCGACCGCTTCCTCACCCCGCCGGCGAGCACTCCGGTCCGATGGGCTCGAAGAACTTATAGGTGAGGATGAACTCCTGGTGGCCGAGCCCTTCGGAGACGCTCGGCTTGCCGGCGGCCACGTCGAGCACGCGGTCGAAGATCTCGCGGCCGACTTCGTCGAGCGTGGAGCGGCCTTCGAGGATCCGGCCGGCGTTGACGTCCATGTCGCCGGCCATGCGCCGGTACGTGTCCGGATTCGCGCAGATCTTAATGACCGGCGAGATGGCCGAGCCCACGACCGAGCCGCGGCCCGTGGTGAAGAGGGTCGCGTGGCAGCCGCAGGCAATGAGCTCGACGATCTCGGCATTGTCGGAGATGTTGGGGAAGCCGAAGCGGACCTCACCGTCGGGCACCACGTCCAGCAGGTAGAGCCCGCCGCGCGGCGGCACGTCCCCCGGCTTCACTAGGCCGGAAATCCGCGACTTGCCGCTCTTGCTGTAGGCCCCGAGCGATTTCTCTTCGATGGTCGTCAGGCCGCCTTCGGCATTTCCGGGTGCGAAGCTGCTGTGGCCGAGGGTCCGGTAGTAGCGTGCGGCCTTGGCCACCGAGGCGATGATCTGGCGGCCGAGTTCCGGCGTTGTGGCGCGCTGGGCCATGAAGTGTTCGCAGCCGATCAGCTCGCCGGTCTCCTCGAAGATGGCGGTGGCGCCCTGCTCGACAAGTAGATCGAACGCCCGGCCGGCGGCGGGATTGGCCGTGAGCCCGCTCGTGGCGTCGGAGCCGCCGCAGATCGTGCCCACGACCAGCTCGCGCACTTCCATGGCGACGCGCGGCGTCTTGCGAATTCCTTCGAGCGTGCGGCGGACCCACTCCTGACCGGCTTGAATGGTCGGCCGCGTGCCGCCCAACTCCTGAATGACGAGTGTCTCGACGGGCCGGCCCGACTGCCGGAGCGCCTCCGCCAGGCTGCGGCGGTCAAAGCTCTCACATCCGAGCGAGACCAAGAGCACGCCGCCGACGTTGGGGTGCGTGCAAAGCTGGCGCATAATCCGCGCCGCGTAGGCATTGGGAAAACAGCCGCGGAACCCGATCAGGTGTACGCCCTGGTCGGGAAACGGGGCCGCAATCTCCCTCGCCACGTGATGGGCGCATTCCACCAGGTAAGCCACCGCCACTACGTTGCGGATCCCCTTGCGGCCGTCGGACCTCAGAAAACCTTCCATCGGCAATGCTCCGATTGTGATTCAACGAATCCCATGATTCTACCGCAATCACAGGGTGGCGAGTAAGTGACCCCACCGGTTTGGATTGCGGCTCCGCGGCCTTACGGCGCTGGACAAATAGTCGTCGAGCGATCATCATACTGTCGAAGCGGATTGCCGCTAGCTGATAGCTGATACCTGATAGCCCGAAATGAGGAGCCAGCCATGTGCCACGCCTGCAATCGAAGACAGTTCCTGGAAGCGACCGCTGCCGGCGGAATGCTCGTGGCGGGAGCCGCGCCCGGCGCTATTGGCAGCAAGGTAGGACGGATTGCCAATCCGTCCTACGAGTCGCGAAAGCCGGGTCCGGTGACAATTCACGTCGCGTACGTGGGCATTCCACACACGGCCTGGCCCCGGCCGGACTTGGATCTTAAAGCGGAACGGGACCTGTTTGAGAAGCGCTTGGGCGAAGTGGAAAAGAAGCTCGCGGGCGTGCGGCTGGTCGGGCGCGAGCTGGTCGGGACGCCGGCCGAGGCCGCCGGTGTCGCCGCCAAACTGAAGGACGCCGACGGGCTCTTGATCGTCCATCTCACCTTGGGCACCGGGAATCTCCTAAGCCAGCTCGTGGATGCCGGGCGGCCCACGGTGATCTTCGCCCAGCCCTTCAGCGGCCACGAGTGGATGTTCGTGCCGCAGTGGCAGAAGGCCGGCAAGCGGGTCGTGCTCCTGGCCACGAGCGACTACGGCGAGCTGGCCACCGGCGTCGCCCTGTTGCGGGCCCCCGCCCTGATGCGGCAGTCGCGCGTGCTGCTGATCGGAGCCCCCGCCGGCACTCCGGCGGCATGCTCGGCTGCGGAGATCAAGAAGCGGCTCGGCACCGAGATCGTGCCGATCACCGTCCAGCGCATGATCGAAGCCCACAAGGCGGTCGATCCCCAGGCGGCCGAAGCCGACGCCAAGCGGTGGATCGGCGAGGCCAAGAAGGTGGTCGAGCCTCCGCCTGCCGAAATCCTCAAGGCGGCCAGGACCTACCTGGCGATGAAAAAGCTCATGGAGGAGGAGCGGGCCCAGGCGATCACGATCCGCTGCCTGGGCGGGATGCCGATCGACGTGCTCGGCTATCCGTGCCTCGGGTTCGCGCGGCTCAATGACCTGGGGCTGGTTGGGGCGTGCGAGGCGGACGTCGATTCGACGCTCACTATGCTCCTGTTCACATACGCCTTCGGCGTGCCGGGCTTCATCAGCGACCCGCTCTTCGACACCGCCAAGAGCGCCGTGATCCACGCCCATTGCAGCGCGCCGACCAGAATGGACGGCCCCACGGGCAAGGCCGCCCCGTATCTCATCCGCACGCACCGCGACGACAACCGCGGGGCCTCGCTGGAGGTCGAGATGCGCCCTCGGCAGCCGATCACCTGCGCGAAGCTCGTACACCTCGACACGATGCTCATCTCCACGGGCAAGATCATCGAGATCACCGACTTCGACGACCGCGGCTGCCGCACGCAGATCACCACCGCCGTGCGCGACGCCCACCAGATGTTGGCCAACTGGGGCGGCGGCGTCCTGAAGGGCGACATGATGACGCTTCTGCACCGCGTGGTCTTCTATGGCGACCACCTGCAGAACGTGCGGCACCTCGCGGTGCTCATGGGGCTGAAGGTGGTCGACGAAGGGTGACGCCTCCCCGAAGGGCTGCCAAAGCTCTGCCTGCGCCACGCGGACCAGGCGCGAGAGGAGCCATCCGACGAGAGCCGCGAGCACGACCAGTTGCATCGCAAGGCCGGGGCCGGTCGGCAGTAGTTTCGCCGCGACGCGCACCACGAGCATGACAATCGCCAAGGGCACGATGCCAAGCTCCGGGAGCATGTGTAGGGCCGGCTGTGCCGGCCGCATGGGGGTGGCCGGCAGAGCCGGCCCTACCGCGACCTGCGGGCGGAATGCCGCGGCCGAGGCGTAGGCCCGGAAATCGGCGTCCATCGCGGCCAGTTGGTCGTAGGTGTGGCGGAGCGCCGGGTCCCGGGCCATCGCGCGGCGGACTTCGTCCGCCCGGTCCGCGGGCAGCTCGCCGTCCAACAAGGCCGAGAGTTCGGCAGGGTCGATGGGTTTCATGCTTGGTCCTTTCGGTAGACGGCTTTCACGCGTTCTTCTTGATCCACGACTCGACGTTGCCGATGGTCCACGGCTCGCGCTGCTTGCGGCTGAGCATCTTGTCGGCCTCGGGGTCGTCCACGAACTGCTCGGCCTCGGGGTCCCAGCGGAGCTTGCGGCCCAGGACCATGGCGATGTTGCCGACGTGGGCGATGGTGACCGTGCGGTGGCCGGTCTCGGCCGGGGCATAGCACGGCTGGCGGGACTTCACGCAGTCCAAAAAGTTGCGGTGCTCTCCCCCCTTGCCGCCTTCGGTGCGGGCGACAATTTCGCTCGGACGGTAGAGATGAATCTCGTCGGGGCCAATCTTCGACTTGAGGATCTTCGGGTTGCTCGCCTGCAACGGGCCGCGCCAGTTCTCGAAGCCGATCCATCCTTCGCTTCCTACAAAGCGGATCCCCGGCTCGCTGGACGAGACGCGCAGGGTTACGCCGTTGGCGTACTTGTAGTGGAGGTCGAACGTGGGGGCGACGTTGAACAGGGCCTCGCGCGGCGGGAAGTCGCCTTTGCCCTCGACCTCGACCGGGCCGGTCTTCTCCGTGTCGTTGCCCCATTGGGCCAGGTCGATCATGTGGGCGCCCCAGTCGGTCAGGGTGCCGCCGGAGTAGTCGAGGTTCCAGCGGAAGCTGCCGTGGCAGCGGGCCGGGCAATACGGCGCGAGCGGGGCCTGCCCGAGCCACATTTCGTAGTTGAAGCCCTTGGGGACGGGCTGCGCGTCGCGTTGGGTGAAGTTCTCGCCGCGCGTGGTGCCGCCGATCGGGAGCGTCACCTCGATGTGCCGCAGTTTGCCGATCCGCCCGTTGCGCACCAACTCGCAGAGGTGGATGTAGGTGTCGATCGAGCGGTTCTCGGAGGCGGTCTGGAAGATGCGGCCGGTCTCTTGCACGACCTTGCAGAGGATGCGGCCTTCGCCCACGGTGAGCGTGAGCGGCTTCTCGCAGATCACGTCCTTGCCGGCCTTGGCGGCCATGATCGCGGGGATCACGTGCCAATGGTCCGGCGTGCAGTTGTCCACCGTGTCGATGTCCTTGCGGTTGACCAGCTCGCGGAAATCGCCGTACGTCGTGCAGCCCTTGTAATCCCTGCCCAGCACGTTGGAATAGTGCTTCTCGACGGCCGCTTTGGCGCCCATCATGCGGCTTTCGTCCACGTCGCAAACGGCGATCACTTGCTCGTCGGGATTGCGGAAGATTTGGGGGAGATTCCAGCCCACGCCGTGTCCTCCGCAGCCGATCAGGCCCATCGTCACCCGCTTGCTCGGGGCGACCAATCCGGCAAGGCCCAGGGCGGAGGAGGGAATAACCAACGGCACCGCCGCAGTTGCGACGGCGCGGGGAAGGCCCGTCAGAAACGTGCGACGCGAGATGGATCGAATGAAAGGCATGACAAGACTCCTATTGTCCGATGATTCTTGTACGTCCCGGGCTCGGTCTGGCGACAAAGCGTGCGCGGAGGCGTCCCTTGCGGCCAAGGTATTCTCCGCCCCAAGCCCGGGGGTTGCAACCCCCGGGCTTTACGGGGTGGATCGCAGCAGAAGCGCGACGTGTCGCCGGATGCAGCGTCCGCAGATCCGCTCTGGTGGAGCGGCCGCTCACCACTCCAGCCCGATGTCGCTCAGTTGGCGGCGGAGGGCAGAGAGGTCCAAGAGCCCAACGGCCGACTGGCCGTCGGTGGCGGCCAGAAGAGAGCCGTCGCCGCTAAACGCCAAATGGACGATCGCGCGGGGCCGCAGCGCGACGCGGAAGACCTCCTCGCCCGCCGCAAGGTCCCAGAAGTGTACGGACCCGTCGCGGTAGCCGATGGCCAAGAGCCGGCTGTCGGGGCTGAACTCGCAGGCGTTTGGCGGCGAGGAGTGGGCGATCCGGAGACCGCTGCCGCTCGAGGGAAAAGGCTGCACGAGGACTTCCGCGACCGGCGGCCGGTCCGCCGCGGCCCCGAAACCGCCAAACGCCCCTTTGGGCTCTTCCCCGCGCACGGTTGCCAACCAGCGGCCGTCGGGACTGAATGGTCGCAGCCCGATCGGCTCGCCCGGTGATTCGCCCTCGGCAACCGTTCGCCCGGAAGGGAGCTCGATGACCGTCATTTTTCTGGGGCCGGTGGGATCGGCGGACTGGAAGGACGCCAGCAGGCGCCCGCCGGGAGCGAGGCATGCCGTGTACGCGCCGGTTCCCGGCGGCGACTGCCACACCGGGCGAGCGCGGAGCAGGTCCCAGACCGTGGTTCTTGGCCCTGAGGAACTCGACGCCACGACCAAGGGGCTGCCGTCCGCCGCAGAGGCGACCGAGCCGATGAGCCCTTTCAGGCCGCTTTTCTCGTCGAGGCAAGCGAGCTGGCGGTCCGTGGCCACGTCCCACGCGACGGCGTGATAGGCGCCCGCGGCGACAAGCTGCTGCCCGTCGCGACTCAGCGCGAGCAGTCCGGGAGTCGGCAGCCCGTCGCTGGATAGGGTCTGCACTGGCGAGCCGGTGGCGCGATCCACCAGCCACGCCGTTCCGTTGCGTTCGCCGGTCACCGCCAACCGTTTGCCGTCGTGGCTCAACGCGAAACGAAACACCTTGGTCGGAGTGGGGATCTCCCGCAGCGGGCTTTCCGCAAGTTCCCATTGTCTGAGG
>Ga0315280_10010746_pt1 | contig 11404 bp, 9 predicted proteins | sample YL17G06_40_MG_FD_203697 | JGI IMG/M metagenome (GOLD analysis project Ga0315280, IMG submission 203697) | Sediment microbial communities from Yellowstone Lake, YNP, Wyoming, USA - YL17G06_40 | ecosystem: Environmental > Aquatic > Freshwater > Lake > Sediment | place: USA: Wyoming | collected... | reverse complement strand
GCGGCGAATCTCGTCCTGCAGCCCCAGCACCATCATCTCGGGTTCGGCAATGGTCAGTCGTTTCATGCGCCAATGGTATCATAAGAACGCCATTTATGCGCAATTCTTTATGACGCGGTGTATAGATAGCAGAGAGCAGAGAGTAGACAGCAGGCTGCCCACTGCTCACTGCTAACTGCTCACTGCTGAGTGCTAGCGGAGATCCTGCATGTCACACATCAGCGTTCGCGGACTGAGCGTTTCGTACGACGGCCATCAGGCGCTGCGCGATATCACGGTTGATATGCCTGACGGCCAGATCACGGCCATCATCGGGCCGTCTGGCTGCGGCAAGACGACGCTGCTGAAATCGTGTAACCGCTTGCTGGACTTGACCGACGGCGTGCGGGTGCAGGGCGAGGTGCTGATCGACGGCATCAACATCTTGGACCGCACGGTGGAGGTCTCGCAACTGCGCAAGAAGATGGGGCTGCTGTTTCAGCGCCCGTACCCGCTGCCGATGTCCATCTACGACAACGTTGCCTACGGGCCGCGCATTCATGGACTCAAGGGCCGACGGCAGCTCGATGCGATTGTCGAGCGGTGCTTGAAGGCGTCGAGCCTGTGGGAGGAGGTCAAGGGGCGGCTGCGAGCGCCGGCGACGCGGCTGTCGGTGGGACAGCAGCAGCGGCTGTGCCTGGCGCGAGCGCTGGCGGTAGAGCCCGAGGTGCTGCTCGGCGATGAGCCGACGTCGGCGCTCGACCCGCAGTCGGCGCAGCAGGTCGAGCGGCGGCTGCTGGAGCTGAAGGGCGAGTACACCGTGGTGCTGGTGACCCATATCCTGCGACAGGCGAAGCGGCTGGCAGATTACGTCGTCTTCCTCTACCTGGGCGAACTGGTTGAGCACGGCCCCGCGGCGGAGTTCTTCAACAACCCGCGCGACAAGCGCACGCAGGCGTACCTGGGCGGAGAGGTGAGCTGAGATCCCTTGGGCGCGACGACATCGTCGCGGCGCATAGCAAGAAAGGGCGCGGTTTGCCAAGCAAGCCGCGCCCTTTCCGGCGAGCGGGGCGGATGCCCAGAGGGATATGATGCACACGTGCGGGCTATGATGGCGCGGCCCGATGACCCTCACCAGCCTCTCCCACAGAGCTTAGCATTACCCACATCGTGCTCTACGCGGGTATCGAGGTGAGATTCGGGCGGGCGGGCCTTCGTAGGGGCACGGCATGCCGTGCCCCTACCGCGCCCCGGCGCAGACTGGGCGACGATCTCGCAGCCGGGCCGTCTGGAGTGCGGCGGCGTGCCGCCGCTTTCACAGCGGGAGCGCGTCGCCGGAGGCGACTGAAGCTCCCGCTGTCCATACGGCGCGTTCTGCGGCTGCTCAAGATGTGGGTAATGCTAAGCCCACAGAGGGAGAGGAGACACTGCCCGCGGTGGCCGCTTTTTCCGCCGCGCCGCCGAGCATGGGCAGCAGGGCGGTGAAGGTCGAGCCCTGGCCCTCAACGGACGCGATCTCCAGCCGGCCGTGATGGGCGGCGAGGATGCGCTTGACGACCGAGAGCCCCAATCCGGTGCCCACGATCTCGCGCGTCTCAGGCGTCTTGACGCGGTAGAATTCGCGGCCGAGGTTGGGAATCGCCTCGGCAGGAATGCCCAGCCCAGTATCGCTGACCGCCACCCGCACATGCTCGCCCACGGTATCGAGCTTGACCGTGACCGAGCCGCCGGGGCGATCGTACTTGATGGCATTGCTCAGCAGGTTGGTTAGCAGCTGCTGAAGCTCCTCGCGATTGCCCATCACCGTCAGCGGCGCGGCGGCGGTTGCGCCACGGGGGTAGTCGAGGCGGACGCGGTGCGCGTCGGCGTCGGCGCCGAGAAGCTGCACCGTCTCGGACAGCAGCTCCGGCAGCGCGACCGGCGCGATGGTGCGCGAGACGTGAGCCTGATCGAGACGCGACACCGTCAGCAGGTCATCCACGAGCGTGAGCAAGCCCTCGGTTCGCGCACGCATGCGCGCCAACATCTTGCGCTCTTTCTCGGGGTCGTTGCGGGCCAGGCCCTCGAGCATAATGTCGAGATAGCCGCCCACCGCGCACAACGGCGCGCGCAGCTCGTGTAACACCATGTTAACGAAGGTCGCCTTGACGCGCTCGATCTCCTTGAGCGCCGTCACGTCGCGCAGCTTGCGGGCCTCGACCAGCAGGCGCCGATGCGCGAGCGCGCGGGTGACGACGGTGGTGAGCTCGTCAGGGGTAAGGGTTTGGCCAGGTAATCGTAGGCGCCGCGCTTGGTCGCCTCGACGGCGGTGTCGAGGCTGGCGTAGGCGGTAATGACCACCGCCACCGTATCGGGATCGGCCTCGCGCAGCGCGGCCAGCAGCTCCATGCCCGGGTTAACTGGGGACAGTTACCTATTTCCAAGGGCTTTGCGGCGTGCGTTTCGTTGTTCGCGTGAAATAGGTAACTGTCCCTTATAGCTCCTCATCGATCGCCGAGGCCGCGCGGCGGCCGGCGCCCATCGCTTCGATGACCGTCGCGGAGCCGGTGACGATGTCCCCGCCGGCGTAGATATGCGGCAGGCTGGTCAGGCCGGTCTCTTCATCCACCACGATGTAGCCGCGGCTGTTGACCTTCAGCCCGGGCGTCGTCCGCTGCACGAGCGGGTTAGCCGCGGTGCCGATGGCGATGATCACCGTGTCGGCATTGACCATGTATTCCGATCCGACGCAGGGAATCGGCCGGCAGCGGCCCGACTCGTCCGGCTCGCCCAGCTCCATGCGCTGGCACTCGATGCCGCAGACCCAGAAATCGCCGTTGGAGGTGATGCGCGTGGGGCAAGTCAGCATGTCGAAGATAATGCCCTCATCCTGCGCGTGCTGCACCTCCTCGGCCCGCGCCGGCATCTCGTTACGCGATCGCCGGTAGACGATCCGCGCCTCTTTGGCGCCCAGCCGCAGCGCTACCCGCGCCGCGTCCATCGCGACGTTGCCGCCGCCGACGACGACCACGCGTTCCCCGACCCAGATGGGCGTGTCCACCTCGCCCACGCGATAAGCCTGCATCAGGTTGGCGCGGGTCAGGAACTCGTTGGCGGAGTAAACGCCGTTGAGGTTCTCGCCCTCGATGCCCATGAAGTGCGGTGTGCCCGCGCCAGTGCCGATGAACGCCGCGCTGTAACCGGACGCCAGCAGCTCCGGCAGCTTGAACAGGCGGCCGATGACGACATCGGGTCGCACCTCCGCGCCCAGGCTGCGGACATAGTCAATCTCGGCTTGCAGCACCGTCTTGGGCAACCGGAAGTTCGGGATGCCATAGCGCAGGACGCCGCCCCCGCTGTGCAGCGCTTCGAACACGGTCACCCGGTAGCCCTTGCGCGCCAGGTCGCCAGCGACGGTCAGGCCCGCCGGGCCCGAGCCGACCACGGCGATGCGCGGACCGTCGGGCGGTGCGCCGCCTGCGGGCGAAGCGCTGCCGAGCTCCTGGTTTCGCAGAGCATAATCGCCGACGAAGCGCTCGACGCGGCCGACGGCGACCGGCTCGGACTTCTTGCCCAGGATGCAGACGCCCTCGCACTGGCTCTCCTGGGGGCAGACGCGGCCGCAGATCGCGGGCAGACTGTTCTTGTCGCGCAGCACCTGCGCGGCGCCGGCGAAATCGCCCTCGCGCACGCGGGCGAGGAAGCCAGGGATGTCAACGCCCACCGGGCAGCCGGCGATGCACTTGGGCTTCTTGCACTGCAAGCAGCGCGAAGCCTCGGCCATGGCGAGCTCAGCGGTGAAGCCCAGCGCGACCTCATCGAAGTTGCGGGCGCGGACTTTTGGGTCCTGCTCCGGCATATGCTGGCGCGGCGGTCGCTCAGGCTTGCTGGAGTCGGCACGCATGCTCATAGACCTCCTTGGCTTGCTGCTCAAGACGCTCGAACCGTCGTTGGCGCTGCGCCAGCTCCTTGAAGTTGACCTCGTGGCCATCGAATACCGGGCCGTCCACGCAGGCGAACTTGGTCTTGCCGCCCACGGTGACGCGGCAGCCGCCGCACATGCCGGTGCCGTCAACCATGATCGGGTTGAGGCTGACCAGGGTCTTGACATTATAAGGACGGGTCGTCTCGGCCACCGCGGCCATCATCGGGACGGGACCGACGGCGACGACCAGGTCGATCTTCTGTGACTTATCCTCGAGCATGTCGCGCAGCTCGTCGGAGACAAACCCCTTGCGCCCGCGCGAACCGTCGTCGGTGGTGATGCGCACCTCGTCACTGATGGCGGCCATCTCGTCAACCAGGATCAGCAGCTCGGCGGTGCGCGCGCCGATGATGCTGACGACGCGGTTGCCGGCTTGCTTCATGGCGCGCGCCTTGGGATAGAGCGCGGGCACGCCGACGCCGCCGCCGACGCAGACGACAGTGCCGACTTTCTCCACTTCTATGTGGCAGCCCAGCGGCCCGGCGACATCGAGGATAGCGTCGCCGGCCTTCATCCGGCTGAGCTGGCGCGTCGTCTTGCCGACGGCGAGGAAGATAACGCTGACGGTGCCGGCGTTGGGGTCGCTATCGGCGATCGTCAGCGGGATCCTCTCGCCCCCTTCGCAGATGCGCAAGATGAGAAACTGCCCGGGCAGGGCGGCGCGCGCCAGGTCCGGCGCCTCGATGTCGAGCCGCGTCAGGTCCGGCCCCAGGTTGGTCGCGGAACGAATGGGAAACATATGTCACTACCCTCCGGTGAACGCGTTGTCACCCCCCGGTGAACGCGTTGTCACCCCGAGTGGCTAGGCCTCCGGCCGCCACGGCGGTCGCGAGAGCGACCTAGCCGCAACGCGAGGGGTCCCCTACGGGGGTACTGAAGGGCGATAGGGGACGCCTTCGTCCGCCGACGCCTTTGCAGCTCGCGCTCCTTCACCACGATGGCGTAAGCGTCGTTGTCTATGACATCGCGAATGGTCATCACCTGCGGCAGGATGAGCCGTCCCTTCGGCGCCGCCTTGTCCACCGGCACCACCAGCACCACCGCATCGCCCGGCCGGACGAGGTCGCCGATAATGGTCGGCATGACCCAACCGCTGGGCACGTGCTTGACGAGCAGCGTCTTGACGATGTCAATGCCTTCGCGCGTTTTCGCCGAGCAGCGCGCCAGCGGCACCCCGCGGCGAAGCGCCCACTCGACAAGCGCACCATCCGGCGGCCCCAGGTCGCTCTTATTCGCCACCGCGATCAGCGGCACCCCCGCGCTAGCGATCCGCTCGGCGAGCTCGTCCTCGTAGCGGTCGACACCTGCCTGGGGATCGAGCACCAGCAGCGCCAGGTCGGTTCGGTCCAGCACGCGCAAGGTGTGGCGAATGCGCGCCTCACCCAACAGGCCGGTGTCGTCAATCCCCGCCGTATCTATGATTACCACCGGGCCCAGGGGCTGAATCTCCATCGCCTTGCGCACCGGGTCGGTGGTTGTGCCGGGGATCTCCGAGACGATGGCGGCCTCCTGGTTGGTAAGCGCGTTGATCAGGCTCGACTTGCCGGCATTGCGGCGGCCGAAGATGCCGATGTGCAGCCGGCTGCCGAGCGGGGTCTCGTTGAGGGTCTGGGTCATGTCGCCTCCGGCCCCGCGCGGGCGCGACTGGGGCGTGCGACCGCGTTCCTTCAATTGCCTGGCGCCCGAGATGCCCGGCTTGGTCATCTCCTGCGGCGAGAGCACGATGTCCAGCTCGTCGTCGGTGAAGAGCCCGCGATCCAACAGCACCCGCTTCACCGAGCGGCCGGTCTGCGCGGCTTCACGCGCAACCTCCGACGCCGCCTCATAGCCCACATAGGGCGCGATCGCCGTGACCAAACCGAAGCTGCCCTCGACCTGGGCGCGGCAGACAGCGGGGCGCGCCTCGATGCCGCGGATGCAGCGCTCCATAAACATGGTCACGCCGTCGTGCAGCAAGTCAAGCTGCTGGAACAGGTTGTGGGCGATGAGCGGCAGGAAGGCGTTCAGCTCGAGCTGACCCGCCTGCGCCGCCATGGTGATCGCGAGGTCATTCGCCATGACCTGGTACGAAATCTGCGTGACCGCTTCGGTGATAACCGGGTTAACCTTGCCCGGCATTATGGACGACCCCGCCTGTTGCTCGGGCAGGGCGATCTCACCCAGCCCTGCGCGCGGGCCCGATGACAGCAGCCGCAGGTCGGAGGCGATCTTGGCCAGCGTCGAGGCGGCGGTCTTGAGCAGCCCCGAGACCTCGACGAAGACATCGGCGTTCTGAGTCACATCCATCATGTTTTCGGCGCGGGCGAGGCCGATGCCGGTGAGGTCGCGCAAGATGTCAACCACTGAGAGCACATACCTGGGATCGGCGCAGAGGCCGGTGCCGACGGCGGTGCCGCCGAGGTTGACCTGGCGCAACTTCTCTTCGGCGACGTGCAAGCGCCACCAGTCGCGCTGCACCGCCTGCGCCCAGGCCGCGAACTCCTGGCCCAATGTCACCGGCACCGCGTCCTGCATCTCGGTGCGCCCTACCTTGAGCACGCCCGCGAACTCGGCCTCCTTGGCTTGCAGCGCGCCTTGCAGCAGACCCATGTCTTCGATCACCAGGCGCAGCAGCTTGACCGCCGCAACCTTGACCGCGGTCGGATAGGCGTCGTTGGTAGACTGCGATAGGTTAACGTGGTCGTTTGGGTGCACGAGGGAATAATCCCCCTTGCGCCCGCCCAGAATCTCGATCGCCCGGTTTGCCAGCACCTCGTTCATGTTCATGTTGGTCGAGGTTCCGGCGCCGCCCTGCAACGGGTCGAGCGGAAACTGGTCATCCAGCCCCCCGCCGACGACATCGTCACACGCCTGGCAGATGGCCTCGGCTATATGCCCCGGCAGTTGCGAGGTACGCTGGTTGGCGAGCGCCGCGGCCTTCTTCACCAACGCGAGCGAGCGCACAAGCTCCGGGTGCACGCGCAGGCCTGACAGTGCGAAGTCTGCCATCGCCCGCGCGGCGTGAATGCCATAATATGCCTCTGCCGGCACCTCCAGCGCGCCCAGCAGATCGTGCTCGGTTCTGGTCATCGCTGTAGGGGCAACCCTTGTGGTTGCCCTAACCCTTGTGGTTGCCCTGAATGGGCAGGCACAAGGCCTGCCCCTACCGCCATTCGGCTGTGACCGCATCCCTCGGCCACGCGACGGCCGAGGCAGGCCACCATCTCCTCGATGCAGGAGCGGCACCTGGCCCCGTCTTCCCCCACACATATTCTACCCGGATAGAGCTCATAGCGGGCGCGATAGCGGAGCGGCGTCGCATTGGGCATGATGACGTCCCCGCCCGCTTGCAGGGCTTTCTGCCGTCCCTCGGGGTGGAGCGCCCCGAGCGCGCTGGTCGCCGGGATCAACGCCTGCGGGTGCAGCAACCGCAGGCAGGCCACAAATCTCAGCGATAGCTCCAGCGATGCCCGGGGCGCTTCCCCGAGTGGGGTGGAGGGGCGGGGGATGAATGGTCCTACGCCGATCATGTCAAGCTGCAGCGCCTGGAGGAAGAGCAGATCGTCCGCCAGCATCTCCAGGCTCTGGCCGGGCAGGCCGATGATGACGCCCGACCCGACCTGGTAGCCCAGGCGGCGCAGGGCGTGAAGACAGAGCACGCGCTTGTGCCAGTCCGAGTCGGGATGCAGCCCACGGTACAGCGACGGACACGAGGTCTCGATGCGCAGCAGGTAACGGTCGGCGCCGGCCTCGCGCATCAGGCGGTAGTCGTCGTGTGGCCGCTCGCCGATGGAGAGCGTGACCGCGACATCGCAGCGCGCCTTGATGCCGCCGATGATCGCCCCCATCCGGTCGGCGGTGTAGGCGGGATCCTCGCCCGACTGGAGCACCACGGTGCGATAGCCCAGGTCGGCGGCGACCTTCTGTGCCTTGATGCTGCGGGCGTAGCCGCCGTTCTCTCTGCGGTGGGTTCCCGTCGAGGCGTAGAGCGCCGTCTCATGCATCGCCACGTGGTAGAGCAGCTTGGCGACCCACTCGGCAACCTTTGCGAAGCTGGCGCCGGCTACCGCCTCGGCTGAGCAGTGCACGTGGAGTCCCGCCGTGGTGTTCACGACTGCCCCCACCCCCTTGAGCGTCTGCGCTACCTGCTTGACCTGTTCGATCCCGGCCCGCCCGTGCAGTATCGGGCTGACAATCTCTACGGGGACGTAGCCCCGGCGGTCGGTGCGCAGGCTGCCATCACCCTCCGCTGTCCAGCCCCGTTCGCTTCGCTCAGGGCAGGCCTGCGGGAAGGGAGAGGGCAGCGGGTGACCCTGGTGGTAGGCCCCGATGCTGATGCCCAGCTCGTTGATCGCCCGCTCCGGCAGGAAGCACTCGATCTCGACTCCCCACCGGTAGGTCTCCGCCCTGCTGCTCGATATTTGCGTCTGCGCCATCTACTGCCTCGCGATCACACACCTGTTTGCCATTACATTCATGCCTGCTTCCGCGGGGAAGTCAAGGCCGGAATGAGTGGTTTCTGCGGGGTGTGAGGCAGAAAGAAAGACCCCGCCGCGGCTGAGGAAGGGGCGCGTGCGGGTCGCACTGCTCTCACTTGGCCTTGCAACGGATAGGCTGCAAGACTATAATCCCGCCAGACGGTTTGGGCAGAGAGAAGAAGGCAATTCCGAGCGATTAGAGATAGCTTTCTGGAAGTGACTAACGGCCGGAAGGAGGAACAAAGAGAATGAAGAGCCTGACAGCAATCTGCTTGGTGGCCCTGCTTTCGCTGGGTGCCCTCGCTGGTTGCTCAAGGAAACCAGCCCAATCAGGGGAGACCAACAAGCCGCCAGTCCCGAGGACAATCGGCGAGGGTGTTGAGTTATTGGCCCTTACTTGGCCAGCACATAGGGGATCACCCGCAACCGCGCAGATCAGAACGCATCCGGGAGCGGAATGTGTGATTCTCGTCTTGGAGCACTTTGGCAGCAACGAGTCCAATATGGATGAAGGCCTTAAGCGGAAAACCGCTGACGATCAAGGCTTGGTAACGTGGAAATGGACTGTAGCACCGGATGCCGACGTCGGATCACACTCATTGATATTCGTCATTACCCATCAAGACACAAGACAGGACATAAGGATACCCTTTGAAGTAGAGTGAAGTCTTGGGTCGGCAGGTGTGGGTGGTCCAACTGCTAAAAGCACAGTCGCAGGCGACGTAGGAGAGAAAGCATCCGCTGGGCGAATTCGCAATGGGGGATTCTTACAATGTACGGCATTGATGTTCCGCTGGATAGGGCAAAAGGGGTGCGTTTGCCAGAGGCTTGCGTCCGATGTGGCAGCGAGCAGGCAGTTGCGCGCCCAGCCGTGCAGCTCCCTATCTGGACAAGGAGCCGCGTGGTGCGTGTTGTGCAGCTCCTGTCGCGAAGGAGGGCAAGCGACCCTGACCTGTTGCCCCAAGATCTCGCTATTCCGTTTTGCGAGGTATGCGCGGGGCGTGCAGTAAGAGGCGAGCGGCTGACGAGCATCGCGGCGATAACCTTCGTTGCGGTTGTGTTCGCGCAGATAGCATTCGGCGGACATCACCCTGCGATGGTGCCTTTCAACATCGCTGGCGGTGTCGCGTTCTCCTACTGGTACTTCGCCGGCGATCCTTGGAGGTTCGTCATAGAGAGGACAACGAAGGGGTTCGTCTTCTGGTTCCAGCAGAGGGCAGTGGCGGCGCGGTTCGCTGAGTTGAACGGCATCGACGTGCGCTGAGACTTTGGAGGTGGGGCGTGAGGAACACACGCGTTAGGTGGGCATGTGTTGTCGTTGCAGGCATAGCCGTGGCTCTCGCGGTGTATGCAGGGTCGAAGCTAAAGGGGCGGACTGCAGAGCGTGAATTGAGGCAGTGGCTTGGCACCAGCGTGGCCGGACACATGCAGTGTTCCCACTGGTCGGCCAGATTCGACGTGCCCAAGGACAGCTCAGGCAAACGTTACTACTACAGTGGGGCATGGCCGACCTTTCTCCGACGCTTGAACCTCGCAGCCCGTGCGACGTCGGTAGGTGTCACTACGGAAGCCGACCCGAGGCCGGCGACGCTGGCCGATGATTCCAAGCTACCGCTGAAATTCGAGCCGAAGGAAGGTGGCATCGCTGTAACGGCTATCCACTCAGAAGGAGAGGCAGCGTGGGACCCGAGCGAGAGCCAGATGCTCAGCCCGCCGCTACGTTTCTACGCCTTGCAGAGCGGCACGTGGCGGTACGTCCGCACCATGGCGAATCCGTTGGCAAACGAGCCAAGGTACATGTTGTTTGGGGGAAAGTGGGAGAGAGACGAGTTCTATGAGCGGCGCATCAACAACTATTATGGCGCCCAGCAATGCTACAAGAAGGTCAGTCAGGCGCTCGGAGCGCTGCGTGGCTCGGCCAGCTTAGACAGCGAGCGCGGGTACTCTGTCTTGAAAGACAGGGACATGGTCTGGATTCTAGAGGCTCCAGGCCGATCATGGGCGATTGCCACGGACCAACTTGGGCGGGTACTAATGCTGGCCCGCTCTGACGGGACAGATCGCAAGTGTTTCTATCCGGGCCGCGGTCCGCGCTGGAGCGCTTCCACGAGTTTCGACGACCTGACGAATGTCACCGATGGCCTGCAACTGTCCGCCAACGGCAAGCAGGTGCTACGCGTCCTGACCAGTGATGGGCGCGAGGCAACCATCGGCAACTACCTCGCGGACACGGCGCTTTCCAAATCGAGATGGTTCACCCTGTTGCCAACCAGCGATCTGGCGAAGGACTGGCCCCGCATGTCATCGCTCTGGCGAAGGCACGAGCAACCGATGAGGTAGTGCGTCCGTATCACAGCTGACCCCCCTGTTGCCATTACGTTCGCGACTGCTTTGGCGGGAAAGTTAAGGTCCAAATAAGTGGTTTCCTGGGGAGGTGAGGCAGAAAGAAAGACCCCGCCGCGGCTGAGCGGGGCCTGTCCTCCTGATTCCGCCGCGGCTGCCTACTCGGTGAGCGCGTCCAAGGCCCAGACGAACACCGGCAGGCCCTCGGTGAAGCGCGGCCCACTTCGCCGTAGCAGCCTACAGCCGCGAAGGCTGAACCTGCTCCTCCGGCGAGAGCCGGCCTAGCCACCGCTGCACTCCGGGGTCGCCCAGGCCTGCCCTGAGCGAAGTCGAAGGGATAGCGGCCGAGGCCGGCTGGCTCGTGCTACGTAGCGAAGCTACTTCGCAGAGTGGCATAGGACTCGCCCGTGGTTGCGGGGTCGCTCGCGCGAACCGCCTTCAGGCGCCACCCTGAGCCTGTCGAAGGGCGCGCCGCCCGATCCCCACTCTGCGTCAACATACCCCTTGTGGCGGGTATGTTCCTCTTCAGTGGGTATGGCGACGCCCCCGCGGACCCCTCTCCCTTCCAGGGCTTAGCATTACCCACATCTTGAGCAGCCGCAGAACGCGCCGTATGGAGTGCGGGAGCTTCAGTCGCCTCCGGCGACGCGCTCCCGCTGTG
>Ga0315280_10010745_pt1 | contig 11404 bp, 8 predicted proteins | sample YL17G06_40_MG_FD_203697 | JGI IMG/M metagenome (GOLD analysis project Ga0315280, IMG submission 203697) | Sediment microbial communities from Yellowstone Lake, YNP, Wyoming, USA - YL17G06_40 | ecosystem: Environmental > Aquatic > Freshwater > Lake > Sediment | place: USA: Wyoming | collected... | reverse complement strand
TTCGTCCGAGAGTGAAAATCATAGCTGAAGGGGCGAATGGCCCCACGACTTCTGAGGCGGATAGAGTTATTGGGGAGCGCAATATTTTCCTTATTCCTGATATCCTTGCTAATGCCGGGGGCGTAACATGCAGCTATTTTGAGCAGGTTCAGAGCAATATGAATTATTATTGGGAGAAAGACGAGGTCCTGGGCAAGCTTGATGTTAAAATGACCGCGGCTTTTAGTTCAGTTCTCGAACAAGCCAAGAAAAAAAACTTATATATGCGTGATGCCGCCTTTTTCATCGCAGTCGCCCGCGTTGCTCAAGCGTGCAAAGACCGAGGCTGGGTTTGACGATGGCGCTTTACTCTTGTCTAGAGCGTTTAACCGTTTCAGACGTTAGGTTCAGATGTCAAAAAACATTAAAGAATCATTTTCAAAGAGCCTGACACCCTTCGATCGTCACTTTTTCACAGGCAAGGAAAAATTCACACTCATTGGAAGGGGATTGCTGGGGGGAAAAGCCCAAGGGCTAGCCGGCATGAAGGAAATTCTTGAAACTCAGATTAGCCCCCAGTTCATGCCTGAAATTCAAATTGTGATTCCCACCCTGACAGTCATCACTACGGATTTTTTTGATCTTTTTATGGGGAAAAATAACCTCTATGAAGTTGCGTTTTCTAGTTTGCGTGACGACCTCATGGCCCAAGCCTTTCAAAGGGCAGAATTGCCCGTTCAACTTGTCGGTGACCTGCGGGCGCTTATTTCCCAAGTCCACACGCCTTTGGCTATCAGGTCCTCGAGCATGCTTGAAGACGCCATGTTTGAGCCCTTTGCGAGTGTCTATGCCACGAAGATGATTCCCAACAATCAATTTGACACGGATACCCGTTTTAGAAAGCTGGTTGAGGCTGTCAAATATGTCTATGCTTCGACTTTTTTTAAAGGTGCAAAAAATTATATGCAGGCCACAAAGTATACAACAATAGATGAGAAAATGGCCGTCATCATCCAAGAAGTGGTCGGAACTCGCCACAGTGATCGTTTTTATCCTCATATCTCGGGTGTCGCTCGCTCCTATAATTTTTATCCGCTGGGCCATGCCAAGCCCAGTGACGGTGTGATTGACCTGGCGCTTGGGTTGGGTAAGATTATCGTCGATGATGGAATCGGCTGGTCCTATTCACCTGCCTATCCCCAAGCAAACCCACCGTACGTTTCCATCAGCGAACTTTTAGAACAATCTCAGACTCAATTCTGGGCAATCAATATGGGTCAACCATTGGAATATAATCCCATCAAAGAAACAGAATACATGCTGAAATGTAATCTGGAAGATGCGGAAAGAGATGGAACCCTCCGCTTCATTGCATCCACGTATCGGCCTCAAGATGATAAAATTGTTTTTGGAATCTCAGAGAAAGGGCCGAGGCTTATAGATTTTACTCCAATCTTAAAATTTGATCTCATTCCGCTGAACAAAATGCTCCGGACTCTCCTCAAAACCTGTGAAGATACGCTGGAGAGAATGGTGGAGGTTGAATTTGCCCTGACATTGGATGAGAAACAGGGATCGCCTGCCCGTTTTGGCTTTTTACAGGTGAGGCCGATGGTTGTTTCAGAAGCTAAGGTGGACGTCTCCCTGGCCGAGTTGGTGGGGGAGAGAGTGCTTGTCGCCTCTGAATCAGCCATGGGCAACGGCATTCTTGACAATATTCGAGATATCGTCTATGTCAAACCAGAGAAATTTAGTCCTAATCAGACGCAGACTATCGCAGCGCAATTAGAAGAAATTAACCATAAATTGGTGGCATCCCAGGAGCCCTATCTCCTCGTAGGTTTTGGACGCTGGGGCTCCTCCGATCCTCAAGGGGGTATTCCCGTCAACTTTGGACAGATTTGCGGAGCAAAGGTTATTGTCGAGTCGACTTTGCCCGAGATGAATTTTATGCTAAGTCAGGGATCGCATTTTTTTCATAACATTACAAGTTTCCGTGTTCTTTATTTTTCTGTACCTCATTGGGAAAAATATACTATTGATTGGAATTGGCTGAGAGAACAAAAAGTCGTCACGGAAACAGAGTTTATTCGCCACGTCAAACTTTTTACCTCATTGAAAATAAAGGTGGATGGGACGACGAGTCGAGGAGTCATTTATCATGCGTGATCAACCAAAAAATATCGATAATCTGATCTGGTTTCTTTCCGAAAGAGCTAAAGAGCTTAACTGCCTCTATAAAATTGAGGAACTGTTAAACAAGCCGGATACTAATCTGAGCGATATCTGTAAAGGAATCATCGAAGCCATTCCTCCTGGCTGGCAGTATCCGGATATTTGTGTTGCTAAGATCACTCTTGAAGGTCGCACCTGCCAGTCTCCGAATTTTAAAGAGACACCCTGGGTGCAGTTTGCTGATATTGAAGTTCAAGATAAAAAGTTGGGAAGGCTCAGTGTTTATTATACAGCGGAAATGCCTCATATGGACGATGGGCCTTTTCTTAAGGAAGAAACCAAACTGCTGGGGACAATTGTCGAGCGCCTCGGGCATTACATCATGTATACAAGGATGAAACAAGCTTTCCAAGATTATGAAGTTGCCAGACGGGAGCTGACTGAGCACAAGAAGGAAGAATGGCGTGTTGCCTTAAATTTTTTGCGTCAGACGAATAGAAATCTATTTTTAGACATATCACGCCACATGTTGAATTTTCTTTGCTGGAGTGGAGTCAACGAGGCCGAGCGGCTCTTGCAAAAATTAGGTATTGGGCAAAGAAGCAAAGAAGAGAAGGCGCTTGCTGATGAAAATCGTCCCAACCAAAAGAGTGCGATGGCTTTCACCGATAAACTCAGCGATGAAACGTTTAAACTGGCGGCCAAGCACCTCACCAGTGATCAAATACTCGCCAATATCCAAAAATGGATCCAGGAAGACAGGCTTAGTTTCTTGGTTCAGGTGACGAATAGAAATCTGTCGCTGGCAAAGGTTGTGGATGCCATTAGACGCTATCACCATATTGCTGCAGAAGGAATTGAGCTGCCGCCCGCGAGCAAGAGGGGAGTTCAAGTTTCTTTGATCAGGCGCTTTCTTTCGGCCCGGCAAGAGTTCATAAATACAGCCGTTGAGTTCCTCGAAATTGATGATTTTCATGAAGTTTTGGATCATATTGTTTTTTCTCCAGAAAGCCAGGGGAAGTTGGGCGGAAAAAGCACGGGCTTGTTCTTGGCCAAGCACATCGTCCGGAAATGTCCCGGTTTTTCAGATCATCTGGGTGACATCAAAGTCCCTAAAACTTGGTATATTACGTCGGATGGGCTGCTAAGCTTTCTCAGCTACAACAACCTCAGCGAGGTTGTCGAGCAAAAGTATAAAGATATTAATCAGGTGAGGCTGGAATATCCCCATATCGTTCAAACGTTCAAGAATTCCAGCTTTCCGACAGAAATTATCCAAGGTCTCTCCATGGTGCTGGATGATTTCAAGGACCAGCCTCTAATTGTCCGAAGTTCAAGCCTGCTCGAAGACAGAATGGGCTCCTCGTTTTCAGGGAAATATAAGAGCTTATTTCTGGCCAATCAAGGGAGCAAACGGGAGCGTTTAGAAGCACTTACGGACGCTATTGCTGAGGTCTATGCCTCAACCTTTGGTCCTGACCCGATCGGATATCGGGTAGAACGAGGTTTACTCGATTTTGCTGAGGAAATGGGGATTATGATTCAAGAAGTTGTCGGAACGCGGGTCGGTGATTATTTCCTGCCCGCCTTTGCCGGAGTCGCCTTTAGCCGGAATGAATTTCGCTGGTCACCTCGAATCAGACGCGAGGACGGCTTGCTCCGTCTTGTCCCTGGGTTGGGAACCCGCGCTGTCGACCGCACAAGCGACGATTACCCAGTCCTGATTGCCCCTGGCCAAGTTGGCCTTCGCGTGAATGTCTCGGTTGACGAAATTGTCCGGTATGCTCCTAAGAAGGTTGACGTGATTAATATGAAAACAAACACTTTTGAGACTATAGAGATTAAAGATCTATTAAAGAAAGGCGGCAAAGAAATACCGAGCGTGGATAAGATGGTTTCAATCTATGATGGTCATCGAATTAGCAAACCCTTGGGTCATGATGTTGACTTTGAGAAAGACGATGTGATCGTCACCTTTGAGGGGCTTATTATGGATACGCCCTTCATCCCGAAATTAAGATCTTTGCTTAAATTACTCGAAGAAAAGCTCAAAAGCCCCGTGGATATCGAATTTGCTTCTGATGGCAAGGATTTTTACCTTTTGCAATGCCGGCCCCAAAGCTATTTGGAAGGTTGCGAGCCATCGCCGGTTCCCAAAGATATCACCAAAGATAAAATTTTGTTTTTCAGCAATCGTTTCGTTTCTAATGGCAGAGTGCCAGATATCACTCAGGTCATTTATGTGGACCCCCAAAGCTACGATGGACTCAGAGATGAATCCTCTCTGTTAGCAGTTGGGCGAGCTGTTGGGAAACTCAACAAACTTTTGCCAAGACGGCGGTTCATACTCATGGGGCCTGGACGTTGGGGAAGCCGGGGAGATATCAAGTTAGGCGTGAAGGTCACTTATTCCGACATCTCGAATACCGCCGTGCTCGTTGAAATCGCCCGGAAAAAAGGAAATTATTTGCCAGACCTTTCCTTTGGAACCCATTTCTTTCAGGATTTAGTTGAAGCCGAAATCCGCTATCTGCCTCTTTATCCTGATGAAAAAGATAATCTCTTTAATGAGCATTTTTTCAAAAAGTCACACAATATTCTTCCTGAACTTTTGCCAGAATTTGCTTTTCTGGCAGATACTGTTAGGGTTATCGATATTCCCCAAAGCACGGATGGTCTTGTCCTGAGGGTACTGATGAACGCAGACCAGGATGAAGCTGCTGGAATTTTGGTCAATCCTTCCCTCGCGCCACAAATTTCCCCCATCACAATAGATCAGAGTGAAAAACAGCCAGAAAATTTTTGGGCCTGGCGGCTGCAGATGGCTGAGCAGATTGCTTCCCAACTTGACCCGGTTCGTTTTGGCGTAAAGGGGTTTTATGTTTTTGGCAGCACTAAGAATGCTACGGCTGGCCCTCAGAGCGATATTGATGTCTTGATTCATTTTCAAGGCACAAAGAAACAGCGCCAAGAGCTCATGGTGTGGCTTGAGGGTTGGAGTTTATCTTTAGACGAAATGAATTACCTGAGGAGCGGACATAGGTCGGGGGGTCTCCTGGATATTCATCTAGTCACGGATGAGGATATTGCCAAGAAGGAAAGCTACGCGATGAAAATCGGCGCCGTCACCGATGCCGCAAGACCTCTCCCTCTTAGGAAACCCGAACAGCCAAGCTAAATGAGCTGACGAGTTGCCGCCTCCAGGCTATCAGGATCAAATCGAATGAGGGCTAGTTCAGAACCATCATGAGCTGCCGAGAAGCAATGGGTGCGGCCTATAAGATCTCTCCAGGAAAGCGAAAGTCTAGCAGATTCATGGATGTGGCCGTGAAGGGTGAGCAAGGGCTGGCGGGTTTCAATAAAGCGCCGAATCGCAATGCTGCCTAAATGCTGGTCAAGAGGCACATGATCGATCATTTTGCCTTCCACGGCTGCGAGGTCGAGCTTTGTCTCGTAAGGAGGAGCGTGGAAGAGAAAAATAGCTCGGTCCAGATTTTCACCTCCAGCCAGCCGAGCCAGATCATTTTGAATAGTGGCATATCTTTTTTCTTGATCTGAAACAGGGAAAGAGCGCACTCCTTCCTCAGGCGAGATACAGCCAGGATCCACATAACGAGACACGTCATAGCGCTCCCAATCCTTAAGACGGAAGGGAGTAGGAGGGACATTCGCATAGCCATAGACATAAAAATTTTTGAACTCCACTTTTCTGTTTTGGATGTATTCCCATACCTCTTGAGTTGCAGCATCCAAAACAGCAGCTTCTTCAAAGCGGGGATCATCATTGCCCATGATGAGGAAAATTTTTGGATAAGTGTTCTTGAGGTCAGAGCGTAAGGATACCAATTGTTTCACGAGATATTCATGGATAAAATCTTGATGAAAAACATTGAGGCACTTGGGGATAGCGAAGCCTAAAGGGAGAAAATCGCCACCTAAAAAGATAACTTCAGGCCGTTCAGCTTTGATGGCCTGGAAAAGCTTTTGATAGCGTCTTGTGTTTCCATGTAAGTCGGAAACAAAAAACCAGGTTGCCATTCTTTTACTCAAAAAAAATCTTTGCGATGTCGTCTGCGGATTTCGCCAATGACAAAGAGATGATAATCAAAATCGTCGTGCAAGACAATCCTCGAAATATTGCCCAAGCCGATAGAAAATTAAGATGGGCACTGGACGGTCCCTGTGTGTTCGAAGACCTAGGGGGGGTTGGTGGGCTTGGTCGAGAACGCACAGGGATCGGCCAGGCCACCCGTCGAGTGATGTTTGTGCTCTTCCATCTTGGGCGTATGAACAAAGTTAGGGGAATTTTTTAGTTCTATCAATTTTTGGTATTATTTTTTATTCAGGTCTCGGGCGCGGATGAATTTAAACTAAGAACTGGATTCCACTTCAAATTTATATCCGACACCACGAACTGTTTGAATATATTTTCTCGCCTTGCCGAGTTTTTTCCTTATTCCTGTGATTTGATAATCCACGACCCTTTCGGTGATAGGGTAGTTGTCCTCGCGGACAAGGTCTAAAATCCGGGAACGCGTAAAGACGTGATTTGGCTTTCCGGCCAATAAAGAGAGGATGTCAAATTCGGTTTTGGTGAGGTCAATTTTTCCTCTATCGACAAGTACTTCGTAAGAATCCAGCTTAATCGTCAAGCCGTCGAATTCAAGGATACTTCGATCATCATTTTCTGATTTAATTTTTCTTCGGAGCAAGGCATGAATTCGGGCGATTAGGATTTGGGGCTCGAAAGGTTTGATGATATAGTCATCCGCGTATTCCTCTAAGCCCAGGACGATGTCCTCGACTTTCCTTTTTCCGGTGAGCATGATGATGAATATATTGGCGGTTTGGAGGTCCTTTTTTAAAATATGACAGACTCTGTACCCGTCAATCCCGGGAAGGATCACATCCAAGAGAATCAGGTCAGGCTTTTCTTTCCGCGAAATGATAATGGCTTCTTCACCGGTTTGCGTGCAGAGGACTCTGAACCCTTCTTTTTCGAGTATAAAAGCAAGGCTCTTTTGAAGACTCACATCGTCTTCAACTAATAAGATTTTTGCTCTAGCCTGAATTTCGTCCATGAATTGTTTTTGTTTTCTCGGCACCAGTGGAGATCATCATTTTAAAAATTGGGACTCGTCGGGTCACAAGACTATTTTAATAATATCCTAACAAAAATCAAACAGAATCCAAATAATTTCTGGAAAAGCATGAGGTTTCATCGAGTGTTCAGCTTTGCGTTATTCAGAGATTACAGACTTTGATCTCTTTGGGCGTAGACCTTTTGCCATTTTTCAATAATAGCGGCCAACCTCTCGGTCAATTTCAGTCCACTTCCGTGAATCGGACGAAGTTCTTCGGCGAGCTCCGAATAGCCCTTTCTGTCCAGCCAAGAAGAAATGATATCATTGTCGGAAAGTGGCTGTATTTTGTCCGGAGGAATGGTCCGGAGCACATTCAGTAAAACTTCGAGGTTGAACACTTTGACGCTGTCAATAGTGAGGGGGATGGAATTCAGTCGCAGGATTTCTTTTTTCAGATGTCTTTTCAATAAAGCGATCAGTTGCCGACCCCGAGTTCGTTTGGGGCGCAAGATATCCCCGAGCTCTCTGTGGCTGTGCATATAGAGCCAAGTTGAGAATTTATCTTTTTTCCCATAGCTTTCCATGATTTCTCTCAACTTCCGCCCTTGCTTGGTGTTTTTTTCAGCGGCAGATAGGATCCGGTAAAGCCCGTGGATATTTTTAAGCCGGTGCAACTCTTGGCCGTCTTTGTCCCAGATTAAGAAGTCGCCCATGCCGGAGTAATCCTGAATATAATCATTGAGTTTTTCGAGGCTTCCCGGATCTCCTTTGGGCAGAAGGAAGGCGACGTTTTTAAAAAAATCAGCTTCTATGGCTTTGGAGGCGATAATAATAGGAATCCGGGGGTAATATCGGGTGATCAATCGGACGAGGTCGCGTCCGGCATCACTGCTGAAGTTATTCCCTTTAGGAAAAAAAATATCAGCGATTAAACAGACTACATCGTCTCCCTGGCCGCGTGATCGAAACTCCCGGCTGTTGATTTGAGATTCTTTCTCCACGCCGAAAAGAAAGTTCAGCGTTTCTTCATACGTTCGGGTGATCATCACGTCGGCGCGCTGTCCGATGATCTTGTAAAGAACCGGCAGGAATTGAGATAACCAGCGGGGTTCGTCATCCGCCACTAAAAAGATAAATCGCTGGACTTTTGAAGACTTCCGGATATTGATCAAATCTTCAGCGGCTCTGACGACGGAGGTGATGATCAGCGGCGGAACAAGGCTTGTCGTGTTGTAGGCAAAAACCAAGTCCGCTTTGGCCGTGTAAGGATATTTTTCTTTGGCAGGTTGCGGGGGAGAGCAGTGAATAAAGGAGCTTGCCGAAAGCAGGACCACCACGGCATCGGGATTATTTGTCCGAATTTTTTTTGTGTCAACCAGGGGTAGAGCAGTATCATCGAAAAGAAAGACTATGGCCTGGCCGGATTTATAATGGGAAACGGATTGGGGATTGCAGAGAATTTCGGCTTTGAGCCAGGGCATGTTTTCAATCAGGATTTGTGAGGACTCCCGGACTCGCGTTTCTGCGGAAAAGATGACGACCTTTCCGATTTTAACCGGATTAATAATTCTGGGGATGAACGGGAATTCACTGCTTAGGTTTTTATTTGCCATTTTCTACGATGACCTTGCAGCACTGGTGAATAGAGTCCGCAAAGATTGTTGCGGGCTTAGGAAATGCCAAGAGGGACAGGGCGTCGTCAGGATTGGGAGCAGAAAAAAACCAGGGATCCATCTTGTCTTGGGCGGGAGCGATATAGCCGTAGATAATGTTATTGCCCATCAAGTTTGTTAAGAAATGCGTTCCCTGGGTCCCGTACATCCGGGTTTGAAGCTTTTTTTGATCCTCATCATAACCGCCTTGGATCATATAGAGGAAATGGCTGCCGTAGATCCCGCCGGTCATACTGCTATCTTCTGGGAGAGGCTCTGCCCGCCCGGCGATGTCCACGCCGTATTCAAAAATGGCCGCCGCGCGGTCGACTTCCTTATAATCAACATAAATACCCCAATCCTTGTTTTTGCTTCCCAGCCGGCCGGGAACAATCAAGATGTAATGCTCATTTCGTTCATGCATTTGGCGGTTGATGGCGGAAATCTTATTGCGGATAACATCATGCATGTCTTTGGTATAAATGAAGGGAGAAATGACGGCCGCAAATTTAATGTCTCTAATGATGCCATGACCTTGAGAATTATTGATTGACAGAAAGGTATGGCGGGGCTTTTTGGGAATTTGGATGGAATCGAATTTGAGCTCGGGCAATGGCGTAAGCTGGACGATGTGAAAAGTCCCGTCTTCTTTGTCCTTCTTGGAGAAGTCGATGTTGAAAACGAACTCGATCTGAAAATGGGAAGATATTCTGGCCGAAATTGTTTCCATTATCTCGACGAGACTCGTTTTAAACCGAAAATGGTCGTTCTGGATGAGCTCTTCAATGGTGATGAGGTTGTGCTGAATTCCCAGCAGCTTGATTTTATGGTAGTTGGCGAACCCGACGTGCAATTTTTTCATGGTTTCCAATTCCTCTCCCCGGAGCTCCCGGTTTTTGGTCATATCCAAAGCATAGAAATACTGCTGTCCATTCCCGATTTGGAGCAATTTGAGAGGAATAGGGTTTTTGATGGTCGCCATGGAGATCACTGGAAAGTCATCCAGAACGGTGGCATACCCATGGCCGAAGGCGATTCTGGCAAAACCTTCTTTTGGGTCCTGTGCTTTTAAGGCATGAGGAAAATAGGAATTCGCAACACCTGATATATAGGGGTAATAGCAGGGACCTGCTGCCGTATCATCGAATATTCCGGGGATGGGGTTCAAAATGACAGCCATTTTTTCCCGGCTTGAAGGAGGCTGTTTCCGTGTAAAATCATTATAGATATGGTAGATCGCCTGCTGGACTTGATGAACGCGGGTTTTCAGATCAGGATGATTGTTGGGGAGCATGTAGGACGTGTATTCTCCGGCGTGAATGAGCCCTGTTCCCTCTGCTGATGTTCCTGATTCGTTTGTTGCTGAAGAGCGAACGCCGATGGGAACGTCTCCCAACTCGCTCAATATCGAAACAATCATGTCCGATTCTTCTTTTTCAAATTTTCCGGAGCGGTCCATAAAACGGTCATAGAATGTTGTAGTAAGAATGCGGGTTTTAAGCTTGTTGGCTTTCGGGATCGGGCATTCATTGATTTTGGCCAGACCGACCCCTTTTCCGCCCAGGGACCCATTGCCGTAAACTTTGACATCCGCTGCTTGTTCGATGATTTTTATGCTCTTCATCCACTTAGAATTTTAGGTGAAAATCCTTTTTTAGTAAAGTGCATCTAAAACTAAAGTAAAAAGGGGACGCTTCTGGGGACAGTTCTGTGAAGCGTCCCCTTTTTCTTTCACGCGCTGGCGGGTCAAAATCAACAAGCCCTGGTTGCTATTCGGGAGGCCGTCGCCGCCGGTTTTACAGAATATTACAAGTACCTCAACGATCCTGACTTCGATTCCCTTCGCAACGAACCAGATTTCAAGTCGCTGCTCGCCGGCGTCGCCACGGCCTACGGTATGCCTGCGCGCGTGCTCAATCTGCTGCCTCGCGACGTCGAAACGCGGAGTGAAGCCCACTCCGTCGCAGAAGTCTGGCTAGAACATTTCCAGAACTGGGTCCTGGCCGACGGCCGGTACGGGATCATCGCCGAGCTGGATGGCATACCCCTGAACGGCATTGAGCTCCAGGCGGCATTCGCGGCGGACCGCTCGGTGGTGTGCAGTGTGGGAGTATCGGCCTGCGGCGAATGGAAGCCGTTCATTCTACGAAATGCCTATTACTTCAAGACCGCCGACGACCAGCGTTCTTTTAAGCGCAGCATGAAAAGACAGCTTGTGCTCGTACCCAAGGGAGCGCCGAAACCAACAAAGTTCGCCGGTGGCAATGAGGAAGTCTTCGCGGGCGCCATTTACACATCGAACCCGGAAACTTTCTACGCGCCCCCGAAACGGGTGAATTGAGATAAGTCAACGCGTTTTCCTCATCTCGGTGACATGCCAGGCAAACCGCTGATATACTAGCAGCAAAGGCGGGGGATTGTGAATTCTGCCCGGCGTGATATAATATTTCAAGAAGCGAAGGACTGGTATTCATGAGAAAAAGAGGATTGCTGCGGTCCGGCTTTCTCCTTTTC
>Ga0315280_10010744_pt1 | contig 11406 bp, 15 predicted proteins | sample YL17G06_40_MG_FD_203697 | JGI IMG/M metagenome (GOLD analysis project Ga0315280, IMG submission 203697) | Sediment microbial communities from Yellowstone Lake, YNP, Wyoming, USA - YL17G06_40 | ecosystem: Environmental > Aquatic > Freshwater > Lake > Sediment | place: USA: Wyoming | collected... | reverse complement strand
TTGGTTGGCCAGTCTCTTCCCCATCGATATTTCTTGTGCTTGTTTCCTAGTACGTAAGCATCTCCTGCTGCTGTAGTGCATTTGTTGCGCCCAGACATGTCCCGCCGCCCAGCTCTTGCCGGGCAAGCATCGCTCTTCTTATACCCTCCCAGTTTGTACAGCATGAAGGCGATTGCGTTCATCTGGCTGGTGTTGCCTTTCGCAAGATTGTAGCCTTTCGCTATCCACCCTTGGACGAGATGCTCCGCGACAGTTGCCCACTTCTGCTGATCGGTGGATTGGGATTTCTTCCATGACTGCAGAACCTTGAGCGCGTGCTTAAGCGACAATTGCTGGACGTTCTGTGCGTATCTCTTCTTTTTCGGCACACCGGGGGTTTGGCTCTGCGTTGCCTCGGCCAACGCGATACTACTAACAGAAGCCGATTGCATCTGGCTTCCGCCCGTGGTCAACAACACCCCAACGTGAACGCTCGCCGCCTTCCAGAAGTCGTCGTAAGCGGTTGCCTGAAGAACATGAACCCCATCTATGAGTTGCATCGCGGTGAGATCGAACGTATAGTCCACGTAATCAGAACCACTGGAGGAGATGTTACCTCCCCAACAATCGTCAGCGAGATTCTCTCAAGTCCAAAGGATGCGTGGAAACACACCGTCGGGCATGTCCCCTAAGTAATAATACACGCCGAGGCGAGAATCCTCCAGGAATGAACCTAATGTGTACCTGCTGCGGCCGCACCTGTCGTCTCTGTGCCGATCTTCCCAAGTGACTTGACATCACGCACGAAAGATTCCATTGAACGGGACAGGTTGTTCAGCACGGCGGCCCACTCTCGGAGGTGATCTCTACCGTTTTGGGTGATGCTGTAGATGTGGCGCGCGGGGCCAGAGCCACTCGTGTCCCAGTCGGAGGTCACATGTCCCATTGTCTCGAGACGCTGAAGCGTTCTGTAGAGAGCACCTCGGTCTATCTCTGCATCGGTCAGCGCGTGGTTTTGGAGGTTGCCGCCAAGTTCGTAACCATATGCAGGTCCATCATGCTCAAGCACGTATAAGACAACCGGCTCCACGAATCGGTAGAGGTTGCCCATTGCGCAAGTGCATGGGCGCTCCCCCGCATGTCTGTTACAGTGTCCTCTTGGCATCTTGTCCTGGCTCCTTAGTGGTTGAAGCTGCGGCGTCCTGATGGGTGACATTGCCTCCCGGCTATTCGCTCCCTGAGGGCACGCCCTTACTCCACAATCTTATCATACCACATATGCTCCATAGATGCGAATTGCATCCATTGCTGGAATGCTGTATAATCGGTTGAGGTTGCGCCGAGGCGCAGCGAGAGGACTGGAATCATGTTTGGTCTAAGATCGGTGAAGTCACGTGTTCGCCTGATGCCGCTGCTGCCGTTCTTTTTCATGGTGGTGGCATCGCCGCTTACTCACACCTGTACCGATAGTCAGACTGTCCAGTCGGCTTCCTCCACAGTCCGAACTTCACGTGGGCACAGTGTAGAGGCGTTCGCGACAACTGCCTCGGCGCCGTCTCGCGGCCGCGACTCGTGTGCCGCTTGCATGTGGGTGCAGAGTACCTCGACGTTATCACCGCCCATATGCGCTCTCTCCAGCATCGCCCTCGTGACTGAATTCATACGCTACCATCACGAACACCGAGTTGCCGGTATCTTCCAACCGCATGCGCCTCGCGCCCCGCCCGTTGGCTAGTCCACCTCCGACTCCTCACACGCTGCACATACATCTGAATAGTCGGTAAGCGTCGCTTGCGTACTATTCCGGGCTGTGCATCGATGTGTGCGGCGTACCCCGATTTCCACCAGATGGAGGATTAGCTCGATGATGAAACACGCTTGTATAGCGACTATCTGCCTGCTCCTGGTATCACAATCTTCGTGGTCTCAGGATGCGCCGGGTTCTCAAGGTACACGGCCCATGAGAGACACGGTCACAGTATCGCGGGAAGAGTTTGAGAGCCTCAAGGCAAAGGTAGCAGAGCTGCAGCAGCAACTGGAGCGGCTCCTGAGTAAGGAAGCAGCATCTCAGCCGAGTGGACCGGAGTCGCCGGGCGAGGCAGGCGACGCAGACACCGGTTCCGCAGCCACCGCTTCGCCGCCGCAATCGGGCGCTGGCGGCCGTCATCTTGCGCTGCCGGACATCAGTCTCATAGTCCAGGCCAAAGCAAAGGCAACCGGCGATAAGAACGATCCCGCAAAGCAGAAGCTCCAGCTTACAGAGGCCGAGCTTGGCATCCAAGGCTATATCTACCCTAACGTGAAGGCGGACGCGTTCATCGCTGGAAGCCCCTCCGAGAATGCGCCGTTCCAGGTAGAAGAGGCTTATCTCACTTACCTGGGCCTGACAAAAGGGCTGAACATCAACGTGGGTGAGAAGCACGTGCCATTCGGGCGCACCAACCTGCTTCATAACCATTCCTGGCTGTGTGCGCGCCAGCCACTGGCCATATCCAACCTCGTGGCTTCCGAGAGCCTCTCCGGCCAGGGCGCGAACTTCAGCTATCTGTTCCCCACTAAGAGCAATCTCTTCGCGCAACTCGACCTGGGCACCTGGGCCAACGGAACTGAGGGAGAGCAGTCCGACCTCCCCAATATCGTGGCCGGACCCGGCGCGAACCTTACCGACCGCTTCGAGACCGCTCGCCTCTGGACTTCGTACCCAACCAGCGAGCGCGATGAGCTTGAACTAGGCGGTTCGTGGGCAGGCGGGAAGTCGAACGAGGATCCGCTCACGCTTGAAACGGATCGCGTCCGTCTCACTGGAGTGGATCTGAGCTACCGACACTTCGGCGAAGGTGACAAGAGGCTGCTGCTTCGCGGAGAACACCTCTGGCGCAAAGGCTCGACGGACTCAAGTGGCGACACCGCGAAGGGCTACTACCTCTTCGGGAACTACCGGATGAACAAGTACAACAGCATCGGCCTCTTATATGACTGGTCTGAGTTCCCCCAGGCAACCCACCTTCACGAGTCGGCGTTGTCCTTGATCTACACAAAGCAGTTCTCTGAGCAGTACTATCTGCGTCTTCAGGCGATCCGCGGCTCCCGACCTGACTGTGGCGGCTTCAATGAGCTCTGGCTGCAGTGGGTCTGGGGGGTCGGGCCGCACACCCACAACTTGGAGTAAGTCCCTTTGTTAGGCGGACCCACTAGAAAGGATGTATGAACATGAAAACGTTGTTGCGTAGCGTGCTCGGTGCAGTCTTCTCTCTTGCTATAGCTGCCGGAGTTGGTACCTCACCGGCCGTAGCCTCAATCGACATAGTCGCTGCCACGCCTGAGTTGGCCGATATTGCGAAGCAGGTCGGCGGCGACAAGGTTTCTGTCTACTCGATTGCCAAGCCGAACCAGGACTACCACATGATCGAACCAAGGCCGAGCGATGTCTCTCGAATCGCGCGGGCGGACATGGTTGTGCGCATAGGTTTGGACCTCGACATGTGGTTCGATGCCCTGATGAACGCTGCGAGCAATCCCCGGGTGCGAAAGGGCGCCGCTGGCTATGTGGACGCCTCGGTCGGCGTCAGGAAGCTGGAAGTTCCGAAGGAGCAGATAACGGGCGCTTCGGGCGACATACATGTCTACGGAAATCCGCACTACTTTTACGACCCTGAGAATGGGAAGATCATCGCGCACAACGTTCTTGAGGGTCTAGTGAGAGTATCGCCCAGCGGCAAGACTTACTTCGGAGGCAACTACGAGCGGTTTGCCAAGGACATCAACCGTCGCATTGACGAGTGGCAGAAAGAGCTTGACCCATACAAGGGGAAGCGCGTCGTGACCTACCATCAGAGCGCGATCTACTTCTTGCGCCGCTTCGGCCTAAAGGGATTTGGCACGCTGGAAGTCAAGCCTGGCATTCCGCCGTCAGCGTCACACGTCTCCGACCTGATCAGGAGGATGAAAGACGAACACGTTACCGCGATGGCCATAGAGTCGATCTACCCAAAGCGCTTCCCAGACCTGATCACCAGAGAGACAGGAGTCAAGTACGTGGTGGTCCCCTATTCAGTGGGTTCACTCGGGACCAAGAGCTACATAGACCTGATCGATATGTGGGTTACCAGGTACAAAGATGCATTGCGCTAACAACGGACAATCAATGCGCGGGCGGGGTGAGAAGCCCCGCCCGCTTCTCAAGAGAGACAAGGCTATGAAAGACAGCAGCATTACTCATAAAGCAGATTGCCAGCACACAACCGAAATGCTGGCATTTGAACACGCCGATCTCGGATACGGCAGACGCACAGTCCTTGGTGACCTGGACCTGGTGCTCTACGAGGGAGATTTCCTCGGAATCGTTGGACCCAACGGCACAGGGAAGACAACAATCCTCAAGGCAATGCTCGGGATCTTGAAGCCGATGTCAGGGCAGGTTCGCAGAAACGGTATGGCTCGATTCGGATATGTTCCCCAGCGGCAGTTCATCGACGAGGTGTTCCCGCTCACCGTCACTGATGTCGCCTTGATGGGCAGATATACGCGCCTCGGGGTCTTCGCACGGCCGTCGCGCCGTGATAGAGACTCCGTGCTGGAATGCCTTCGACACGTTGGGATTGCGGATCTCGCGACAAGGCCGTATCGTGAATTGAGCGGCGGCCAGAAACAGCGGACCCTCATCGCTCGCGCGCTTGCTGCTGAGCCTAAGGTCATGATCCTCGACGAGCCCACGAACGACATGGACATCGGCAGCGAACACGCCATCATGGAGCTGCTGAAGCATCTGCATGACGAGGACAACATCACTATCGTGATGGTCAGTCATCTGCTCAACGTCGTCGTGAACTACGCCAAGAAGCTGGCCCTGATTGACGGTGGGCTGAGGATGGTAGGGAGCACGACAGAGGTTCTATCATCGAGGAATCTCTCGGACATCTACGAAGTGCCGGTGGAAGTTGCTTCGTTTGGCGGCAAGATAGTCGTGCTGACTGGAGGCGAAGATGCTTAGTGTTTTCAAGGACTCGTTCCTGCAAACCGCGCTTGTTGCCAGCCTGATAGTCGGTGCCGTTTGCGCATATCTGGGAGTATATGTCGTACTGCGCCGCATAGTCTTCGTGGGGGCGGCGCTTGCTCAGGTGTCCAGCGCGGGAGTCGGCTTGGCGATGTGTACAGGCAGGAACCCATCGCTCATATCACTGGTTCTCACACTGGGTGGAGTAGCCGCGTTCTCCGTGAAGTCAAAGGACCGCCGTACCACCCAGGAGAGCCTCATCGGAATCGGGTATGCAGTGGCGTCCGCGCTCGCCGTCTTGTTCGTGGCGAAGAGCGCGCAAGGCGAGGCGCACATGCTTGACGTGCTCTCCGGCAACATCCTGACCGTTACTTCCCACGAGGTCTGGTGGATGACCGGCGTGGGCCTTGCGGCTGTTATGCTGCACGCGCTCCTGAGCAAGCAGTTCCTGTTCTCCATGTTCGACCCCGAGACTGCACAAGCATCTGGGATTCGCGCCGGATGGTGGGACTTGCTCTTCTTCCTGATCCTCGGGATCATCATCTCACTAGCAATAAGACTCGCCGGAACGTTGCTCGTTTTTGCTTTCCTGGTGGTTCCCGCCGTGACCGGGCTGCTGTTGAGCCAGCGACTCGGTAGAGTCTGCGCTATAGCGGTAGGCGCGTCCGCAGTTGCTACCATCATTGGTCTGTATGCATCGGTGAAGATGGACCTGCCCTCGGGACCGGCTATCGTTGCCGTCCTGTTTGCTGTGCTGCTGGTCGCCTGGGTGATAGCCAAGATCAGGTAGGAGGAATTGTTCATTGCGGAGGCATTTGCTTGCTCAAGCGCATTATTGACATGAAACCCAACGAGGCTGGCACGGTCACGCGGATCGACGGAGGATACGGTCTGATTCGTCGCCTGGAGACGATGGGTGTCCGTCCGGGTGTGGTAATAGTCAAGAGGACTTCCCAACCTCTGAGGGGGCCAGTCACGATCCAGGTGCATGGAACTGAGCTGGCACTCGGGTTTGGCATAGCATGCCGAATCCATGTCGAGGTGGGCGAGTGAAGCGCATCCTTCTGATGGGGAATCCCAACGTCGGGAAGAGCGTCGTGTTCTCCCGCCTGACGGGTGCCCGTGTTATCGCCTCCAACTATCCCGGCACCACAGTCGGGTTCACCAAAGGCACTTTCACGCTCAATGGGGACTGCCTGGAAGTGGTCGACGTCCCGGGCGTTTATAGTCTTGAGCCGACAAGCAAAGCCGAGGAAGTAGCCACCGAGATGCTCACGGAGGGCGACCTCGTGATCAATGTTCTGGATGCTACCAACCTGGAGCGCAACTTGTATCTCACGCTTCAGTTACTCCAGTCAGGCAAACCGGTGATTGCAGTCCTTAACATGTTTGACGAGACGAAGCACAAAGGCATAGAGATAGATGTGGGCAGACTGGAGAGTCTGCTTGGTGTTCCGGTCGTGCCCACGTGTGCTCTCAGTGGAGAAGGTGTCAAGGCCCTGCTTCTGCGTATGCGTGAGGCTCGATCAAACACGCTCCAATCCGATGATGGCACCCGTTGGTGTCACATAGGTGAGATCGTTCAACAGGTGCAGAGGATAACTCACCGCCACCACACCCTTCTTGAGAAGCTTGCAGATTTCTCTCTGCATCCGTGGAGTGGCATCCCGTTCTCAGTATTCGTTGCCTTCGCTTGTTTCGCGGTAATCAGACTCGTCGGCGAAGGCATGATCGGATACGTTCTTGACCCGCTTTTTGAGCATTGCTGGGGCCCGCTCGTAATGAAGCTCTCACATCTGCTTGGGCAAGGCACATTCCTTCACGACCTACTGATAGGTGGCTTGGCGGAAGGCAAGATAGATTTCAAGCAATCCATGGGGCTTCTGACGACTGGACTATACGTGCCGTTCGCGATGGTGCTGCCATACATACTTGCTTTCTACCTGGTGCTGAGCATTCTGGAAGACACGGGATACCTGCCACGGCTGGGTGTGCTGATGGATACATTCATGCACCGACTGGGACTGCACGGACTCACCATCATCCCTATGCTGCTCGGATTGGGCTGCAAGGTCCCCGGTGCGTTATCCACACGCGTTTTCGAAGCCAAGCGGCAACGCTTCATCTCAGCAATCTTGATGGCGATTTGCGTGCCTTGCATGGCTCAGACCGCTATGGTGATTGGTCTGCTGGGCAGATTTGGAGCAGCGGGTTTGGTGCCCGTCTTCGGCACGCTCGCGGTGCTTTGGATCATCCTGGCATCGATGTTCAAGGTGCTGATCCCAGGGGAAGCTCCGGAGATATTCCTCGAGATTCCCCCGTATCGCATACCATCTGTCCGCGCTGTTGCCCAGAAGCTGTGGCTGCGCACAAGGCAGTTCATTGTTGAGGCAGTGCCTTACGTATTGCTTGGAGTACTCATTGTGAACCTGCTGTACTCGTTGAGGGTTATCCAGACGTTCGGACATCTGGCGTCGCCGGTGTTGACTAACATTCTCGGTCTGCCTGACGAAGCCATCGGCGCACTCCTGGTCGGTTTCCTGCGCAAGGATGTGGCCGTGGGTATGCTCGCCCCAATGGGCTTGAGCATGAAGCAGCTCGTTGTCGCCTCGGTGGTTCTGGTTACCTACTTCCCATGCATAGCGACCTTCGTCGTGCTGCTGCGCGAGTTCGGTTTTCGCCATATGCTCAAGGCGGCGGCATTGATGGTGTTGGTTGCGTTGACCGCTGGCGGGTTCTTGAACGTGGTGATGTGAGCATACGTAATGCTCGCGAAACCAAGTCGGCTAGCGCGAGGATAGCCCGGTAGTTTAGAATGTCCCGAAAAAGCATGTTGACACGCACACGTGCTTGCGGTATACTCTAGGTGTAACTTGCATCTAGTATCCCCAGGAGGGGAGGAGGAATAGCAAAGCAATGTCAGTATCCGATAGCGTACGGAATCTCGTGGATCAGCAGCCGATAGTCGCTCTTGCTACGGCGGCACCCGATGGAACGCCAAACGTAGCGCCCATTTTCTGGAAGCTCTGGTATGACGACAGTACCTTGCTTCTTCTGGACAACTACGTGAAGACCACCAAGGCCAACATCAAGGCAACGGGAAAAGCCTCGTTGTCGGCCTGGAATTCCGAGTCAGGCGAAGGTTATCAATTGAAGGGTGCGGCCGAGTACTTCTCGGAGGGACTTCACATGGACGCGGCGGTTGCGCATATGGAGAAGCATAAGCCGGGAGCATGTCCGAAGGGCGTGGTGGTCCTTCGGATAGCGCAGGTATATATCCAAACTCCTGGGGAACAAGCCGGTGAACCGCTGGAATGATATAGCAAATTGTTCAGTCTCGTAAAGGAATCAACGAGCCGCCCACGTCGGCGGCAGAAAGGAGAACAATATGCCACGAGGTGATGGAACTGGACCCCAGGGATTGGGACCAATGACAGGTCGCGGGCTTGGTTACTGCGCCGTATACAGTGTGCCGGGCGTCGCCAACCCCATAGGCTGCGGTCTTGGTCGCGGAATGGCCTGGGGTCGCGGAGGCGGCGGAGGTCGAGGTCTTGCGCTTCGCCGAGGCAGAGGTGGATTCCACCCGCCCTACGCTGGATTCGTGCCACCTGTCGCCGGGGTATTTCCGACGGCAGTGCCGGACGAAGAGACAGTCCTGAAGTCTCATTTGTCAGTTCTCGAGGAGCAGTTGGCGGCCGTGAAGGCCCGTCTCGGCGAGATCGAGGGCGCGAAGACTTCTGAGCAGTGATTGTGTGCCGGGCAGGAAGCAAGGACTGGAATCCTGTCCGGTTCTCGCATATCTCCGTATTGGACAGCGAGCAAGTCGGAATCTGAAAGGAATGGAACCCGAATGAAAGTAGCAGTTTGTGGGAGTGGCGATACTCTTGATTCGCCAACTGATCCTAGATTCGGCAGGTGCGCGTATTTCGTGGTTGTTGACACGGATACGTTCGATGCAAACGCCGTGAGGAACCCTGGTGTTATGTCGGCGCAAGGCGCTGGAATCCAGGCCGCGCAGGTGATTTCGTCCCTTGGAGTGTCGGCGGTAATAACCGGCAATCTCGGACCGAACGCTCATCAAGCGCTTTCAGCCGCCGGAATCAAGCTATACGTGTGCGCGGGTGAAACTGTAAGGAACGCAGTGAACCTGTTCAACGCCGGGTCGCTACAGGAAATCACCGCGCCGACAGTTGCCGCCCATTTCGGTATGAATGCCGCTCCCGGCCAGGGCTCAGGCCCAGGAATGGGTATGGGCGGCGGCATGGGTCGTGGCGGAGGTATGGGTCGCGGAGGCGGCGGAGGCCGTGGACGCGGCGGACGGTAGACAGATCGAACGGAGGTAAGTGAAATGCCAAGAATGGACGGAACTGGTCCCGCCGGACAGGGACCTATGACAGGGAGAGGGCAAGGGTCCTGCGGCACATCAGGCCCTACGACGCCGCAAGTAGCTACGCAGCAGTCGAGCAGTTGGCTCGGCAGATTGCTGCAAGGAGCGATGAGCGGTTTCGGAGTGTACGGCGTTCGCCGGGGCGGCGGACGCGGCATGGGAGGAGGCCGAGGGCAAGGACGAGGCAGAGGACGGTCGCTCTGATGCGAGTGGCCGTTACCGCAAGAGAAGCAAACGTCGAGAGCCAGGTGGATCAGAGGTTCGGGCGGGCTCGGTATCTCATAGTCATTGACACCGAGACCGGCGACACAGAGGTCCACGATAACGAGGTGAACCTGAACGCCGTGCAGGGTGCGGGGATACAGACTGCCCAGAATGCGGCCCGGCTGAATGTCGAGGCTGTCCTCACGGGCCACCTGGGGCCAAATGCTTTCCGCACCCTGTCGGCTGCGGCGATAACGGCTTACACGGGGCTTCAGGGCACCGTCGGACAAGCCATTGAGGAGTTCAAGGCCGGAAGACTTAACCCAGTGGACTCTGCGGATGTTGAGGAGCACTGGTAAGAGCAATGGATAGGACTATCATCGCGGTGGCCAGCGGAAAAGGCGGTACCGGCAAGACGACTGTGGCGACCAACTTGGCACGAGTTGCAGCAATACAAGGGCTCGAAGTCAGCTATCTGGACTGCGACGTCGAGGAACCGAATGGTCACATATTTCTGAAGCCCGAGATCGAGAAGACAGCATCGGTCTGCGTGCCCGTGCCTGTCGTGGATGAGGACAAATGCACGGCTTGCGGGAAGTGCAGGGAGATATGCCAATATAGCGCGATAGCACTGCTGGGAAAGACCGTCCTCACTTTCCCCAACCTCTGCCACGGATGCGGCGGGTGCATACTCGTCTGTCCAACTGGTGCCATTACCGAGACCGGCAGAGAGGTGGGAGTCGTTGAGGAAGGAATGGCAGATGGGGTCCGGTTCGTGCACGGGAAGCTCAGAATCGGTGAAGCCATGTCTCCTCCTCTGATAAGGAAAGTCAAGGAGCGAATCCTGGACCACGGGATGGCCATTATTGACTCCCCTCCCGGCACTTCGTGCCCGGTGATACAGTCTGTGAGGGGAGCCGACTACGTGCTCCTGGTGACCGAGCCGACGCCGTTCGGCTTGAATGACTTGAAACTGGCTGTGGAGATGCTGCGGGTCCTGAACCTGCCATTCGGAGTTGTTGTCAACCGCGCCGATATGGGGGACGAAGCTGTCTTCGATTACTGCGGCAGCGAGTCCATCGACGTGCTCTTGCGGATACCGGACGACAGGCGGATAGCGGAAGCTTACTCGCGCGGGCGTCTTGCTGCTGAGGCGTTGCCCGAATACAGAGAGGTGTTCGCGTCACTGCTGAAGGGTGTTGTCGATGCACGATTGTGATATCGAGAAGATGTTGAGTGAGCGAGAGGCCCTACTGATTCGCGATTACGACTCAGCACTGGACCTTGCACGCTTTGGCGCTCGGGAGACGATACTGGATGTTGCTACGGGTTCAGGCCGAATGCTCCTGCAGATTCTAAAGCGGGGATACTCCGTGGTCTCAGGCGATATCGACAGGGATGCGTTGGACAGAGCACGAGAACGACTCGGTGAATTGGCCAGCAAGCCTACGCTGGTGGTCCTGAATGCCCATCAGATGCAATTCGACGACGACAGCTTCCACGCGGTGACTCTCGCGAACGCGATCCACGAGATGGACAATCCACGTGGCGCGCTCAATGAGATATCGCGAGTGCTGACGGTTGACGGGAAACTGCTCGTCGTCGAGTTCAACTCGCAGGGATTCGAGTTGATGAAACTGCATCACGAGATGCAGGGGCGAGGAGAGCATCCGATGGGCGAGATGTCCACTGAGGATATTGACTGTTACTTGCAGGCGACGTTCGACTGTGTGGAGACCCAGGAGTTCAGTATCACGCACGCGTGGGTCGCGTCGGGAAAAAAGTAGAGGAGTCACCAGTGGAAGGAATCCTTGCAGTCACATACAGGTGCAACGCCAGGTGT
>Ga0315280_10010743_pt1 | contig 11406 bp, 11 predicted proteins | sample YL17G06_40_MG_FD_203697 | JGI IMG/M metagenome (GOLD analysis project Ga0315280, IMG submission 203697) | Sediment microbial communities from Yellowstone Lake, YNP, Wyoming, USA - YL17G06_40 | ecosystem: Environmental > Aquatic > Freshwater > Lake > Sediment | place: USA: Wyoming | collected... | reverse complement strand
TACCCAAAAACTACAGTCAGATTAATAAAATTGTCACTTGCGGCATGGGCGGTTCCCAATTAGGCATTGATTTAGTTGGTCATTTATTTGGTCAAAAAATTAAACTGCCAATTATCCAAGTTCGCGGCTATAATTTACCAAAATTTGTAGATAACAAAACCTTGGTTTTTTTACTTAGTTACTCAGGTAATACCGAGGAAGTACTATCCATAATCACGAATCACGAATCACGAATCGCGAATCCTTTTATTATTACATCAGACGGGAAGCTTGCAGTAATAACTAAAAGGAATAAAATTCCTGCTTATATTTTTAAACCAATCAATAATCCTTCTGGTCAGCCACGGACTGGTGTTGGTTATATAATTGGTTCAATCCTCGCAATTTTTCAAAAAGTAAAAGCCATTAAAATCAATGATCGACTAATAGTGAAAATGGTTGATGAATATTATAAAAATTATCAAAAAATAAAGAAATCAGCATTACTTAATAGTTTAAGTCAAAAAATAAAAAATAAAATTCCAGTTATTGTCGCTTCAGAATTTTTACAAGGCAATGCCCATATTATGGCTAATCAAATAAATGAATCAGCTAAACAGCTCGCCATTTATTTTAGTTTGCCCGAGCTTAACCATCATTTATTAGAAGGCTTAACTTTTCCCCCATCTAATAAAAAAAATTTATATTTTATTTTTTTCTTTTCAAAAAATTATCAGCTGCGAAATCAAAAGCGTTATTATATTACTCAAAAAGTTCTCCAAAAACAAAAAATCCCTTTTTGCCAAATAAAGTTGTCTGGCGATAAAATTAGTCAGGCAATGGAAATGCTGACTTTAGGTACCCAATTATCTTATAAGCTTTCCCAAATTAATCGAGTTGACCCAAATCAAGTGCCCTGGGTGAAGTTTTTAAAAACTGCCTTGGTGCGATAAAATTAATTAACCATGCTTAATAGGGTTTTTAAATTTTTTGTGCGCAATTATTTAGATTATTTTTTTATATTCTTGATTGCTTTTTTTGTCTTTTTTTATCTCCAAAGTACGGCGACTCTACCCGATCCTGATTCTTTTTATCACGCAAAAATCGCTGATTTAATAAAAAAACAAGGGATTATTACTAGTTTCCCCTGGGCCCAATTCTCAACTTTGAAAGATAATTATATTGATCATCATTTTTTATATCATTTATATCTCATCCCCTTTACCTTATTTTTTAAGCCATTAATTGCTATTAAAATGGCCACGATTTTTTTGGATATAATTTTAGTCTTATTTTTTTATTTTTTTCTGACTCATTTTAAAATTAAATGGCGATTTCTTTGGGTCTTAATACTTTTAACTATTAACCCTTTTTTATTTCGCATCAGTTTAGCTAAAGCGCCTGCTCTCTCAATTATTTTTTTATTACTTGGTTTTTATGCTTTAGTTAATTATCGTCGTTGGCTTTTATTTTTTCTAAGTTTTTTCTATATTTGGGCTTATGGTGGTTGGCCACTGTTGTGGCTTTTGAGTTTTATTTATTTTGCTATTGATATCATTTATGATAAATTTAAGAAGCAATCATTGTTTTGGCAAACAATAAAATTAATCATTAGCCCAATCCACCCTCTTAAAAAGAAAAAGAAGAGAAAAGACTTATTTTTAGCTTTATTCTTTGGCACCGTCGCTGGTCTAATTATCAATCCTTATTTTCCTAAAAATATTTATTTTTATTATCAGCAAGTTTATCAAATTGCTGTAATAAATTTACAAAAAATAATTGGGGTAGGTGGTGAGTGGTATCCTTATGGTTTGAGCAGTTTAATAAAAGATACAGGGATTCTTTTCCCAATTCTTATTATCGCCTTATTTATTTTTATCATTAGTTTTAAAAAACAGTCTCGGGTAAGTATTATCTTATTTTTTGTAGCGCTATTTTTCTTTCTTTATACTTTAAAATCTAGACGAAGTGTTGAATATTTTGTGCCTTTTAGTTTACTTTTTGCTAGTTTTAGCGTCGACGGGTTTTTAAAATCAATACTGGTGAAAACGCAAATTAATTTAGGGCTTTGGTTATCGCCCTCACTAAAAAGATTACTAAATGTTTTTATTATTGCTCTTTTATTAATTATTATTTGGTTTGGGGCAACGGATTTAAAAATAGTGAGAAAGGATATGGAAAGGGGAATTAGCTTAATCTATTATCAAGGGGCAGGTAATTGGTTAAGCCAAAACACTCCAAAGGGTTCAATAGTTTTGCATAGTGATTGGGATGATTTTCCGATTTTATTTTATTTTAGCGATAATAATTATTATATTAATGGCCTGGATCAAACTTTTATGTACAATTTTGATAAGAATTTATTTTGGCAATGGATAAATATTACTACTGGCAAAAGCCCAGACAATTTAATCAAGGTTATCAAAAATGATTTTCGGGCAAGTTATATCTTTATTGAGAGTGATCATTTAGCCATGGACAACCTTTTTAAAAATAATAATTTTTTTAAATTAATTTACCAGGATAACGAGGCAAAGATTTATCAAGTTAAATAATTTTACAAAATGGGATAGCCCGGTTTAAAAACGTGGGCTAGCCAGTGGCTTTTTATTTAGATGCAAAAAATTAAAAGATTTATTTTCCAGCCCACTTTTCTTTTAACAATTTTTGTTATTCTCGCCGGCGCTTTGAGAGCGTTATTAGCCAAAACCGAGGGTGGCTTCTGGTTTGATGAAATTTTTAGCGTCCATTTCTCTGCTTACCCACTAAGAAAAATGGTTGGATTGTTGATGTATGATAATCATCCTTTGCTTTACCCGATTATTTTACATTACTGGCTTAGATTATTTGGTGATCAGGAAATAATTGTTAGATCACTTACCTCGTTGTTTACGCTCATTAGTATTATAACGATTTATTTTTTAGGTAAAGAATTTTTTAATAAAAAAACTGGCTTAATTGCCGCTTTTTTCTTAGCTTTTTCGCCAACTGGTATAATTTTTAGCGCTGAGGCGAGGATGTATAGTTTACTGATGTGTTTGACTATCCTTGGCCTTTTAATTTTTTGGTCATTTATCAAAAAGCCAACTGTCTTAAAAGGGATTTTATTTTTAGGCGTCTGTATCCTTTTGCTTTTTACCCATTTATATGCTCTTTATGTAATTTTTTTCTTTAATCTTTATTATTTTTATCGTTATTTTTTTCTTAAAGACAAAAAAATTAAATTAAATATCTGGCTTTGCCTGCAATTTTTGTTATTAATTATTTTTGCTAGTTGGTTTATCCCATTTTTATTAATAAAAATTCAGATATTTTCTACAATTAATAATTTTTACAATTCTTGGTTTAGCCGTAATTTAATTATTAATTATTTTTTTATCAATCTCTTTAAATCATTATTATTTATCTCTCATTTTGATTTTTTCTTTGAGCCATTGGTTAATCTATTTATTTGGTCATTACTGATTCTAGCAGTAGTTAAAATAAATTTTTACAAAAAATCACTGATTATTACCCCTGCTTTAAATCAAGAAAAAGTCTTTTTATTAATATTTTTAATTTTATTAGCAATAGCTACTTTTATTTGTCAAAAATTTTTAATTAAACTATATGTAATTATTATCCCGGCATTTTATTTGCTAATTAGCTCATCATTGGCAAAATTTTCTAAAAAGGTTACATTAGTTATTTTAATCATAATAAGCATAATTTTTATTAATAGTTATTATTATCTTTATCAAGAATCATATGATACAATCCCGGTTGTTAATTATTTAGAGACAGTTATTACTGGTCAGGAAAAAGTTATTGTTCATAATTTTGTCTATAAGTATGTTTTAGAAAAATACTATCATGGTCCAAGTCAAATCGAGGGTTTTTATCCAGCCAAAGATAATTTAAATGAGGATTTAAGATTAATTTTAAAAAATTATCAAGATATAGTAAATGAAGAAAATGTAAATAAATTAGAGCAGAGTGTGGGTGGGGCTAAACGAATTTTTTTAATAAAATCGTTGGACTGGAACAAGCAGTCAAGTGAACTGGTTTTAGAGTGGTTTTCAAAAAATAATTACAAAATAATAGAAAAGAAGTTTTTTCAAGATACCGAGATTTATTTATTTCAAAAAGATTAAAAGATACTTATGACCAAACAAGATAATAAATTCTTTTGGATAATAGCAAGTTTTGTAATTTTTTTGATAATTTTACCTTATTCAATTGCCTTTGGTATCCAGCTATTTTCCTCTTATCATTATACTGGAGTTAATTTAATGGCTGGTAGCGATAAAACTGTTTATCTTTCTTATATGGAACAGGCGCGGCAGGGTAAATGGCTTTTTAAAAATTTATATACCACTGAACCCCAAACTGCTAAACTTTTTTCACCATTATGGCTTATTTTAGGAAAGCTCGCTTATTTGACTAATTTACCAAATACCCTAATTTTTCATTTTTTCAGAATAATTTTTGCTTTTTGCTTCCTTTTTTTGATTTATAATTTTTTAAAAAATTATTTTTTTAATGATCTAAAAAAGAATATTATATTCACCCTGCTTTTAATATCCTCTGGTATTGGAATTTGGAGACTTCTTGGTTTAATACTTAGTAATAACTTTGATACTAACGAGATAAGTTTTTTTTTAGAAAGCGGGACTGATATTTGGATTGCCGAAGCCAATACTTTTTTGACTCTTTTACACTCACCTTTATTTATTCTATCCCAATTAATAATCTTAGGTATTTTTTGGTTATTTTTAAAAGAAATAAATAATTTTTCTTTTAAAAAAAGTTTAATTTTCTTTTTCTTAACATTATTTATTGGAATTTTTCACACTTATGATTTAATTATTATTGATGCAGTTTTAGGAGTGTTTTTAGTAATTTATTATTTATTTAAAAAAAAGATTTACTGGCGACCATTATTAAATTATCTCGTCATAATACTTGCCTCAACCCTTTCCCTATTATATTTTTATCTCATTGTCGAAAAAGAGTTTGCGCTTAAGGGTTGGATTAATCAAAACTTTACCTTAGCGCCGCCATTTTTTGATTTTATTATTGGTTATGGTTTTATCTTTTTATTTTTTTTAATTGGTTTAATTCCAGTTTTGAGACAAAGAAAAAATATTTATTTCCTTTTTATTCTTATTTGGGCAGTCGTGCAGATTACTCTTCTTTATGCGCCGGTTACCTTTCAAACAAAATTATCAAATGGTTTACATTTACCTTTATGTATAATTGCTGGCTTAGGTTTTTTTGAATTATTGGAGCAAGTTCTTCAGTATTTTAAGAAAAACTCAATTTTTATTATTGAAATAATAGTTTTTTTTCTAATTGCTACTAATATTTTTATATTAATGATAGAAATTTCCAATAATATATCAAAAACTTTGCCTTTTTATTTAAATCAGTATCAATACCAAGCCGCTTTATGGCTTAAAAATAATATGAAAGAAGATGAAGCAGTCATAACTGCTGATAAAGATTTAGGTAATATTCTCCCCTCAATTACTGGAAAATTAGTTTATTTAGGCCATGGCCACCAGACAATTAATTGGGTACAAAAGTTAGTTTATCTTCACTGGTTATATAAAAACAATCGTGATGACATTAATAAAAAAAATTGGCTGACCAAAGACAAGATAAATTATATTTTTTTTGAGATAAAAGAATATGAACCAGGTGATTATCAGCCAGGAGAAAAAAGTTATTTAGAAAATGTCTATCAAAATCAAGAAGTAATTATTTTTAAAGTGAAATAGTAAACTCACCTAATATTTTTTCTTTTAAAATATTAGTTATTACTTGTCGCAGTTGATTGAGCGTTAAATTGCCCTTCTGATTAATTAATTGGAAGGTAATTTTTTTATTCTGAAAATTTAAATTTTCTGGCAAAATAAAGTGATAATTAATTTTTATAATTTCATTTATTTTCCAGTCACGAGGCGGGTATAAGCCATAAGTTACTGGATAATCTTTTTGATAAATTTTTTTATTATTCTCATCAATTATTATTAATCTCAAATTAAAATTTTCTTTTATTTTATTTAAGGCTTGAAAGTATAAGGATAAATGAAGATAATTATTTTTTTCTAAAGTTTTATCCCAGCCATAAAGTTTAAGTAAGCCATTGCCAAAATGAATGATTTTTTTATACATAATTGGCTCGGTGTTAGGATTTAATTCATAAAGCATTAAAGGACTAGTTGTATTTCCCTCGACTTTGCTCGGGACAAGCTTTTGCCATAAGATTATAGAATCAGTCACCTTCGCTACTTGATAATTGTTTTTTTGAAGAAATTCGCGAAAATTGCCGGCTGCCTCAGGATAATAATCTTGCCAGATTTTCATCTCAGGGAAAGTTAGATCAAAAAATAAAAAGTCATTGGTATCTATTAATAATTTATCAATATTATCGGGAATTTTATAATCAATATTAGAAAATTCCAGTTTGCCAATATAGCTATAATAAAGAGAATAAAGTTGGGAGCGACTTGATAAGAGGGTTAAATAATCAAAACTTGTTAATAAAGAATCATTACGAGAAATTTCCTTTAAAAATTCTTTCTTATTATTCACCTCCTCTTTTTTGAAATTATTTTTAGATATCCCGATAAAAGGTCCAAAAACCAAAGTTGAATAGAGGGTTACTAACGATAAAGTTATAAAGAGAGCAATTTTTTCTTTGGAAAGTAAAATTTCTAATTTATTAAGTTTCTGCTTATTTAAAATTTTTCTTATTTCAAAAGTTAAAGCTAAAAATAAAGGGATTAATAAAAGCGAGACATAGTGGATTTTTGGAATTAAAGTTGCTTGATCAGCCCCAGCCATAAGTAATTGAAGTAAAACAAGAAATCCTAGTAATAAATATTTTTTTTGAAAAATATTTAAATAGCCAAAAGGCATAAAAATAATTAAGAAAAATGTCATTGTTTGCCAAGTAATCAGATGACGGATAATCAACCAAGGATGCAGAAGGGCATTTTTAATAATTTCTGAGAAATTATTACCAAGCCAAGAGTAATAATAAAGAAATTTAAATTGACTATTAGGCGCTAAAGAAGTAATAATTTTTAAAGCAATAATAAACCAAATTGCTGAAATAATAATTGGCCAAAGAATCCATTTTAGTGATCGCTTTTCTATTAAAGCTAAAATACCAAACATTAAAGTTAAAAAAGCCACATCTTCTCTGACAAGGAGTGCTAATAATAGAAAAATAATAAAAGGAATAATTTTTTTTTCTTGATAGTAGTAAAAAGCAAAAAATAAAAAGATTAAGGCGAATGGTAAAAGATGGAATTCAAAAAGATTTACATTTTGAACAAAGGGATTAAGAAGCCAAAGTAGGGCGAGAAAAAGAGCAACCCGTTCGTTTATTAATTTTTTAGCAATTAGAAAAAGTGGCCAGGCCACCAGGGCCAAGAAAACCGTTTGTAAGAATAAGAGAGTTAGGGGATTTTGGTAAAGATAATAAAATGGTAAGAGAAAGATAATAAATAATTCAAAATGATCGCCTAAATAAGAATGAGGGTGAATCGTTGATTGAAAAAAATTACCATGGGCAGAATTAAAAAAAACTTGGTTATAAATTGCTAAATCTAAGCCATTATAACCAAAGTTAAAGTATTTCCAAAAACAAATCCAAGTAAAAAGGATGATGTATAAAATTATTGCAATAATTAATAATTTTTTGTACATAAATATATAACCACACCCCCCTTAAGCCCCCATCTCCTTGAAAAGGAGGAGGGGGGAACTATAGGGAAATTGGCTGCGCGCTTTGCGCGCAGCCAATTTCCCTACACCCCTTTTATTTTTTAAGAAGGGTAAACTGTCTTTTGAGGTATTATAGCACACTTGACAGATTTTTAAAAATAGTGTATTATTGAGTATCAAAGTTCTTTAGAAAAGTCAAAAAAACAATAGAAAAGGAGGGCGCAATGAAAGTGCGTCAGTTAATCCCACTCATACTGGCAATTCTAATTGTTGGGAGTTTCTGGGGGTGTACCAAAGTGTACACCAATACCGGCAAAGGATATTCAGAGGCTTGCCCCGGTAAAGAGTTCAGAATGAAAATACGCTTGCTAAACTTATCCACCTATATTGTGTGGGTACACATACCTCTGCACGGTACATTTGAACTGCAACCTGGCCAGAAATCAGTCATTTTTGAAATGTATCCACAAATTGGGCCCTACAATATCGAGGTTACTTACTACCGTTACACCCGAGGGGGGTTTTGGGGAGGAGTTGAACAGGGCACAAAAACAATCCCCTTCACTGTTGACGGCACAAAGGACGATCACATCTTAGAAGGGGAGAAACTCGATGAAATTTGGGAGATTACTGACCCACCTCATCATCGCTGGTAAATAAAAAGGGTGTTTTCATGAAGAAGACACCCTTTTCACTTTTTTAAAGATTACCAGTCAGTAATATTTGCTAATTGACTAATAACAAAAAGGGTAATTATATAAGAAATTATAATGATAATTAAACCAATCACTGCATGTTTAATTCTATCCCTGGCATGATTTATTTTTTCTTCATTACCACCAGAAGTCAGCCATTGATAACCACCAATAATTATTAGAATTATAAATATTAAGCCTAAAAATCCAAGGACTATTGCAATAATTGAAGAAACAAGATCTTGGGGACTGCCCGGCGTTTGACCATAAGCTGGTGCTGCCACTCCTTCTAATCGTTCAAGATAAGGATTTTGGGCATCAGCAATTAAAGGACTTATTAATAAAAAAAATAATATTAAGAAAAATAGTTTTTTATAACCTAAGTAATTTTTTGACATCCTCGTTATAATTTTTTACCCTGGGGGCTGAGAGCCGCCTTGAGGACCACCCGGCCCAGCTGTTATATTGTAAAGTTGGGTAATGACGAAATAACTAATTATATAGCCAGCCATAACAATAACTAAACCAATTACGGCATTGGTTAATCTTTTCTTGGCTTTAGTAATTGTCTCTTCATTCCCGCCAGCCGTCATCCACTGGAAACCGGAGTAAATGATTAAAATTAAAAATATAACACCAAGGAAACCAAGGACAACAGTAATAATTTGGCCAACTATTGTGTCCAACCAATCACTAACCGCACCACCACTAGGTGTGTTATACCCAGCTTCTAGGCCAGCATGATGCAGGGTGTCTAAAATACCACCTACAGATTCTTGGGCATAAATTTTTATTAAAGTGAAAAGATTAGCAATAAAAGATATTACTATTATTATTGAGATAAGTTTTGATAAATGATATTTAAAACGCATAATAAGTGGTTTCAATTAAAACGTTAGTGATAAAATAGGTAATTAAATAAGCAGTAAAAACAATCACTAAGCCAATTACGGAATTAACAATTCTTTTTTTCGCTTTGGTAATTGTCTCTTCATTCCCGCCAGCCGTCATCCACTGAAAACCGGAATAAATAATAATAACTAAAAAGACTACCCCCAAAAAACTTAAGATGACGGCGATAATTTGTCCAACGAGAGCAGCCGTAGCTGCTTCGTCGGCCGTACCTGCTGATTCAACATAATAACCAGCGTTAGTTCCGGCCTGGCTCATGTTGGTTTTTATTTGTTCACGTAAACCTGGTGGATTTTGAGCGAGGGTAATATTTTTAAGGACAAAAAATAAAAGAAAAAAAAATATTAAGATAAAATTAAAATTTAATAATCTTTTTAAAATTTTTTTGGTTTTCATAATCTAATAAAGTTTAACCAGCCAAACCCTCGCCAGGCCCAATACCAGAACTGGGCATGGTGATATCTAAAATCTTAAAGACGATAAAGTTAGTAATAATATATGCGGCAAAAATAATAATTAAGCCAATGGTCGCATTAGTCAATCTTTTTTTAGCATGAGCGATTGTTTCTTCATTCCCGCCAGCGGTCATCCACTGAAAGCCGGAGTAGATAATTAAGATTAAAAAAATAACCCCAACTAATCCTAAAACAGCATTGATAATCATTCCAATGATTTGGGAGACGGTTGGAGCGGCCTGGGTAGGCAGTCCTGCTTGTTGAGCTGTTGTATTGAGACCGTAAAGATCGCCCGGGGTAGCAGGCGGGTTATTAGGAGTGGTGCCTTGAGCTAAAACATTATTGGTTAGAAAAAGTAAGGCAATAGTTAAAGTAAATAAAAGTTTTTTCCTTGGCATAATAATTTATAATCCGCGCCCCAACCATGTACCGTTTACTGGTACATGGTTATAGTCCAGACTATAAATATTAGTCTTATTTTAATCTAAGGTTATTATGCTTTAAGATTAGCCACCCGTTGCTGTGGATAAGGATGTTATTACAAACTGGGTAATTGCATAAGCTGCTAAAATAATAACTAAGCCAATGACCCCAGCGCCCAGCAATTTTTTAGCTTGAGCCACCTTTTCTTCATTCCCAGCAGCGGTCATCCACTGAAAGCCACCAATAAGGACGATAATAATGGCAATCACACCTAAAAAACCAATAATTATTTGAATAATACTGCCAATAGTGGCAGTTAATTCTGCGGAGCCTAAACCAGTATTAATATTCCAATTAATAGAAACAGCTTGAGCAATCGCTGGCAGGGTAAAAGCCAATAAACTTAAAAATCCTGCTTTATTTAATAGTTTTTTCATTATTTCACCCCCTTTCAATTAAAAGAATAATATTTAATTATATATCTAACTTTAATTATAGCTTATTTTGCTATAAAAATAAAGTTCAAATCTTTAAGCTGGGTTTTAAAACCCAGCTTAAAGATTAAGTCAAGGCTTCAAAGATAAACCTTAAAATTGCATATGCCGCAAAAATAACTACTAACCCCAGAGTTGCCCAGATAAGAGTGTCTCTCCCCTTTTTAATTCTCTCCATATTCCCGCCAGCGGTCATCCACTGAAAGCCACCGATAATAAACATCACTAGGGCAATACTACCAACAATGCCTAAAATTGCGCCAATCATTAAACCAATTAATTGTTGGGTGGTAAGGGTAGTGGAGCCTAAGGGATTTAGTAAATTAACAGCATAAGCAGGTTTAACTAAGATAAAATTGACAAGAGTAAAGATTAAAATTTTTTTCATAATGCTATAAAACCTTTAGAGCTTCTGCGGTAGAATAAAGCTACAAAGGTCGAAAGAATAATCAACCAATATAACCGCAACAAAGCTATGGCCATTAATAATAAACTGTTCGTGGGGATGGATCTCCACAAAAGCACTTCCACCTTTTGTGTTAAAGATAAAGATGGCAATGTTTTTAGGGAGGCCAAGGTATTAACGGACAGAAATCAAGTGCGAGGATTTGTTTCTTCGCTAGGTGATTATTCCTTGTCAGTGGTAATGGAGCCGGTATCGCAGTGGTATGTCTATGCCGATTTAATGCAGTCTTTGGGTTGCGAGGTGCATTTAGCCCATCCAATGAA
>Ga0315280_10010742_pt1 | contig 11406 bp, 7 predicted proteins | sample YL17G06_40_MG_FD_203697 | JGI IMG/M metagenome (GOLD analysis project Ga0315280, IMG submission 203697) | Sediment microbial communities from Yellowstone Lake, YNP, Wyoming, USA - YL17G06_40 | ecosystem: Environmental > Aquatic > Freshwater > Lake > Sediment | place: USA: Wyoming | collected... | reverse complement strand
CGCCATATACAAACGACAGCTGGCCACAGGTGGAGAAGAACTACGCGGCCATGGTGACTTTGCTGGATCGTCAGGCCGGGATCATTCTGGATTTGTTGCGCAAGTTGTCGATAGAGCGCCAAACGCTGGTGCTGTTCACCAGCGATAACGGTCCGTCGGCGGAATCGTTGCACAAGCCGTCGTTCTTTGACAGTGCCGGCCCGTTTCGGGGAACGAAGCGCGATCTCTACGAGGGCGGCATCCGCGTGCCACTGCTGGCCCAATGGCCCGGCTCGATCACCGCGGGATCCGTCAGCGATACGGTATGCGCCTTTTGGGACTTTCTCCCCACCGCCGCCGAACTCGCGGGCTTGCCCGCCCCGAAGATCACCGACGGAATCTCGCTTGTCCCCTCCCTGTTCGGAAAGCCGCGGCGGGAACATGAATACCTCTACTGGGACTACGGGCATGTGAGAGAGCGTTTCTCGCAAGCCGTGCGGCGAGATCAGTGGAAGGCCGTGCGAAACGGTTCAAGCGCGCCGATTGAGTTGTACGACTTGGCTACTGACATAGGCGAGAAGAGCGACGTGGCAGCTTCCCATCCAAAGATCGTTGCAGAATTGCAGAAAATCATGACGGATGCGGTCACGCCCTCTCCGGACTACCCGATTCGCGACCGGGGCGGCAAGTAACAGAGTTCGACGCAATCTAATCACGCTCGCGGCTATATCCAAACGTCGGCCGGCAGCGCCGGCCTTCTGCCGGCGGGCCGCAATAGAGCCGCCGACAGGAGGCGCCAGCATTCGAACGCCTTCACCTACGGTGAACCGCGCTTCACAACAATTGAATTGCGAGCACCCGCTCGTCCTGCTAGAATGCGCGGCAGAACAGGCGGAACGGTGTAGCAGGGTCTTATTTGCAGGGCAAGGAGAAAGCCCAAGCCGCTCTGAAGAATGTGGAAGATGCAGTTACGGATACAACTGACCCAATCTTGAATAGGGGGTGCACGATGCGTTCCATCCGATTGCTTGAACTCACGATTCTCTGTTTGTTGCTGCTAGTTCTCGGTCCGAGCAAGCTAAGCGCGCAAATCGGCGGGGGATCGATCGTTGGATTTGTTACGGACCCTTCAAACGCCGCCGTTTCCGGAGCGGCGGTTCATGCCCTGAACGTGGAAACCAACATCAAACGGGAGACTGTGACGAACGAACGCGGCTACTACGAGTTTCCCTTGTTGCCGGCCGGCAAATACCGGCTGGAAGCTGAACTGGCGGGGTTCCAGCGCGCGGTGAGCGGTTCGCTCACGCTGAACTCCGGCACGCGTCCCCGCATCGATCTGAAGCTGGCTTTGGGCGAGGTCACGCAATCCGTGGAGGTGGTCTCGTCGGCGCCGCTTGTCAATGTCACCACCACAGATCTGGGTATGGTGATGGACCGGGCTAAAGTCGAATCGCTTCCGCTCAATGGGCGGAACTGGCAGCAACTGATCGAACTCCAGGCAGGTGTTTTGAACTCGTCGGGCGTAGCGCGCGGAGGGATGCAGTTTTATGGCGCATCCGCGCTTGGAAACAACCTGATGCTCGACGGCGTTGACATGTCCGCCGGCGAGAACTCGAGCGCCACCAGCACCCGCAGTTCCGGGACGATTGTCATCAACACCGTTAGCCTGGAAGGCATTCAAGAGTTCAAGACGACCGGGAACGCATTTTCGGCCGAGTATGGACGCGCCGTCGGAGGAGTGGTGAACATTGTCACTAAGAGCGGTACGAACGACTTTCATGGCACCCTCTTCCATTACTTTCGCAACGACAAGCTGGACGCGAACGACTTCTTCTCCAACCGTTCCGGACTAGGGAAGCCGCCCTTGCGATGGAACCAGTTCGGTGGCAACCTGGGCGGTCCGATACGGCGGGACAAACTCTTCTTTTTCTCGAACTATGAGGGAGTAGCGGTCCGCCGCAACCAGGCGCAGAGCGGCAACGTGCCGACGCCTCTCCTGCTCGAGGCCGTGACGCCGGAGCTGCGGCAAGCGCTCGGCCGATTGCCAAAGACGTTCGAGCCAACCACCAATCCCTATATCGGCTTCCACCGCAGGAACGATCGAAGCACGGTCGACGAGCAAACGATTCTCAACCGCGTCGACTGGAATCTCGGCTCACATCAGGTGGCGGGCCGATATGGCTACAATCGTCAGGACTCTCGCGAGCCGGATCTTCTGGAAGGGGCGTCGCTGATATCGCCGCTGCGCCTCCACAACGCAGTTCTCCAGGACGCATGGAGCGTCAGTCCGTCGCTGCTCAACGAGTTCCGCTTTGGCGTGAATCGGGTGGATATGGACCGGCGGCAAACAGGGGCCGAAGGTATTCCGGCGTCGGCGCAAACGGCGGGTGTGAACCTGAACCTCACGCGTGCGGCGCGGCTCCACGCTATGGCGGACATATGGACCGTCGCCGACAACTTCACTGTTATCAAGAGCCGTCACACAATGAAGACCGGCTTCGAGTACCGCAAAGTCAACGCCAACCGGTTCCAGGACAATGCCCCCCTCCATTACTACAACAGCCTCAACGACCTGATTGCCGATCGCACGAATCGATTCAGGGTGGTCTTCGGCGGGCTGAAGCCTCTGGGCTACTCCACCTTCGGCGTTTTCGTTCAGGATGATTTCCGAGTGAACAGCCGGTTGCAGTTGAACCTGGGCCTGCGCTACGAGTACTTCCCGCCGCTTAAGGGCGCGTTCAATATTACCAGTGGCAACCCGTTTGGACCCTTCGGCCGGAATGATGAAGCGATGACGCGCGCGGATCGGAACGATTTCGGCCCGCGACTGGGCCTGGTTTATGACGCCCTTGGCAGCCAGAAGTTGGTGATTCGCGCCGGCAGCGGCGTCAGCTATGCGCCACCGGTACCGGACTACTATTACTCAATGGCCTATCTGGACCCGCGGATTCCCTTCAACCCGACTATCGCGACCGCGGACCTGCCGAAGGGCGTCACCACAACGTTCCCTCTCGACGCTTCCTTCGTACCGGCCGTCAAGCAGAATCCCAGCCTGCTTCCGGCTAGTCTCGTTTTGAGCCGTTCGATTCTTGATTACAACGCCCGCGACGAGTATGCCATGCAGTGGAATCTCAGCGTCCAATCTGCGATCACTTCGCAACAGACCGTTCAGATCTCCTACGCGGGCAATCGCTCGTTGAACGGTTCCGCCCTAATTCCGGTAAATCTGATCGATCCCGCGACCGGAAGACGCCCCGACCCCAGCATTGGGGATATTTACTTCCGTGAGAACGCCGGCCGGTTGACGTACCACGCGCTGCAGCTCTCGGCCAACCGGCGCATGTCAAAGGGGCTCAGTTTCGACGCCTATTATACGTTTGGAAAGACCCTGTCCTACTGTGGCAGCGATACGACAGCGACGACAGCGCAACCTGCCATCCAGGATCCGAACAATATCGCCGGCTCCTATGGACCCAAGATCGGGGAGGTGCGTCACCGGCTCACGGGCGTCTTTGGGTATCAACTACCGGCGACGATCCTTCAACACACTAGAGCGGCGAACACAATCTTGGGGGGCTGGAGCGTCCAGGGAATTGTCGGCCGGCGCTCGGGCCAGCCGGTCAACGTGTTGTCTGGTCGCGACTTCGTCGGCAACGGGCGCACGGAGGCACAGCGTCCGGACATCATCGCCGGAGTCAATCCCTATGTCCGGGAAAATCTTGTATGGTTGAACAAATCGGCATTCGACTTGGTGGCTCCCCAGGCACAGCGCCGTTTCGGCAACCTGGGCTATAATGCGCTGCGCGGCCCGGCGGCATTCACATTCGACGCGGCGTTGCATAAACGCTTCCAGATACGCGAGAAACAGTACTTGACCTTCCGGTTCGAGATGTTCAACGCTCTAAACCACCCGGTCATGGGTGATCCCAACAACACCGTCAGCAACCCGAGCTTTGGCTTGATCCAGAGCGCCAGCGGAGGGAGAAATATCCAGTTGGCGCTGAAGTACGCTTTCTGAGGCACGCGCAAGTACGGGAATTGCTCGTGCAGCACGGTGCACAAAAGGTATAAACTGCGCGGTTCAATGCGGCGCAATCCGGAGCTGAAAAGCAGTGTTATGGACCTGACCAGACGTACGTTCCTCGCAATGATGGCGGCCAGCCAAATCCTCCGAGCCAGTCCATTAAAGCCGAATATTCTGGTGATGCTCGCGGACGATCTGGGTTATGGGGATCTCGGCTGTTATGGCCAGCGGAGGATCCGAACGCCGAACCTCGATGGCATGGCGGCTCGAGGCATGCGCTTCACGCAGGCATATGCCGGCTCGACTGTTTGCGCTCCGTCGCGCTGCTGCCTCCTGACCGGACTCCACAACGGGCACGGCCGGGTGCGCGACAACCTTCCTCATGGAATTTTTCTGCAACCGGATGACCTTACCGTGGGGGAGGTCTTGAAGCAGGCGGGTTACCGCACCGGTGCGTTTGGAAAATGGAGCCTCGGCAATCCGGGATCGTGGGGGCATCCCAACATGCAGGGATTCGATGAGTTCTTCGGATACCTGGACCAGGATGCCGCACACAACTATTACCCGGAGTTCCTGTGGGAGAACGATCATGAAATCTTGCTGCAAGGGAACCGAGCCAACGCCCGGAGCATGTATTCACCGAACGTCGTCCTCGAACGCGTTACCGCTTTCCTTGAATCCAATCGAGGCCGCCCGTTCTTCGCTTACTGGACGCCGACGCTGCCGCACTGGTCGGATTATCCCAAGACTACGCCAAGGTCGCAGGACATCCCCAGCGACGCGCCGTATACGAGCGCAAGCTGGCCACAGGTGGAGAAGAACTACGCAGCCATGGTGACTTTGCTGGACCGTCAGGCCGGGATAATCCTGGATCTGCTGCGCAAGTTGTCCATTGAACGCCAAACGCTCGTGCTGTTCACCAGCGATAACGGTCCCTCCGCGGAATCGCTGCACCAACCGTCATTCTTTGAGAGCAGCGGATCGCTTCGGGGCGTGAAGCGGGAACTGTACGAGGGCGGCATCCGCGTGCCGCTGCTGGCCCAATGGCCCGACTCGATCGCCGCGGGATCCGTGAGCGAGACGGTATGCGCCTTTTGGGACTTTCTCCCTACCGCCGCGGAACTCGCGGGCTTGCCCGCCCCGAAGACCACGGACGGAATCTCCCTTGTTCCGGCCCTGCTGGGCCAAGCGCGGCGGGAACATGAATACCTCTACTGGGACTACGGCCACGTGAGAGAGCGCTTCTTGCAGGCTGTGCGCCGCGGCCAGTGGAAGGCCGTGCGAAACGGTTCGCAGGCGCCAGTGGAGCTTTACGATCTCGCTGCGGATCCGCGTGAGAGCCGCGACGTGGCGGCCGCGCAGCCGAAGCTTGCCGCGGAGTTGCAGGGGCTCATGGACGCGGCCATGACGCCGTCTCCGGATTATCCGATTCAAGACCGCACGAAAACGCAGGCTGTGAAATGACGCATCCCGCGCGCCGCTACCACTCGGATCCCGTCACGGCCAGCGTCACGCGTTCGTGTTTTTTGCCCAGGGCGGTGCGCACGCCAAATGGATTTCTAACGCGGATGTTTCCGGTAACATCGACGAGACTGTTTTCGCCTTCCTGCTCCTCCACGGTGAGCGCCGGCCGGTCGTAACGGTCTTCCAGGGAGCAATTGACAAAGTCGATGCCGCCCTGCAGTTTCGAGGCATTGGCCGCTGCGCCTATACCAATCCAAACCGGCGTCCAGGCGCCGCTGTATTTGCGGTTGTTTGCCACATTCCTCACCGCACAGTTCACGAATTTCACCCGGGCTGCGGCGGCCGACTTGTCGTTCACCTTGATGCCGTAGCCCTCGGTGTTCTCTACTACGCAGTTGCGGAATTCGATTAGCCCGCCTACGTCGTCGCGCACCTTGCTGACTCGAATTCCGGTCCCTCGCCGGCTCGATATGCGGCAGTTGTCAAACAGGATGGAAACATCGCCCGCTTCGGACCGCATGCGCGCAAGGTTCAACTCGATGCCGTCCCCATAGTTGTCCTCAAACCGGCAGTTGCGAAAAGTGATATCACGCAATCTCTGGTCGGCGCGATCGGGTTCGATGTCCAGCCCGGCTGCCGGCGGCGTACCCCACGTGTTCTTGAAAACACTGTTTTCGACGGTGAGCCCGTCCACCTCGATGACGCTTATGCCCTGACGATAGTGGTTATCGCAGACGACGTCCTGGATGCGGATGTTACTGCAATCCTGGACGTAAATGCCGTCGCCGCCGCTGTCGCGCAAAGCGAGTCCGTACACCCCGACGTTGGTGGCGCCGCGCAGCCTGAGAGTCATGCGCCCTTCCGCCTTCGGGTACGCTCCGAACCAGCGGTTCCAGCCCAGGCGGTCCAGCAGGTCGCCGGAAATATAGTCCTCCTTTTGCATGCGAACAGTCGCGCCGTAACCTCGGATCACGAGATCCGAGATATCCCGCGCGTTGAGGAGAGAGTCCCCCTTCCCTCGATATTCTCCGCGCTTGGCCGTGAGCACGACCCCGTCCTCCAAAATCACTTCCTGGTGGCCGGCGAGTTTCAGCGGCCGGACGATCCAGTCCTTCGTCATATTGGGCACGAGGACGCGCTTGGCGCGGGAGTTGATGGCGGCCTGGAGGGCCTCCGTCGAGTCCTCTTCCTGGAATCCCCACCACGCGGCGTTGGCTGTCGCTCTCTTTCCGGCCAGTACTTCCTGAACCGCCTGCGGGTTGGCAATATTACCCGGTATCTCACCAGCGGCGGAGGCCGCGGCCAGCGCAATCGTCGCCAGCGTAATGATCGTAGACCTACTCTTGCGATCCATTCTCATGTTCCTCCGGAATAGAGCACCTGCCGCGAGAAGCTTTTCTTCACGGCTTGCAGCAGGCCGGCCCGGCGCGGATCATCATCCTATCCGATTTACTTTCTTGCTTCTCCGGGATCCCAGATCGTGGCTTCAATGGTGCGCTCTTTCTCCAATTCCGACGCCCAGTAGTAGACTGTCACGATTCTTCCATCCGGACGTTGAACGGTCCGGGTATACCCGATGTCCCAGGCCGCGCCGCCACTGCGCAGCGTGATCTCGTTCCCCCATGTTTTTCCGCTGTCGGCGCTCAACCGGGCCCGAATTTCAAAAGGCGGGGAGCGGTAACCGTAGGTGATCGCCAGGCGGCCATCCCGCAGCCGGATCAGACTGGGCGGATTCCCGCTCTTGGCGCCCGTGTCCGGAACCGGCCGGTCGAGGAAACGCCATGTCTTGCCGTCATCGTCAGATAGGTAGGCGTCGATCCCGTTCGGTCCTTGGGACGAATCGTTGTGACGCACCGTCGTAAGGATCTCTGCTTTGGAGAGGCGGACGGAGGAGGGCATGATCGAAAAGCCCTCCTTCGGATTGGGCGCCACCCAGGCGACAAACTGCCACGTGAGGCCGCCATCTTTCGTTCGTGCGCACAGCGGACGGCGCTCGCTCCCGCCTGCCTTGGAGGCGGTAACAAACACCATCGCGTCACGCTTGCCGTTCACGATGTAGTCGGTACGGGCCAGGATAACGGCCTGGCCAAACATGGGAAAGTTGAACGGACCCTTCCACGTTTTGCCGCGGTCGTACGAGTAAAAGAACCACGAGCCTCCTTTTTTCCCTCCGGTCATGCGGAGCGTCATGCAAAAGCCGGGCTGGGTGAAGTCCATTGGCGCCGTGAGGTCGATCGCCTCGCGTCCGGCGCCAGGACCGGTGAACACGCCTGTAGGCGGCACCAGCGAAGGCGCATCCTCAATGCTCCACGTTTCTCCTCCATCCAGACTGCGGGCGAGATGGGGCTCTTCGGGCTTGCTGCTATCGTAAGGGTGGCGGTCCGGCCCGAGCCACTTGTAATAGGCAGCGCTGAAGCCAACCAGGATTTCATTGTTCCAAGACCATATCCCGTGATTCGCGGGCCAGCCGCCAACGCGCCCCGGCTCCTGGTAAACGGTCAAGCTCTTGATGACTTTGACCGCCTCTACAGCAAACACGCGAACGGAAAAGGCGGCCAGCACCAATGCTGCCAATAACACTCGCCTCATTTCTTTGCCTCCCGGCTCTCCCAGAGCATTTCTGACTCAATTTCCGGACGGGCGTTTAGTACGCATGGGGAATCAGCTTGTCCAGTTCCTCAATAGAGAAACCGGCGGACTGACACAGCGCGATCATCGGTTTCTCTTTGCGTTCGATTTCGCACGCCGCTTCCGCCACATTGGGAGCCATGTCATGTGGTATCACTACCGCCCCATGCCGGTCGGCATGCACGAGGTCGCCCGGATAGACCAGCATGCCGAAGACCTTGACGGGGCGGTCGAAGTCCTCCAGGTGCGCGTAACCGTGGGATACCTGGACGCCGGTGGCGAAGAAGTGGAAGCCGAGCGGGCGGACCTCATCCAGATCGCGCACGGTGCCGTTGGTAATCACCCCCTGGCTACCCAGCGCCCGATGGATATTGGCGTTCACCTCGCCCCAGTAGGCACCTCCGGGAGTCTCGCTCAAGTCCTGAATTACGGTGACGCGCGGCGCGCGCGCGGCCCGAGTGTATTTCCAGTACTCGGTCCGCCAGACCTTGCGCGGGTTCGCGGCGGGCTGGTGCGAGAGAATCGTCGCTGTGCAGGCATAGCCGACCATTACACCGAGTCCCGGGAAGAGGCACTGGATGCCGCCGTTACTGTGCCGCGCCTCAGCGGCCGGCAGCCCAAGCGCTTCCAGCGCGTTAGCGATGGTCGGCGAACTGAACTCCCGCAGCTCTTCGATCTGCTCTTGTCCCAAAGTTGTCACGGCACTCGCCGCTGTGGCTGAATCGCTCATGGATCCTCTCCCGTCGGTGATCGGTATAAGTGCGACGCAGTCGAAGAGTAACGGCAACGGCCGCCATGCGCAATTAAATTGTCGTGAATCGCGATTCACGCTCGGTGATTCCCGAACAAATCGCCAATCTGAGGAATCGCTTCGCTCAGCGTTCAGCTCTCGGTAACGCCAGTGCCTTGGACGCGCATGTAAAGTCGAACGCCAGCCACCATAAGCAGACCCATTGTCAGGTAGATGACCGAGTTTGCGCTGAGGCAGGCACTCATGCCGAAGCGTTCGGAGGCGGCGGCGATGGCCACCGGCGCGACACCCCCGCCGAACCAGGCAAGCGAGTTCATTATTCCAAGCGCTGTTGCCCGCCTCGCCGGAGGCACGACGTCATAAAGCGACGCCCATATGTTGGCGTCGTAAAGTCCCTTGAAGTAGCCGAACCCGGCCATGGCCAGCACCAGCACCGGGACTGACAGCGTCCAACCGGTCAGGAAAATGAAACCGACGCCGCCGAACAACCCGATCGCCTGCGTGATCATGCGGCCGCCGCGATGGCGGCGAACTAAGCGGTCCGCCAGAATACCGCCGCATACGACGCCGAGAACCGAGGCGATCTGCAGGTAGGCGGTGGCGCTCAGACCTGCCATCGCAAGGCTCATCGAGAACTTTCGATAGAGGAACGACGGCAGCCAGGTCAAATAAATCATCGCCACGAAGTTCGCGCCCATGAACACGATAATCAGGATCGGAACCATCGGATGCCGGAAGATGTCGGCCAGGGTGGCCCGGATGCCGCCTTCGAAAGAGAAGCTGGCCGGCGCCACCTCGGCACCCGGCTCGGATTGCCCGCGCACCGGTTCGCGCAGCAACAACAAAAGGACCAGGCCAAGAATGACGCCGAGTGAACCGAACAGGTAGAAACCGGAGCGCCAGCCGTAATACTGCCCGAAATAACCCGCCACGGTGCCGCCAGCAATGGTACCGGCGTACACGCTCGACTGATGGATGCCCATGGCACGCGAGCGTGTATCCCGGCCGTGATAATCGCTCAGCAGCGACATTGACGCCGGGTAATAGAACGTTTCCCCCAGGCCTTCAAGCGCGCGGAATAGCACCAAGTGCCAGTAGGTGCGGGATAGCAGCCTGTGGTAGAAGTGCCCCTTTTGCTGGAGCGGCACTTCGCGGGCACGCAGATTCAATGGGTTACGAGGGCCATTCCGCCGAGCCGCGACTTCTGCCACAGGCTGATAGGGCCGTGGCAATAGTGATCAGCGACCAGAAAATCAGGCCGCCGAGGATCAGCCGCTTGCGATTGAAGCGGTCGCCGATTAGCCCCGCCAGGGGTCCGCCCAGCGCGTACACCCACATAAAGGACGCGCCTACGATACCCAGTTGCACATCGCTCAGACCCATCTCCCGCTTGAGCAGCGGGAAAACGGAGAAAATCGCCTGCCGATCCGCATAGTTGAACAGGCAGACAAGCCAGAGCATCGCCACCACCGCCCACTTGTACTTGGATCCCTCTTTCATGAAGGTGCTCGCCGCATCGTGCGAACGGCAGATGTGGGGGGCGAATTCGCGCTGTCGCCCTCGCTTCGCTGCTGCCGGACGTGCAGGGGCATCGTAACCAGCCGGTCATCGACGAAGCAATTGAATTGTAGTAAAGTCCGATTCACGGCATGTGAATCGCCGGGCACGGAGGACAGCGATATGGAAATGCGAGAAATCCGGAGCTTCGTGCTCCTCGCGGAGGCGGGGAGCATCCAGGAAGCGGCACAGAAGGCGCGGTTGAGCCCTGCCGCCGTTCACAAGCACCTGAAGACGCTTGAGCGTGAGTTCGATGCTCAGCTTTACGCCAAGCAACGCGGCGGCCTCGCCCTTACCGACTCGGGCAAAACGGTCCTGCCGTTCATGCAGGAGATCCTGCGGCAGCGGGACAGCGCTTTCATCGCGCTGAACGAGCGGAAGGATGCCGGTCGTGGTCAGGTGCGAGTTGGCGCCGGCCCCACCTTCAGCAGTTACCTGCTGCCCGCCCTCATGCGGCGCTACAGGCGGCGGTTTCCTCGCGTGGATGTATTCATCGAAACGGGCACGGGCGACCATCTGCTGGGACGCCTGCGATCCGGCCACCTCGATCTGGCGTTCGATCTCGCTGCCACCGCCCGCGACGAGGAGGCAGTGGAGCCGGTGGCGGTATGGGAGGCGCCGTTGGGGTTCATTTCCGGACGTCCGGACATTCCGGCCCATTGCCGGCTTCGAGACCTGGTGAAAGCGCCGTTCATTTTGTATCAACAGGGCTCGCACATCGAGAGCCTGATTCGAAGCTACTTCGAGCAACTGGACTTCCGGCCGACGGTGGTGATGCGGTCCGATAGCGCCGAAGCCATCAAGGCGATGCTGCGAGCCGGTCTGGGCGTATCGGTGCTCTTCCTGTGGAACATCACTTCCGATGTTCGCAGTCGGGGGCTGTCCGTCATCCGCACCGACGCTCCTCGGCTGGTGTCGCAGATGGCGCTCGTCAAAGTGCGTTCGAGTTACACGCCCAAAGCCGTCACCGCCTTCATCGAATTGGCGCGCCGCAGCGACTGGA
>Ga0315280_10010741_pt1 | contig 11407 bp, 6 predicted proteins | sample YL17G06_40_MG_FD_203697 | JGI IMG/M metagenome (GOLD analysis project Ga0315280, IMG submission 203697) | Sediment microbial communities from Yellowstone Lake, YNP, Wyoming, USA - YL17G06_40 | ecosystem: Environmental > Aquatic > Freshwater > Lake > Sediment | place: USA: Wyoming | collected... | reverse complement strand
TTTCAGTCCAAGCCCGGCGGCCTTGTGCTCCGGGTCCGGGCCGGCGCCCAAGACCTCGTGGCGGGCAAAGGGCAGGCGGGCGTGGACTGCCGCCTGGCTTGGGTAACGCCGAGCTTCAGTCACTACGAAACCCGGTTCTTCGACCTTCCCGCTGGGACCTACGACGCGAGGGAGTTCGAGTTCCCCCTCTCCACGGAGCAGCCCCTTCGCGCAATCCAGGTCACGCCCCGGCTCGGCCGGGGAGCCAAGGGGGCACTACGCCTGTCGCGGGTCTCACTTGCCGATGCCGCCGGCACCGAGTGTGTGGTCGATCCCGATTTCGGCCAGTGGTACGAACCTTTCCCGCCCGCGCTTCGCGATGCCGTCGAAGCAGGTTGCACGCAGATTGGCAAGGAGCTGCGTGCATTGCAGGACTTGATTGTGCAGTCCCCGTCGAGCGTGCCGCAAGCCGTCCCAGGAGTTCTCCGTCGCTGCGAGGAGATCCGCCAAGTAATCCGCCGCGGTGGGGCCGACAACGGCTGCCGGCGCGTCTTGCGAGACCTGGAGACCGTGCAGCGCGTGTTGGAGACCTTCGGGCAGGGCTGATCCTTTGCACAGGGGGGAAACGCGACGGGCCGAGGTTCAACCGACTCTCCCCTGTCGGCCCACAAGTCCGCTTGCCCGCATCGAGACTCCGAAGACAGGCTGGCTGCGGCGATCGTGTACTTCCCAGTCGCCATCACCCATTCGCCGTTGTGCTTGACGAACCCGCACCCGAAGGCTCCCTCCTTGTCGAAGATGAGTGGCTCCTTATCATTGTCCTGAGACACCCGCCGCCCCACGACTTCTTTCGCCGGTTCGCCGGCCTTCCCGAACACGCTTTCGACAACTGACCGTGGTTTCCGGATGCCTCGTCATACTGAAACGGGACCTACAGGTGCCACGGGGCCCGCAGGGGGATGTCTACGAAACGGTTAGCCTCGTCGTCGCCGACGACCTGCTCGGCGACTGGGTCCCAGCGGATCGTGCGCCCCAGCCGGATGGCGATGTTGGCCAGGTTCAAGGCTGTCGAGGCGCGGTGCGACGTCTCGGCGTTGCCCCCCGCCTGTTGCCGCGTACGCACGGCTTCCGGAAAGGGGACTAGCTTCGGCGGGTCGGGCAGGGCATCGAACCGCCTGCGATCCTCCGAGCTAAGGTCCTTGGCGCTCACCGTGCGGCTGCCCACAATCTCAAGCTTGTTGATCGCGCTGTCCACCACGACCTTCAGGCCATCGGCATATGTCAGCACCGCGCACTGCCACCAGTCGACGCAATCCGGGTGCTGCGGCCAGACGGCATGTGGCTCGGTCACGACCGGTCCCGTGTCGTCCTTGGCATAGGTGTATTGAATCGGATCGAAGCTGTGGAAACCGTTGTTCGTCAGGTCGCCCCCTTCGTAGTCCCAGTAGAAACGGTTGTTGTAGTGGACCCGCTCCTTGTTATAGGGCTTGTACGGCGCGGGGCCCAGCCAGAGCTCGTAGTCGAGCACGTCGGGCACCGGTTGGGCGGGGAGCGAGGGGCGGCCGGTCCGCATCGACGCTACCGCCCGGGCCACTACGCCTTTCAGATCCTTCAGCAGGCCGCTCTTGACCAGTTTATGCAGCTCGCGGCTGGCCTTGAAGCGCCCAAAGGTGCCGATCTGAAAGACCACGCCGTAGCGATTCACGGCCTCAACCACGGCACGGCCTTCGGCAATAAACTTAGTCATCGGCTTTTCGCAAAAGATGTCCTTGCCGGCCTGGGCGGCCATGATGCACATGATGGCGTGCCAGTGCGGCGGCGTGGCAATGCACACCACGTCAATGTCCCTGCGCTCCAGCATCCTGCGGAAGTCGAGGAAGCGGCTCTTGTTGTCCGGCTCGCCGCCGATGCGGGTCTTGTCGACGTCGCAGACCGCGATTCGCTTAAACGCCTTCATGCCCTGCAACCCGCCATCCTTCCGGTTGCCATTGCCGATCACGCCGTAGGTGATGGTTTCGCTGGGAGGAGTGCGGCCCGGACCGCCCAGCACGTGCCGCGGCAGGATGGTGGCCGCAGAGACGGCACTGGCGGCGCCGAGAAAAACGCGTCGGGTAACTGGATGACGATGGGCACACATGGCTGGCTCCTTTGGCTTCCCTATCTACGTTCTCGACTGGATCACTTCCCCTGCCTCCTCAGCAGCGCTTCGGCCTGTTGACGGACGGCCTCTTCCTTGGTCACTTCCAGGATCTTCTTCAGCAGCTTTGCGGCCTCGCCGGGCTGTGCCTTCTGGATCGCCCGGCCTAGGCCCAGCGCGATGCGGGCCGCTGCAGTGCGGTACTTCAGATCCTCGCAGGCAATCGCAGCCATCAAGTCGGGCATTGCCTTTTCCCACAACACCTTGGTGAGGCATTCCAGCACGGCCAGACGGTCATGCACCTCTTCCCGGGCCTTGCGCTTGGCAAGCAGTTGACGGAGGATACTTTCCGCCTCCGCTTTGCGTTCCAGCTCACCGAGGTGGCGGGCAAGCCGCAGGGCAGCATCGGTGGCTTGCGTGCGTTCGAACGAAGGCTTGCCGCCGGCCGCCCTCAGCAGTGCGACCGCCGAAGCCGCGTCACCGATGGCGCCCAAAGCGAACCACGCCGCCAGCCGCAAATCCGGATCGACCTCAGCCACAGACTTGCGAATCTCGTCGGCCGCGGCGGCGTCGCGGAGACGCCCCAGGGCATTGATGATCGTGACTCGCGGCTTGCCTTGGACATTGGGCAGCGCCGCGCGCAGGGCGGCACCCGCGGCCTCGCCGCCGATGGCTGCCAGCGCCTGGGTGGCGGGTTCGCAAAGCGCCTCGTCGTGCAGCAGCCCGGCCAGCGCCGACACCTGTTCTCCCCCGCCGCATAATTGAAGCTGCTGGCAAAGGAACGATTTCAAGTCGACCGAATGTCTGGCCCCCAGCGCCTTGGCCAACGTCTCGGCCATCATCTTCCGCTCAGCGTCGGCGCCCGGACGCGACGCATAGTTCGTTGCGCCGTGCAGAGCGTAGGTCGCCCTCACTCCGCCGGGGTCGCCGAACTGTTCCCCAACCTGATCGATCAACTGGGTGATCACGGCTGGTCCGCCCCGGATTAACGCCTTGACGGTTGGCTCGGCGCTTGTCGGGTCCTGGGCGGGCAGCTTTTCCAAGAGAGTTGCCGATGGTTCCATGTTGAGACCTTTCTCCTATGGGTATCCACGGTTAACAACAGCTTCCGTCATCCTTGCTCACGACAACGCGCAACTCTCCTGCGAAGTGTAGTCGCGCTTCACGCTGAGGACGCGCCGGCTTGGGTCAGCAGGACCGCCTTGCCCGCGCTCCACAACAATCGTTCTGGACCGCCTGGCTGGTGCCGTCGAGGCGCTAATCCAGCTTCTTCAGCAGCCCAGCCTTGGGATCGAACTTCAGCACAAAGACCCGATTGGTTTGGTCCACCGCCCAGACCAGTCTCCGGGGCGGGTCGTACATCAGGCCCAGGGAGACCATCGATCCGTCTTTGCCGGGCGGGCCGGCGCCGCCGAGGTGCATGCCGAACCAGGCGTTCTTCCGGCAATCGTAGAGCAGCCACAGCGGCTCGCCGCCGGCGGCGGCGATGGTCTTTCCGATCAGGACCGCGTCGTGCTCGGGGAGGTAGACGGTTTCCCGCGAACGGACGCCGGCCTTGCTCTTGCCAGCGGCACCAAGCCACCTGGCCTCCCCCGTTTTCATGTCCTACGCCATGACGTCGCCCTTGTTCTTGTCCGCGCCGCTAAACAACAGCAACCGGTCACGCTTGCTGTCGTAAGCCATGCCGTGCTCGGCCTTGCCCGAGGATGTCATCAAAGGCATGCCTACTCGGGATGGTCCCGAGCGTTTCATCAATGAGTGGTTCGATAAGACATAAGACAAAGCGCGCCGGGTGACAGGTGCGAACGCCGCACTGTCCGGAAGGCCCACCGCATTGGGGACAAACACCATCATTACCTTCGCCTTGCAGCCGCCTTCAGGGCGACTACCTCACGCGCGTCTCAAGGGCGTTTCAGCCCGCCCCGCGTCATAGGACCGATGTACGCTTTCGCGATGACGACATTGTCGATGAACAGGTGTTGGTCGCAGGGCGAGGCGATCGTGCCGCCGTGGTAGACGTCCCACTCGACCACCTTCCCCTTGTGCTCTGGCGTGACGGCCGCCGCGGCGTAGGCCCTGCTGCCCTGTGCGGCCCCCTCGGCGTCCAGCCAGTCGCCCATCGAGTGTTTCCACTCCAGCAGGCCGGCCCGATTGTAGTAGTCGCGCGTAGCGCCGTTGTCTTTGCCGGGCGTGCCTTCGGCCCAGTCACTGTAGGCGGGGACCGCCGCCCGTTTCGCTCCCTCTTTGCGGATTGTCTCCCCCCCAATCTCGTCAGACTGCGGGCGGTACGTTTGCCACATCGCTTTGACGAACTCGCCGGTCCCATAGAACGGATCGTAGCCGGACGGCCTGAACGTTTTCTGGTCTACTGTCCCCTGTTCCGCTTCCCGAACCCAGCGGTCCACGTAGTCGAAGAAGGCGTCGTGGTTCCAGTCGCCCTTCGCGCCGAGCAAGCGGGCGGCCAGTGCCTGGCCGATCCAGGTCGGGCCATTGAGCCTCCGATACGCCTCCGACTTCCAGCCGTTGTTGTCGCCCCGGAACGGCGGCCCCGCCCAGTGTTTTGGCGGCAGGTGCTCGTGCCTGCGATTCGCATCGCGGTCAATAGTCCAGAGGGCCGTCTGGCCGCGATAGCCCTGGCCGTAGTAGGTCTGCTCGTCCTCGGCGAAGGACGCCCGCACGTGCTTCATCCCCTCGTGGCCCAAGAGCACTCCGGCAAACAGGATCGGCATCTTCCGGCCCGAGTTGTGCCCGCCGTTGGCACGCCAAAGGTCGTTGTCCGACCGCGTGACCCCGTAGTAATCGATCCCCAGTTGCACGAACCGCAGGAGTAGTTCCTCGTGTTTCTTCTGCGGGTCGTCCAACAGGAGCATTAGCGAGACGGTCGAGACGATATTGGCCATCTCCCGCCCGTAGTCGGGCATGTTCTCCAAAGGGTGCATGCTGCGGCTGGACCACTCGAAGAGGTGGTCCAGCCAGATCCGCTCCAGGTAGCGCTCGTAGAGCTTCAGCTCGGGCACTCGGCTTGGAGGACGCAACCGGGGCAAGAGGTCGCGGCGGAGTTGCCCGGCCGTGAACTGCAGCTTCTCCGTGCCGACGTAGGCCGGACGAAAGGCGTCCGGCGACGGCGGCTGGGACACGCACGTCAGCACTGCCGCCGTCCGAAGCGGCCCTCGGGCGTACTGGCCGGGCACCGTGTCCGGGGTCTTCTCGCCGATCTTCTCTAGGCTTGCTGTGCTGACCAGCGACTGCCCGGGTCTGAGTGCAAGGGGCAAGCCGGTTGGCAACGAAGCGTCGTAGCCCGAAATGCGGTCGTCGTACCCTTGTCGTTTTCCCGCCCGAGGATTGACGACCGAGCCACTGCGCCCCGCAGTCGGCGCCGGGGTGACCTTGGCGACGATGACCGGGCCGACGACCCACCAGTCGCCCGTGACGTAACGGCCGACCCGGGCGGGTCTGGCAAAGGTCCAGGCGATCCCGTATTGACTGACCTCGCTTTGCAGTCGGTTTCCTGCGGATGCTCCGCCCCCTGGATCGGCTGCCCGGCCCGTGCCAGGCACCAGCGCCAGCCCGACCCCGAAAAGGACGGTTGCCGCCGCTCGACAACCGGTTGACCGTTTCCTGCGCATGTTTCGGTCCTCCACTAACCAAGACAACCACCAAATCGCAGTCGATCCGACCGGCGGCCTCCGGACGATGTCAGCATTGAGCGTTCAAGAACAAGATACCACTCGTCCACGCTGCGTGCCAGCGTGTGGGCCGCCTAGGCTTTTCCCTTCATCGTGATGTCAGGCCGAACCCGACGCCGACGTCGGTTGCGCCGGGTTGTTGTGCTCCGGGACCCGTCGGGATCTTATTCTCGGGGCGCAGCGTCCGCCCAGATTGGGCTCGACGGGCTTGACCCGGAATTCGGCAATCGTACCGCCATCCAGACTCCTCGGCAGGGGCAGCGCAGGCATCGCCGGTTTGTGTCACTGATGGGTGGTTTTTCGGGACAGCAAGGACGCAGCGGTCACTCGATCGGCATGGTGTAGCTTAGCAACCGCAGCGCCTTTCCTGCTTGATTTCATGGTCCGTCCTGTTCGCCGTCATCGTCGCGAAGACAGCGTTCGCGGCGTATCATGTACACCCGCCGTACACCTTTTTACGACGCGGTGCACCGCGCCGGCGATGCGGTCCTCAACATCTCCTGCCCAACGCCAGGCCGGGCGACCATACTCGTCGAGGTGCGGGCCGCCCTCGTAGCCCCCCTCCTCCCACACGCGCCGCGAGGGAATGTAGGCTGCCATGTCGTTCGCGTAGCCGCAGACCCACGTCGTCGGGCCGAACTCGCGCTTGAAGCGTAGGGAGTAGTCCACCACGGCCTCGCCGCCGATGCCGATCAGCAGCAGCTCGTTGCCGATCCGCCAGGCCTGAACCGGGTAGGGGTACGAAGTCGGGAAGGTCACGCCCTCTTCAATCATTTTCAGCATGCGCTTCGCCCACCGCGCATGGAGCGCGCTGTTGCCGTTGGCGACGGGCAGCAGCTTCTCCCGAGTCACCAGCTCGTCGTAGGCCAGGTCCACGAACTCGAAGGCCGACCGCAGCCCACCCGACACCGGCTGCATGGGCTGGGAGAGCACCTTCTCGACGGCGTCGGAAAGCATTTTGCCGTACCGCTCGCACAGCTCCAGCTTTCGGCGTGGGATGGGGTTCTGATCGCCGCCGCAGGCGTTGAAGAACATGGCAGCGGTGCCCGGGTGGTTCGCCTCCAGGTTGACTTGGGCAAATCCCGGATAGTCGCCGCACCAGGTGTTGAAGGAGAGAGTCGTTGGGTGGCAGGCGTATCCCAAGAGCACGCCCAGCAGCTTACCGCCCTCGCCCCTTACGGCCAGGACCGGCACGTAGTGATCGACCACGCCCTTCAGCGGCGTCCCTTCGGCCAACATCTTCGGGACCTCCGCCTCGGAGTTTTCGCGTCGATTGACGGCGAACGTGCACTTGCCTTCGCCCTTGAGCAACTGCACCGGCTGCAGGTTGTCCAAGGCCTCGCGCACCGCCTCCACCACTTGATCTTCCATCCAATTCGAGTACTCAGCGACCAGACGCCGCTGCTCATCGTCCGTGGGGTAGTAGTCCACCAGATCGTCCTTGAGGACGGGACCGCAGTGGTTGTGTGAGAACGTGAGCATGAACTCGGATCGATCCAACGAGAATCGCCGGTTCACCTTGGCATAGAGGCTCTCGTAGATCGTCTTCGACATGCCCATGTGGTCGGTGGTCGCCATGACCACTCGCTTGCCGTCGGGCGCCCGCAGGGCCAACACCTTGACCCAAAGGTCATGGATTTTGCCGTCCGGCGCGCGTTTGCTGCCGTACCCCGCCAGCCACACCAGGGTCTGCGGAGTGATCGCGCGACGGCCAAACCCTACCCGCCAGCTCGACTCCTGTCCGCCTCCACAAACGGCGAACGCAGCCGCGACAAATGCAAACACGATCAGCGATCGGGCAGCCCAGGGCAGTGTTCTCATGGCTTCGAGCTCCTCCGTTCGGCTAACCGTTCACGGGTCTCAGAACCGTTCCGGGTAATTCCAGGTGATCCGATGGTTGCCCGGAAGATGCGTTGCGTCACGTTCAATTGCGGCCTTCCGCTCAGGGGAGATCCCGGGGCCCCTTGCTTCGCGGAACGCACGGAACTTGCTGCCCCGCTCAGTTTGGCGAGTCTGCGCCGACTGTCAAGATCCGTTTATTCTTGGGACGAAGAACGTGCCGTGACTGGACTCGACGGGCTTGACCGCGCGCTAGGCACTCGTGGCCCACGACTCACGCCCCCGGCAGGGGCAGCACGGACCTCCTCGCATTTGCGTCACTTAAGGGTCGTATGACGGGACATCCGAGTAAGTGGTTGAGTTGATAGGACCTCGGCGGGATCGTCCAGTTGTTCTGACGCGATGATCCGCGGCGCGACCTTACGCCGGGTTGAAGCTTGGACAGGACACCGATCACGGCAAGCCGCCACCGGCGTCTCCGGTCGGACTGGCGCAACGGAAAAATACAGGTCGAGCGATGTGTCAACCACCCGCTTCGGTTACACTGGTGCCGTCCTGCATCATTCTCTTGAGTCGAAAGGAAACCTGCCATGAACCGCCTCTCACGCCGACAACTGCTGACTGCGGTCACGATGGTCACGCTCATGGCTGAGAGTGTTTTGGCGGAGTGGCACTATCCCTTGTGCGTGAACGGCGGCGGCTGGTGGCGGCAGCGGATCAAGGTCGTCGTTCGTAACGACCGTTCCCGCGCGGTCGACGGAGAGCCGGTTGTGGTCAAGGTCGGCAGCGGCCCCGGCGAAGCAGACTTGGCGGGGCAGTCAGCCCGGGCCGTCCGCGTCTGCAACGAGCGGGGACAGGAGATGCTCTACGCGATCGTAACGCCGCACGGAGATCGCGTGGCCGACGGACCGATTCCCCGGGGAAGCGACCTTCTGATCCCCGCCGAATGCCCTGCCGGCAAGTCGGCCGCGTACTACGTCTATTTCGACAATCCTGCCGCCTGGGAAGTGCCCGATTTCCTTGCCGCGCAGCCGTCCGTGGTCAACGGTGACATGGAGCGGGGCAAGGGCGATACGCCGACCGGCTGGGACCACGATCGTGCCGATGCTCATCACCGCGCGACCTGGAGCACCGAAGAGCCGCAGTCGGGCAAGCGATGTCTCAAGACCACGGTTGACGACGGCGCCGAGCCAACGTGGATCTCGACGCGACAGGGCGGGATTTCGATTCAAGGCGGCGCGAAATACCGCCTGCGGGTCTGGGTCCGCGCCGAAAACGTCCGAGGGACGACCGGCTGGTACATCCATGTTGGAAACCTCCAGAACCCGATGCTCATCTCCCCCATACTCAATGGCGGCGAGGGCACGTACGGCTGGAAGGAGGTGACGGCTGAGTTTACCGCTCCGGCCGAGGCCGATCGTGCCGACCTGGGCACCGTGCTGCGCGGGACGGGTACGGCATGGTTCGACCATGTGATTCTGGAATGCCTGGAAGCGGGCGGGGTGACGGCGACCGCGGAGCAGATGGAACGCCTGGAGTTGCAGGAAATCGGTACCAAAGCGGCCTGGCCGGAGGAGGTTTCGAGAACGGCATTGGGAAGCCGTCGGGCGGCCGTCGAGGTGATCAATCTATCGCCCAGGGAGCAACCCCAAGCCTTGGTGTGCGCTGCCGTCGGTGCGCTGAGGACCCGCCTGGCAGGACGGGATGGCACACTCGCCGTATTTACCCAGGGCAAGGAAGTCCCTAGTCGCTTGCTAGGCGACCTGTACTTGTTCCAGACCTCGCTTTCCGGTCGTTCGCGGCACACTTGCTACGTCTACGCCGCCGGGCACCATCCGCAGGATGGTCGCGGCGACCGGCGTTTCGCCTTACCGCCGGGCTGGCCGATCTTCTCCGGAACTCGGAATCTCGTGAAGAACCCAGGCTTCGAGCAGGGCGACAAGTTGCCTGCCCACTGGACCCACGATGCGGCGAGCCCGGAAACCGGGGTGACGTTCTCGATCGATCGGCCGGAGAAGCCCGACCTGGACCGGCAGTGCGTCAAGATGCACGTGCCGGCAACCGCCTCACACACCTGGCGTGGGTGGCACCAGACGGTGCCAGTCCTGGCCGGCCGTACCTACCTGGTGGCCGCTTCGGTCAAGTGCAAGGACGTGCAGGGTGGCGAGGTCCGCGTCCACTTCCATCTCTACGGGCCCGACGGGAAGCTGAGCAAGCACGAACCGATGCAGAGCATCGGCCCCGGGATCAGCGGCACGACGGACTGGACCCTCATGACGGGCCTGCTCACGGTGCCCGAGGATGCCGTCGAGGTGCAGTTGCACCTCACGATGCAGGGAGCGGGGACCGTGTGGCACGACGACCTGGTGCTGGCCGAGGTGACTCTCGGCACGATCGGACGGCTGGAAGGCCGGCCCCTCGGGCCGTCCGAAGTAAGGGTGTGGCCGGTCCCGGCGGTGATCAAGGTCTTCGAGGATGATCCAGCCCCGCGATCGTCGCAGCAGACAGGCGCGCTACGTCAGCCAACGGCGCGGATCACCGCGGCGAGGAGGGACCGGGAGCCGCTGCAAGTGGCCCTCCGCAGCGGCCGGGCGATCCCCGGAGTGCGCGTCGACGTGGCCCCGCCGATCGGGCCGGGCGGCGCCAGGCTGGAGGATTTCGAGACCTGTACGGTCGGCTATGTGCCGATCGATCACCCGACGAATTACTACCAGTCGAAGACCCCGGCGTGGCACCGCAAGGTTCCCACGCAGCCCGGCGCCTGCGACGGCTGGCCGGGCCGCTGGCCCGATCCGCTCTTGCCCAAGGACACGTTCGACCTTGCGGCCAACACCACGCAGCCGGTGTGGATCACCATTGGCGTGCCGAAAGACGCCGCAGCGGGAGATTACGCCGGTAAGGTGCGGTTCCGGGCCGGGGATCGGGTGCTTGCGGAGATGCCGTTTACAGTCCACGTCTGGGACTTCGCCCTGCCGGAGGAGAGCCACGTGGGGGCGATCTATGACGTGCGTGTGGGCGACGCCCAGCGGATTTGGGGGAAACCGGGCCGAGAGGCCCATGGCGATCTCGTCGAGTTCATGGCCCGACGCCGGCTTTGCCCCGACCGGATTCAGCCCGAGTCTGAAATCAAGTACGCGAGCGGCCGGGTAACCGCGGATTTCACGGCCTTCGATCGGGCAGCGGAGCACTATTTCAACGACCTGAAACTGCCGTTCTCCTACACCCCGGGATCCTTCTATCTGTTCGGCTGGGGAATGCCGCCCGGGGCGCACTTCGGTGAGCAGCCGTACCCGGGGAAGTATCCTTATGAAGGGGCGGACCGAGGCCGGCTTCGACCGGAGTTCAAGCGGGCCTACCAGGCGTGTCTGAAGGCATTCTGGGATCACGTGAAGGAGAAGGGCTGGGAGAAGAAATTCGTGCTCTACATCTCCGACGAGCCGTTTGACGCTCAGCCAGCGATCCGCCAACAGATGAAGGCTCTCTCGGCGATGATCCACGAGGTCGATCCAGCGATCCCGATCTACTCCAGTACCTGGAAACACGTGCCGGAGTGGGACGGGACGATCGGAATTTGGGGCTTTGGACACTACGGAGTCGTGTCGCCGGAGCAGATGGCCCGAACGCGGCATCGCGGCGACCGGATCTGGTACACCACCGACGGCCACATGTGTATCGATACTCCTTACTGCGCCATTGAGCGACTCCTGCCGCACTATTGCTTCAAGTACGGCGTCCAGGCGTACGAGTTCTGGGGCATCTCCTGGTA
>Ga0315280_10010740_pt1 | contig 11411 bp, 8 predicted proteins | sample YL17G06_40_MG_FD_203697 | JGI IMG/M metagenome (GOLD analysis project Ga0315280, IMG submission 203697) | Sediment microbial communities from Yellowstone Lake, YNP, Wyoming, USA - YL17G06_40 | ecosystem: Environmental > Aquatic > Freshwater > Lake > Sediment | place: USA: Wyoming | collected... | reverse complement strand
CGCTCAGATCATCCTGCTCCTGCTCATGTTCACCGGCGGCTGCTCCAGCTCCACCGGCGGCGCCATGAAGAATGTGCGCATCATGGTCCTGTTCAAGTTCATCGGCGGCGAGATCAAGAAGCTCTTCCACCCGCACAGCCTCTTTCCGGTCAAGCTGGGAGGAAAACCCGTTCCCGAGGGCGTATGCGCCAACGTTATGGCTTTTCTCGCCTTCTACATCCTCTTTTTCACCGTGGGCGTCTTTCTCCTTGTTCTCCTCGAGCTGGACCTGGTCACCGCCGTAGGCGCCGCAGCCGCGACCCTGGGAAACGTCGGGCCCGGACTGGGAACCGTGGGAGCGGTGGAAAACTACGCCCACCTTCCCGCCCTGGCGAAATGGGTCCTCTCCATCCTGATGATGGCCGGCCGGTTGGAGATCTTTCCGATCATGGTGATCTTCAGCCGCCACTTCTGGCGCTAGGCCGCTTTCATTCTCCAGGGCGAACCTGCAGGCTGGATTGCACCTTTTCAAACAGGGCGGTCGAAACGGGCACGGGCACGCCCAGCTCCCGCCCCAGCCTGAGGATGGCGCCCCCGAACAGGTCCCCCTCGTTCTTCGGCCTTTTCGCCTCCACATCCCGCTGGTAGGAAGTCCTGGTCTCCGGCGGGAAGGAGGCCGCCTTCTCCAGGGCCTTCGCGGCGCCGTCCGGCGCCAGGACCGCGCCCCGGGCCGCGGCCAGAGCCAGGATCTCTTCCATGACCGCGCCTACCTCCGCCTTCAGCCGCGGGTCGGCCAGGATCTGGCCCAGGCTGCGGCCGGAGGCGGCGGAGACCAGGCCGAAGGAGGCGATGAAGAGGTACTTGCTCCAGACCGCCGGGAACGGGTCCTTCAGCCACTCGTAGGGGATCCCCGCCCGGCCGAGCAAGGAGAGCAGCGCTTGCGGATCGAAAGCGGGAAAGCGCGGGTCCCTGCCCAACTGGATCAAGCCCTGCCCGCCGGTGTGATGAACGATGCCGGGGGACTCGAGGTGGGAACCTATATAGATGCAGGCGGGAAGCACGGTCCCAGCCGGCAGGGCGGCGGCGAGACGGTCGTAGATATCCACCCCGTTCAAGAGGGGGATGAGAACCGTGGCTTCCCCAACCCGGGGCGCCAGGCCCACCGCCGCCTCCGCGAGGTCGTAGCCCTTCACGCAGAGGAAACACAGGTCCAGGGGAGGAAGCTCTCGTGGATTGTCCGTAGCCAGAGTCGGCCGGCAGAGGAGCTCCCCCTCCTTCGGGGTCTTGAGCCGCAGGCCCTTCTGGCGCATGGCCTCCAGGTGCGCCCCCCGGGCGATCAGATAAAGACGGGGCCCGGGGACGCCCGTCCCGGTGAGCAGGGTGCCCAGCCTGGCGGCGACGAACCCCCCCACTCCCCCCACGCCGAAGACGGCGAGGTTTCTCAGCTCCCGGCTGCCAGAAGCGCTCATGGTCCCTCCCTCCTTACACCCGCGAGCATAGCGCTCAGACTCGCTGATGTCATTGACCTTGAAGATGCCCGCCTCTTCCTCCCTAGGGGAGGTTTCTCATGCGCTGGAGCACCTGCTCCAGGGTTCCATCAAAGGGCCCGAACTTTTCCATCTTGATGCTGGTCAGGGCGGCGGCGAAGCGCACCGACTCCTCGACCCCGTGCGCCCGGCGCCAGACCATGTAAGAGATGAAACAGGTGTCCCCCCGCCCCGTCCTGCCGGAGAGGTTGCTCGGGTTGAAGGGCGCCCTGTAGATCCGGCTGCCGTCGAAGGCGATGAGCTGCGAGGAATGGGTGATCACCACCTCTTTGGCCCCCAGACCGTGCAGGATCCGCGCCGCCTCCTGCCGGTCCGCGGTCCCCGTGACCACCTCGGACTCCAGGGAGTCGGCCTTGAGGTAAGTGATCAGGGGCAGGTAGCGGCCTTTCTCCTCCCAGTCCCTGAATGCGAACCTACCCTCCTCGCTGCAGCGCACCATCGCCTGAAGGTCCAGGGCGACCTTCCCCCTGGCGGAGGCGGCCTCGATCAGCTCAGCGGGGATCTCCCCTTTGAAGAGGCCGGCCAAGCTGTAGACTTCGGCTTCCACCTCGGGCAGGTCCTGCGGGGCGAAGGGCGCGGCCTGGGAGAGGAGCCTAACCTTGCGCTTGTCTACGTCCGCGGTCTCGAAGACATTCTCGATCGAGGTGGTGTCGGGGCTGGGTAGGGCCAGAACCTCGATTCCCTCCTTCTTCAGACCGTCTAGAAGGTGGACATCCCGGGCGGCCATCTTGGTCACCACCAGGATGCGGGCCCCCGCGCGGTGGCCGGCGAAGGCGCTGAAGTAGGATGCCCCGCCGATGAAGCGGGTGACCCGGCCGCGGTCGTCCAGAATGTCGTTAGTGATGTGTCCAATGCTGACGATGTCGTAACGCTGCATGATCGTTCCTCCTAATCTAGTTTCCGGTCCCAGCCCGGATTTTCAGCCTTGATCACTTCCGCCCGCTCCGCGGGCATCGTTGACTTTAAAGACACTCGCTGCCGGCATCGTCGTCCGGGGCTCTCAGGCCCGGGCCGGCGCCAGCTCGGCAATCAGGGCCTCCAGGTAGAGCTTGCTGGCCAGGGCGTACTCCGGCGTCTGGGTCTCGCAAAGCAGGGGGAAGCTCCAGCCTCGTTCGAGGTAGGCGCGCATAAAACCGCGGTAATCGATCTTACCCTCGCCCACCGCCAGGTGCTGGTCCGAGCCGAAGTCGTTGTCGTTGAGGTGAGCCAGGCCGATCCTCTCCACCCCCATGATCTCCACGAAGCGCAGAACGTCCATGGGCAGGGAAACGATATGGGCTACATCCAGGGTAAATCCGATCCTGCCCCCCAGCTCCTGCGCGGCGCGAAGCATGGATTCGGGGCTGGAATACACCTGGTGCTCATTCTTGCGAAAAAGGTTCAGGTTCTCCAGCAGCAGCCGGATGCCGCAGCGCTCGCACTCTTCCAGGATGCGCCTCAGGGAATCGATGGATAGGTCCTCCGCCTTTGCCTTCCATTCATCACCGTAGTAGCGCAGGCGCAGATTGCCCCCGTGGACGGTGGCCGTGGTGGCGCCAAGCTCGCGCGCCAGGCGCACGGACTTAAGCGCGCTGCCGATTGCGGCCAGGCGGAGTTCTTCCCGGAAGGCGGAGAGGTTCAGGTCGTAGAAGGAGAGATGGAGGGAGCAGGGAAGCTGCCGCTTCTCCACCTCGGTCCTGGCCCAGTGGATATCCTCCGCCGTCAGCCGCTCGGAAAACGGATACTCGTCACGGTACTCCAAGGCGGTGAAACCGTGGCTGAAAACGAACTCCAGGATCTCCCGTATTCCCCGGTTGCTCCTCTTCTGCAGGCAGGAAGTGTTCAGGCCGATACGGATCATACATCCCTCCATGAGGGGTGGGACCCTCCAAGCGAAAGACCCCGCCCGTTGATTTATTTTTACCGTCCGCCGGCGCTGTTGCTGACGTTGATGGCGCCGTCATCGTCGATCCTGGCGGACCCGCAGTCGTTGAGCTGGCCGGGGCCAGAATCGCTCTGGTCGTGCTCCTGTACGAAGTTCCCCGCCGCGTCGTAGAGGACGATCTTGCCGGCCCTGGCGCCTACGGTGATCGGCTTTCAGGGCGTCGAACTGCAGCTTGGAGATATCCGGGTCCCCCTTGGCCCTCTTTCCTAACATCACCACCGGCTTCACCGCTCCCAGCTCCGGGGGAAACTTGTCCAGGGCTGGGGGTCCGCCGGCACTGCTGAAAAACAGAAAGCTGAGCGCTGCCGCAAAAAAAACGATGGAGAGCTCCCGCGGGGGGTGATGAAGGAGGGCATCAGGCCGGCATCCCGAAGGTGCCGATCCCCCTGGAGAAGGTCGGGATGAAGGGGCAGGCGTAGACGCGCGGGGACAGGCAGATGATGATAGGCACCAGGCCGCAGGAGATCCAGTCAAGCGGGGCGACAGTGAAGATGCGCTCGAACCAACCGATGCTGCCGCCGCTCTTGGAGTTCTTGAAGCTGTTGATCCAGGCCAGGAGGCAGGTCCCCTCGAAGGCGGCCGGGCAGACGGCGACCCGCCTGATGCCCTGTCCGTTACAGCGGTTGCTCGCACTCAACTCCTCTTTCTCCTTGCCTCTAACGGCTGGCCGGCCATCCGCCCTAATTTAACATACCTCCTGTCCCCTGTAAAGAAATAGATTTTTTATATTTTAGTGGCAGAGCTCCCGGATCCCGTTCAGCTCCCGCAGGAGTTCGCAGGCTTTCTTTCCCAACACCTCGGCTATGGCGATGATGAGGGCGTTAGTGACGGCCAGGTCCTCTTCACGGACGGGCCTCCCCGCCCCCCATCTGCTTCAGGCAGAGCTCCCGGTAGAGGGGGTCCAGGCGCATGAGCTCCTCGTGCTTGCCCCGGCCCTCCAGGCGGCCCTTACGGACCATGAAGATGACGTCCGCCTGGTATACCGTGGACAAGCGGTGAGCGATCACCAGCGCGGTGCGCCCCCGTAAAAGCCTCTTCAGCGCTTCGCGGATCAGGGACTCAGTGCGCAGATCCACGCTGGAGGTCGCCTCGTCCAGAAGCAGGATGCGGGGGTCTGCATAGAAGGCTCGCGCCAAGGCCACCAGCTGCTTCTGCCCAGAGGACAGGTTGGCTCCCCCTTCCAGCAGGGCCGTTTCGGTGCCCTCCGGCAGCCTGGAAAGGAGCTCCTCGAGCCCGGCCAGGCGGGCGGCCTCCCGGACACTCCCTCCGAGGCCGGGCTTGCCGAAGCGGATGTTGTCTGCAATCGTGCCCTTGAAGATGAAGGGATCCTGACCCACGAGGCCCAGCTGACGGCGCAGGGAAGCCTGGGCGACTTCCCGCACGTCCAAGCCGTCGATGAGCACCTGACCGGAGCAGACGTCGTAGAAGCGGGCGATGAGGTTCACGATGGTGGTCTTCCCCGCCCCTGTAGGCCCCACCAGGGCGGCTACCTGGCCCGCTTCTACGGTAAAATCGACGTCCCGCAACACGGCCCTGCCGCCGGTGTAGGAAAAGCCGACCCGCCGGAACTCGATCCTGCCCCGGATAGGGGGCATCTGCGGGGCCGCGGGCCGGTCGCAGACCTCCGCCCGCGCATCCAGGAGCTCCAGGACCCGCTCCCCCCCGGCGGCGGCCGCCTGTAGGGAGGCCACGAGCTGGCTCAGATCCTGGAGGGGCTGAAAGAAACGGGCGATGTAGGAGAGAAAGGCCACCAGCACTCCCAGCGAGATCGCCCCCCCGCTCACCGCCTTGCCTCCGAACCAGAGCACGATCCCCGTGGCCAGCAGGCCTATGAACTCTACGCTCGGTATGAACAGGAAGGACAGGGATACGGCAGAGACGGCGGCGTCCCTGTTTTCCCGGTTCACCCGGTCGAAGAGCTCCTGGGCCTGGCTCTCCCGGCTGAAGGCCTGGATGACCTTCATCCCGCTCACGTTCTCCGCCAGGTGGCTCACCACCCCCGCTACCTTGGCCCGCGACCAGCGGAAGGCCGCCCGGGCCCTGCGGGCGAACAGCAGGGAGACGAGCATCATGACGGGGAGCACGCTGAAGGTGAGCAGGGCCAGGGGCGGGTCAATCGAGACCATGACCGCCACGATCCCCACCAGCACGATCATGTCGCCCAGGGAGGTGATCAGCCCCTGGGCGACCAGGTCTTCGATCACCGCCACGTCGTTCACGAGACGGGATAGGGTCGCGCCGGAGGAATGTGAGTCATGATAGCCCAGCGACAGCGTCTGGATGTGCCGGAAGAGCCTCCCGCGCAGGGAGGCGAGCAGGCACTGCCCGGTCCAGGAAAGCAGGTACTCCTGGCACGCCGAGGCCAGGAAGGCGCCGACGAAACTCAAGGCCAGGAGCAGGGCGATCGCGGCCAGAGCTTCCCCCCTGCCGGAGGCGATGGGGCCGTCCACGGCCATCTTGATCAGGTAGGGAGAGGCCAGGCTGAAGGCTGAGGAAACCAGCATGCAGCAGAAGGCCGCCGCCATGCGCAGGCGGTAAGGCTTCAGCATCCCCACCAGCCGCAGGAGGACGCGGAAGTTGACCCTCCCCTCGCCCCCTTTGGCTCCGAACCGCTCCAGGACGCGGCGGGGCCCCGTTTCGGCGCTCCTGGTCATGAAGGGGCCGCTCACCGCATGGCCTCCGCCAGGCGAAGCTGCCGGTCGTAGATCTCGACGTAGAGCCCGGAGCTGGACAGGAGCTCCTGATGGCTGCCGCAGGCGGCCAGGGCGCCGCGCTCCAGCACCAGGATCTTGTCCGCCCTGCGGACGGTGGAGGGCCGGTGGGCGATCACGAAGCAGGTCCTGCCCTCCATCAGGCGGTCCAGGGCCTGCTGGATCAGGGCCTCCGTGTCCGCATCCACGTGGGAGGTGGCGTCATCCAGGATCAGCAGGGGCGGGTCCTTGAGCAGGGCCCGGGCCATGGCCAGGCGCTGCTTCTGCCCCCCGGAAAGGGTGACTCCACGCTCCCCCACCTGGGTATCGTAGCCGCGAGGAAGGGCGGCGATGAACTCATGAGCCTGGGCGGCCCGAGCCGCTGCGAGGATCTTTTCGCTTGAAGCCCCGGGCCGGCCAAAGGCGATGTTTTCCCTCACGGTGGCGTCGAAAAGAGTCGTCTCCTGGGGCACGATTCCGATGTGCTCCCGCAGGAAAGCAAGCTCCAGATCGCGGATGTCCAGGCCATCGATCAGGATCCTGCCCCCGGTCACGTCATAGAAGCGGGGGATCAGGTGCACGAGGGTGGTTTTACCGCAACCGCTGGGACCCAACAGGGCCACCACCTGGCCCTGGAGAACCTCGAAGGAAACATCCCGCAGGGCCCTGTAGCGCCCGAAGTAGGCATAGGAGACGCTCTCGAAGCGCACGCGGCCTTGAAAAGCAGGGGGGCGCAGGGCGCCGGGCTTTTCCACCACTTCGGAGGAGGAATCCAGAATATCCAGCACCCGGGCGGCAGCCACCGAGGCCTGGGCCATAGAGGGAATCACCGCGCCCAGGCGGCGCACCGGGGCGAAGAGCTGGCCCAGGTAGGTCAGAAAGGCGACCAGCTCGCCCAGGCTGAGCCGCTGCTGGATCACCTGCGCCCCTCCCAGGGCGACGATGGACACCACCCCCAGGCTGGCGATGAGGTTGAGCAGGGGCAGGTGGACGGAGTTCAGGCGGGCGGAGCGCTCCGCCAGGCGCAGCCAACGCCTGTTCTCCCGCTCGAAGCGGGCGATCTCCGAGCCCTCCTGGGCGTAAGCCCTGACCACGCGCATGCCCCGCAGGTTCTGCTCCACCCGGGTGGTGAGCGCCGCCAGCTGCTTCTGCAGCGCCAGAGCCAGGGGTTTGGACCGCCTGCCGAACACCAGCCCCCGGTAAGCGATAAGGGGCATAAAGCCCAGGGTCATCAGGGCCAGGGGCGGGTTCATCGCTACCAGCAGTACCGCGCTCCCGGCCAGGAGCACTCCCCCTTCGAGCAGGCGAAGGAGGGGCCGGCCGGTCAGGAAGCGGATACGCTCCACGTCCTGGATGGCCCGGGAAAGGATCTCGCCGGTTTCGCTGCGGTCGTGGAAAGAAAAGGAGAGCGCGGTCAGCTTGCGGTGGATAGCGCTGCGCAGGTCGCAGGCCACGCCCTGCGAAGCGGTCTCGCTCCAGCGCCCCTGCAGATAGCTGAAAACCCCCTTGAGCAGACCGAGCCCCAGAAGGCTGAATACCCCCCGGCCGAGCAGAGCCGGATCCCGGCCCCCGATTCCCCCATCCACGGCCAGGCGGATGAGCTGGGGGATGGCCAGGGAAAAGGCCGTGATGCACAGTGTCGCCAGGGCGGATGCCGCGGCCGGGAGACGATAGGGCCCCAGATAGCGCAGGCAGCGGCCCAGAACCTTCAGGGTTTGGCCTTTGGGGGAACGCTGCATACGAACGCTAACCGCCATGAGGCGAATGCTCCGAGAAAATGTTTTCCAGCCCTCGCGCGCCGGACCGTTCCCGGCGCCGCGGGCTGTTTACCCGATCATACCAAAATGAAGACTTTTTTCCAACTGGAAGGGAGATTGAAAACAAGGCTCGCTTAGATTCCGAAGCGCTCCAGGATGCCCGAGAGTAAGCACCCGCATAAGCTTACCAAAGGGAAATGGTAAGATACGCTCCCGTCCAACCGTCAGGCAAAGCAGTTCCGTCGGCTTAATCGGGCACAAATTTGTAGCCGGCTCCTCGGATGTTTTTAAAGTATTTAGGATGGGCGGGATCGGGTTCGAAGTACTTTCGCAGGCGTAGAATAAAATTGTCCACGGTTCGGGTTTCCATGTCCGAAGCGGTCTGCCAGACATTCTCCAGCAGTTCCTCCCGTGAAACAACATGATTCGAGTTGTCTATAAGAAATTTCAGAAGTATAGCTTCTAGAGGAGTAAGTCTGATTCTTCGCTTTTCAGCGATGCAAGTGAGATCGGAGAAATCGATTTCATTCTGACCGAAGCGGTAGATTACCTTTGAGTCGATATTCTTTTTGTACCACATCTTCCGCTTCAACATGCCTTGGACCCGCAAAAAGAGCTCCTCAAGATGGAAAGGCTTACTCAGATAATCGTCGGCCCCTATTCCCAGCCCCCGGATTTTATCTTCCGGCGCTGTTCTGGCAGTCAACATCAAGATGGGGATCTGAGCAGAGAGCACCCGTATCCTCTTAGCAACCTCAAAGCCGTCAAAGAAAGGCAGCATAACATCCAGGATGATCAGGTCAAACTCCTGCTGAGTGAAACACGCTAGTGCCTGTTTACCGTCTGCAACCCGCACCACCTGATAGCCTTCCTCAAGTAAGTTGTACTCAAGACCGATGGCAAGGTTTTCCTCATCCTCCACCAATAGAATCTTGCTTCCCTCTATCTCAACTCTTTTCATTTTCTCTGGGCTCTTTCCTCAAGATATCTTAAAATATGGTTTTTGGGGAAAATAGGCGGGCAGTTCGATTCTGAAAGTGGCTCCCTTGTTGATACCGGGGCTCGCCACCTCTATCTTGCCCCGGTGTTGTTTGATAATCTCCTTCACCCAATATAAACCGAGACCCGTGCCCTTAACGTTGGGGCTCTCTGGATTGTAGATGCGGTGGAATTTCTTGAACACTTTTTTCTGATCTACAAGCGATATGCCGATGCCTCGATCGGTGACATCGATAATAACCCGCTTTTCCTGGCACTTGAGAGTTATGGTGATATGAACCTGTTTGAGGCTATATTTGATCGCATTATCAATAAGATTGTTGAAAACGATCCTAAGGGCCCTTTGGTCTACCCTGCATTCGCAGGGTGCCTCGCCAATAATTGTAACCGACCCTTCAGGAAGATTGAATTGCTCGACCGCTTCCTCTACCAGGGTCCGCACCAGCTGCCCGGCCTCATGGATGGAATACCGAAATATCGTTCTTTTTTCCTCCAGGCCAGAAATTTCCAAGATCGTTTTGATAAGATTGTTCAGCCGATCGGTATCCTTGAGCATCAAGTGAAGAAACTCAATTTGCTTTCGGCGGGGCACATCACGGTCCTTCAGCGTTTCCAGATACAGCTGAATGGAAGCCAGGGGAGATTTTAGCTCATGACTCACATTAGCGATAAAATTATCATACATTCTGGTTACCTTCAGTTGCTCATTCAATTTGCCAAAGATCAGGCTCATGCCAACGGCGATGGCTACCAATAGAACCAGGCCGCCTACCAGAGCGACGATGTTTCTGGTGTTGAATACAAGCTGGGGAAAAATCTTCAGACCCACCGCGGCAAAAATGATGTAGTTGGCCTGATACCAGTAAATCCAGAGCCCGAGAAGAGCAAACCAGGACAGTTGAGCCAGAGAAAAAATTACAATGGGACTGATAACATAGCGCTTTTTCATGACTTTACTCGCTTATTTTCTATAACAACAAAGTAATTCTCTGAAACATGCCCTAAAAGCTGACAAAGGGATTTTACATTTCTTTTACATTCATCCCTGTAGAACACCTGTATAATAGTCATAGCATATTTTCCATACAGATGCATCCAAGGAGTTTGAAGAATGAAAGTACTGCTTGTATGTCCTGAGACGCCGACCACCTTCTGGAGTTTCAAGAATGCACTGAAGTTCATCTCCAAAAAATCAGCCGAACCGCCCTTGGGTTTGCTTACTGTGGCTTCGCTGCTTCCGGTTGCCTGGGAAAAGAGACTCATCGACATGAATGTTTCCCCTCTCAAGGATGAACAGATCCGCTGGGCGGACTACGTATTTTTAGGCGGCATGGATATTCAAAAAAGCTCGTTTAAGAAGGTTGTGAGCCGCTGCAACGAACTTGGGGTCAAGGTGGTGGCCGGTGGAACGATGTGCACCACATGCTGGCAGGATCTTGGAGGGGTAGACCATTTTGTGCTGAACGAAGCGGAGCTCACGCTCCCGATGTTCCTTGAGGACCTAAAAGCGGGATCTCCCAAGGATGTGTATCGAAGCCGGGAATTCGCCGATATTTCCCAAACACCGATTCCGCAGTGGGACCTGCTCGAGCTGAAAAAGTATGCGACTATGGACATCCAATACTCCCGCGGCTGCCCCTATGACTGTGAGTTTTGCAGTATTACCACCCTTTACGGGCGGAAGCCCCGGACCAAGGGTACGCAGCAGTTCTTGAAGGAGCTGGAATCTCTCTATCAGGCGGGATGGCGCGGATCTGTTTTTGTGGTAGATGACAATTTCATAGGCAACAGGAAAAAACTAAAGATAGAGCTTTTACCGAGCTTGATCGAATGGTTGAAAGTCCACTGCTACCCATTCAACTTCAGCACCCAAGTCACAATAAATTTAGCGGATGACGAAGAGCTGACCGCACTCATGGTTGAAGCGGGCTTTAAAATGGTTTTTGTGGGAATCGAGACCCCAGAGGAGTCCAGTCTAGCGGAATGTGACAAGATCCAGAACAGAGGGCGAGATCTGCTGGAATCGGTAAAAGTATTACAACGTCGGGGTCTTGATGTTTCCGGGGGTTTTATCATCGGTTTTGATCATGATCGGCACGATATTTTCGAAAGGCAGATCCATTTTATCCAGAAAAGCGGGATTGTTACCGCTATGGTCGGGATGCTCAATGCTCCTTTGGGCACCCGCCTGTTCAAACGGCTGCATTCGGAAAATCGGATCGTTGATGGCTTCAATGGAAACAATGTGGACGGCTCACTCAATTATATACCAAAAATGAACCGGGAGGACCTGATCGAGGGTTATAGAAGGGTCCTTCGTACGATTTATGCGCCAAAAGAATATTTTGAGAGAATCAAAACCTTCCTGACCGAGTACCGCATGCCATCTTTGCCAGCAGCCAGGCCAACGTTCCGAGAGATTCAGGCTTTCTTTAAAGCGATTTGGAAGATAGGAATCCTGGAGAAGGGGAAACGCTTTTTCTGGAAGCTCTTTTTCTTTGCCCTGCGCAACTGC
>Ga0315280_10010739_pt1 | contig 11411 bp, 16 predicted proteins | sample YL17G06_40_MG_FD_203697 | JGI IMG/M metagenome (GOLD analysis project Ga0315280, IMG submission 203697) | Sediment microbial communities from Yellowstone Lake, YNP, Wyoming, USA - YL17G06_40 | ecosystem: Environmental > Aquatic > Freshwater > Lake > Sediment | place: USA: Wyoming | collected... | reverse complement strand
GGTCTGCGCGACCTGCAGCCCCAAATCGTCTATGTAGTTCTGAACCTCCACTTCGTAGCCAAGGGCGCTGAGGACTCGAGCAGTTGTATCCCCTATCGAGGCATTTCGTCCATGGCCAATATGGAGCGGTTTAGTCGGATTGATGCTCGTGTGCTCTATGACGACCTTATTGCCTTTACCAACATCAAGATGCCCGTACTCGTCGCCCGCCAATTCGATAGCGCTGAGCGTCGAATCCGCTAGCTTCGGCAGGTCGACGAAGAAGTTCACGTATCCTCCGGCAGCCTCGACGCGGGCGATGAGCCCAGATGGTTTGGCCACTTGGGCTATCTTGGTTGCGAGCCACATGGGGGATTTGTGAAGTTCCTTGGCGAGCTCAAAACAGACCGTCGTGGCCAGATCACCGAGCGATGGATCTGGAGGTTCTTTCAGAGTTAGATCGAGTTCCTTTGTGGGCTTCCAGCCGAGCTGCGATAGCGTCTCGCCCAAAGCTTTGAGAACATCCTCCTTAAATTTTCCCCAAGGATTAGCTGCCATAGACCTCAGAATTCTATTGCCGCTTTGGCTCAATAATATAATTATCGAAATCCCAAGTATCTTAGGGAATATTATGATCCTAAACATCGGAATCGATGACACAGACTCCAAGGATGGGATGTGCACAACGTACGTGGGAGCGGTGATCGTCGACAAATTGAAAGGAAAAGGAATCCGACTGGTGGATTTCCCCCATCTGATTCGCCTCAACCCAAATTGGAAGCTGAAAACTCGGGGGAATTGTTCAATCGCCCTGAAGGTCGAGGCTGAGGAGGGGCAAATTCCAGAGGTAAAAAAAATCGTCTTGGAGACGGTCGAAGAGCTGGCTGAACTTCATCACGATACCACAAATCCCGGTGTCGTGTTTTACAAAGGCATTAAGATTCCGAAAGAACTCAGGGAATTTTCCAAAAAAGTCGTTCAGGATGTGGTGACGATTGAGGAGGCAGAAGCCCTCGCGAAGGTGCTCGGCGCTGAGGTGCACAAGTTCAAGCTCGGTCGTGGAATCATTGGAGCGCTTGCTGCGATCGGCAACACCCTCGAACGCGACTGGACATTTGAGCTGATTGCTTACCGCTCAAAAGAGAACTGGGGGACACCGCGGAGAGTGGATGCCAAGTCGGTCCCTGAGATGGATGCCAAGACATACCCAAACACTTTCGATAACATTGACCCTGCTACTAAAGAGATCAGGATCACACCACATACACCATGCCCCATCCTCTACGGAATTCGAGCTGAGAGCCAGGAAGCTGCATTTGAAGCCCATGAGCTTGTTCGAGCGCTTGAGCCCATCGAGCGCCTAACGGTATTTAAGACGAACCAAGGCACAGACGAGCACGTTAGAGGCGCGAACATCTCCGAGGTGAAGCCTAATTGGTCAGTGACAGTTGATGCTGTGGTTTGCAGGAAGCCCGTTGTTATGGCTGGTGGGCACGTAATCTTCAGAGTTCGAGATGGTACGGGTGAGATCGATTGTGCCGCATACGAGCCCACGAGGCAGTTCAGGGATGTAGTTAGAAAATTGGTGGTTGGGGATAGGGTGATTGCTTGCGGAGGGGTAAAGGAAAAGCCCGAGCTGCCGCTGACCATCAACCTCGAGAAGCTAGCGGTGCTTGAACTTAAGCCGGTCCTAAAGAAGGTCAATCCAAAATGTCTGAGATGCGGTAAAAAAATGAAATCGGAGGGCAAGTGCAAAGGGTATTCATGCAAGAGGTGCAGGATCAGGTTGCCTGCTGATAGTGCAAAGCTAGTTGAGGTTCCGCGGGAGATAGGAGTTGGCGTGTTCGAGGTACCTCCGAGGGCGCGTAGGCACCTTGCCAAGCCCCTGATTAGGACTAGACTGACGGAGCGCGTTTACTAATGAGTAAGAAGGTCGAGCATGTCAAAATTGGACCCAAAATGCGGGTTAGCGAACTTATAGACCGCATGGGCAAATCTGGCGTGTTCAGCGCAGGCCGCCTTGCGGAAGCTGTTGGCATCTATCAAGAAATGATTGAAAATGATGCGACAATTTTCATGGGAGTTGGGGGGGCCCTTGTACCCGGTGGGCTGCGCCAGGTGTTGGTCAAGGTGATATCAGATGGCTTAGTCAACGTCATCGTGACAACAGGTGCGAATGTAACGCATGACTTAATCGAGTCCTTTGGAGGCAGCCATCTGAGGGGTGAGCCGATGGTCGACGATGCAAAACTGCGCAGGCAGGGCATTAGTCGCATATACGACGCTTATGTCCCCCAAAAGGCATTCGAGCTCTTCGAGGACAGAATCCAGCCAATGCTCGAGGATGTTACAAAGGTCGAACAACGCATGTCATCGGCGAAGCTGCTCCGCGAAATAGGGTTGCGCCTCAAGGATCGAAAATCAATTCTTGGGGCTGCTGCAATGCACGAAGTGCCCGTGTTCACACCCGCGATAGCCGATTCCATCCTCGGGCTTCAGGCGTGGCTTTACTCACAGGATCACGAGCTAATCATCGATGGCTTACTCGACGTGCGGGAAATGGTGGAGCTTGCGGGTAAGGCTGAAAAACCCGGAGCTGTTATCCTGGGTGGAGGCGTGCCCAAGAATTTCGTGCTCCAGAGCATGCTGCTCACTCCCCACGCTTTCGAATATGCGATCCAGATCACCATGGATAGACCCGAGCCCGGGGGACTCAGCGGTGCTACCCTCGAGGAGGCTAAGTCTTGGGGTAAGGTTTCGCCCGACGCTAGGCTCGTAACGGTGATCGGCGATGCGACGGTGATCTTCCCGTTGCTCATCGTCGGTCTGCTCGGGAGACTCAGGAAATGACTGTTGTCGGGCTCGACTTGGCGGGTCTGCAATCTAATCCCACCGGCTTCGCATCGCTCATCAACCGCGAATTTAAGACGGGTTTGGTTCACTCTAATGAAGAGATATTTGAATTGTTTTCACGCAGCCGGTCGACCTTGGCTGCGATCGACGCGCCGCTCAGCCTTCCGGTTAACGGCAACCTCAGGCAGGCGGACAGACTCTTAATCAAGCGCGGCCTCAGGGTTTTACCACCGACCTTTGCAGGCATGAAAAAGTTGACTGCGCGGGGCATCATCGTGGCAGTTGAACTTCGAGAAATGGGCGTTGGAATCATCGAGGTTCATCCAAGGACATCAGGTAGGATCCTATTTGGGACCGCCGAAAGGAAAGAGTGGCTCAAGAGTCTTAGGAAAAAAGGATGGATTGTCGGTCGGGATATGAGTGAGCATGAAGTTGATGCGATAATAGCTGCGTTGACGGGTTGGCTACATTTAACGGGGAGAACGGAAGAAATCGGAGCCTTTGATGAGGGCACGATAGTCATCCCTCGCGGGCCTCTATAAGCGGCCGGATACTGTTGGCTGTTTGACAGAGGCTTGATATCCCGACGCCAAGAGCTCCTGCCAGCTTTCGCAATGTGATATCCTCGTCAGATTCCTTAGCGGCGATATAGAGCGCAGCAGCCGCCAGCAGCGTCGCGGGCTTTGCCTGCTTGAGGCGCTCCGGTAAAATGGTGCACAATGTATGCGCTCGCGCGGTGGCTGGTTTTGACATGTTTAATTGAGATGCGAACCTGTCGACATATTCCTCGGGCATTGTACGGACTATGTGCAGCTTGAGCCGCCCCTTGAACAACTTGGTTAGATTTCTGACGCTCCGTAGGGCCGCTGCTTCTTTAGTATCGGTTCGGATAGCCAAGGCGCGTGCGACCTCGAATTCCGTTCTTGGCACCCGCCTCAGCCTGCAGGTGAGAAATGTTAGAGTCGCTAGGACGGTCCATGTGTTGCGGCCCGTCGTCAACCTGGCCTTTTTCACCTTTCGATAAAGAGCGCTAACCTCGGCCCTGATGCCTTTTGGCAGCGAAAGGTCCTCGCACAGCTTGTCCAGTTCGAGCATGGCATCTCGCAGGCTCTTCTCGCCGTAGCTGCTCGTGCGGGAGCGGCGTTGCCACATCTGAAGCCTCCTCAGCCTTGCCCGCCAGCTTGGAGGCAGGTCTCCAGATACCCCCAAGCTGCTGCCGAGCCCAAAATCGTGCTGGGTGATATCCAGGCCCGATGTTAAATCTGCCCTGCCGGTTTCCTTCCCAGGTTCAGCCCTCCACTCCGGCTCAGCGGTTATCGACCTCTCGAGGATCACCAGCCCGCAGCGCGTGCAGATAAGTTCGCCCCTCGCACCATCGTAGAACACGGCAGAACTGTCGCAGGAGGGACATTGTGCGGGCGCCATTTTTCACCCCACTTTCACTCTGGATCTCTTGAGCTTACGAACTGCCATCTGATGGTTGGTGAGATCCTCCTCAAGGATGTCCAGCACCAATTTTCGGTCAATCCTGATCGCGAGCTGGATAACGCGTTGGAGGTGATGGTTTGATGGGTGAGTTGAGTTGGCATTGATCCAATTCCATACCGCTTTTGTCGATATCTCTAATTTTTTCGCAACCGCTCTCGTTGAGTTAAAGTGATTGATCAATATTTGAATTAGCTTAGTTCGAGCCGCCCTGCTTACGTACTCGACCAAGCCGTAATACTCTTCACTCAAAGTGACGACTCCCCAGTCGCAATTGACTTTAGGTGATTTATAAATGAAAAATAATTGTTGACCTTCTGACGACTCCCCTGTCGTCACTTAGAACTAAAAGCGGAGGTATGCGACTCCCCAGTCGTCACCAAGACCCGTGATCTTGTAACGAGCGACGACTCCCCAGTCACCATTTTTTAGGCCATTGAGTCAAAAACAATTGTTTGCTAGGTGGCGACTCCCCTGTCGCCATGGCTTGAAGTGATTTCTGAATGAAAATTTATTGCCCCTCTGCGACTCCCCTGTCGTCATCAAGGGTCGGTTATCATGAACAAGTGACGACTCCCCAGTCGCAGGTCAAAAATAAATTGAATTATCGAAGCATCCCCATTCAAAAGTAGTTTAATTTTAAAACGAACCTCGATTTTGTCTTTATAAAAATTTTGGGGAACTGGTAAAAAATTTTTTACTCTTCAACCAATAAAACTAAATATTCGGAACAATAAAAAATTTTTATGGTAAGCAAGACCAGAAAAATTAATCGAGTTGAAAAGTTTTTCGAAACCTATAGCTCGCACACAACAGGGACTTATCGTTGGGTGCTAAAAAAATTCTTCAGCTCAATCTACGGCAATGGAAAGTTAGAGAACCAGGTCGAGCGGTATTTTTCGGGTGAAAGGGATTACGAGGAAGATGTGTCATCGTTTTTTGTTAAAATAAGGGACGAGGCGCCGTTGACGGTAATCAACGAATTAGCTGTGGTCAGGGTATTTTTATCTTCGCAAGACGTGAATCTCCCTCCAAAATTCTGGAGAGACTTGAGGCGGAGAAGGAAGGGTTCTAGAGCACTTACCCAAGACAGAATTCCTAGCCACGCCGAGCTGAGGTCGATTTTGAACCACATGGACATCAAGGGGAGAGCACTGTTCCTGACGCTCGCATCCAGTGGGATGCGAATCGGCGAGATCATGATGCTGAAATTGAGTGACATCAATTTAGAATGCGAACCAGCAAAAATTAGACTCCGAGGTGAATACTGCAAAAATGGTAATCCTCGAACAGTTTTTATCAGCAAAGAAGCGAGGGAAGCCGTAAAAGAATTTTTCAAGATAAGGGAGAGCTACATCAAAAGTGCAGCTCGGCGTTCCCATCTATACCCGCAGGGAAGTGTCGATGATAGGATTTTTCCCTTCTCTACTGCGAATGCAATGGTAATGTGGCACGGGGCCCTCAGGAAGGCAGGCCTAGATGCGAGGGACAGCTCGACTAACTGGCGAGAATTGCACATTCACGTTCTAAGAAAATTTTTTAGTACTCAGATGGAGTACAAAATCCCCAAATGCATAATCGAAGCGTTGATGGGGCACGAAGGCTATCTGGACGGCGCGTAAAGGGCTTTATGCTGTGTTGTTAAATTTCAAGCTGAAGTCGGAAAAAACGGTGGGAGGTGAAAAATTGGTCCAAGCATACATTTTGGTGACCGCAGCAATCGGAAAGGTAAGGCAGGTCGCGAAGGAGCTTAAACGCATCCCCAATGTGAAATCAGTGCACGTCGTCACGGGGTCTTATGACATCATCGTGTTTGCTGAGGCGAAGGACTTGGCGAAGCTGACGAACGTAGTGGTGGAAGGCGTCCATAAGACAAAGGGCGTTGTCGACACGAATACGGTAATCGTGGTCGAAGTTTAAAAATGGTAACCCCTGGCGGATTCGAGTCTGGGTGAAATTTAAACTTAGTTAGAAAAATTTATTACTAAGTGTATTAGTGTTAAACATGTAAAACAGTTTCTTTATGTAATGAGAAGGGGGTTTGAAGGGTGTGCGCCAGTCATAAATGGGAAAGGAGTTTTGTGGGGGATAGGACTTTTTTTAAATGCAAAGAATGCGGCGAAACATTTTCAATTAAGGCCGAAGAAAGTGCGTGCCCAAAGTCGCGTGCCGAAGAAAACACGTTACGAGAATAGCATATGCGGGAGGTTTGGTGGTGGAAGTTTTGGAGGTTGGTAAGAAAGAGGAGCCAAAAGTGACCCCAGGTGTGTTTGAACGAGCCTTGGCTAGGTCTATGGGAGCATGCGAAAGGTGCGGAACAAGCTTGCACGGTCTCCGATATCACATGCATCATAAAGATATGGACCCATACAATAACGATTTGTCCAATTTGCTCGTGCTATGTCCTAACTGTCGCAATGAGATTGAAGGAGCGCATCCGGAAGAGATACTCTCCTTTTATCAATAATGGAAGGATGCTTAGCATTGAACCTCATGTGAAATGCCACTTTGTTGTTTCTATCGGTAGCTTCAAGTTTATTTCTTTTTTTGCATCGCTTCAAAGTTGCGCCTAGCCACTTCCATCGTCTTCTTTAACTTGTCTTTAGGGCTAAATTCTACAACGTCGGTACCTGCTTCGAAGACTACCGTGTGTCCTGGTACCATGTAATATGCGTCTCCTGCGTTGATGACTTCCTCATGACCTTTATACTTTACCCGCATTCGACCTTTCAATACATATCCCCAGTGCGGACATTGGCACGAATCGCCGGGTAGACCCTTTAGGAATGGAGCATTATCCATCTTTTTATGGGCTGTTTCAAATTCGACATGCATATCACCCCACTCTGCTCCCTGCATGACAAAGTCACTCGTTTCCATAGTCTTTGGCAAATCCTTTTTTGACCCTCGCATTATTTCCACCTCCTTTTTTTAATACTGATGAGATTCTTGACAACGAATCCTTAAGAATTATTGCTTTTAGCGGAAACTTTCTATACGAAAGGACGTTCAACCTACCCCCTCGTATATCTTCTTCTGCCTTCACTCGCGGCACGCAAAGGCTGTTTTGCTTTTGTGTTAAACACATTTACAGAACAAGGCTTATTTGGCAACATATCGACGATAAAACAACCCGTCAAACCGGCCCTCTAAAGGTGCGATGGGTCGCGCGCCGCCCTCCAAGCGGTCCTCTAATTTTTCACCTCCAAGGTGGCGCGCAAATGGTCATGCCGCTCATGCAGGATTTTTACATAAATCGGGACAGTTCCACGTTAAAAAAGTAATAAATTTTTTACTGGTTTTTGTCTTTATAAAATAAGACCCACCAAAGAGATTTGGGTTCGAATGGCAGAGCATTATGATATTATTATCGTCGGCGGGGGACCCGCGGGCCTGGCGGCAGCAAAGACCGCCGCGGGGGAGGGCGGGAAGGTGCTCCTCCTCGAGATGCAGTCCCAGATCGGAGGTCAGACGCAGTCGGCCACCTGGGCCCCAGCAAGCGTCGTGAGCCAAAATCTTAAAGAAGCTGTTTGCAATGATGTCCACCGCGTAAAGTTGAGCTCGCCCCATCAGCAGCTGGCCGTCGATGGGGATTTCGGAGCCATCCTCGATAGGCGTGTGTTCGACAAGCTGCTTGCCGCTGACGCCGTCGACAGCGGCGCAGATATCTGGGTTAGTTCCCCGGTGAAGGAGCTGATCGTCAGCGATGGCATTGTGAAGGGTGTCCGTGCCGAGGCCGGTACATGGTCGGAAAGCCTTGAGTGCGAGGTAGTGATTGACGCCAGCGGTGCTCAGGGGCAATGGTCCAGTCTGCTCCTGCGTAAATTATTCAAGCGGGACTGGGACCGCGAACAGCTTGTGCTCAGCAACGAGTACATAATGGCGAATGCATCGGCGCGGGAAGTTGAGCTTTTCTTCAACTCATATTTTGCCCCCCTCGGCCACGCTTGGGTGTACCCGTTCGACAGGCGCTTCGCTATGGTCGGCATTCGAGGCGTCAGAATTCACCCGGATGCGGCCCTAGACGAGTTCATCGGGCGCAGGTCCATACCATCCCTAGAGAACGCAGTGCCGATCGCCGCGTTTCGGGGTCAGCTGCCGATCGAGGGCGCGCTCAGCCCTACGTGCGCTGACGGGATCCTTTCGGTGGGTGGAGCCGCAGGGCTCGTGTACGCTCTATCTGGGGAAGGATTGAGGCACGCTCTGGCTTGCGGTGAGCTGGCCGGCAAGATCGCCGTGGATGCGATCGCTGAGGGCAACGTCTCAAAGGATGCATTGATGGAGTACGATCGAGGCTGGCGGGCCAAGTTCGAGCCGGAGCTTAGGATCGGGCAGCTTTTACAATCATCGCTTAAAACTTCGCCCGACCAAAAGATGGACTCCCTGCTAAGCTCGTTGGCTGGCGATGCAAAAATCCAGCGAGCTTTCGTAAATGTTTTCATGTGCGCGGAACTCGGAGAATCATTGAAATTGCTGTTCTCGAGCGATGATGTCCGTGACGTCTTCGGGCGCGGGACGGCTGAAAAGGCCCTCTCCCTGTGTAAACCTTAATATCGAAAGCACAAATGTCGTGTTGCCCGTGAATTCATGCGCCGCATCGCAGTAGCTTCAGGTAAGGGAGGTGTTGGCAGAACCACCCTCGTCGCAAATTTGGGCATTGCTCTGGCCCAGATCGGCAAGTCAACGATAATCGTGGACGGAAGCCTCACGACGCCCAACTTGGCACTGTTGTTCAAGCTCGAAGGAGTCGCATATACTATAAACGATGTGCTCTCCGGAGAGGCAACCCTAGCCGATGTAATGTACGATGGTCCTGGGGGGGTCAAGATAGTGCCCGCTGCATTAACCCTTGAACAGATACGAAGGGTGAAATCGGAGCGCCTTCCCGAAGTGCTGCATGAACTCCCCGAGGACACGGATTTTTTGTTAATAGACATACCGGGAGGTTTGCGGCGTGAGACCATAAGCGCTCTCCGCGCGGGGCATGAACTCCTGTTGGTCGTAACGCCTCAGATGACCGCTGTCTCCGACGCCCTGAAGACCCGCCTAGTTGGAGAATTCCTAGGACTCAAGCCCATTGGGGCAGTTCTAAACAGGACGCGCAAGGAAAAATTCGGGCTTACCAGCAGTGAGGTAAAGTCCATCCTAAAAATGCCGGTGCTCGCTGAAATACCCGAGGACGCAAGCGTGAAAAAAGCCTTGAAGCTCGGCAAGCCAGTGATCGAGTTCAGTTCAAAATCATCGGCATCAAAGGCCATCAAAGCTCTAGCAAAAAAAATCGTTGGGATTAAGGTTGAATAATTTTCTCAGATGCAATTTTATATAGGATTTAGTATCAAATTCGTGAATGGATATGGTGAAAATTTGAGAAGATTTAAGCGTCGGTCTAAGGAGAGAAAAGGTAGCGAGAAAGCCGAAGAGAAGGATCGCATATCGATAAAGAAGGAGCTGAAGAAAGGAGTAGAGGACGAGGAAGTCTTGGAAAATAAGGAAGATGAGGAAGACTAAGACTTTGCTCGCTCTGGCGGTAGGGTGAAGCACACAACGCCAGGCTTAGGCTCGTATATCCTACCTGCATTTTTTTCTCCGTTCAAGATTTCCTGAACAGACTCCTTGCTGAGCCCAACCTTCTCGGCTATGTCGATGACGTCGCTAACTTCAACCATGCCGCTGGGTTCCTTGCTTGCAAGCGCCTTCATCGCACGGAGCACAAAGTCAACCTTGGCCTGTTGTCCCTGCAAGATCGTTGACAGGTTGTGTTTTCCGACCGTCGATACAGCAGTCTCAGCTGTGACATAGGTGCTAACTTCAAGCTCGACGTTGAAGGGCTTCCCACATATGGGACATGTAACTTCGATGCGCTGGCGCAATTTGCTACCCATCAAAGTTAGTCACGGACTCTTTTTAATGTGTTGGGGTTTGAGGGCGCATCAAGTAAAACTTAAACTCGCCATCTCAAGTAAAATGGAGGTGGAAAGATGCACATCCATAAATTTCAGGAAATGATGAAGAAAATGTATTTCGATCGCGATTCCAAGAGGGGTGTGAAAAATACTTACGATTGGCTGGTGGATGAAGTCGGAGAGCTCGGCGCTGCGCTCAAGGGTCGGAATGTGAAATCCCTGGAAGACGAGTTCGCCGACGTCATTGCCTGGCTCTCGTCCTTGGCTAATGTCTTGGGCGTGGACCTCGAGAAGGCCGCATTGTCAAAGTACAAAAACGTCTGCCCAAAATGTCAAAAATTTCCATGCGAGTGCACTTTCAAATTCTCCAAGAAAAAATAAGAGCTAATTACTTACGTTTAGTCACCAAATTGATTTTGATATCATGAAGTTCATCGCCGATGGCATGCTCGGCAAGCTCGCGCGGTGGCTCAGGCTTGCGGGGCACGACGTGATATACATAGGAGATCTCAAGGTGCCTGCGGGGGAGCAGGATGATGCGTTACTCTCGCTCTCTCGTAGGGAGGATCGTGTGCTGCTCACGTGTGACATAGAACTTCACAGGCGTGCGAGGCGGGCTGGCGTCAAAAGCGCGTTCATCCAGGGCAGCGATCTTGTCGATCAACTCGTCCAAGTTTCGAGGAGAAGCGGCAGCAAGATTCAGATCAGGCCGGAGAACTCCAGATGCCCGATGTGCAATGGGATGCTCGAAGAAGCGTGCAAAGAGGAAGTCGAGGGAAAGGTGCCGGCAAATGTGCTGGAGGTCCAGAGTGAATTTTGGAGGTGCTCGAGCTGCGGGAAAATCTATTGGCAAGGCACTCATTGGAAGACTATAGTTGAAATGGCCGAGTGGTATAATCAAATGGTGGAATAATTTTGTTATCTTTGGAGGAAGGCAAGCTGCTTGTGACCCTCGCCAGGAGGACGATCGAGAGTTACTTGGAAACGGGGAAAAAACCGCCAGTGCCGAAGGTAGGAGCAAAGCTTCGAGAGAAATGCGGAGTCTTCGTGACCCTCACAAAACAGGGAGAGCTACGCGGCTGCATAGGTCATCCTCTGCCGGCCTTGCCATTGATAGAGGCAGTCATGGATTCAGCAGTCAGCTCGGCCGTCCATGACCCAAGATTTCCACCCGTAACTCAAGACGAGCTG
>Ga0315280_10010738_pt1 | contig 11412 bp, 10 predicted proteins | sample YL17G06_40_MG_FD_203697 | JGI IMG/M metagenome (GOLD analysis project Ga0315280, IMG submission 203697) | Sediment microbial communities from Yellowstone Lake, YNP, Wyoming, USA - YL17G06_40 | ecosystem: Environmental > Aquatic > Freshwater > Lake > Sediment | place: USA: Wyoming | collected... | reverse complement strand
CAAAGGAATTAATTGTCAATTCTAAGTATGGCGATGTATCCGCCTTACCCCCGATTACTATTACCACTATGGGTTGGGGAGGGTCAATATCGCCGGAGCTGGAGGCTGTTGTTTACCAGTGGCGGCAGAACCTTGGGGTGGAGGTGAAGGTAAGGCAGCTGGAGCCGGAGAGAGCTCTTTACCACCTCAAGGAGGAGAAGGATAATATGTTCGATATGGGCTGGATAGCTGATTACCCCCACCCACAGGATTTTCTGGATATATTATTTCACACCGGCGCTGATATTAACTATGGCGGGTACAGTAATCCCGAGATAGACACTCTGCTGGAGAAGGCAGGGGTGGAGCAGGATTATAACCAGAGCCTCTTGCTATATCAGCAAGCCGAACAAAAACTGGTTGAGGATGCTGCCTGTCTGCCGTTATATTTCAGGCAAAGCTACATTCTGGTTAAGCCATATATTAAGGGGTATAACCTAAATCCCTTGGGTTTTGTCAGGCTAAATGAGGTCTCCGTTGAGTCTCACTAGATAGCCTGGCGGAGGGGGTGGGATTCGAACCCACGGCTCCGATAACTCGGAGCAACGGTTTTCAAGACCGTCACCATAAACCGCTCGGACACCCCTCCAATTTAGCAGTCTCATTATACCAAACTTACATGTCATAATGAACTAGCGATAGTGGCACAATTCAAGCCTTTGTTTATTCTAAATATCGATTGAGTTCCTTAAACCTTTTACTAATTTAGCCAGTGAGATGAAGCCGTCTTCTATCTCCATAAGCTGAATTAGGCGACTGCCAACAATCACCCCATCAGCAATCCGGGCTACCTGCCTTGCCTGCTCCGGTGTGGATATCCCGAAGCCAATACATAGTGGCTGGGTGGCTACCTTCCTCACCCTGGCGACAAATGCCTCCAAGTCCGCGGGTAATCTCTTCCTGACGCCGGTAACCCCGGTTACTGAAACCACGTAGATAAACCCTCGGGACCTCTCAGCGACAAGCCTGATGCGCTCCTCAGTGCTGGACGGAGCCAGAAGATAGATGAGGTCAAGCCCCTGTCTTCGGCTGATAGCCTCCAGTTCTGAGCCTTCCTCCGGGGGCAGGTCAGGAATAATCAAGCCGGAAATACCAGACCTGGCGCAGGCAGTGCAGAATTCTTCAAGTCCATAGCTAAACATCGGGTTAAAATAGCTCATAAACACCAGTGGTATGTCAACCGTTTTACTCAATTGTTTGGCTACATCAAAGCAAAGCGGGGGGGTAACCCCATTCTGTAAGGCATGAAAGCTGGATTTTTGTATGGTAACCCCATCGGCCAGGGGGTCAGAGAAGGGTATCCCCAGCTCCACTACATCACAACCGCTATCAGCGAGAAGGGGGACTACCTTCAGGGTAGCGTCAATAGTGGGGTAACCTACGGTAACATAGGCAATAAGGGCTTTGTGCCCCGGCGGGCTAAAGGCGGAAGCAATGCCGCTCACGGCTTTACTCCCAATGCTTGAGCTACTATGTCCATGTCCTTATCGCCGCGCCCGGAAAGATTGACCACGATGATTTGCTCCCCCTTTAGCGAGCCGGCTATCTTGGCAGCATGGAATATGGCGTGAGCCGGCTCCAGAGCCGGGGCAATGCCCTCGGTGTTACATAGCAATTTAAAGCCTTCTAGTGCCTCCTCATCGCTTACGGCTACATAGGTGGCACGCCCGCTGTCTTTTAGGTAGCTGTGCTCGGGACCAACCCCGGGGTAATCCAGCCCGGCAGAGATACTGTGCGTCTCCCTAATCTGCCCACTTTTATCCTGTAGAACGTGGGATTTTGTCCCGTGGAGCACCCCCACAGTTCCCGCAACCAGTGAAGCGGCATGCTTCCCGGTGTTAAGCCCTCTACCGGCTGCCTCCACTCCGATAAGCTTAACCTCCTTGTCATTCAAAAAGGGATGAAAAATACCAATGGCGTTACTGCCGCCGCCAACACAAGCGACGATATAGTCGGGCAGGCGATGGCATTGAGCTAAAATCTGCTCTCTGGTTTCTCTGCCAATGACTGACTGAAAGTCACGCACCATCATTGGGTAGGGATGAGGACCGACTGCCGAGCCCAGAAGGTAGTAGGTATCACTGGGATTAGTTACCCAATCCCTTATTGCCTCGTTAATGGCGTCTTTTAGGGTGCGGCTGCCTGAGGAGACTGGCCTTACCTCAGCACCCATCAATCTCATGCGGAAGACATTGAGGGACTGGCGTCGCATATCCTCCTCACCCATGTAGACGATGCACTCCAGCCCTAGCATAGCGCAGACGGCAGCCGTGGCTACGCCGTGTTGCCCGGCTCCGGTCTCGGCGATAATCCTGTGCTTCCCCATTCTCCGGGCGAGAAGCCCCTGTCCTAGGGCATTATTGATTTTATGGGCTCCGGTGTGAGCCAGGTCTTCCCGTTTAAGAAAAATTTGGGCGCCACCACAATTCTTGGTCAGCCTTCTGGCAAGATAGAGGGGCGTTGGTCTTCCCGAATAATCGCGGGATAGTGACTCAAACTCAGCCCAGAAGGCAGGGTCAGCCTTCGCCTGATTGTAGGCTTTGGTCAGCTCATCCAGGACGGGCATGAGGGTCTCGGGGACAAACCGCCCCCCGTAGTCCCCAAAATATCCCCTATTATCTGGTAACAATGTCATCCCCTCCTCTTTTGACTTGATTTAATATAAGAGCTGAAATTGCGTTTCATCTCAGCGATATGGTCGCCACCAAACTTCTCGAGCATTGCCTCTCCCAGAACCAGAGCCAGCATTGCCTCAGAGATAACCCCGGCTCGGGGAACAGCGCAGATATCTGACCTCTCCACCGTGGTCGGCACCGGCAGATGAGTGGCGATGTCTATGGTCTTTGATGGAGCCCCAAGGGTTGAGAGCGGTTTATGGTAAACACGGCAAATAATGTCCTCGCCATTACTCATGCCGCCTTCTATCCCGCCCATATTATTGGTCTTGCGAGCGAAGCGATGACCCTTATATATAATCTGATCCCGGAACTCGGAGCCGAACATAGCCGCTCCAGCGATGGCATTACCTATTTCCACTGCCTTCACCGAGGGGATGCTCATCAGGGCTTGAGCGAGCTTGCCGTCAAGCCTGCGGTCATAGTGCATAACACTCCCCAAGCCGACGGGGATACCGGTGGCGATAACCTCAACCACCCCACCCAGGGTATCTTTTTTATCGCGAGCCTCAAGGATTATCTGTTTCATTTTCTGGGAAGTTTTTGGGTCAATGCACCGTATCTCGGCGTCAGTTTCGAATACTTTAGCTACCCCTTCAAAATCAGAAGGACGGCGAGTTAGCCTCACTGTTCCTATCTGGACGGTGTGACTGGCGAGCCTGATGCCAAATTCCAACAGCAGTTTTCTGACGACCGCTCCAGCCATAACCCTGCCTACTGTTTCTCTGGCGCTGGCCCTCTCCGAGATATTTCTAATATCGTCCTGGCTATACTTCAAAGCACCAGCCAGGTCGGCGTGCCCCGGGCGGGGTCGGGTTACCTTAGCCGCTTCCTTTTCGGTCTCATCAATTCTCATCTCATCCTGCCAGTTAGCAAAGTCCAGGTTCTTGATGATAAGCGTAATCGGGCTGCTCAGCGTCTTGCCATATCTGATGCCGGAGAGAATTTCGGCTTTATCTTCTTCAATTAATCCCCTGCCACCACGACCAAAATCGGAGTGGCGGCGTTTCAGGTCCTGGTTAATATCCTCAACGCGGACTCTAACCCCGGCGGGCATGCCTTCAATAATGGTTACACAGGCGGGGCCGTGAGATTCACCGGCGGTCAAAATGCGTAGCATGTTTTTCTCCTTCTAAGGCTTGAGTCAGGGCGGACTCCATGGCTACTAGCGGGGCCTGGTGTCCAGTAAAGAGTTCAAATTGCACCGCTGCCTGATAAAGAAACATCCTATAGCCATAGACAATAGCACATCCCCTTTCCCTGGCTTCAGTAAGCAATTTTGTCTCTTTGGGGTTATAAACGGTGTCAAAGACGGTGAGGCGGTTGTGGAGAAGTTTTTTGGGGACGAGCGACTGGTTTGTTTTAGACCACATTCCCACCGAGGTGGCATTTATAAGAATATCAGCCGAGGAGATTTCAGCCAGCTTTTTTAAGCCGCCAGAGTCCTCGGCGTCAAACATTTCCGCCAGCCTCTTTGCCTTCTCCTCAGTGCGGTTTAGTATTACCAGCTTAGCTCCGCCCCTCTTCAGCCCCAGGGCGATGGCTGAGCCAACACCGCCAGCGCCAATAAGGACTGCCTTTTTGCCGGCAAGGGCTGTCACCTCCTCCAGTGCTTTTAGCGCGCCATCGCAATCTGTATTATAACCCCTTAACACTCCGTTATTATTGACAATAGTATTGACGGCGCCAATCTTTTTGGCGACCTCATCAATCTCGTCGAGGTACTCCATGACATTAGCTTTATGTGGCATGGTGATGCTTGCCCCCCGAATGTTTAGTCCCCTTATGCCCTCTATCACCCGCTTGATGTCCTTGACCTGGAATGGGACATAGAGATAATTTATGCCTAATGCTTGATATCCGGCATTGTGGATTAATGGGGAAAGCGAGTGCTCAATCGGGTCGCCAATAAGGCAACAGATTTTCTTTAGCGATTTTATAATGGCTTCAGCCACTTCTTCCGGCGTCTTGTCTTCGGTATCAATGGCTAAATCGGCGGCTTTCTGGTAGAGGGGCATTCGCTCGTTAAGGGTGAGCTCCATATCTTCTCTTTGCGTCCTGCCGCTAACCAATGGTGGTCTTTCGCTATCTTCTCCGATGCGCTCAAGTAGTGTGTCAATACCGGCATTAAGCCAGACCAGTATCCCCATTTTCTTGAGCTTCGTAACATTTTTCTCTCTGGTTACTACCCCACCGCTTGTGGCATTAACGATGTTATCCCGCTCCGCTACTTCGCTGGCTACTTCCTCCTCTATATCCCGGAATTTTGACCAGCCATATCTTGCCACCATCTCAGGGATGGTAAGCCCCGCTTTCTGGGTGATTAGCTCATCCATCCCTATAAACTCTCTGCCTAATTTTTGGGCTAAAATCTTGCCCACCGTTGTTTTCCCTGAGCCCCTCATGCCGATAAGGACGATGTTCATGGCAACTCCTCAATCCTTGCCCCCAGTTTTTTCAGGTCGGCGAAGAATTGGGGGTAGGACTTGGTAACCGCCTCAGCGCCGTTAATGATGGAATCACCCTCAGCAAAAAGGGCAGCAATGGCAAAGCTCATTGCCATGCGGTGGTCGCCGTGGGCTTCAATCTCAGCTCCCTTCGGCTTACCACCATAAACTACCATGGTATCCTCAGTCACATCGGCTCTTATTCCCATCTTGCCCAATTCAACTGCGGTGTTGCTGAGCCGGTCTGATTCCTTGAACCTTAGATGAGCGATGTTGGTTATCTTCGTTTTGCCCTGGGCGTAAGCGGCAACAACCGCCACCGTCGGGACGATATCAGGATAATCACCCATATCCACGCTAATACCATTTAGCTCATCATGGCGAGAAATCCTAATCTTTTCTTGCCGGTATTCAACGGAGCACCCCATCTGTGACAGGATATTCAAAAGATATCTATCGCCCTGGACAGAGTCAGTATTCAGGTTGGTTACGGTTATCGGCTTTCCACCAATGGCGCCGGCAGCGAAAAAATAAGCGGAGGAGGAGTAGTCCCCCTCTATCCGGTAGTTCCTTGCTTTATATTTTTGACCGCCCTTGACCAGGAACTCCTTATAGTCTTGGTTTACTGCCTCAACCCCAAAGGCTTGCATCGCGTCAAGGGTTATGTCTATATATGGTCTGGAGTGAAGTCCATCGGCAACCTTGATTCTTAGCCCGTCACTAGTATAAGGGGCAATCATGAGCAGCGAGCTGATATGCTGGGAGCTTACCAGACCGGGAGTTATAACCTCACCCCCGATAAGCTTCCCCCCTTGGATTTCAATTGGCGGGCAGTCGTTACTTCCCAGTGAGTAAGCGCGAACCCCCAGGCTCTTTAGCGCTGATATTAAATCGCCTATGGGGCGTTGGCGGAGTCTACTATCGCCATCAAGGACGACCTTGGTTTGACTTAGGGCAGCCAGTGGGGCTACCATCCGAATCGTGCTCCCTGAGTTGCCGGCAAAAATCCATTGTCTTTCGGCGGCGACACTGATTTGACCGCCAGTGCCAATGATTTTTAGCCTCTTGCCCTTCAATGTAATATCAGCCCCCAGGGAGCGGCAGGCCTCAATGGTATAGATGGTGTCATCTGACAAAAGTGGATTCTCAATCACGCTCTCGCCCGCTGCTAGTGAAGCCAGTATCACCGCCCGGTGGGTATAGCTCTTAGACGGTGGTGCTGAGACCACGCCCGTTATTGCTGATGGAGTTATTCTTATTTTCACTTTGCTTTCCCACCCCTGATATGCTCAACCAGGGTTTCAAGCCCTAACAGATAGCTTTGCGTTTTAAAGCCAGAAATCTGCTTAATAACTACGTCTGAAATAACTGATATCTTGCGCCATTTCTCCCTGGTGTGAATGTCTGACAGGTGCACCTCAACCACGGGTAGTCCCGAATCAACAAGGGCGTCATGAAGGGAGTAGCCATAGTGGGTCAGGGCGCCAGGGTTAATCAAAATACCATCGGCGCCGCTTGCTTTCTCCTGGATAAAGTCGATAATACTCCCCTCGTGGTTAGACTGGAAGAAAACAAGTCCACAGCCCAGCGCCTTCCCCTTTTCGGTGAGCGCTCTCTCTATTGACTTGAGGGTATCCGTGCCGTAGTGCTTTGTCTCTCTCCTGCCAAGCATATTCAGATTGGGACCATTAATCACCAGAATTTTCATTGGCATATCTCCATAAGAACTTTTCTGACTATAGTCTCCGCCACCGGCTGGTTAACCACACCCTTGCCGATGCCCTTCAGTAGCACCCAGCCCGTCTCGCCAAAAGTCGTTTTCTTATCAAAGCGGATGGCGGCAATTAAATCATCGGGGTTTACACTCTGGCAATATGTGGGGAGGCTGAATTTTAGCAGCAGGTTTTCAATTCTGGGAACACTGCCTCGTTCAAGCATGCCGACCTGCTCGCTTATTCTAGCGGCGGCTGTCATGCCGATAGCTACCGCCTCACCGTGGCTCAGTCTCCGCAGCCTGGTGGCAGCTTCAAGGGCATGACCAACGGTATGACCAAAATTCAGTATGGCTCGCTGCCCGCTTCTTTCTGTCTCGTCCACCTCCACTATGCCGGCTTTCAAATAGCCACACCGCATCACGATATTCTTTAGTTCAGCGGTAGTAAGTTTTTCTCCCTTCTGGTCAAGGATATTAAATAGCTCCTCGTCCATAGCCAGGGCGTACTTTATTACCTCAGCCATGCCATTTCGCCTCTCGGCTGGGGGTAAGGATTTTAAGAGGGCAACATCACAGATTATCGCCCTTGGCTGGTAGAAGCTACCGAGCATATTCTTTTTCCCGCCGAAGTTGACACCAACCTTGCCCCCGATACTGCTGTCTACCTGGGCAAGGAGGGTGGTTGGTAGTTGAAGGTAATCAATGCCGCGGAGGTAGGTGGCGGCAATATATCCGCCTACATCCCCAACTACCCCTCCCCCCAGAGTGCAGATTAAAGCCTTGCGGTCGATGTTGTTACCCATCAGGAATGTATACCCTCGTTCCACCGTGCTTATGGACTTGACTCTCTCCCCCACGGGCAGGGTGAACAGGGACGCCCTCTTTCCTGTTGCCTTTAGTGCCTTCATCACACTTTGTCCGTAGAGTTTTTTGACTGTCGTATCGGTTATCAGGACAATACTGGAATAGCCGCTGAAGTCAAAGTACTGCTCAAGTTGATTTATAATGCCGTCACCGACAATAATTGGGCACTGCCTGACCGTTTCCAGTTTAATAATATGGCTGGTTTTCATGGGACTAGACTATTTATCTCCTTCATTAGTTCGGCAAACTGTTCCGGATACAGGGACTGCATCCCGTCGGAGAGGGCATGCGGTGGGTCGTGGTGCACCTCAACCAGGAGACCATCGGCACCGACAGCAATAGCGCCCTTTGACAGGGGAATCACATACTCCCTTCGCCCCGCAGCATGGCTGGGGTCAACTATAATCGGCAGGTGGCTGACTTCCTTGATTGAAGGGATGGCACTCAGGTCTAGGGTATTCCTGGTGTTATCAGAGAAGGTGCGTATTCCTCGTTCACACAGGATAACCTGAGCATTCCCCTCGGAGCTAATATATTCCGCCGACATCAGCAATTCTTCGATAGTTGCCGCAAAACTGCGCTTGAGCAGGATTGGTCTTGAGGCGTGCCCAGCCCGGCGTAGCAGGGAATAATTTTGCATGTTCCTGGCTCCAATCTGAATGATATCGGCGTATTGTTCCACAACCTCAATATTGATGTGGTCAGTGGCTTCAGTTACGATTAGTAAGCCAGTCTCCCTGCGGACCCTATCCAGTATTTTCAGTCCTTCCTCTCCCAACCCCTGGAAGCTATAGGGGGAGGTTCTGGGTTTAAAAGCACCCCCACGGAAGACCTGAGCCCCACATTTTTTCACCAGGTGGGCGATGGTGAGGGCTTGCTCCTCGTTCTCTACGGCGCAGGGTCCGGCCATTACTACTGGTTTCCCCCCGCCAATCTTGATATCGCCGACAGTAATAACCGTAGGCTGAGGGCGTGTCTCTCTGCTTACCAGTTTATATGGTTTGGTTACCCGGATGGTCTCTTTTACGCCATCCATGACCAGCAGCCGTGAGTCATCAACCGGCCCCTGGTTGCCAATAATGCACACCGCCGTCCGCAGGGCACCGGGCATGGGAATGCCACGGTAACCTAAGCTCTCTATCTCACGAATAACCGCCTGCACCTGCGCTTCAGTAGCATCGTTTTTCATCACCACTAGCATGTCGTTGTTCCTCCTTCTGTAGCTCTACTGTGCCGACCTGACGGCTTGGACAAAAGCCTTGATTTTGTCAACGTCCTTGACCCCTTTGCTCTCAACCCCGCTGGAAACATCAACCCCCCACGGTCTCAATCTGGCTACCACCCGACTGACATTTGCCGGCTTGAGTCCGCCGGCGATAATAATCGGGTATTTTGCTGCCGCTCGCTTGGCTACCTGCCAGAAGAAGGTCTGACCGGTCCCGCCGTATTTGCCCTCAACCAGGGTATCCAGAAGATAAAGCGGGGGTCTGGAATCCAGCCATCTTTCGCCATCTTCCAGATGGGCTAAAAGCTCCCCCTCCGATAAAGTGGGAGATATGTGAATTGCCTTTATCAGTGGCTTCTCTATCTGCTGGCAGTACTCCCAGCTCTCGTCACCGCTGAGTTGCACCCAGTCCAGCCCACAGGAGGAGGCGACACTATTTACCGTGGCGGCGGGCATATTGACGAATACCCCCACCACCGGCACCCTATATTTTTTGACTGCAACTGCTATCTCTTTTGCCTTTTCATAGGCAACCTGCCGCGGGCTGGGGGCAAAGATCACCCCGATAAGGTCAGCCCCGGCTTCTACTGCCGCCCGGGCATGAAAGACCTCGGTAACACCGCAAATCTTAATCCTGGTCAAAGTAACTCCTTGAGCTTTGCCGCTACATCACTGGCAGTAACCAGCGCCTCACCAATCAGCACCGCATTGACGCCTGATTCCCGAAGCCTCTGCACATCCCCTCGCCCCTTTATGCCGCTTTCACTGACCACAAGTCGGTCCGGGGGTATAAGAGGGCGAAGCTTCTTGGTAACATTTATGTCTACAGCCATGGTGTCAAGGTTGCGATTATTAATACCGATTATCTTGGCATTAATTGCCAGAGCCCTTTTTAGTTCCTCTTCGTTATGCACCTCGACCAGGCACTGCATTCCCAAATCGTGACTTAAAGAAAGCAGTTCCTCAAGCTCGCTGTCATCTAATATGGCAAGAATCAAAAGTAGGGCGTCAGCCCCCCAGGCACGTGATTCAAACACCTGATAAGGCTTTAGAATAAAGTCCTTCCTGAGTAGAGGCATGTTGGGCAATTCATGCCTGATAGCCTCAAGGTCTTTCCCGCTTCCCCGAAAATACCGCGACTCAGTCAGAACCGATATTGCCGCCGCCCTGCATTGGGCGTAGGTGCTGGCGAGCCTAACCGGGTCGAGATTGGGCCGTAACACCCCTCGGGATGGAGACGCCCGCTTGACCTCGGCAATCAGACGGAGGCTATCCCCACCAAGAGCCGCTGCTAAATTAAGGGGCAGGGGCTTTCCCTTGATGGCTGCCTCAAGTTCAGGCAGGGGTAAAATCTTTTGCCTCTGCTCCAGCTCGTCCAGCTTCTCGGCAGTAATCTTGTCTAAAAACATACCTTTTACCTATAACTCTGGCTTAGTTTAATTAGCTTCTCTAGCTTATCCAGCGCCCGTCCGCTATCTATTGCTTCTTTAGCTATCTCCGCACCTTCCTTAAGGGCAGGAAGCCCGGAGTGGTGCTTGGTCCGCTTGCCAACCACGATACCGGCGGTGGCGTTCATCACCACTATATCTCTTCTTGGACCCTTTTCACCCTCCAGCACCGAGCGCAGTATTTTGGCATTCTCCTGGGGTGTCCCACCCACAAGCGTTTCAACCCCTGCCTTTGCCAGCCCAAAATCCTCAGGTAACACGTAATAATCTGTTATCTCGCCGTCTTGTAGCTCCCACACCCTGGACCTTCCGGCGACTGAGATTTCATCCATTCCGTTCAAGCCGTGGACTACCAGCGAGTGCTTTGAGCCGAGACGATAAAGTACCTGTATTAGTTTTTCGCCAAGCTCCTCGCTGGGCACACCCAGAACCATAGACTCAGCCAGTGCCGGGTTGGTCAATGGCCCGAGGATATTGAATATAGTGCGTATGCCAATCTCGCGCCGGGGCAAAGTAGCGAACTTCATTGCCGGGTGAAACAATGGGGCGAACATGAAGCCAATGCCTATTTTTTCCACGCAGTCTTTCACCTGACTGGCATCAAGCTCAATCTTCATCCCCAGCGCCTCCAGGACATCGGCACTGCCGCACTGGCTGGTCATGGCACGGTTATTGTGCTTGGCTACCTTTATACCGGCACCGGCAGCGACAAAGGCGGCGGCGGTGGATATATTGAAACTCTTGGAGTTATCGCCTCCCGTGCCGACAATATCAATCACCGGCTCAGTCGTCTCCACCCGGATTGCCTTAGCCCGCATGACGCTGGCTAAGCCGGCAATCTCATCCGCCGTCTCCCCCTTGATTCGAAGTGCGGTGACAAAGGCGCCAAACTGGGCTGGTGTTACCTGTCCTGAGGTCATCTCCTCCATCACCTCGGCAGCTTGTTCCATACTTAGCGAACGCCCATCTATTAATGAGGCAATAGCTTCTTTAATCATTT
>Ga0315280_10010737_pt1 | contig 11412 bp, 11 predicted proteins | sample YL17G06_40_MG_FD_203697 | JGI IMG/M metagenome (GOLD analysis project Ga0315280, IMG submission 203697) | Sediment microbial communities from Yellowstone Lake, YNP, Wyoming, USA - YL17G06_40 | ecosystem: Environmental > Aquatic > Freshwater > Lake > Sediment | place: USA: Wyoming | collected... | reverse complement strand
ACTTCCTTTTTTATTTTGTAGCCCCACATGGGCTGTGTCTGAATAAGCCTTAATAATTGGATATCAAGCAGGTTTCTGGTTATGCGTTGAACAATTTCTTTTCTGAAGTTTTCTGTCAATTTTTTCACGCTCCACGTGTTCTGTTTTGTACTGGTTCATGTTTTGGCTTATTTAGGTTATGTAGGAAATGGAATATTTCAGTATGCTTCAGTATGCTTTTTTATGTTTGTAGTAAGCATGAAGGTTTATATTTTTGTTTATGCTTTATAGAGTCTTGAGATATGTCCGAAAAAGGACATATTGTATCCGTGTCTAACAAAAAAACTGTTGGACACAAATACAGAAGGGAAAAATAAAATGGTAAACAACTCAAAAGAAGTTCAAGTCAAATTGATGAAGGGACTCCTAGACCTAATAGTACTACAGTTCTTAAGCTCGCAGCCCATGCACGGTTATCAGGTAATTACAAGAATTCGCAAAACCTTCGGAGTTTACTTCGGACCAAGCACCATTTACCCGCTCCTAAACTTGTTAGAGAAGAAGGGATATGTGAAAAGTGAATGGAACATGAGCAGCGAACGCCCAAGAAAAGTGTATAAACTCACAACCGAAGGACAGAGCCTGCTAAACTTCACGGAAGATTCACTTAACTTCATATGCAGAAAAATAGGCACACCAGGCGTACCCAAAGACGCTTTGACAGAGGAGCATACTCTGCAACCAGCTTTGCGTCCATTCTTAAAGAAAATCCAAGAATCAAAACCACTGATCTAGCTCAAAGCTCAAGTCCGCTAACATCTTTCTAGCTTGCACCCTGAGAAGGACAACAACATTGCGCTAGCATAATTTTTATGGCTAGCCCCCCTCTAAATAGAGGGGACACTTTTGGAAAAAGCAGACATCCTAATTCACGGATGCATTATTTTGCCAATGGACGGTAAAGGCTCCATAGAGGACGGAACATTAGCCATAAAGAACGGAAAAATAACTTTCGTCGGAAAATCTGCATCCGTAACCAGCATAGACGCTGAAACAAAGATAAACGCAAACGGAAAGGTTGCCATGCCAGGATTGATTAACTGCCACACGCATGTGCCAATGACTCTTTTCAGAGGAATAGCCGAAAACCAACCGTTGGACACTTGGCTGAAAGAGACTATTTGGCCTTTGGAGGCCAAGCTTAGGCCGGAGGATGTTTATGTCGGAGCCCTTTTAGGATGTTTGGAAATGATCAAAAGCGGAACGACATGTTTTGCTGACATGTATTTTCATGAGGACATTGTTGCAAAGGCCACGGAGAAAAGCGGATTGCGGGGCGTCTTAGCAGAAGGCATAATTGAAGCCGGAAATAAAGTGCTAGGCAAAAAAATGCTTCATAAAAGCGCAAATTTTGCCAAACGTTTCCATGGATACGCTAATGACAGGGTAAGAACCATGCTTGGCCCTCACGCAGCTTACAGTTGCAGCCCAGAATTACTCATAAAGATCAGCGAAAAGGCTTCTAAGTTAAATGTTGGTGTGCACTTGCATTTGGCTGAATCAAACGCCATGTTTAAAGAATACGGCTCCAGCGAAGTTGAATTTTTAGAAAAGATTGGCTTTTTGAAAAGCCATGTTCTCGCCGCTCACTGTATAAGCTTGTCAAGAAAGGACATGCATATCCTTTCTAAACGTAGCGTCAACGTGGTTCATGTTCCTGTGGCTAACATGAAACTTGGTTTAGGCACGACAAAAATAAAGGACTTACTTGATTTGGGTGTTAATGTGGGTTTGGGAACGGATGGGCCTGCTAGCAATAATTCCCTTGACATGTTTGAAACTATGAAGATTGCGGCTTTACTTCAAAAGCTCATCTATCTGAATCCTACGGTTATGCCAGCCTACGAAGTCTTAAAGGTGGCAACAATAAACGGCGCCAAAGCCTTAGGACTAAGGGAAAACGTCGGTTCCCTTCAAATAGGTAAGAAAGCCGACATAGTATTAATCGACCTTTCAAAGCCCCACCTAAAACCCTTGCATAACATTTACGCAAGCATTCTTTACTCTGCACGCGGAAGCGATGTGGACACGGTTATCGTTGATGGAAAAATATTGATGGAAAATAGACAAGTGAAAACTTTAGATGAACAAACCGTTATGGAAAAAGCCGAAAAAACTGCCTTAGACTTGCTATCACGGTAAATCTTATCTAGCTGCTTCGCCATCGTATCTGCTTCAACGTCTGGTATAAAAATGGCGCCAATAATTAGGATTCAGAACCTTACAAAAAAATTCGGAAACTTGGCGGCAGTTGACAATCTAAACTTGGAAGTTGAAGAGGGAGAAATTCTTGGGCTTCTTGGGCCCAACGGGGCAGGGAAAACAACTGCTATTCTTATGATTGCAACAGTCATTAGGCCCACGGAAGGTACGGCTTTGGTTGGCGATTATGACATAAGAAAGAATCCAGACAAAGTGCGTGGGCTTTTGGGCATTGTGTTTCAGGAGCCTAAGATGTTGTGGGTTGCCACGCCTTGGGATATAGTGAACTGGCACGCAAAGGTTTGTGGGTTGTCAACTCAAGAGCGGAAGCAAAGGGTTAAGGAAGTATTAGATGCTTTAGATATGTGGGAGCCTCGGCACAAGAACGTTCATGCACTTTCAGGCGGCATGCGCAAACGGGTTGAAATGGCTAAAGTTCTGATTCAGAGACCCAAGATTGCAATAGTTGACGAGCCAACTGCCCAAATTGACATAGTAGGCAAACATAAAATATGGAACATGCTCCTTGAACTCCGCGACGAAGGAAGCACAATTATCCTTGCCACAAATGAGCTTTACGAAGCTGATCAGCTTTCAGACCGCGTTGGAATATTGCACAGAGGCAAGCTGCTCGTGTGTGATACGCCTAAGAAGCTGAAGGACAGCATCCTGGGCGGCGACATTGTTGACGTTCAACTTGAAAAAGACGCTTCAGAGCAAATCGTTAAAGAGCTTAAAGGTCTAAAAGAAGTTGTCGATGTCATGCAAGTTAAGCCGACTAATTTGCGTCTTTACTTGAACCGTGTTGAGGAGGTTGTTCCACAAATAATGAACTTGTTCATGAAGAACGATGTCCCAATCACCTCCATACGTATGAGTGAGCCAAGCCTTGACGATGTATTCGCGCATTACACAGGTTTAACCATTGAAGAAGCACAGAAAAATGGAGAGTGAACCGTGAACGAACAAGCTTCTTTTGGTGGTTGAGAGAGACATACGTCTGTTCTTCCAATACAAATTTCTAATTATAATGCGCGCCATATGGTTCGTTTCACAAATAGCTTTGTTCGGACTCATCGCCTCGCGCATGATGAGCGTTCCAAACTATTTTCAATACTACGTGGCTGGACTTTCAGTGATGACGCTTTATTCAGCCGCCATATTCATCGGATTCGACATTTACGAAGAGGCAGAACACGGCGTATTCGAATACTTGCTCAGCTTGCCAGTTTCTAGGAGACAGCTGGTGGTGGGGCGATCAATCGGCGGAGGCCTCAGATCTTTCATATACGTTGGACCGTTAATAGCCGTGTCATTGTATGTTATCGGTTCCATCAATCCGCTTAACTTCTTGGTCGCCCTATTTGCATTGTTTCTTTTTTCTTTCGGCGTCTCAGGCATGAGCATCACAATTGCTGTAATGATAAAATCTAGCGACCGCTTCGACATATTAATGGGCGTCCTAGACGCCTTAATCATCCGCTTAAGCACAGCCATGTATCCATTGGCAGTCGTGCAAGCAGCCAACCCTCTCTACGGTGGAGTTGCAAGTTTCAACCCTGTAACTTACGCTGCAGACTTGTTCCGCTGGGGCGCAGCAATAATAACACTTGACAATCCACTGTTGCCGTTGCTTGGTGTGATTGCGTTCTTTTCACTCTTCACCTTTGTAGGCATAATAATCTACGAGCGACGCATAGAGGGAGGAGGATGGCAATAAATGAAAGGCATAATCCGCATAGTTGAACACGATTTTAGGAACTTCTTCCGATACAAATGGTGGCTTGTAGGCTTAATCAGCATGAACCTAGCAGACTTGTTCATAATGGCTATTGTTTACAACAAAATGCTGAACCCCGATGCAATGGGTTCTGTCAAAGATTACTTCAAGTTTTTTGCACCAGGGCTCACAGTAACGGGACTGTTTGCCTCAGCTTTCATGATTGGGCGCGAGGTAAACATGGAACGCCGAAGAGAGATACATCACTACATGCTAAGTTTGCCTATGACTAGGCTTGAGTTGGCTATTGGACGTGTGCTTTCAGGCGGACTACGTGGCATGGTTTACATGTCACCTCTGTTGCTGACTTGCTTCTTGTTCGTAGGATTCCCCACAGTGGTACAGTTGTTAATGATTTTGACAGTTCTGTTTTTCTTGGCCATCGGTATTTCCGGCTTAAGCATCGCTATTGCCGTCTCCACATCAAGTCTTGAAAAATTTATCACGGCACGAGGCCTGGTATATTATACACTGTTTTTCTGCAGTAGCGTCTTCTATCCGCTTTCGTTGATTCAAGAGTTGGGAGTAGAAGGCAAGTTTCCAACGGTATTAGTGACGTTGGCTGAGGTGAACCCGCTGAGTAACGGTTCAGACATGATTCGCTCTTTTCTACTTGGTACCCCGTCTTTTTCCCCAAACATGATTTTCAGCGTTCTAGTCTTTTCGACCATCTTCACGCTTAGCGCGGCGTTCGCATATATCAAAATAATAGAACGTACATAATGCTTAAACACTGACTTTTCCTGTATTTTCGAGGTTAAATTTATGAATGTGAATAACGTATCTTCTTTCCTTCCGCCTCAACAAGTTTGATTTGAAGGTTAAATTAATGAGCGAAGTGAAAGCTATCTTTGAACCGCGAAAGGTTGTCCTAATAGGTTCAAGCGTGATTCGCGAAAAAGTCGGAATGACTTCGCCTCAGCTTTTCAGAGACGTCATTTACAACATGGAGAGATTTTTCCACGGAAAAACATACGTTTTGGACGTGGATGGGAAAGCAGGCTATAACAAACTAGATAAACTGCTTGAAGTTCCAGAGCTCGCAGTGATAATGCTTCCGCCCAAACAGTCTATTGTTCAAGCGGAAAAATGCGCGAAGATAGGGGTCAAAGCCATTGTCATGATTACAGGAGGATACAAAAACCAGCAGCGTCAGCACCTGCTTAGACTCAAAGAAGGGTATGGCATTAGAATTTTGGGACCCAACACGATTATGGGCGTAATAAACACTGTCAATGGGTTAAACACGACGTTTGAAAGAAATGTTATGCCTAAAAAGGGAAGCATTGCAGTTATATCGCAAAGCGGTGGAGTTGGTGCATGTATACTTGATTGGGCATGCTTTTACAATGTTGGCATAGGCAAATTTGCTTTCATGGGAGACAAAATAGACGTTGACGACGTTGACTTGCTAGAATATTTCAGAAATGACAAAGATACGAAGGTTATATGCCTGTACATGGAAGGCGTGAAAAATGGGAGAAAATTCATAGAAGAGGCAAGGAAAATTGTTAAGGAAAAGCCAATTCTCGCCTTAAAAGGTGGAATAACACAAGAATCAGCCCAAAGAGCCAAGTCCCACACGGCCTCAATTGCTGGTTCAGACGAAATTTTTGATGCAGCCTTCAAGAAAGCTGGAATAATAAGGGTTGAAAACATAGAAGAATTGATGGACGCAGCCGTAGCCCTTTCGAAGCAGCCTCCAATGTTAGGCGATAATGTGGCTATCGTAAGCAATGTAGGCGGACCAGCAATACTGACTGCAGACGCCGTTGTGAGAAACAACTTGAAACTTGCAACTTTATCGAAGAAAACTAAAACGGAAATCGAAAGTTTGTATCCGGGCGTGGACGCAACTAACCCCATAGACATGATAGCTGACGCCAGAGCAGATCGATACGAGAAAGTGCTGGATTTGGTGCTTGCAGACAAAAACGTTGACGGTGTTTCGATAATAAACATGCTTAAGTCTTGCTTCTTCGAACCAAAAGACGCCAAAGTCATTCCAAAAATAGCAACAAAATATCCAGACAAACCAGTTGTGGATGTGCCAGCTGGTGGAGAAGACTTTGCACTCGTGTCCAAGGTATTAGGCAGTACGAGGATTCCGGTGTATAATTTGCCTGAAAAAGCCGTTAAGGCTCTAAAAGTTTTGAGAATTTATGGCAAGATCGTTGAAAAGCATTAACTATATTTTGTAGATGCATAGATTCTATTTGTGATTGCCGTAGCTTCCTTTAGGTGAAACATTGGTTCAGCATTCAAAACGCCTAAACGAGGAACTCTTTAGGCAAATCCTTGACTTTTGTAGACATGTCGCTGGTTCTTGTCAAATTACAGCAGCATGCATATGCAGTTATTCCGCTTTAGGATTATCCAATACGAAAACGGCAGTGGAAGTTTTGCTTGTAATTCGTGGCTTCCAACCTAGGCTTATGAATTATTTGAAAGTTGTCGATGAAAGAAACATAATTGTTTTAACTGTTGATGAAGGGGTTTTTGAAATGGATGTTGATAGAGGATTTTTGGGCGAAGCATTGGCTGGCGGACTAATTTTTCCGTACACTCCTTTACTGAACGAAGTTTACTTGCATGTTCAAGAGGTTAAATTGAAAAAGCGCCTAATCCTCGAACTTTTAGAAAACCTTGTTTTAGATTTCCCAGAACTTTCCTATGAGATTCACATAAAACCTGAATATTTCATGTACGAAACCATGCTCGTTAGAGCCCGACTTTTTCCGCCAATGATATATAATTTGCTGAATTTTATGCGAGAAAATAGCAAAAAGGAAAACATAGAAAAAGCTCTTCTTGGATATTCACAGGCGTTGAAAGATTTAGAAAAAGAAAAATCAATTAATTTCACAAATGGTTATGTGACAATCTCTAGACATTTTTTGGACAAAACCAGAAGCCGAAAAATTCGCTTCATAAACCTCTTTAAACCAGCACAGAAGGCATTATTTACATCGTTGCTTAGCATCTTTCCACAAATTGTGAGCCTTCTTTCCCAAAACAGGGAAATATTCCCTAAATTACATAGAGTAGCTGAGGAAAACTCAAAAATCGTCCACCAAATTGAGGATCCTCAAAAGTACTTGTATGTTTCTACTGCCAGCGGGCTTGTTCCATTAGCGAACAAGATGGATATTAAAGCCTTTGCAAGAAATGTTCTTTCCGCAGATAAGGACGCGGAAATTGGGATTGAGGAAATTGGCGGCGTTTTAAACGATGCCTACTTAGTTAAGATTTTTGTAAATGGTCAAGAGCGAAAAATTGTTGTTAAAAGGTTTAGGGACTGGTCAAGTTTCAAATGGTTTCCGCTTACGTTATGGACTGTTGGAACCAGAACCTTTGCTGTTTTGGCGCGTTCAAGACTTGAAAGAGAATGCGCCATAAACCAACTTTTGTACTCGAAGGGTTTCGCTGTTCCAAAGCTTCTATATGTAAATCATGCTGAACGTTTAATTTTCATGGAGTATGTAGAAGGCGAAAACCTTGAAAAAGCAATAAGAAGAATCATGGATTCGAAAACTACTGGCGGAATGGAGAATGACTTAAGCATCATAAGGAGGGTGGGTGAAAAATTTGCTGAGGTACATGCTCTCGGCATCGCTTTGGGCGACACAAAACCGGAAAACATTGTGATTGGGAAAAACGGTGAAATTTGCTTGCTGGATTTTGAGCAAGCTGCGCGGAATGGTGACAAGGTTTGGGATATTGCAGAGTTTTTGTATTATGCTGGACATTACATTTCACCGTTTGTTGGTGTTCGGTCAGCCGAGCTTATTGCAAAGGTTTTTGTTGAAGGTTATCTGAAGGCTGGAGGAAACGCTGAGATTGTTAAAGAGGCTGGAAATCCGAAGTACACAAAAGTTTTCAGTGTATTCACACTTCCACACATAATCTTTGTTATTTCCAACATCTGTAGAAAAGCTGGTAGATTGAAGGAATAGAAATGGTCAAACAAAAAACAACTCTAACTTTCTACGGTGGAGTAAACGAAATCGGCGGAAACAAAATCCTACTTCAAGACGGAGACGTCAAAGTTTTCTTTGATTTCGGCATGTCGTTCGCTTTGAAGAAGCAGTATTATTCTCCGCCTTTTCTTTCACCAAAAAGTGAAAAAAGTTTACAAGAGCTTGGGATTCTGCCCAAAATTGAAGGCATCTACATTGATGAAAAATCTCCAGAAATCGACGCTGTTTTTATTTCTCATGCGCACATGGACCATTCTGCCTACATATCTTTCATAAATCGTGAAATCCCCGTATACTGCGGTGAAACAACAAAAATTATTTTGCAAGCATTAAGTGAAATGCGCAGAGCCGATTTAGAGTTTAATGTTGAAGGCATAAACTTTAAGCATTTCAGAACAGGAGACAAGATTGTTATCGACGATTTGGAAATTGAGCCAGTTCACGTTGACCATTCTGTTCCAGGCGCCTACGGCTTCGTCATCCACACTGTTAATGGGGCTGTTGTCTATACTGGAGATTTTAGGGCTCACGGGGCAAAGCCTGAAATGACATATGATTTTGTTGAAAAAGCCAAAGAAGCCAAGCCCGTGGCTGTGGTTACTGAAGCTACGAACATGACTGGCGCATCTGTTTCTTCGGAAGGTGAAGTTGAAAACAAATTAAATAGTATTGTTGGGCAGGCAGATGGCATTGTGCTGGCTGATTTTGCCTACACGGATGTTGACAGGTTTAATTCATTCTATCGAATAGCCAAGAAGAATGGACGGTGTCTTGCTGTTTCACTTAAACAAGCCTATTTGCTGAACGCACTGCGTAGAGATAAGGGCTTAAGCATTCCAGAATTAAACGATGAGAACATTTTGATTTTTCGAAAGTCGAAGAAAAAGTATGACAAGTGGGAAAGCCAAATCATGGAAAAATACCCAGACAAAATCGTTGATGTATTCGAAGTTTCGAAGCAACAATGCAAAGCCGTTCTAGCCATGTCCTTTTACGATGTAGAGGAACTTGTGGAGATACAACCAGAAGCGGGGAGCTGCCACATTTTGTCTGCTTCTGAACCCTTCAACGAGGAGATGGAAATAGACTTTGAAAGGCTTGTTAACTGGCTTAGGCATTATGGCTTGCCGCAGTATCATGTGCATGTTTCTGGACATATAACGCCACTGCAACTGAAAGCAATCCTTAAGGAAATCAATGCCACAAAGACATTTCCAATTCACACGGAAAATGCAGAATTATTCGCCAAGTTCATGCGAAACCTAAAAAGCCAAACCATACTTACGGAGAAAAACAAAGAATATAACCTCTAAAGCAAATCTTTCAGATGAGAGTCCTTGGGTAACCCTAAAGGCAATGCTAGAGTTAAATTTTTAAGGGTAAAAAAAGGGGGAATTGAGTTGTGCTCTTTGGAACTTTAGACGCTAAGCACAGTCCGTATTAATGGTGAAGATTCAAATTCCTCTATTAACTTCACTCCTTTTTCTGTGGTCTTGTAAAATATGTCATTTTTCTCGAGAAAGCCATAAGCTTTCAAGAAGGTGATATACTTCTTGAATTGCGCGTAATTCATAGAAACCTGCCTAATCAAACCTGTCGTACTTACACCGTGCCTTGCAACTTTAAGAATGGCCACGGAAATGATCAAGTTCTCTCTCCTCTTGGATGGAAAAGGGTAACTCATACTTATCCATCCAAGTTTATATATACGTATCTTCTAGAAGATAAGTTTATCTACTATTTTTGGACAATCATCAAACAAAACTTACAAAATCTTTTACGTTTGTAAATCACTGCTCATATTTAAGGAAAGAAAGTGCAAATCCATTTTAGTCTACAATTGAAGGATGCAAAGTCGATCTTTTATTTTCCGCGATTCTATGAATTCATCTACATTTTACCAATTTTGAATTTACAGTGCCCAAAGAACAATTTTCGGTAAATGCTAAGAATTGTTTGCATGATAATGGTTTCGACTGGAAATGAATAAGGAATGGTTTTAGCACTTCTTTCCATATTCTTATTTTTATTGGTATATGCGCGCTAGAATTGCAGAAGGAATTAAGGCATAAATATTATTTAATTAAAGCACCTTAATCTTCAAATGCTATGATCTCCATAATTGGTGCGGGAAAAGTAGGAAGCGCTGCAGCATTCAATATCTTAAGGTACAGAATTAGCGATGTTGTTCTAATAGACATTTTTGAAAATTTGGCCAAGGGCGAAGCCCTTGATATGATGCAGACTGCGCCTGCAATAGAGTTTGATGGAAAAATCAGAGGAACCAGCGATTTCAGCGAAATGGAAGGCTCAGAAATCGTAATCGTAACTGCAGGAGAAGCGAGAAAACCTGGAATGACAAGAATCGACCTCGCGAACAAAAATGCAAAGATAGTTAAATCCATAGTAAAAGAAGTAGTGCGGTATGCTCCTGAATGCAAGCTTATGCTTGTGACAAATCCAGTTGACATCATGACGTACATAGCCTATAAGGAGTCAGGGTTCGAGAGAAACCGGGTTTTTGGAATGGGCAACATTCTTGACACTCTACGTTTTAGGTCTTACATTGCGCAGGAACTGAATGTTTCGAGAGAGGATGTCCGTGCCTTAGTCATAGGTGAACACGGTGATTCCATGGTTCCTCTTGTCGAGTATGCTTCTGTTTCAGGAATACCAATAACGCGTTTGCTTAGAAAGAAACAAATTGAGAAAATAGTTAATTTGACTGTAACCTCGGGTTCTGATGTTATTAAACTGAAGGGATCAACAACTTACGCGCCAGCAGCCGTCATCGGGATTATGGCAGATGCCATTCTCAGAGGCAGAAACAGAGTGATGGGCGTTTCTACGTATCTACAAGGTGAATACGGATTTTCAGACGTCTCAATCGGCGTACCAGTGATTCTCGGAAGGAATGGTGTTGAAAGAATTTTGGAGCTCGAATTGATGCCTGAAACAAGGAAACGCCTTGAAAATGTTGTCTCAACTATGGAAGAAGCCATAAAAAAGCTATCTGAATAACTTGTGCGCTAAGAAAAAGAGAGTATTTGAGAACGGTTAGCTGATGGATGCAAAGTTTTCGAGTTCTTCGCATTGATGTCTCAATTCTGAGATTTCATTGTTTAACGTTTGTATTCTGCGCTTCATAATTTCAATCTTTTCTTCGGCTTTGAGCTGTAACTTTTCTTTTAAAGTCAATAACTCTCGCTTCTCTTCTATTAAAGAATTTTCTTCACTCTCTAACGCTCGTAAAACCACTAAAGGCTCTTCCTCTCCATTACTTTGTTGTTCGATTTCTTTTTTCTTAAATATGTTTATCATGTTCTCAACCCAGTTTTAATTGGGATGTATATTGTATCTTAATAAATAATACTTTATTTCTTTGGCTTCAATATTTCTCAAAAGGACATA
>Ga0315280_10010736_pt1 | contig 11413 bp, 9 predicted proteins | sample YL17G06_40_MG_FD_203697 | JGI IMG/M metagenome (GOLD analysis project Ga0315280, IMG submission 203697) | Sediment microbial communities from Yellowstone Lake, YNP, Wyoming, USA - YL17G06_40 | ecosystem: Environmental > Aquatic > Freshwater > Lake > Sediment | place: USA: Wyoming | collected... | reverse complement strand
TAGCTATTGTTGACAAAGGGGCAACAGCTTGAGGCAAGTTCTTTAACTGTACAGAAGCGTCCCCGAATGGCACATGATTATCGATGGTGATGTTAGCTACTTCATATAGCCTCTTACCATATTTGTTGCGTGGCTGCAACTTGCTTGAAGCCTTAACAGATGTTAGAGCTATGACGTAGGCGTCTCTTTCTTTTGCTTCTACAGCAGCTTCAACGGGAACAGCATTTACTCCAGAAAGTGAAATCACAAGCAAAACGTCATTCTTACTTATCCCGTAATAATCTAAAAGAACCTTGGCATATCCAGACAGTCTTTCAGTCAAAGTTGATTTCACTGCATTAATTGACGAGAGTGAAGGATCCATTATTGCATTCACTGGAACTAAACTTCCAGCTCTGTAAAATAATTCTTGAGTTATAATCATTGAATGTCCTGTGCCGAGAACATGAAGCACTTTATCGTTAAGGAAACGTTCTGTAATTATATTAGCAGCATTCTCTATAGCGTCTCTTTCTTTATTTTTAATAGCATTCAGGGTTTCCAAGATTTTATCATAAAAAATGTTAGAATAATCTGTTGCCAATTCTGTTGTCTCCTTTTTCCTCAAGCTTTTATGCATGTTTAAAGTTTTTGCTCTAATCCCATATATGTATATTTATATAAGTCAATAGTCAACTTTGACTAATGTTAAGTTTTCTCATAATATGATACAGGAAATCCGTGAGGAACCTCGAGTGGTTCAAGCTACTCTGAATCATGGTGCAGGCGTGTCGGTCTCGTAATAATGTACTCATAACCATCCTCAGAAAAATAACCGTACTTTTCCTTCTTTTTCAAGGTTTTCAAGCTCCGATGAACCCTAGTGAAGTTCTTATAATAAAGATAAAGTTTTTGAACGCTGGACTGAGGATTGAAACATATGGACCTTTCAACTTAAATACTAACACTGACAAAAGCCATTTTATGCTTCACAGTAAAGAATCCAGTTTTTCGATTCGTGGAGTTGTGGAAGGCTTTTTCGGACCGCCTTGGTCGCACGAGGAAAGGCTGAAAATGATTATGTTTTTCTCAGAATGCAAGTTCAACCTGTATATTTATGCGCCTAAAGATGATCCGTTTCATAGGGAACGCTGGAGTGAGCCTTATCCAAAAAATCAACTTGCGAAGTTAAAGGCTCTTATCGAAATGGCAAAACAGAACTCGATCAATTTTTGCTTTGCTATCAGCCCTGGACTGTCAATTCGTTACTCGCGTGACGAAGACTTCGAAACTTTAACTGAAAAGGTAGAGACTGTTCGAAAAATGGGCGTGAAATGGTTCGGACTTTTTCTAGACGATATTCCTATGGAGCTTCAACATGAAGAAGATAAACAGACTTTCAAAAGTCTAGCTGACGCTCAAGCACATCTAGCTAATAGGCTCTTAAAATTTCTGAAGTCGAAGGATCCTGAAACTGTATTAATACTCTGTCCCACGCAGTATACGGGAACTTCGTCAACACCTTATCTAGAGACTTTAGGAAGCAGCACAGATCCAGATGTTTTTATTATGTGGACTGGAAGCACGGTGTGTTCTCCACAAATTCCAAGCGACCACGCAGATGGCTTTGGTGCAGCCATAAAAAGGAAGCCCTTCATCTGGGACAATTATCCAGTAAACGACTACAACAGATTCCGCCTTTTCCTAGGTCCAGTGAGAGCTCGGTCTAAAGACCTTAACAAGCACGCTTCCGCCTTTGTCTCAAACCCAATGAATGAAGCAGACGCTTCTAAGATTCCGCTCCTTACGATAGCCGACTACTTATATGATCCAGAAAACTACAATCCAGAACAGTCTTGGGAACAAGCATTAAGAAATGTTGCAGGAGAAAAAGCCTACAAGTACTTACAGGCTTTCGTCAAGCAGTCGCAAAGCTCTTTCTTATGGGAGACCGAGTCCCCAGAACTCCTAAAGCTCATTGAGAGTTTTTGGCAAAATTGGGAAACGGAGAAGTGGGAAGAAGGTGCAAAAGCTCTAACGCGTAAGTTCAAAGAACTTGCAGACTTACAAACTAACCTTTTTTCCACAATTGAAAACCGCCAATTATTGGAAGAGTTACTGCCCTACTTGGAAAAGCTTTCACTGCTAGGAAAAATGGGAATGAGATGTGTAGATTTTCTTCGTATATATAAGAAGACAAAGAAAGCAAAGAAGATTGAAAAGATTCGTATGGAAATAATGGACATGAAAAAGGAAGCGGGAGAAAACAAATACCAAATTTGCGGCACTTTAATAGAGGATTTCGCATCAAAAACTCTGCAAACTGTTGGCGGAAGCTGATTTGAAAGATACTAACCAAAAAAGCAGTGTAAAGCTGAGGACTTTAACCATTATAGCAAAGTATTTCGCACATGGAATTCTTTTTTCTACGCTTTTCTTGGTTTTGACAACAGTATTGGGTTATATCGCTGCTATTCTGACAGAAATTGATTTACTGTTGGTAGTACTAATCGGTTTTTGGTTGCTATGTCCCATAATAGGATTTGCCAACAGCGTTATAACTTCGTTTCTATGGTTTGAGGTTGAAAAGTCATTATCAGGCATCATGGTTCACGGATTCATTTTCCTGATAGTCTTGTTTCTCGTAAACACGATCGTCATAGTAGTGCCTTCCTTGGTTTTCCCAGGAACAGTTACAATTTCAGTTACATTTATCATCGGAGCATTCCTCGACGGATTCATTGGCAGAGTTGTAGCTGAATTGTGGAGATAAGAAAGACCAAAAGGTGTACCCTAAACAATTGAAGCTAAGTGGATAACAAACCCTTTACTGTTATTTCTCTAGTTTTTTCAGCACATCAAATATTTCTGAAATCTTGCTTATCTCGTATTTTGGAGCCATCTCTGAAGACTTCGGCTCTTCAACTCGATGTTCACCTTTCCTCATTCGAACCGAAATGATGCCAACCTTGTTAGCGCATAAGATGTCAGTGTTAAGTTGATTTCCCACGAAAACGGTTTCTTCGGGAGAAGCGCCTAGCTCTTTAAGAACAAGCTTAAACATTTCTGGCGTTACAGTATCCTCTTTTATTTCCCCGGATATGAGGACACGATTGAACAGATGTTGTATTCCCAGCTGTATGAGTTTCTGCCACTGCTTTACAGCTCTTCCCTCTGAAACAATTCCAAGTGGGTATCCACTTTCCCGCAGTTTCAAGAGTGTGGGCACCGTGTCTGAGTATGGCTTCAAATACACCGAACTGGTTTCCCGATAGGCTGTCACCCCTGCCGCTATGACTCTGGGATTCCATTCTAGGCCTAGACGTTCCAGAAGTCTGTCGAATTGCTGGTTGTAGTGACGCCCAAACTCTTTAACGATTTCTTCGAGAACGCGATAGGTGATTTCTATGTTTGCTGGCAGTCCAGCCTCAATCATTGCTTTTACTGCGTTCAATCTCGCTTCGCTCATCTGAAGAGTTGTGTCATAAAGCGTGTCATCAATGTCGAAAAGAACACATTTAATTTTCATTATTTCACCACCTTTGTGAGTTTTTCAGGCTTGTCTGGATTTAGGTTTCGAACTATGGAACTATAATAGGCGAATAACTGCAATGGTACTACATAAAGAATTGGAGAAAAAAATTTTGGAAAACCTTCCGGAATGCACGCTAACCCTGTGGAAACTTTCTCTAATCTGTCGGATTTTTCGGAAATCGAAATCAAAGGAGCCCCAAATTTTCTTATGGTCGCCATCAATTCGAGAAAGCTATCTACTTCATCCGCGGACAACATGAAAAGAACTGGAGTTTTTTTATTGAGGAGTTGTATGGGACCGTGCAAAAATTCTCTGCTTGCAAATCCCTCGGCAAATATGTTGCAAGCTTCTTTCAATTTAAGCGCGCCTTCTAATGCAGTGGCATAGTTTGAGCCGCTACCTAACAAGAAAAAGAAGCTCTTGTCTTTGTGTGTGTTTGAGAATTCACGTATCAAATCTTCGTTTATACTTATGGTTTTCGAAATAAGTGCTGGTGCCTCGAACAGTCTTTTTCTAAGTTGCGCTAAGTCTTCAGACTCAAACCCTTCAGGGCGTGTCAACTCTAGAGAAAGCAAAAAAAGTATTGCCAACTGTGCGGCATGGCTTTTCGTCGCCGTGACAGCAAGTTCCTCGCCTGCCCGTGTGAGTAAGACGTAACGTGACAGTTTGGTGAGCGAACTGCCAGTAGTGTTGGTGACTGCCAATACATCCATTTCTTTCTCCAGTGCTGCTTTCGCTGCAGCTAGGACATCGGTGCTTTCTCCAGACTGAGATATGGCTATGAGTAAGGCTCTTCGTTTAGCGGCTGATGGAATCCACACTGGAAACTCTGATGCTGGAATCAGGCTGGTAACGAGTTTCGTCAATGTGAACAATGCGTATTGCCCAGCTAATCCAGCGTGGTAGCTGGTTCCACTGCCCGTGATGTAGATCATTTCATAATTTTTTGACTTAATTTCTTCTACTACGCTTTGAACTTCTCTGTAGCCTTCTGTCAATGTGGTTTGAACTGCTTGAGGCTGTTCGTGAATTTCACTTATCATGTGGTGAAGGAATTGTTTCATAATCATGCCTCCCCATTGTTGTGAGAACATACATTTAAATTTTTACTGGGCACACAGAGCACTCGTGATTCAAGAAAGTGTTAGAATTTCCAGAGACCGTTTTGCAGAGGCTTAGTTCAACTAGATTTACACATTGGCTGTGTTCGGTCATTTCGTATTGGAGTATTTGAAAAGTTTTAGATTGCCTTAGCCGCACGAGAAAAGTCTGAATATGATCAAGCTTTCCGAGAATACAGGTTTAACATTTATATTAATGCGCCTAAAGATTATTTCACATCAAAGCTATGCAAACTGTTGGCGGAAGCTGATTTGAAAAATAGTGACCATAAAAGCAATGTGAAGCTGAAGATTTTAACCACCATAGCAAAGTATTTCATACACGGAATTTTCTATTCTCTGTTCTTTTGGGTGTGGCCAATAGGATTCTACGCTGTAGTTATAATATTATTCATTGATGATGGTATTTTATGGCGGGTAATAACCATATTTTTCTTCATTCTTATTTTAGGGTTTTCTAACAGCGTTATATCTTTTTATCTCTGGCACCCAGTTAAATTATCATTTTGGAGAATATTCTCCATATTGCTTCAAGGACTCGTTTTGCTGGTAACTCTAATGATTCTTGGGGTAATCTTTTCAACGCATCTTAGATGGATTACAGACATTTTTGATTTGTTATATAACCCGTTTACACTAAAAAAAGCCAAGTTTGTAGCTGCCTTAATTCTTGTGTCATTGCTCATCGGATTCGTTGGGAGAAAGAGCGCTGAATGGCCAAGAAAGGAAGAGACATAATTTACACATTGGCTAGTTTTTGAATTTCTTCTTCAAATTTTTTCAAGGTTCCTAAGCGTTCTGTTATTTCGTATTTAAGCAGTTGAAAGGTTTTTGAAGCCACTGGGTTGCGGCGGTGCAACACGGCGAGGTACATGCTTATCATGTCGGCTGTGAAGAGCAAAAAGAAAATTCTAGCTAAGGCTGTCTGACCCTGCGCATTAATTTCAATCATCGACCTAGCCTCCGCGAAGAATTTCTCCTTCAAAATCTCAATTCGAGTTTTGACTTCTCTGGGCTCTTCCGGTCCACGGAGCAGAATCAACGTGTAATGCTTGATTATTTGTTTTGAGGCTTCCCAGCCCATTATTTCGTTGTGGTTAAGTTCGGGAAAAACATCACATCTGGCAGGAAGCTTGCAATTTTCATTAACTTGGGTCTTGAAACGCAAGCCGACACTTTGATATTGAGAGTAAGAATAGATGATTGGAATCGTTCCAAAGATTTGAAAAGCAGTCTTCTTGACGAAGTTTTCTTCATATGGCGTTTCGATAGCATATTCACGTGAAAGTTTACTTACCATGTCATTGGCTTCACTCATCTCTTTTTCAACCTTATCAAGAGACAGAATTCTCAACTTAGCCAACAGATAGGGAAGAGGCGCGAACAAATAGGGAAAAGAAACTCTGGCAGCAGCCATGTGTGGAAGCCCAAGGAGAGGCAAGCCTAAGGCTTTGGCGGCTCTCTGCAGGGCTCCGTCTGACGAAATACAAATCATTTTGCAACCCTTCTTGGCAGCGTCTAGCATGCAACTCAGCGTCTCTTCGGTGTCCCCGGAATAGCTAATCAAAAAGACTAGCGTATCTTGGTCAATGTAGGCTGGAAGGTGATAGCTTCGAACCGTTTCCATGGGAACTTTAGCTTCGCCCTGAGCCCAATCTGTAACTACGTCTCCAGCAATAGCCGAGCCGCCCATACCCGCAAACACAACCTTGCCCACATCAGCATAACGAATAATGTGGCGACCAACCTTCACTTTCTCGGGCAGATTGAAAGCCTTAACATTTTTAATCGCTTTTTTCAAGTTTTCAGAAAAAGCCAACTCCTCCTTGAACGAACCGCTCAGGTCTAACGCTAAAATCGCGTTTTTGTCATCTAAAGTTTTTTTTGCAGAAATTCGCGTCACCATACTTCACACCATGTTTGGTATGTTCTGAATGGAATGGCAAAAGAGGAGTTAGAAGAGCATGCGTATATTAAGCCTACGGCTTTTGGGTCTTAATTGAAATTTTTTGGGTCTCAAAACGATAGCAGATTGAATGGTAGCAAAAAGGTTAGAAGAGTATGTCTTTGCTTATCCACTCTGGATACCATTGATAAAACTCTGGCGGCTTCGCCTGCTTCAAGCCCTTGTAGGTTGCCTTAGCTAGCGTTATGTTGCTCCGTCTGTCTTTATAGAGTTTAACTAAACCTTTGGTCTCAAGAGTTGTTAAGAGTTGGTTGAGCAGTTCGTCGCTAACACCTGCCAATCTATCTTTCATGTCACTTCGGCTCATGTAAAGCCCAGGATTCACTCGGTAATCTTCAGCTAAAATCGTCAGCAAAGTCTGCTCGTTAATTTCTTTGATAACTTCTGGCTTTAGTGTAGAAACGGGTACGCCTAGTTTGGGATGAATGTGTCGATGAGGCATTTTCAACTCGTCTGCCATAGTGCGCAGTCCCTGTCGATATAAAACCATGCGCATAACTTCGCTTGTTCCTGCGCCCAACTGATTCACTCTGGCGTCTCTCATGAACGTCTCAAGCGGATAGAATCTTGTCCAACCGTCTCCACCCATAATCTGTTGAGCTTCAGTAACCAAATGCTCGTAGGCTTCAGAAGCGAAGAGTTTAGCTAAAGTTGTCTCCATGACCACATCAAATTTCAAGTCCATAAGATAGGCTGAATAATACGTGAGCAAACGTGCAGTTCGCAACTGCGCCAACATGTCTGCAATCTTAAACTGGTTCACTTCAAACTCAATTGTTGGTTCACCGAATTGAAGGCGCCTCTGCGCGTAACCAACAGCGTATTTTATGGCTTCCCGCATGGGTCCAAGCATACCAGCGGCAAACAAGTTGCGCTCAAAGTTTAGTCCGTCAACAAGGATTTTCCAACCGTCTCCTTCAGCGCCTATACGGTTCTCAACAGGCACTTCAACATCGTCGAAGCTCAAGAACCCGTTGGATAAACCCACCCAACCGCCCAGCTCGTTGATTTTTTCCACAGTGAAGCCTTTCATACCCTTTTCAACCATGAATGCGCTCAAGTGCGTGTATTTCGTTTTGTCTTCGGGGCGTTCACTTGTTCTTGCAAAAACGAGGTAGATGTCGGCTACTCCAGCGTTAGATATGAATCGTTTTTTGCCGTTGAGAACATACATGTTGCCTTCATGAGTAGCTGTGGTTTCAATTCCAGCAATGTCTGAGCCTACAGAGGGTTCAGTGATGCAAATAGCGCCCAACTTACCCTTAGCAACCTGTGGCAACCATCGTTGTTTCTGCGATTCATTGCCAAACTTAACTAAGGGTTCTACACCGCCCAACAAGGTTAAACAATAAGCATAAGTTAAAGCTGAACATACACGGGCTAATTCTTCAGCTACTATGCAAGAACCAGTTATGCCAGTGTCTATCAAAGCAGTAAACCAGTCTCGGTCAGCAACTTCCTTAATGAGGTCAGCTGGAAACTCTCTTGTCCAAGCTATTTCTTCACCTCGCGACAGGTTTTGATCCGCAAACTTTTTGGCTTCTTCAGCCAGTCGGCGTTGTTTGTCGTTCCACCATGGATAAGTTTCCATCATGTTTGCACACAACCCGCTTACATATAGAGGCTATCAAGTAAACCTTCAAAACACACTTAAAACTTGCTTTAATAGGCTCATCGAAAGTTCTATATAATTGAGAAATCGGTTGTGCATTTTGAAGAAGGGCTCAATGTGACTAGAATCAAAAAAATCAAGAAAAGAGACGGCAGAATCGTTGATTTTGACTCCAACAAGATTACTGAAGCTATCTGGAAGGCTGCACAAGCCGTGGGAGGCAAAGACAGGGCGATTGCAGTTAAGTTGACGGAACAGGTTGTGGAAAAACTTGAAAAACAACTCAAACCTGATGAAATTCCAAGCGTGGAACAAGTTCAGGATTTGGTTGAAAAGACTCTCATAGAGAACGGGCAAGCCAGTATGGCTAAAGCTTACATTCTGTATAGGCAGAAGCGAACTGAAATTAGAAAAATGAAGTTGCTGCTAGGCGTGGTCGACGAATTAAAACTGCCCTTAAACGCCATACTAGTTCTAGAAAGACGCTACCTGCGCAAAGACGAAAACGGACGCGTGATAGAAACAACCGCCCAAATGTTTAGGCGCATAGCCAGAGGCATAGCCGAAGTTGAGAAACAATACGGAAAAAGCGCAGCAGAAGTTGCCAAATTGGAAGAAGACTTCTATAAAATGATGACTAGCCTTGATTTCATTCCCAACTCGCCGACGCTCATGAACACAGGCACCGAATTTCGCCAATTAAGCGCATGTTTTGTCCTGCCTATAGAAGATTCTATTGAAAGCATATTTGACACGCTCAAGGCTACCGCTATAATTCATAAGACAGGCGGCGGAACAGGCTTCTCGTTTTCTAAGCTTAGACCAAAGGGAGACATTGTGAAATCCACTGGAGGCGTAGCTTCAGGACCAATATCCTTCGCCACAATCTATGACACCGCAACTGAAGTGGTGAAGCAAGGCGGTCGAAGAAGAGGCGCCAACATGGGCATCCTGCGCGTTGACCATCCAGACATCATGGACTTTATAGTGGCAAAAGAGAGGGAAGGCGTTCTGCGCAACTTCAACATTTCTGTGGCTGTGACTGACAAGTTTATGGACGCTGTGGAGAAGGACGCTGACTTTGAATTGATAAATCCGAGAAACGGTGCCGTTGTGAAGAAGTTGAAGGCTCGGGCTATATGGAACCTAATTATTATGATGGCTTGGAAGAACGGCGAACCTGGCGTTGTCTTCATAGATACCATAAACAAGCACAATCCCACCCCCAAACTTGGACAGATGGAATCCACAAACCCGTGTGGAGAGCAACCCCTACTGCCCTACGAATCATGCAATCTAGGAAGCATAGATGTCAGCAAGTTTGTAACCGAAGACGGAAAGATGGACTGGGACCGACTGAAACAAACGATAAGGTTGGCGGTTAGATTTTTAGACAATGTTGTTGACGCCAACATCTACGTGCTGCCAGAGATAGAGAAAATCACGAAGGGCAATAGAAAAATTGGCTTAGGCGTTATGGGCTTCGCCGATATGCTCATCAAAAGAGGCATCAAATACGACACCGAAGAGGGTCTCCGAGCTGGAGAAGAACTAATGAAATTCATAAACAACGAAGGACACAAAATGAGCGCTGAATTAGGCGAGGAGAAAGGCAGTTTTCCAAACTTCCGCGGAAGCATATGGGAAAAATATTGGAAGACTATGCGCAACGCCACGGTTACAACTGTTGCGCCTACTGGAACAATCAGCATCATCGCCGGTTGTTCACAGGGAATAGAGCCGCTCTTTGCCATCGCATACGTTCGTGAAGTGGCAGAGAGCTTAGGACGAAGTTTAGTTGAGATTAATCACTTGTTTGAAAAAATTGCTCTATCGGAAGGGTTCTACAGTGAAGAATTGATGAGGGAAATATCCAAGCGCACTTCCATTCAAGATGTGAAGGAAATTCCAGAGGAAATACGTAGACTTTTTGTGACAGCCCACGATGTGAGCGCTGATGGGCACGTTCGCATGCAGGCGGCGTTTCAGAAGTACACGGATAACGCTGTTTCAAAGACTATTAATTTCCCAAACTGGGCAACGCCTAATGACGTCGAAAAAGCGTACATGCTTGCCTACAAGCTGGGGTGTAAGGGAATAACTGTTTATCGTCACGGCAGCCGTGAAGTACAGGTTCTGCGACCGATTGAGAGTGAGGGAACAGTAGCCGATTTCAGTCAGATCTGTCCCACATGTGCATAAAGATGAAGTTGTGAGGCGAAAAAATGGTTGGAAAGAGAGGAACAGTTTATCTGTACACGGGAGAAGGCGCTGGAAAGACGGCAAACGCCTTGGGCTTAGCCCTGCGATGCCTAGGTCACGGCTACAGGGTTGTTATCATTCAATTTCTTAAGTGGTGGAAGAACACAGGCGAATACAAGTTTAGGAAGAAAATGCCCAACTATGAAATCTATCAGTTTGGCAGAAAAGGCTGGATTGGACTTAAAAATCTCACCGAAAAAGACAGACAGTTGTGTCGAAGGGCATTGAACATGGCTAAGAAGAAAGCAAAAGAAAAACCAAGGCTGCTAGTTTTAGATGAAATCAATCTTGCTTTAGACTGCAAACTCTTAGACGTAGACGAAGTTATTGAGTTTCTCAAAACCGTGCCGAAAGAAACAAATGTGGTGTTGACTGGAAGACGTGCTCCCAGACAGCTTGTGGAGTTCGCCGATTTCGTCAATGAAATCATAGACATCAAGCATCCAGAACAGATACCTACGGATAAAGGAATTCAATACTAAGCCGATTGAATCCTATTTGGATGGAACCTTGAGGATAATTAGTCTCTTCATCGTACTCGGTGTGATTGCCATCTACCGATGGAAAAAAATTGAAGGACTTAAGAGTTGAAAATGCAGAATCTCATTCGTAGGCACAGAATATGAGGGCAGTCAAACTTAAGAAAAAAACTATGCTCAAAACAATTGCTTTAGCTCTTATTATCTTAGTGCCCATTTTTTCTTTTTATTTCTTTGTCGGACCTGAGTTTGAAATCAGCATAACTCAAATTTGGGGAAGAGTAACTTCTGACACAACTGAAATAGAGACGCTGATTGCTGTGAACAATCCAACTCCTCTTTCGAGGTGGCTGAAAAAAATTGAATTTGACCTTTACATAAACGATTTGAAGATAGCCAGCGAAGCAAACGAGCAAAGTGTCGAGGTTAAGCCTATGGGAAAGACAGAGATATTGTTCA